>OFHM01002632.1_pt1 | contig 10066 bp, 8 predicted proteins | sample 1521311 | NCBI WGS metagenome assembly OFHM01 (sample SAMEA3504083, study PRJEB24116) | mouse gut metagenome | biome: mouse gut; feature: mouse-associated habitat; material: faeces | place: Denmark | collected 2011 | reverse complement strand
ATCCTGGTGGAGGTGGGCGGCCACGGCAACACCCTCACCGAGGCCATCGCCGGAGGCCGGCTGTGGGCCGACAATGTGGCGAGAACGCTTCTGGAGATGAAATAGAAAAAATACAGACCATTGACCCGGCTTCGGGAACTCCTCTTACGGATCTCGAGGGATTCAATATCTATCCAGCCAACATTTTCGTGACCTCCAAGGAGCGACAGGCCGCGGCAGTGGACAAAATTGCCCTTGATCTCGGCGCGCAGTGCGATTTCTTCCGCCGGGAAGGCCGTATTCCCGAAGCCGAACGTCTCAAAGAGCGTGTCACATACGATCTGGAGATGATCAAGGAATTAGGGCATTGCAGCGGAATAGAAAACTATTCCCGCTACTTCGACGGTCGCGAACCGGGAGCGCGTCCTTTCTGTCTGCTCGACTATTTCCCCAAGGATTTCCTGACGATCATAGATGAAAGCCATGTCACACTGCCTCAGGTAAGGGGCATGAACGGCGGTGACCTCTCGCGCAAGATGAATCTCGTGGAGTATGGATTCCGGCTCCCCGCCGCCATCGACAACCGACCGCTCAAATTCGAGGAATTCGAACGACTCACTCCGCAGGTGATATACGTCAGCGCCACTCCCGGCGACTATGAACTGGAACAGACGGAAGGTGTGTTCGTGGAGCAGGTGATCAGACCCACGGGACTTCTCGACCCCGAAATCGAGGTCCGGCCCACGATGAACCAGATAGATGACCTGATGGAAGAGATACGCATCCGGAAAGAGAACGACGAGAGGATTCTTGTCACCACCCTCACCAAGCGAATGGCCGAGGAACTCGACCGTCACCTTCAGAAATGGGGCATCAACAGCGCGTACATCCACAGCGATGTCGACACTCTCGAAAGAATGCGCATTCTCGATGATCTCCGTCAGGGACTCCTTGGCCTCGTCCTCGCCTGCCACATCCTTGAAGGTGACCCCCGTCTCCTTCTGCACGTAGACCTTGGCGTTGCTCTTGCCCACGCCCATAGGGCCGCCTGCGCCGCCCATCTTCTTGAACACTACCCCCAGCAGAATCCACATCAGCAGCACGGGCAGCACCACGTACAGCAGAATGTCCAGAATGCGCCCCGAATTGTCGCTGAGCACGCGGGTTCCGTCCACGCCGTGAGCCTCCAGGCGGGAAGTGAGGGTGTCCAGGTCCTCCATGATGATGGTGGAGTAGGTGGGGTTGACATTGCCGTAAAAAGGATAGCCCGGCATGGCCGGATTCTCCCTGGGGGCCTCCGCATCTTTTTTCAGGGTGAACAGCACCTGTCCGGTGCTCTGCACCTCCACGGCCTCCACTTCATCCCCGTTCAGATGCTCCAGGAACTTCGTATAGCTGACCTCCTGGTTATTCCCGGAGGAGCCGAACAGCAGATTCCAGAGCATGAAGACCAGCAGCACCGTGCTCAGCGCTGCCAGCAAGATCATCATGATGTTCGGCCGCTTGGGGGGCTGGTTCCCGTTGCCATTGCCGCCGTTGCCGCCCGGCGTGTTGCCGCGCCCGCCGTTGTTGTACCCTCCGCCATTGTCATATTGGTTCGTTTGATTGTCCATAGCAGCTCCGTTTCTGATTTATCCTGACTCCTTTTTCCCATTGGCCAGCGCCTCCGGGAAGGGCATCAGATGCTTTATCAAAAATTGACCCAAGACCTTCGGCCTATCGTTAACAAGCCCCGGCCTTCAGTCAGTTGTGTCGGCAGCCTGAAGGCCTTTCGTCTGCCGTTAGCCTGCAGCATGAATGCTGCAAGCTATATTATAGATAGTATATATTGATAAATCAATAGCAGAAATGTGAAAAAAACAACACAACTCTTAAAGATTTCTAAACTATTGCCCCAGTGTCCGGCAGCGGGAATGCGGGATCTGCGCTTTTTTCACAGTCGAACATCCTATGTCCGGGCATGTTCTTTTGCGCCGTAAATCTTGTGAATTTTCCCATTCCAATGTGGAGCGATTTGTGGTAGAATGTGGAATCGTAGAGTTGTTGGGGAGATGATGGAGGATGCGGGTTCTGCCGGTGACGAGAAACACATGAAATCCATCATATCTGTTTTCTTATAGAAACGAGGTACACAATGAAAATCGGTTTTGACAACGGCAAGTATCTGAAAATGCAGTCGGAGCATATTAAACAGCGCATCGTTCAGTTCGGGGACAAGCTCTATCTGGAATTCGGAGGAAAGCTTTTCGATGATTACCATGCCTCCAGAGTGCTTCCCGGCTTTGCACCCGACGCGAAGCTGCAGATGCTGATGCAGCTTTCCGATTATGCAGAGATCATTGTAGTTATCAGCGCCTCCGACATCGAGAAGAACAAGGTGCGAGGGGATCTCGGCATTACATACGACGTGGACGTTCTGCGGCTGCGGGACGAGTTCCTCAACAGAGGATTGTACGTAGGAAGCGTAGTCATCACTCATTATACCGGACAGAGCAGCGCAAAACAGTTCAAAGCCAAATTGGAAAAGAAAAATATAAAGGTGTATCTCCATTATACCATAGAGGGCTATCCCTCCAATGTCCCCTTGATCGTCAGCGAAAACGGTTATGGGAAAAACGACTATATAGAGACAACGCGCCCTCTCGTAGTCGTCACGGCTCCCGGTCCGGGCAGCGGGAAAATGGCCACCTGCCTGTCCCAGCTCTACCATGACAACCTGCGGGGCATCAAGGCGGGCTACGCCAAGTTCGAGACCTTCCCTATCTGGAACATCCCTCTCAAGCACCCCATCAATCTGGCCTATGAGGCGGCCACGGCGGACTTGAATGATGTGAACATGATCGATCCCTTTCATCTGGAGGCTTACGGCAAGACCACGGTAAACTATAATCGGGACATTGAAATCTTTCCTGTGCTGAATGCCATTTTTGAGGGCATTTACGGCAGCAATCCCTACAAATCCCCCACTGACATGGGCGTCAACATGGCGGGAAACTGCATCATTGACGATGAGACCTGCTGTGAGGCCTCCAAGATGGAAATCATCCGCAGATACTACACGGCCCTGAACAAGGTGGTAAAGGACGAGACTTCCGAGACCGAAGTCTATAAGATCGAACTTCTCATGAAGCAGGCAAAGATCTCTGTCGAAGACAGGCATGTCACTGCCGCTGCCAAAAAACGTGCCGAAGAGCTGGGGGTTCCCACTGCTGCCATAGAGCTTGCGGACGGGCACATCATCACCTCCAAGACCTCCGATTTTCTGGGGGCGTCCGCGGCCTTGCTGCTGAATGCCCTGAAATATCTGGCCGGGGTAGAGCATGACACAAAACTCATCAAGCCTGAGGCCATCGAGCCCATTCAGAATCTAAAAGTTCGTTATCTGGGAGGCAGAAATCCCCGTCTGCACACGGACGAGGTTCTCATCGCCTTGTCGCTGGAGGCATGCCACGACGAAAACGCCAGACGCTCCTTGGAGCAGCTCCCCAAGCTGAGAGGATGTCAGGTGCACACCTCCGTCATGCTTTCTGAGGTGGACATGAAAATATACAAGAAGCTGGGTGTGGATCTCACCAGTGAGCCGGTGCAGACAACCCGGAAGAAATACTGAAGAGCCCGTCTTTTCCCTTTTATGTAAACGCAGACATATTAAAAGGCTTCCGGTGAGATTTCCCACCGGAAGCCCTTTGCAATGTCCTGCTTTCTGTCCGGACACACAGCGATATAATGTAATGCTACAGCTCCCGCCTCAAGGGCGCTGCCTGCGCCATCTTTGACATAGGAGCCCGATATACCAAAAGGGAAATCAGATACTGCAGGAATCCTCCCAGCACCACAATCCCTATGCCAGTCAGGGCCGTCAGGGCAACACCGCCCAAGCCCTGCCCAAACAGAGACATCCGGAAAGAGATGCCCTCCCATTCCTTCCGGTAGGACAAGAGCAGCGCCATGGTTATTGCCATCAGCACCGAGACACCAAAATACTTATATGCAACTCCCAAGTACAGCATGATAAGAAATATCATCCCTGCGATCACCATCAGCTCTCCGCTCATAGCTTCTGCCAGCTGAGGATTTCCCCATACTCTGATCAGACGATATACAGCCATCATCAGATATATCAGAGCCGTATTGCAGCAGGTCAGCGTAGCCGGCACGGAGGTCTGCAGCCTCTTCCTCAGAGGGGAGGCGAGAACCAAGTTGGATACGCTGAGGGAAAAAATCATCTGCGCAGGCAGCATAGCTATACCCATCAGCATGAAATTCCCGTAAAAACTTAAGAGTGTGCCGGAGCCAAGGATCATGAAGGTTATGCCCGCCCCCAGAAAGCCCAGCATCAGAAGCAAGTTTGACTTTATGCCGTAGGCGAACCGAATGCTTTTCACACCTAATCTCAGATTATTTATCATACTATCATCTCCTATTCCGTTTCAGGCAGCGCCAAAGCCTGCCTTTTTTGCCAGTGCCTTTCGCAGCATATGGAGGTTACATCCCTGATTCCTCCTCCCCCATACCGGGGCCGCCTCTCCCAAAAGGCCGTTGATCATAATAGCTCCTCTCCATTCTGGCCATGGCCGTCCGAACAGCCAGAGCGCCCACACATAGGCCCAGCAGTCCGAAAATCCCACCATATCCATAGAGGTGCACGGACAATCCCGGAAGAAACTGGCCGGCGATCTCCAGCGCGACAACCCCGTACCCAACCATCAGATTGATCCATATCATATTTCCGTATCTGGAAAGAAACGTCCCCAGCATAGAAAAGAAAAAGGAGCACATGACCATACACCAGAGCACCCCTCCCGTTCCGCTGCCCGCTCCCCAGAACCCGAAAGCACTCTCCACGGCTCCTGCCCACAGTCCTTCCTTTATCTCCCCGGACAGCAGTTCCCACAGTCCTATGATTGCATAGGCAAGCCCCAGAATCACCGCCGAGGATACCAACTTCCTCACCACATCCACCGTCAGAGCCTGCCTCATCACCACTCCGCCCCTGCCTGAGCTCTTCAGATACTCCAGATTTGTATAACTCAAATTCTGAACCCCTGCGAACAGCCAGCTGTCCGAAACGGTTTCCACCATAGGCAGCAGCAGAGCCGCCGCCATCAGAACTCCCCTTCCGGCGCGGCTGCCCCCGCTGCCGCACGCCCAGAGACAAATCCCCCCGCATACCCCGGGCAGCAGCATGTACATCACCAGTCTGTACAGACGGGATGTAAACACCAGATAACTTTTCATCGCATTTTTCATAATCGTCCTCTCGCCTCTTTGTGCCTCAAAGCTTCAGGCTGGTATTGGCCTTCATGACAGCCACGCTGATCTGAGACAAGGTGGGCGTCTCCACCGCTACGTCCATGCCGGCCAGCCTATCCAGATTTTCCGCAAGACAGATCCCTTCAAATCCGTATGCATTTTTGGAGACGGAAAACAGAATCTCCCCCGCCCTCTCTCCGTCGGCGGCCTCCCCCTTTACACAGACATACTTTTCCTTCAGATCTTCCACAAAACCTTCTTCCACCACATTGCCATGCTCCAGAATCACCGCGTAGTCCGTCACGTTTTCCATATCCGCAATGTTGTGGGTGGAAAAGAACACCGACCGCTTCCCGTTCCCCCGCTCCAGATATTCCCGTATCATGTCGCAGAGCTTGTCGCGCATCAGCGGATCCAGAGGCGATGCCGGTTCGTCCAAGATCAGCAGCTGCGTATCTCTGGCCAGAGCCGCAGCCAGCATCAGCTTCATACGATTGCCGTCGGACAGCTTCTTCACGTCTCTGACCAGCCCTCTTTTGATTCCCAGCTCTTTGCATAGACTGCGGAATCTATCATTATGAAACCCGGAAAACAGCAGGCTGCTGATCTCCTCCACCTGATCGACGGTCCAATTGGGAAGGAAATAGCATCCCGGCCCCGTGTAGCCGATGCACTCCTGCGTCTGGGCATTCAGCTTCCTCTCCTCCCCGAAATAAGTCACGTCTCCCTTGAAGTCCCGCCTGATCCCCGTAAGTATATTCAAAAGAGTAGTCTTTCCGGCTCCGTTCTCCCCGATCAGCGCCGTGGCAAAGCCTTCCGGCACATCCAGTCGGGGCACGGAAAGCTCAAACCCCCTATATTTCTTTTTCAGTCCGCATACTTGTATCGCGTTTCTCCTGTCCTCTTTCATCGTCTCTATTCCTTCCTCCTATTTCCTCAGTCTCCCGTGTCCCGGCTCTCCTCCATATGCAGCAGCGCCTGCAGCGTCCCCAGCAGCTCCTCCTCCGTCATTCTGGCTATCTCCGCCGCCCGGATAGCCTCCAATAGGGCCTCCTCCACCTTGCGCAGATGCTGTTCCTTCAGCATTTCGCTGTCCTGCGCATTGACGTAAAAGCCCTTTCCCTGCGCCGCGGTCACCAGCCCCTCCGCCTCCAGCTGCTCATAAGCCTTCATTGTGGTAATCACGCTGATCCGCAGATCTCTGGCAAGTCCCCGGATGGACGGAAGATATTCCCCTTCCTTCAGCTTTCCCGCCAAGATATCCGCCCTCAGCTGCTCCGCAATCTGCTGATATATGGGTATCCCTGAATTCTGTAAAAGCTTCAACCTCTCACCGCCCCTCTTCTGTTTATATGTTATATATACAGCATAATCAGTCTGATGTCAAGAGATTTTTTTATTTTCCATTTTTGTCATATGGGACACATGAAAAAGGCAGACCCTCCTCCATAGACGAGAATCTGCCCTATCCTCTATCCGCCGAAACGGCGTCACAAGCGTGTATTGTTTTTTCCTGCATGTTTTTTCACGGCAACGCTCACCGGCCTCTCAAGACCGTAAGTAAGAACAAAGGCCACTGCCAAGGAAAAAAGCACGATCAAAATCTGATACTTCCACATCCACACCCTGTCTCCGGTCATGTTGGGAAGCGTTTCCCCCTCCCAATAGGGAATGCGCCATTCTTTACATTTCACGGCTATGTACTGATGCCACATGTAGAAGTTGTAGGATATACCGGCCAGCAGCCTCATGGCCCCATTGGCAAAAAGAACCTTCAGGCCTCTGCAAGCAAAGGGCAGGGTGAGCAAAAAGACGGAAAAAACCAGCGAAAGCTCGAATCTCTGTCCCAGCTGCACCAGCTGAAGCTCTCCCGCCCCCAGCTGCCTCATCATCCTGCTCAAGTGCAGCACACAGCAGAACGCCGCACCCGTAGCCGCCAGTCTGGTGTATCTGTTTTCTGTCAGGCTCCGCCGCAGGGTAATGTAAAGCAGACAAAGCAGCATCCCATTGGCATAGCAGCCTGCAAAGGTGGCCATTTGGTTCCCATAGGCTCGAATCATATCCCCTTTCTCGTACAGAATATAATTGGCGGAAACGATACCGCCCCCCCACAATCCTATGGTGGTCAAAACGGGCCATCTGCGGAACAGTCTGGCAATCCACGGCATAAGCAGATAATAGAGCACTTCTATCTGAACCGTCCACAAAGCCAAGTTAAACCGGCTGCCCAGATAGGTGTCCGGAAAAAGCGGACCGGTACATGTGAGATGTGCAAGCAAATCCTTCCAGAAAAAGCCGTCCGCCACAAATGTGCCCTCTGCAATCATAATTACCACGGACATGAGCAGAAAGAAATAGTAGGAGGGCAGAATCCTTATGGCTCTTTTCCGGTAAAAGTCCTTCGTGTCCGGCCAGGGCTCCTGCAGGAGAATCGATCTGGCATAAGGGTAAAAATTGCAGAATGCACTGATCAATATCAGCATATCTACGAACACAAAGCCATACCTCACAAAGCCTTCCAGATTGATGCCCGTAAGCCCGAAATATTTGGTAATATTTGTGGGAAAGGTGATTTTGGGCGTGATCCAGCTCTGCTGCCAGAAATGAAACCAAGCCACAAGCCCCACAGCCACCGCCCTCACTCCGTCCAGCACATCTATATGTCTTTCGATTCTTGTACTGTCACCATCCATCTTCCCACCATTCCCTTCCTGCCTATTTACGCCCATTCCACCTCTGGGAGTTTCAGCCGCCGGCAACCGCCAGCCCTTCCTGCCCCTGCACAATGAACCCCACATTTTCCACGCTGCCTCCCTTGTCGATATGCCCATTATAATCCATAGATGTAATCACAAGAGTGCTCCCGCTTACCTGATAGTTCCCGTTCCAGCCGTTGCTCAGGGAGATATCTCCGTTGAAAGTCACTTCCACGGTCCAGCCCTCAAGGTCCGTCTCCCCAAGATTGGTTATGGTAAGCGTATATTGACAAAAGGCCTCGCCGCCCTGTCCCCAGGAATTGACCGGCTGAACCGAAAGACTCAGTTCCCCCTGAGTCAAAGTTCCGCCTTGTCCCATGCTGCCAGAAGCCCAGCTCTGCTGTCCGCCCGCGCTGTCGTCAGCAGGTTCTTGTTCTGTGCCGCTGCCGGAGGCCGAACCCTGCTGCCCGCCCGCGCTGTCTCCTGCAGGTTCTTGTCCTGTGCCGCTGCCGGAAGCCTCCGCCCCCAAGGAGCCCTGCGCCCCCAGCATATTATAGAGCCACTTTCCGGAATCGCTCAGATCCTCCAGCGTAAAGCCGCTTGTCTTGCTGCAGCTGCTCTTTATGACTGCCGATGTCTCCGACTTGTTGGAGAGGTTCCACGCCACATAGCTGATCTGGTACTGATTCAGCAGCTCCACCCACTGATTCGCCTGATACTCGTCGATGCCCCCATTGCCGCTGGCGTCGCAGATACCGTATTCCGACACAAAGATAGGAAGTCCTGCCTCCACCGCCCTGACCATGGCCTCCCTCAGATCCTCTTTGTGGGTTGCGGCATAAAAATGCAGCGTATACATGATATTGTCATAACCTTCGATGGGGTCCGCTGCTGCCTGCTCCACATATTGGCTCCAATTGGGAGTCCCTACCAAGATGATCCCGTCCTCATCGTTCTCGCGAATCACCTCTATCACTTCTTCCGCATAACTCTTCACATCGCTCCAGGAAGTACCGCCGTTGGGCTCATTGCATATTTCATACAGTACATTCGTATAATCCGCATACTCCTCCGACATCTCCTCAAAAAATCCCTTGGCGTCCTCCAGATAGGTATTTGGATTCCCGTCCGACAGAATATGCCAGTCAATAATGACATACATGTCATTGTCTGTGGCATACTTCACCCCGTCCTTCACCAGAGCCTTCAGGCTCTCCTTGTCGCCTCCGGAACAAAACCCCCCGTACTCCGCCGTATACATAGCCAGCCGGAACACGTTGGCGCCCCATTCTTCCTTCAGCTGCCGGATACAGTCCTCATTTACATAATCGGGATACCAGGCCAGCCCATGGGTACTGATTCCCTTCAGCAAAACCCCATTGCCGTTGTCGTCTACCAGCTTTGTCCCTTCCACGGAAAGAGCGCCCAACGCCGCAGTCTGCAAGACTCCGTTTTGACTTCCGCCTCCCTCTTTTCCTCCGAGGGCAGCATCACTCTTACCGGCCCCCGCATCCGGGGCGGCGCCATCCTCCCCTTCCGAAGCTGCCGTCTCCTTTCCGGTTCCATTCTTCCCTTCGGAGGCGGCGCCTCCCTTTCCGGCAGCCTCCCCTTCCGAACCTGCCGCCTCCTTCCCGGCACCATCCTTCCCGGTTCCGTTTTCCTTTCCGGATACGGATCCGGAATCAGCAGGCCCATCGCCGGTGCCCTCCGGCTCCCCTCTGCCTTGAGCGCTCCCTTCCTCCGATTCAGCCTTCGGATCCTTTGCACGCTCCGGATCCTCCTGCCCTTCTCCGGACGTCTCCTGCCCTTTTGCCGCTTCCGTCCCGCCCTCCGACTCCTGACTTGAGCCGACTTCCAAAGAAGCCCTCCCATTTCCGGCCCCAAGTCCTTCTGTCTCCACCGCTTCTTCCTTACCGCAGGCCGACGCGCATATCACCCAAAGCCCCAATAGGATAAACAGACCAAAACACCTTTTCATCAAAATACATCCTCCTGTCCACCTTTGTCCTCTTGGCAGTCCGCCAGAATTTCGTCCGCAGTTGCGGCATCGAATCCCTCCAGCCCGGCATGATTCGTCAGCGCCTTGATGATCCTCCATCCGTTGCGGCTGTTGACGGCATTCTGGGACAACGGAAGGA
>OFHM01002631.1_pt1 | contig 10072 bp, 9 predicted proteins | sample 1521311 | NCBI WGS metagenome assembly OFHM01 (sample SAMEA3504083, study PRJEB24116) | mouse gut metagenome | biome: mouse gut; feature: mouse-associated habitat; material: faeces | place: Denmark | collected 2011 | reverse complement strand
GGCGGCGGAGCTGATGGCCGCGGTGGTGACGGCGCTGTTCCTGATTGGGATGCGGGGGAAATATCATTATTGAAACAGCCGATTTGCCTTTGGGTTTCTCAAAGCGGGAATCGGAGGAGGGCGATATTCCGCTCCTTCATTGTGCTGTGATTCAGAATATGACGCATAGAGATGGCCCCGGTCTGCGGAGATTGCGCGGACCGGGGCTTTGACATGGGGGCTTGCCTTTTTGGCAGACTGCTTTGGGGGTGCCGGGTAGCTCGTTATATATTTTGGAAAATTGGTAATTTTGTTTTGATAGTCTATTAGAGGTATGTTATACTGATTTGTAGTAGACAAGGGCCGTATCCTAAAAATCCTATACTGGCGAAATGTTTTGTAAATCTTGGCTATGCGGATGCTTTGGGTTCCGGCGAAGATTTATTCTGGAGGAAGAGGTTCAGCAGAAATTGGTAGAAATCAGGAAAGATTTTGCGGGGCTGGAACCCAAGGATATTAATTGCATCGACAAAACCACGCTGAGATTGCTGCAATCACATACCCTCGAAAATGCCGTAAAACCGCCAGTTTTGGGCGGTTTCTTTATTTCCGGTGTTTCGGCAGCGCAGCTGGGGTGGGAACCAAGGTGGAAAACGCTCTGTTTTCCCACCGTACTCTGTAACGATTAAAAAGCTATCGTTAAAGGTGTGTGGGCTATTCCGTAAATACGAATGGAAAATATACGGATTATAAAACCTACAGATTATCTTGATTTTTCTCAAGGTTCGTAGTATGCTATTTAAGCAAGCAATCATAAGACAGAAAAGGAGCAGAATCAGACAGGAGAGTAATTTAATGCAAATAAGCTATAAGCCACTATGGCACACTCTTTTAGAAAAAGGTATGTCCAAAGAGGACCTTAGGATTAAGGCGAAACTTACAACAAATGCAATTGCTAATATGGGAAAAGATCAAAATATTAGCATGGCAACTCTGCTGAAAATATGTGAGGCATTACAATGCGGCTTTGACAGCGTGGTTGAGATTGTTGGGCTTCCGCCTAAATCCGCTCCAGATGGTCAAATAACAATATCAAAAAAGGAAGTAGAAACAATGCACAGATTAAATCCACCGAGATTAGTATCGCTATTCTCTGGATGTGGTGGAATGGACAAAGGGTTTGAGAATGCTGGATATCAGCGAGTGTGGGCTAACGATTTTGATGCAGATGCTCAGGCTGTTTTTAAACGCAATCTCGGAGAAATAGATGGTCGAGATATAACAAAAGTTCCTGTGGAGGATATACCTGATTGTGACATTATTACAGCAGGTTTTCCTTGTCAGCCTTTTTCCAATGCGGGTAATAGACGAGGAGTTTATGACTCTCGTGGAGAATTATATTTGGAGTGCCTGCGCATTATTGAACATAAAAAGCCAAAGGCGGTTCTGTTTGAAAATGTCAAAGGGTTGTTGTCTTCAAAGCATCAGAGTGGAAAGCGGCTCATAGAAGTCATCAAGAATGACTTGGGAAAACTCGGTTATAGAGTTAACTATAAAGTTGTAAATGCATCGGACTATGGAGTTCCTCAAAACAGGGAAAGAATGATCCTTATTGGGCTCCGTGAGGATTTGCAGAAAACTTTCGAGTTCCCTCCGGTACAAGAGGATAAGAGCGGCTTAACTTTGCGTCATATACTTGATGTTCCCGCTGAGGTTCCAAATCAAACATACTGGCCGTATTCACCACAGGCACAGGCGATGATTGAGATGATTCCTGAAGGAGGCTCATGGAAAAGCATTCCTTATGAAAAGCTTTCACCACGGTTCCAAAGAATCCGCGATGACATGAAACGCTATCATGCACCGAACTTTTATAGGCGCTTTAGCAGGGATGAAATAAATGGGACTATAACTGCATCTGCACAACCGGAAAACTGCGGAATCACTCATCCTACGAATAACAGAAGATATACCATTAGGGAAATTGCGAGAATACAGACGTTCCCGGATGACTTTATTTTTATTGATGATTCACTTAAAGACATTGTGGCAATGTACAAGGTGATTGGGAATGCAGTTCCCTGTCACCTGGCGGAAGTAATTGCAAATGCTATATATGAGCAAGCGTTTAAGAAGGAGGAAGAATAATGGCAACAGTATATGTTGATCCTGTATGCGTTAAGGATTCGATTGATTTTTTCATTTCGCAAGAGTACACATCGCCGGAGCAGATAGGGCTCTTTTTCTTGTTCAAGGCAAACAAGTTCAACAGCCGTGAGTATCAAACTTATGATGCTACAGGAGCGCAAAAGGGACGACTAACACGATATCTTTACGATTTATGTGCGCTGTTCGATGCAAAGCAGGAAAATGGCGGTAAGTATGTATCGCTTTTCCCATTTTCGATGGATCGTACAATTAAAAAGACCACTTATTATAATGGCGGGACAGAGTTTAAGCAGGTCATTGGCCGTGTGAAGGATACAATGGATAACACGCTCATTGACGATGGCAAGTATCTTAGAAAAGACGAGCTTGACGGTTCAAAGTACAAGTTCGCTCCAAATTATGTCGATATGCTGTACTCTGATTTTTTGAAAGGGCATAGAATATCCTTGCAGAAGCTTGCTGCTTGGTATTTCCGTTTTTACGCATTTGATGTAGATGATGAGTGGACTGAAAACTTGACGGCAGATAATTTTGAGACTTTTACCCGTATTTGTACCAAGAAGCTAATTGAGGATTTGAACATTACGGCAGATGAGCTGTCAACAATGTTTGATACGACAGATGGAATTATAAAACACAGTCAAACTGGAATAACTGGTGAAGAGATACGCTCGAAGTTTGCGTATGAAACCAATGCGACACCAGAGGTTTCTCCGCTTACAGCACCAGTGTCATATATGCTTTCTGATATCAGTGTCACCAGGGAGGAAGTAACGAATTTGGCTGCTCCTCATGGCGATAATATTACGGAAGAAGAGTTATCGGAGCTACTGCTTGATACGAGACAGGTGGTATTGTCAGGACCTCCGGGAACTGGAAAATCTCATATATCCAACAAGGTAAAACTGGTCTTCGACCATAGCTATTTGATTCAGTTTCATCCGAATCTGACATATGAGCAGTTTATCGGTGGTAGCACATTTGATGAGAATGGCGTGGTACATCCCAAGGCAGGTGTATTTCTTGAGTTCTGTTATGAGGCGGGAAAAGCTGAAAACAGTAATCAAAAATATCTTTTCATGATAGATGAGATAAACCGTGGTAATGTATCTAAAATATTCGGCGAAACTATTCTTGCTTTAGACAGGGAGTATTCGGTTCAATTGCCGACAGCATTATCTTCCAAAGATGGAACAACAATTACGGAGTTTAGAATTCCAGAGAATGTTTACATTCTTGCCACAATGAATTCTGCCGATAGGAGCATTGCTCTTGTAGACTACGCTATACGGAGACGATTCGCATTTGTTGATTTCTATCCGAATAGTGAGGTTGTTGATTTTGAATCGGATTATTCTCAACTTGGCGATATTAAAGTCGGCAAAGTTATGGATGGGATTAACGAAAAACTGTATAGCGTTTTAGGCGATGCCGATTTTTTACTTGGTCAATCATACTTTTTGCCGAAATGGGCAAGAGATGAAGCAAACGGAAAAATCAAATGGACACCACACATTCTTAAAAGGCTTTTCAATTACTATGTGATACCGATTATTGAAGAATATACCTACGGGAATAAACGCTATTTGCAGAATATTCTCGGCGATAAATTGGTGGGGCGAATTAGTGATGAGGAGGAATTTATAGAGGAGCTGAAGGCACAGCTATTGGAGTGAGGGTGGTCATATGCAAATGCAGTCAATAACACTTGATCAAGGCGGACTGCTAAGCCTATATCCTTATGAGATACCTATTATTCAGGGAATATTGTCGAAAAGGGGTATGTCATGGGACTGCCTTGATACAAAACAAGGCATCATTAAACTCCCACAGCAGTATATAGGCTATATCGGCTTGCCTGATCGTAAAATCATAATAAAGCCAAAACATCCTGGAATAACAATCAGTCACATTCTGAGGGTGTATTTCTTCTTATACTCTGCTCAGTATTCAGATTTGGATACGCCTATGTATGATGTGGAGACGGGCAATGATGTCGACTTGATAGCAATGTTCATTCAAGAGATGCTGTCAGTCGTACATAAGGGCCTGCCTGTAGAGTATAGCGAGAAAGAAGAAGACCTTAGTTTTATCAAGGGGAATCTACAAGTAGTCCCTACTTCTTTGAATATTATGATGCGAAGAAGGGATGCTTTCAGGTGTGTGTATGATGACCTTACACGAGATATTCCTATAAACAGATTGCTTTTAGCTGCGGCAAAGAAAATCGAATCCCACGTTCAAAACTCGGATATCGCATATATTATCCGTCAGTTTGGAAACGTGGACTATACAAATATTCCTGATGATATCGGGTTTAATAAAAATACTGCTTATTGTAAAAAAGCGGTCTCTCTCGCCTATATGATTTTAAACGACCTTACATTGTCAACAGATGGAGAGTCTTCATCTGGTGAGAGCCTACTGATCAATTTCGATAGAGTATTTGAGGATTTTATCAAGAAAGTATTGATGGAGTATTCAAACCTTGGGAAATTTTCATATTGGACTTCCTCAAGGAGTTTTGCCTTTTGCTATCGAGGAGATGAGTATTTTGAAAGATCATATCTTCCGGATTTGCTCTACGATTATGTTGACAAAAATGGGCGACAAACAGCACGAGCTATTTTGGATATGAAGAATAAAACGTCACTTCCATTCCACAATGATGACATATATCAAATGGCTTTTTACGGTCAGATGCTTTCATGCAAAAAGATTATTCTTTGTTATCCGGGGAATGAGAACAGAAGCAATACTGCACTACGATTTAATGATGAAAAATTCTTTCTGCATAAAATCTATGGCTCATATATGAATCTGGCGGGCAATAGTGCAAAGGAGTTTAAGGACAACATAGCTTCATTTGTGTATAGAGTAGAATGCTTGCTATGACGAAACATAGGATTGGGGGAACAAAAGATGAATACTGCCTATATCATCAGCAAAATGAATACATTTATGTTTCAACTGAATGTTTGCATTCCTTTCATGGAATCATAAACAGAACCAGGCACCGGGATATTGAGGATTTCTGTATTCGGAGAACCCAGACGGTCAAGGTTCCCTTTCATTCCATGCAGCAAGCTCTATATGATGCCTTGATAGAGTTTGAGACGGCCGCATTGACCAGACTGCATGGCAGCCGCAGTGTCCGTTTTATGATGTGTACTATCATGCGCCAGGCATCCAGCTGCATCCACGGATTAGCCCCGTTCATGGATGACATTGTAGCAAAAAGGCTTAGTCAGATTCAGGAGGACGGGGAGCTTTACGAGTATGATTTTGAAATGAATGAAGAGTTCGAAAATTCGCTGTTTGAACTGGCTGATGAGATAGCAGATTTATCTAAAAAGCTTACGGGAGAAGACCCCAAGTTTGAGAAACTGCTTCAGATTATTCAGGTAAAGCAGAAAGAAGACAATAACCGAGTCATTATCTTCAGCTCATTCAGGCATACATTGCGATATCTGAAAGAAAAGCTGGCATCCCGGGGAATACGTGTAGAACAGGTGGATGGCAATGTGGCTGATGAAGTGCGCTTTGAAATGCGGCAGCGATTCCTTCTGGACAGGGGGAGGGCGAGTATATCAGAGGGAAAGGCGATATCAAGAGCCTGAGATTGTCCGCAGATAAGCGTCAGATGCTGTTGGAGCACATGAAAAAAGTTGAAATTGTAAATTCCAACAACAATCTGAAATTATGGAATGCTTATTTAAAGTCCAGCATCCCGAATCTGAGAGTCACTTTTGACAGTGCTGCTGCCAAGGAGGAACGGGATGTAACCTTTTTGACGCAGATGCATCCGATGGCTCCCTCTGCATTTAATGATTCTTTATTCATCGTATATTGATTGCGACATTGCGAAACATAAGATTTTACACCAGATTCGTTTTGTGGTAGAATGTCCTTGCTCAGAAAAGTCCTTATCTGGAGAAGGGAACAGCCGATACGGCAGAAAGGGAATGCAAAATGAAAATAGGAGAAATCGACCGCAATCTCGCAGTGGAAACCAGGCTGGACATCAAGGGCCTGAGATACCGGAATGCCCTGGAGGAGCCTTTTGACATCTACGGATTGTACCAGCCCAGGGAGACGGGCGTCTACAGGCGCATGCCAGAAGAAACAGCGGAGCAGGTGAGCCAGGGAGTCCTGGATTTGAGCGCCCACACAGCGGGAGGGCGCATCCGTTTCCGGACGGATTCCCCCTATGTGGCGGTGAAGGCAAAGCTCACAGGACAGTGCTTCATGCCCCATATGCCCCTGACCGGCAGCCACGGCCTGGATCTGTATGTCTATGACGGGGAAGCGGACGTGTTCAAGGGGACTTTCGTGCCTCCTGTGGAATCCCCTGAGGATTTTGAGTCCGTGCTGTATGTTTACAATGCCGGGATGAACGAAATCACGATAAATCTTCCTCTGTACAGCGGAATCTCACAGCTGTATATCGGCCTGGACGAAAAGGCGCAGGTGGAGCATGGAAGGAAATACCGCTCCCGGAAGCCGATTCTGTACTATGGCTCCTCCATCACCCAGGGGGGCTGCGCCAGCAGGCCGGGCAACCATTACCCTTCGGCAATCGCCAGAGAGAACAATGTGGATTTCATCTGCCTGGGCTTTTCGGGGGGCGCAAAGGGAGAGCCCGCGATGGCGGATTATCTGGCCGGCATCGAAGCCAGCGTGTTCGTCTGCGACTATGACCACAATGCGCCGGACAGGAAGCATCTGGAGCGCACCCACCCCGCGCTGTACAGGCGCTATCGGGAGTCGAATCCGAAGACGCCGATCATCTTTATCTCCAAGCCGGATATCCGGCTGGCGGATCTGGAGAGCGTGAGACGCCGGGACGTGATATACCGGACCTACATAGAAGCCCTGAGAAACGGCGACGAGCGCGTCTTCTATGTGGACGGTTTCCAGCTCTTTAACGGAAACAGGCGCTATGACTGCACGGTGGACGGCTGCCATCCCAACGACCTGGGCTTCTTCCGGATGGCGGAGGTGATCGGGGAAGTGGTGCGGCACTGCCTGTCATTGGAGTAGCCGCGAGCCATGGAACGTGATGTGCGTGCTGCTTCCGGCCATGTCTTATCTTTACTCCCAATTCGCTTTTGTGTTCTGTAGGCATTTAGACCTTATCGGGAACACGAAGTCAAATTGGGACCATCTTTACAGCAGCCATAGATGCTTGCCAACGATGCCCAAACGGTGGCAGGCCATGCTTGCCTGAGGAACGGCGAATCGACATAAAATGGACGGTTGTCTTAGGAGAAGGGAATCAAGAATGCAATATGATTGTCTGATTATAGATGACGAAAAGCTGCTGGCGGACAGCACGGCGGAGTATTTCAATCTCTTCGGCGTCAATACGGTAGTGGCCTACAGCGCAGCACAGTGCCGGAAGTTTTTTGAGACGGATTCAGCGCAGCTACTGCTGCTGGACATCAACCTGGGGGACGGCAGCGGCTTTGCCCTGTGCAGAGAGCTCCGGGAAAAGACGGAGATTCCCATCCTCTTCATCTCCGCCCGGAGCAGTGATGACGACAAGATTATGGCGCTGCATATCGGAGGGGACGACTATGTGCAGAAGCCCTACTCGCTGGGGGTGCTGCTGGCCAAGGTGCAGGCGGTGCTGAAGCGTTATGGACGTCAGGGCGCTTCCTGTGGGGAAAAGGAGAGCTACCGCTGCGGCAGACTGGAAATCGACTTTGAGACCAGACAGGTGTCAGTGGAGGGGAGACCTGTGAAGCTGACGGCTCTGGAGTTCCGCCTGTTGTCCTACCTGGTGCGGAATGAGGACAGGGTGGTGACCAAACAGGAATTGTTTGAAAAGGTCTGGGAGGACAAGTTCACAGGGGACGGCACATTGAATGTGCACATCCGCAGACTGCGGGAAGCAATCGAAAAGGAACCCGGAAGCCCGGAACATATCCTCACAGTCTGGGGAGACGGGTACAGGTTCCACAGGGGATAAGCCCTGAAATTACACGCAGAGAGGCGTATGAATGAAAAAACGTACCTTTATCATCGCCCAAATATTCATCCTGGCGATTCAGCTGGGATTGCTCCTGTACTTTGCGCTGCGGAATGAAGACAGCTTTCAGGATACCGTGGCGGTAAACGAAGCGCTGCAGTCGGTGCGGGCTGACTGGGACAGGATGGAGAGCCATGAGAACCGGACAAATCTGTCCTATGTGGTTCTGGACGCGGAGGGAGACGTGCTGTACCGGACAGGTGCGGGCTTAAGCGAGAGCATCAATCGGGCGGTTGCCCACAGGGACACGATTCTGGACATAGAGGAGGAGGGAATCGTGGCTGGCAGGCTGATAGTGTTCAATGACAGCTTAAGTCTCCTGGAGTCCCGGAAACGGACGGTGATGGTTGCCATGGCGGTGAGCGTGCTGGTACAATGGGGGCTCTGTCTCTGGTATCTGCTTTACTTAAGGCGCGTGATCATCAGTCCGTTTCAGAAATTAAAGGATTTCGCCAGGCGGGTCGCCGGTGGCAATCTGGACATTCCCCTTGCCATGGACAGGGAGAACCTGTTCGGAGCCTTTACGGAGAGCTTCGACATTATGCGGGATGAGCTGAAAAAGGCCCGGATGGCAGAAGCCAAAGCGGGCGCTGAGAAAAAGGAACTAGTGGCAAAGCTCTCCCACGATATCCGGACGCCGGTGGCCAGCATCAAGGCCGCAGCCGAGGTGGGAGCGGCCCTGGCCGGCGAAGGAAGGACTCAGGAGAATTATGGACAAATCATCCGCAAGGCAGATCAGATAGACGCCCTGGTCTCCAATTTGTTCACAGCCACGCTGGAGGAGCTGGAGCAGCTTACCGTAGCGCCTGTGGACATGGAGAGCAGCGAACTGGCTGCTATGCTGGAAAGCGCGGACTATTTCAACTATGCGGCGGTCCCGCCCATTCCGGAGTGCCTGTTGTACGCGGACAGGCTCCGTCTGCAGCAGGTGTTCGACAATATCTTCGCCAACTCCTATAAATACGGCGGAGGGGCTCCTCAGGGGACAGGTGGGCTCCAGGGGACAGGTGGGCGCCAGGGGGCAGGTGCGTTCCAGGAGACGGGAACCTTTCCGGAAAACAGGAAGATAGATGTGGCTCTGCGGCGGGAGAACGGATACCTGGCCGTCTGCATCGAAGACTACGGCGGGGGCGTGAAAGAGGAGGAACTGCCCTTTCTGAAAGAAAAATTCCGTCGCGGCAGCAATACCGGGAATCTGGAGGGAGCGGGTCTTGGTCTCTATATCTCCGACTTTTTTCTGAAAGAGATGGGAGGGGAGCTCCTGGTGGAGAACGGGGAGAATGGCCTGCGAGTGACGGTTGTCATCCTTCTTAGCAAGTAGACTACAGTATTCTTTCGCAATAACAGGAATCTCCTGGTGAACGGAACGTCCCTGGGTGTCACCGTTTTCCTTGGTGATTCTGGTGCACTGTGAATAGTTCTTTGCCACAAGCTCATATTGGATGGCATATTTATACATCTGCCGGAAGAGGTTCCTTATGTGCTCCAGCATAGTATGGGACAGGCTGTCCTGGTCGAGGATGTTCTGCATGTGCTGGGTGCAGATGTCCCACATGGCCATGCTGTGGAGGGCGGGCATTTCTTGTATGCTGCTATCATGCAGTTCTGGAAGCTGGTCTTTGCTTCTGGGGCAGTGAGGGGGACTTTTTATTTCCAATGGTACCAGGAAGCAAACACTTCGCTGAACAGCTTCTTCCGGTCATTCGGGTCATAGGGGGCCTTGTTGTACTCCGCCAGGGCAATCTCGGCGGACACACGGTCAGGGAAGCATCCGGCCACGTCATAGACCGGGTAGCCATCGGCATCGATGCGGGTGTTGACCCTGACCTGGTAAAGGTTCTTCCGCTTGCCGGACAGCTTCACTACCGTGCCTGAGCCGTTAGGGCGGCG
>OFHM01002628.1_pt1 | contig 10083 bp, 4 predicted proteins | sample 1521311 | NCBI WGS metagenome assembly OFHM01 (sample SAMEA3504083, study PRJEB24116) | mouse gut metagenome | biome: mouse gut; feature: mouse-associated habitat; material: faeces | place: Denmark | collected 2011 | reverse complement strand
TTTTTGCATAGAAAAGGAGCTGCGCACTAATTACTTAGTGCGACAGCCCCTTTTTTTTGAAATAAATTAATTCTAAAGAATAAAATCGTATATTCTGTGGGATTGACTAGCGATAGACGAATATGATAAAGTGGTAATTATAAAGAAAAGAAAGGATGAGAGTTTGTATGAAAAAAGGAAAACGCATTTTTGCGCTGTTGCTGGCTATTATGTTATTGATCAGCGGTGCGCCAGCGCAGACGCAGGCGGCAGGCGCAAAAGCCAGCGTCAAAAAAGTAACGTTAAATTATTCGCAGTATGTATTGAAGAAGGGGAAAAAACTCAAATTAAAGGCGAAACTTTCCCCGAAATCTTCAAAAACAAAGGTGACGTGGAAATCCAGCAATGAAAAAGTAGCCACGGTCACTTCAAAAGGCGTAGTGACGGCAAAAGCCAAAAAAGGGAAAGCCGTTATTACAGTAAAAGCCGGAAATAAGAAAGCGACATGTAAAATTACCATTGGAACTCCAGTTACAAAAGTGTCAGCGGCGAATTTAAGCCTTACCGCAGGCCAGTCCGCAAAAATAAAAGCATCTGTAAAGCCTAAAAAGGCTTCTATAAAAAAGCTGACTTATAAAAGTAACAAACCTTCGGTTGCAAAGGTAGGCAAAAATGGGGTTGTGACAGGAATCGCGGCAGGCACAGCGAAAGTTACGGTTTTAGCGGCGGATTGTTCGAAAGTAAAAAAAGTGATTCGGGTGACGGTTAATGCTTCAGGAGATATAGCTCCACAGCCGGAACCAGTTCCACAGCCAGACCCGGCTCCACAGCCAGATCCGGCTCCGGGGGAAGATGATAATACGGAAAAGCCAGATATGCCGGCATTTTCGATTTCTTTGGATCAAAAAGAAATGTCGCTTCAAATGGGAGAAAGGCAAAGCGCGGACGTTTCTTTTGAATCGGAAGAAGAAATTGAAAACAGGGATATTTTATGGTCGAGTTCAGATGATGCCGTCGCGGCGATTGTATCCGCGCAGGGAGCTATCTTAGGCCTGACGCCGGGCACAGCCACGATTACGGCAGTTTCTCAACAGGATAAGAGAGTGTCTGCATCCTTAGAAGTGACTGTTTCAGAAGAAGGGGTTGTCTATCAGGAAGCGGCTTCTGTGGCAGAGCTTACAGATTTCTTAGGAAATGTCAGCGAAGATGCAGACAATGTAGTTCTTACATTAAAAACGGAAGAAGAACAGGCGTCCATTCCGGAAGGAACTTATGAGACAGTGACGCTGGTCGTAGATGCGCCAAATGCAACGATAGAAAACAACGCGCAGTTTAAACAGGTATTAATCAAAAACATTGCAGAAGACACATGGAGTGAAAAAAGCGGAAACCATATTTATTTAGACAGCGCGGCAGGCCATATAAATGTGGATGCGGCGGGAAATTCTAACGTTTATCTTTTAGACGGCGTGGAATCGGTGACGGTAGACAATAACGGAAATTTAAGTGAACTGCTGATCGCTTCCGCGGCAAAAGTATTAGTGAAAGGCGATTCCGTTGCAAGCCGTGTGCAATGTGAGTATTTTGACGGCAATGGCCAGCCCGGCCAGATTACAACGTATGTTCCTTTGGACATCTACTCTACGACAACATACAGTCTTATGGTAGGACCGGGAGGGGAACAGACGGCAGTCAGGGTCAGCAGAGAAGAAGACATACCGGAAATCAGCGGTCTTGGAACATTATCCGTTACAATCGACAGTACGGGTGAGAATCGTACAGTAATTGCGGAAAATAATGGAGAATTAGAAAATTTGCCGAAAACAACTGTAAATGGCAGAATACTAAGACACGCAGACGGCGCAGAGGAAACTGTGGAAGGCGTGATTTATCTGGTGCGTTATTCTATGAATATTACAAATGATAATATTTCGGTTTATCTGGACGGGAGCAACACAAAACAGGCGCAGACAGACGATGCGGGAAATTATTCATTTTCATCTGTTGCGCTTGGGAATTATGTTATTGTAGTGGAAGTGGAAGGCTATGCTCTTTTCACGCAGAATATTTTTATAGATACGAAGTATGATGAGAACAGGCCTTATGAAGCAGAAGACATTATATTGACGGACGAAGCGGGAAAAGCGGGAAGCGTCAGTGGGATTTTAATGGACGCCGCTACGGGAGAAGTGATTTCCAAAGGTCTGAAAGTGATTTTAAGAAAAGGAATGAATAATATTACTGCAAATGAAGCGGCTTCCGTTATTTCAGACAGCGAAGGGGCTTATTCGTTTTCGGATATTACGCCCGGACAGTATACAATTCAGGTAAGGGACGATTCCGAAACTCCGGAATATGTTTCCGCTTATGAAAATATTTCCGTTTTGGCAGAGGCGGAAGTGACAAGAAATATGATATTAACAAAAGGTTTGGATTCCAATGAACTCCGTTTTGTTTTGACATGGGGAGACGAAACGGGCGGCGCAAGCGCTGATTTGGACATTTACCTGTATGGGCCAAATCCATTCCAAGACGGGGAATATCAGGTCAGTTTTTCCAATCAGGAGTATTGGGGCCAAAACCATTATGGAAATTTAATGAATGGCGAATATGTATATACATTTGCAGAGTTAGACGTAGATGACAAATCATATGAAGGGCCAGAAACGATAACAGTCAAAGCGGTTACGAAAGGGCAGTATAAAATTTTTGTGCATGATTATTCAAACGGCGGTTCCGGAAATCAGCTATACGCATCGAATCCGGCAGTGAAAGTGTATCGAGGAAATACACTAGTGGATACGGTGAAAATGCCGGAAAAAGAAGGCGGCGCATGGTTTGTCGGAAGTTATGACAATACAACCGGAAAAATCTCGATTGCAGATGAGGTATATAATGGAAGGCCAAATATATCTGTACGCGCGCAGATCGGCTCGGTGTTAAACCAGCTTACGCAGTTTGACATAACAGATGCCTCTGTTTTTGCAAAAGATAAAAAATTGATTGAGGAAGCGACAGAGAACTACCTGAAGAAAATCAGTGAGGAACAGCTTTCCTCTTACTTAACGGATTTATCCGCGTTATTGGAAAAACTAAAGAACGGACTGACGATGAAAAAGATTTCAATAGCGGGAGCCGTAAAAGGCAGATATAATGCTTATGTATCCAATCATAATTTGTATTATTTTTATGGAACTCACGATACATTGACCGATTTAAACGTGGAGTTTCAAGATGAAAATGCTTCATTCCGGCTGGAAAAATTAGACGGGCAAGATGGATACTCTCAGTTCCAATACCGTTTGATTTTAGAAAATGCAGCGCTTGGAGTATCGACGAATTATTATTTTGACTATGTAAAAGAAACGGAAACGGAACAATGGGTCAACGATATCCAAGATCCGGATAATATAAAGTGGAATAGGAGAATAGATCTGGACAGGGGATATACCGGAGGCATGAATGCTGATATAGGAAGGAACCTAAATATCAGCCTTTTGGAGGGAATTTCCATTTCTTCGAAAGAATACAGGACGGACGCAATTGACGGTGAATGGGAGTATGGCGAAAATATCGATCTCGTTTTGCATTTGCAGAAAGAAGGAACAGAGGAAACAAGGGATTATCCGATTTCTTACAAGCCGTTTGGGGCAGAGTTAGTTCGGATTACGGACACGGAAAACCAGATTGTCAGTCAGGAAGTGACAAATTATGATAGTTGGTATGTGGAAGATAGCGTAAAACACTACCGCGTGACGGGCGAAAATCCGGAAATGGGAGAAAGCTGGAAGGCGGAAGTGTCGGAAGGGGCGTCTTATGAATTATCTGATTTTAATCCAGATGGTGAGAGCTATTATGATTCTGCGCCTGTAAAAGTTTTGACTGTCACGCATCCGAATGGGGCAAGACAGGTTTACTATATCTATTATTATATGGACACTTCCGATGCGGAAATCATTGGAATCTATGATCCCAACAATATGTATACGTCATATACAGAAAACGCTGTAACGACTTCTTCAGGGACATACTACAATATCTCATTAAGCGGCATGAATTCAGAGCTTGGCAACAGTCTTTCTGTGCATACAAGGACGGGAGCTTCCGCAAAAGTTGAATATGTGTCAGGATCGGAAAGCTGGGATACAACGTCGCAGGCAAAAATTACTGTTACCGCGTCAAGTGGGAAAGAGCGGATTTATTATGTGATGTACCGGAAATCAAATGTTTCGAACAACACGATCTGCAATATCCGCAGTATTTCTAGTAAGACAAATACGTTAAAGAAAGTTTGGATCTATTATAGCAATACGATCTATATCATAGGAAGCGATGCGGCGCTTGGAGGAGCGGACTCTTTAGAAATTGCCACAGATCCGGGGTATACGGCTGTTTACGATGAGAATGACCCATCTTATTATGGAAATGGGAAAATTACTGTGACAGAGGATGCTACGGGAAAATCGGTTTCCTATTACGTTAATTACAGTCAGGACGCCAGCAGCATAAAAATTAAAAATATCGTAAGCAAACAGGGGTTGTCCTCGGTTACGATCGCGGATAGTTTGTCTGTGGCGAGCCAGACAGGCGAGAAGTATTATAGGGTGGAATTAGTTGGCGATTTAAAAGAGTGCCCGAAAGATTTGGAAGTGTATGTTCCGGAAAACGCGTCCGCCACGATTCTTTATGCCGGAGAAGACTGGCAGTATGCGGCGGAGTACGCGGCTAAAATCGAAGTGAGCGATGGGACAAACAAGGCATTGTATCTGGCCGCTTACCGGCAGGACGACAGCAAAGCGGCAATCAATGGGATCACGGATGCTTCCAATCAAAACTTAAAAGCTGATATTTTAGAAAGCGAAAGATATTTTTATTTTAAAGAGACGGGAGAAAATGGGATCAGCGGAGAAAACGCGTATGTAATTTATGTAAAAGGAGATAATAAGGAGTTAGGGAATGGCTATCAGCTTCACGTTTCTAATGGCAGCAGCATAACAGATACGATGCATAAAGCGGATTCCGGCTGGAAGTATAGGGAAGAATTTTTGGAATATTCCCAATTTGACGGAAATGGAAATTATGTTTTAGATACATATGCTCTTATGGATCGTGTTACGGTTACAGCGGCAAATGGGGCGGAGCGTGTTTATGTGATTGCTTATGCGCAGGATAAGAGCGGCGCAGTCATAAGTAAAATTGAAGATGAAGAAAATAACTATTATCATACGTTTATTAATGGAAGCGCTTACAGTATGGAGTTAAATCCGCCAGAAGGAGAGGATGCATCCGAACTTGTCTATCTGATTTATGTATATGGAGACAAGAAAGAATTGGGAACCAGCTATCAGCTAAACGTTCCGAAAGGAAGCGTCATAAGCACAACGCATAAGGGAGACGCCGCTTGGAATTATAGAGGGGAATCCACGGGTTATACATTTGGTGATGGAACTGGCAATGTGATCTCAGACAGGTATGTGTTTACGGACCGCGTTGTAGTGACGGCGGCGAATGGCGCAGAGCGGATTTATGTGATTGCCTATGCGCAAGAAAGCCAAGGAGCTGTTGTGAGTGGGATTACAGATGCAAAGAATGACTATATAAAAACGGATATTTCTGTAAATGCCACTGATTTTTCAATTCCTCCGGAAGAAGGTTCCGATGGCAAGGCACAGTTGGAGCCGGTCTATCTGATTTATGTGACAGGCAGCCAAAAAGAATTAGGAAGCAGTTATGAATTGCTTATGCCAAACGGCGGCAGTATCAAAAGCGTGATGCATAAAGGGGACGCCGGCTGGCATTATGGAGATTCCGTAGACAAATCTGAATTCTGATAAGACACTTTTTATAGCATTTAATAACTGTTATATCTTATCTTCAAAAAGTCCGCAAACCCTTGAAAATGCTAAATTTATAGCAAGTGAGTTTGCCCTTATGCTTTCCCTTGTGTTATATCCTTTTCCCTCATGTTACGAACCCTCATAAGGGCAAAAATAAGGGAAAGAAAAACCTGTAACAAATTATAATATGAAATGAACAGGGCAGGAAGAATTGATTAGAATGCTTTCACAAATTTCTTCAAAACACTGACAAGAAAGGGCTGATAAGATATGATATTTATTTACGCAACATATAATATGCTTCATAACTGTATTGATGTAACAACTTTTGACGGATACGTTTTACGAATAAACTGCGGAAAAGCGGAAGAAGGATTGAAAACAACACCATGCTCTGAATGCGCCTTAAATGCTTTAGCAATAGATAATCCCCTTGAATATGCAACGCTGTATCTTGAGGGTGGTATGCAGACGTGGATAGATGCGGAAGATTCATTAGAATTGTGGTAACATATCTTTCTTTATACAGAGGGCTGGTCAAAATATAAACCTGTTCTCTCTTTATTTGTAAAAAAAGAATGTTTAATTCTATCAGTCCAAATAACAGAGAATGGCGGGGTGGGACGGCGATGACGGTGAGGTATGCCAGAAAACTGGGACGGAGGATTCCTATTCTCAATCCAGTTGCTCCAGAAAAATTGAAGTTGTAGCATACCTGTGATACCGAATAAAAACAACTCCACGGTCTTGCTTTCATAAGCTCGTGGAGCTGTCATAATTTGGTCGCATTGGATAATACAGCGCTGCAATTTATTTTGCAAAAATAACCTCCTCATTCATAATGCAAAGAGCCTCTTGCTCCAGCTTGTAGGCCTCATATCTCTTGGCGTTCGCTTCTAATGCGAGAGAGTTGATTTGTTGCTGTACCTCCTGATTACGCAACAGCGGGATAGAAATTTGCCGAACATGATCGTCATCAATTTCATCGACCACAGAGCCATATGTATAGCGGGTAATCAATGTGCGACCATAGTCAGATGCCAGAAAAATATAAAGGTATCCAGCAATATCTTTATTGGCAGGTACAACACGGATTATATGCTGATTTGCTGTCCAACCATCCCAATGTTTTCCAACAAGTGCCACTCTTCCAATTGTACCACTACAAGTTATAAGGGTCATATTTTCTTTCAATTCGAGTTGTTGTGCAATACGGTCACCATGATGGACATTGGAAAGATACTTCTTATTTGATGGGTCCAATTCTCCCAACTGTTTTCCGCCTATAAAAATTCGACCATATCCTTCTTCCACATAGACACGCTTAAATCTGCCTGGTAAAATGACCGCCTCGCTTATCCGACTGTCACCTACCGTTGTTACTTCGGCAGCATTCTCTTTGAGGTGGGCAACAATCGCATCTACCGCTGGAACATGATAGGAAGCATCAAGCCGCAGATTCATATTGCTTAGTTTTACATTGAATATGCTCACAGGGGCAGATACCTTTTGAAATTCATGTATAGCTGGCAGGTGAAGTTCTGCTATTATCAGGCTTGTAGCCTTATCAATCATTTCATTGGACTCGTCTCGCAAAGCATAGGAACGTGCAATCAGATTATGGATACGCTGCCGCAACCTCACAGGAGCATTGGGAACTGGAATTTCTGCTAAGTGATCTGGTTCAACATGGGTAATTACTGAACCATAGCCATTTGTCTGCAAGATTAAACTGCCCACTTTTGATTTGAGATAGGTATAAACATATCCCAAGTCATATTCTTTTTTGAAGGTAACACGAATTACATCATCAGAAAAAACACAACCGGCCAAGGTTTTTGACACATATGAAATATTGCCTATTGTACCGCTGCGCGTCAGCAATAATGTGTTTTCCTTTAGGCGTAATTCGTCCATATCGCAATCTGCCAACCGAGAAATATGTTTTTCTGGAACTGGATAGAGATCGGTCATTTGCGAGGGAAGATAAAATCCCTCTCCATATGGCTTATCGCACCATATCCGCTTGAGTCGGCTTCGTTGCATCCAGCCAGGATAATAGGCTGTTTCAATCAAACCACTATTACCATAGAGGATAACCGTTCCATATTTCCCCTTGTAAACGCTTTCCCGTGCCTGTTTTGCCTCCACATCAAATACACTGGCCTCCAGCCGCTTCCCACGGGAAACCATATCAGAGAGGGAAACCGAGCACCACTTTACAGGGCTTTCCGAAATGTGGATTTCTGGTTCAGGCGCAGTATTCATTTTGCGAGCTAAATTACCTGCTACCATGCGATACCCTCCCTTCGCTTCCAACCATCAAAGATTGCCGGTACATCAGTAGTCTGATCATCAGGGACTTTGCTCTTGCGTTCATGGGAAACGGTACGGTCACCCTCCCCAGTCTCGCCGAGAACCATGATGGTATCCGTGTCTGGGGCAAGGATTTCGTTACCCTCCACATCACGCTTGAATAGGGGATTCCCTCTCTTATCATGCCCTACTCTTTCGACCATTGCCATGAAGATATTATAGTCGGCCATTTGACCAGTTGTCGCTTCTCTGGCCTTTTGTTCCGCAGTTTTCTTTTGCAAAAACAGCACTGATGTCTGCGTACCATTGCGGGGCTGAAAAGTATCTACATGAAGATCAATACTGGCAATAATTCTATGATTTTGAATCAGCCATTCGCGAATGTATCCAAGCCCAGGTGAACCTAGTATGGAATCCGGCAAAACAATTCCCATGCGCCCACCTGAAACGAGAAATTGTGTGCATCTCTCAATAAACAAAATTTCAGGCGGAACAGATGACTGTAAGCGTTCTGTCATCCTCCAAGTGCCAGTTTTCTTGTCATTTTCCCAAATATGGGCAAGTTCAAATTGTTCAAGGATATTTTTATCTTTGATAGGAATTTTGCTGCCGAATGGAGGATTTGTTACAATTACATCAAAGAACGCAATACTTTCATAGTTTCGAATCTCTGACTTCTTGATATGTAGTGCCTCCGCGAGCCGTGTTTTGAACTCATCCGTCCATTCGTGTGGCGGCAGAAGGGAATTTGTTTGCAGAATATTTCCACTGCCATCATTGTTCATGACCATATTCATCTTGGTTGCCTTGACTAAATCAGGATTAATATCAAAACCAAAGAAACTGGTCGAAGCCATCTCGGAAATCCGATCTTGAAATACTTTTACGGTGTCACCGTCCCAATCTTTTTTAGGAATTCCCATACTGGCAGAAAACTCCGCTTCAAGCTGGGCAATAACGTGTGTCATTGCCTGTACAAGGAAACCGCCAGTACCGCAGGAGCTATCTAGAACCTTCTCATCAATATGTGGATTTATCATCTCCACGACCATCTTCATAACATTTCGGGGCGTAAAAAACTCACCCCTATCGCCGCGGAGATTTGCTCCTACAATTTCTTCATAGGCTTTTCCCTTGATGTCAATATTCGTGCTAAGTAGGCTATAACGCTGCAATTCGCTGACGATATATGCCAAGCTGCGTGGTGTCAGCTTAATTTCATCATTTGCATCAAAAATCTTCCCATGACGCTTCTTTACACGCTGAAAGATTTGGGAAATCCGTTTCTGAACTGTCAACTGCCCGTCAGGGTTTGAACGTTCTTCAGACGTTGTGAAAAATTCCAGAGGCTTTGGGATATTTCGCTCGTCCTCAATCTTGCAAAAAATGACTTTTAGCAACTCAAAAAATGCAGGTTGTTTCTGCATACCATCATTCACATAAATGTGATTATGACAGGTTTTGAACACAAACAGCAGATTATCATCAGAGGCATTACGCAAATTTTTCCGGCTGGGTCTGTTTACTTCATCCAAATTGCCATCCGCAGAAGGAATATCGTTGTATTCCATAAAGCAAATATTCCCAGCCTCATCTGTATATTTACGGAAGACAAACTTTTGAATGCTATTTGTCCACATCCCCCATTCGCAGTTCGGGCACACAGACATATAGGACTGCAACTGTGCTATCCCATCCTTGGCATTTCTGGCATCAACGGTTTCCTTTTTGCACTCAATAATAATCTTAATTGTGCCCTGTGTTTGCTCAGGAGCATCTTTGTCCCAGATTACAATGTCTGCCCGAGGTTTTCTTGAGCCGACCTGAAGAGTGAACTCAATTTTAATCTGTGACGTGAGATATTTATGTTCGTTCACAAGACGTTTTTCTATTGTTTGACGAACGTACTCTTCGGGAGTGTCGTTTCTAAACTTGCTATCAATATAGTCGC
>OFHM01002627.1_pt1 | contig 10084 bp, 10 predicted proteins | sample 1521311 | NCBI WGS metagenome assembly OFHM01 (sample SAMEA3504083, study PRJEB24116) | mouse gut metagenome | biome: mouse gut; feature: mouse-associated habitat; material: faeces | place: Denmark | collected 2011 | reverse complement strand
TACCTGAACATTATCAATGCCCTGCACCTCCAGCTCCCGTACGATGTGGTGAATTTCGTACGCTTCGTGCCACTCGCCCGTGGAGGCCTCGCCATATTCATCGTGATGCGCTATCTGAACTCCAACGCCATCCAGAGTCTGTTCATGACCTACATCCTCATAATGGCGTTTTCGGGATACTTCTGCTCACTCGTATTTTACCAGGCTGAATACCAGATTAATGCACAGGTCACATCCTATTGGTCGGCTCTCTGGTGGTCGGCCATGAACATGACCACTGTCGGCTGCAACATCGAGCCAGTGACCGCCATAGGGAAGATTGTGGCTGTGATTCTGCCACTGATCGGCATGGTGATTCTCCCGCTTTTCACCGTATATATCACCAACATGGTGACTTCCGCCGTGAACCAGTCCCGACAGAACCAGTAAAAGCCACCATATTTGCAATCGGGTTGCAACACTATTTCTATATTTTTGTTAAAAATTTATGAAACAGATGTGTAGAGATTGCAAGAATAATCATAGCCATGACCATAATTCTGTCCGCAGTCACGACCATGCCCACACCCATGATCCTGCTCACGGCCACACCCATCATCACAGCAGCCTGCAGGATATTGAACATATCGTACGCGGACATCTCTCTCTTTCACGGAAAGCCGCAGATGATGTAATGGCAGTGTACGGGCTGATTACCGAAGCAGAAAGCCGCGCCCACGGCATTCCTGTTACGGATATCCATTTTCACGAAGTGGGCACTATGGACGCAATTGCGGATATTGCCGCCGTCTGCCTGCTGATGGAGCGCCTGTCCCCTGACGAAGTCGTAGTCTCTCCCATCCATGTGGGCAGCGGCCAGGTTCACTGTGCTCATGGTATCCTTCCTGTTCCGGCTCCTGCCACAGCCTATATCCTCAGGGATACCCCCATCTACGGCGGAAGCATACAGGGTGAGCTGTGTACCCCAACAGGTGCCGCCCTGCTGAAGCATTTTGCCACCCGTTTCGGCAGCATGCCGCTGATGAAAACCCAGGCAATCGGCTATGGAATGGGCAGGAAAGATTTTGCGGCTGCCAACTGTGTACGGGTAATGCTGGGCACGACAGATGATTCGGAAGACAGTATCTGCGAGCTGAGCTGTAATGTGGATGACATGACCGGGGAGTCTGTAGGCTTTGCCATGGAACGCCTTCTGGATGCCGGCGCACTTGATGTATATACTGTGCCCATCGGCATGAAAAAGTCCCGGCCCGGCACACTGATCCATGTCATGTGCCGTGAATCAGACAAAAACACAATGGTGCAGACAATTTTTAAACACACCACCACCATCGGTATCCGTGAGAACAAACTCCGGCGTTATGTGCTGGACCGACACATAGAAACACTTGACACACCCTATGGCGCCGTACGCTGTAAAGTTTCGTCCGGTTACAGCGTAGAACGCAGAAAATATGAGTATGACGACCTTGCAGATATCGCAAGAAAAAAGGGGATCAGCATAGGCGAAGCCGCCCTCCTCATGGACAGGCAGTAGCATACTTCCGGCAGGCGGCATATTCAGGAGCATCGCTGATACGCAGCCTTTGACCAGGTTTTTCAGTGGTGTAACGCGCAGCCTTGTCAATGAGTTTTGACGAGGAAAGACCGCTATGTTATAATGCTCCTTGTATAAAAAGGAGAAGATATCTATGTACCAGGTTGCCATCTGCGAAGACGAACCCCATGCGGCAGAGCGGAATGAAATCTTACTCTGCCAGATTCTGGATGCCAGAAACTTTAGAAGGGATATTGATTATTCCGTCCACTGTTTTGCCTCCCCTGCGCCGCTGGAAAGGCATCCGGCCGCTTTTCACCTCCTCCTGCTGGACATTGAGCTGGAGAATGAAAACGGCATCTCCCTCGCCGCGCAGGTTCGGACTGCTCCATTGTCTTTATAACCGCTTATCGGGACTATGTTTTCGACTGCTTTGACACCAGGCCGCTTCACTACCTGCTCAAACCGGTTGACCGGGAAAAGCTGGCAGGTGTAATCCACCGGGTTCTGCGGGATAATTATCATCCGGAACAGATCAAGCTCCTGACAGACGGCTGCTGGCGGACTGTGGATGCCCGGAACATCCTCTACGCAGAAGCCACCAACCATAAATCTGCCGTCCACCTGCAGGGGGGGAGAAGTATTGTATATCAACCAGAGTTTTTCCGGCCTGCTTCCCCGTCTGAACGGAAGACGGTTCTGCCGAAGCCATTTCAGCATCCTTGTGAACCTGGAGCATGTGTACCGCCTGAATAAGCCCTCCGGAGCCAGGGCGTTGGCATCCAGGGCATTTTGCAGAAGATTCATCAAGCGCCGCCGCGGTAACATAAAATTTTCCCCTATTCGGGAACCAATCATGGAAAAAGCAGGATCGCTTTCTGGGGCTATCCCAGATTGCCCTCACCGGCTATTCGGGAGTGCCTCGGGATAAAATTCTCAGCTATACAGCGGAAAACACAGCACCACCTTAAACAAATCCCCGTCAATCACAATCTCCATCCGACCGTTTTGCAGTTCCACCAGGCTCTTGGTGATGGACAGCCCCAGACCATTCCCTTCCATATGCCGTGACCTGTCCCCTCTCACAAATCGCTCCTCCAGCTCCTCCGCCGAAATATCCAGCGGATACATGGACATGTTCCGGAAAATAATCTGCACCTCTTTTTCTTTCACTTCCACATTCAGGTATACCCTTGAATTTTCCTGGGCATATTTGCAGATATTATTCAGCAGGTTCTCGAACACCCGCCAAAGCCGCCTGCCGTCTGCCAGAATCATCACCGCCTCCTCTGGCTGGCGTGTAATCAGTTCAAGCTGTTTTTCCTCCATGCGCTGTTGGTATTCGCCTGCCGCCTGAGACAGCAACACGCCTGCCTCACAGGGTTCCAGATTCACCTCCAGGTTACCTGTCGTTGCCTTGGAAGCCTCCACCAAGTCTTCCAGCAATTTTTTCAATCGTCCGGACTGTCGCAAAAGCACTTCCGCATACTCTTTTATCTTCTCATTATCTGTGGGTTCTTCCCAAATGAGGTCCGCATAATTAATAATCGAAGTCAATGGTGTCTTCAGGTCATGGGACACGTTTGAAATCAATTCTGTCTTCATGCGTTCGCTTTTTGTACGCGCTTCCACCGCTTTCGCGATCCCCATGCCGAGGCTGTTAAGCTTTTCCCCATGCTCCCGGAAAGCGCCAAACATCCTGGATGTATCCACTCGGTAATTATCTTCTCCGTCAGCCAGCTTACAGCTTGCTTTCAAAAGTTCTCTGCAGACCAGGGCAATGTAGATAACCGCAAACAGTAAAACCGTCTTCTCCACAATCCAGAGAACCATTCCCACATCCTCCGCCCTGCCCACAAAAAAGAGTACCTCAACAAACTCCAGAATGCATATCCCCAAAAATACGATGACTGTGGTCATCACCAACGGGATCCCTCCCAGAAGCTTCGCCAGTTCCCTGCACAGAAAATACAGGCCTCTGCCAAACCACCTGAGTGTGATATACACAAGGCTGTACCTCCAGCACTTCCCCCGTTTCACCCTCAAGGCAAAGTCCATAAAGTAAAAAGTCATCCAGACTGCCAGTGCCGCGCCTCCCAACGCCAGCATAATCATCTGGGCAATATCCTGCACATGGGATACCACGGATATCAGGAAAAATGTAAATGCCAGGGCCACACCTCCGAAGATAACAGTTAAAACATCCATATGTATCGATGTCAGCGCCCCCGGCACAATCCCTTCCCTGCCATTGCGGTGCCCTGCACTGCACATCAGAAACAGGAAACAATTCAGGCACAGGAAAATACCTGCAGCCGCCAGGGCAATCAGAAGATACCGGATACCATACAAATAGGATGCCAGCCTGGCAATCCTGCCGAACTCATTTTCCTGCGGAAAATCCGGATCCATATAAATACGAAGCAGATACCATTCCCCGTCTTCCAGCGTATACCCATTGAGCCGCGCGGAAAGCGGTGTCTCTTTTTCGTAAACAATAATAAAATCTACAAAAAGATTTGTCTCCTCCCCGTTTCCGGAATCCCATAACACCTTTTCCCTGCTTGCATCATCCACATAAATCAGCTGCATGTCAACGCCGGACTCTCCGCACAGTTCCGCAACAGCCTTCATGTTCCCCTGCCCTATATAGCACTCGGCGGTGTACGCCATATCCTGGCATTGCGGCGTCACAACACCCAGCAATACGGAATCCAGTTCCTCCGTATACAATCCCCATTTCTCCATATACAGGCACAGCAGCCCGATCCCAAGCCCTGCAAAGCACGTTGCGGCCAGCAGAAAAAATGCGATTATCTTTGCCGACATGGAACCCGTCAGCCGAAATTCACGCCTCCTGTGCGTCTTCCTGACTGCAATCTCCTCCGCATCCACATCCTCCCGTTTCACCGTATCCTGGTATTCTGCCGCCTGCTTTTCACTTTTCCCTTCTGCTCCGTTTTGGCTTCTCTTCCTCATCTTCCGCCCATCCTTTCCGTCCTCAGAAAATCAATCAGGAAACCTCCATATCTTTTTCAGACACCCTGCTTTGGCGCCTCAGAAATTCTTCTCACACTTGTAGCCCTGCCCCCACACCACCTTAAGATATCTCGGCTCCGCCGGATTAATCTCCAGCTTCTCCCGAATATGCCGTATATGTACCGCCACCGTATTCTCGCTGCCATAAGGCACGTCATTCCAGATTTTCCGGTATATTTCCCTGGGTGAAAACACCTGTCCCGGGTGCTGCATCAAAAGCTTCAGAATCTCATATTCCGTAGGCGTCAGGTACACATCTTCCCCGTCCAGCATCACTTTTTTCTGGACATCATCCAATTCTATCCCGCCGCAGCGAAGCAGTTCCTGCCTGACATTTCCAGCCCCCAGCTGCATATACCTGCGCAGCTGGGATTTCACTCTGGCAGATACTTCCGCGGCATTGAACGGTTTGGTAATATAATCGTCCGCCCCCACTGTCAGCCCCAGAATCTTATCCGAATCCTCGGATTTCGCCGTCAGCAGGATAACCGGTACATTGCTCTTATCCCGGATTTTTACCATGGCCTCTATCCCGTCCATCTCCGGCATCATAATGTCCATCAGCACCAGGTGTATGTCTTGCTCTTCCACAATCTTCAGAGCTTCCTTACCGTTAAAAGCCTCATGCAGTACATAACTGGTATCGTGCAGATAGATTTTCAACGCATTCACGATATCCCGTTCATCGTCACAGATTAAAATATGGTACATTTCCTTTGCCCTTCCTCATAAAAACTCACAGAAAACTGCGCTTGCTTCCTATAATGCGGCCTGCATATTACTTGATATGCTTATTTTACCAAAACAGTAATTAATAAAAAACAGGGGAATTCTTTAAGATATCATTAAGATTACTACATTTTTTCGGGAACCTGGGCACCGGAAACCTCAGAAGCCCCCACCCCCCGGCAGCGTGGATTTTCCGCAGCCGAAAGGCCCTGTCAGCGCATACTTCCCGCCCGCTTCAAAACAGGCGCTGAAATTTTGCAGAACTGTCTTCTCCCCATAGGAGAAGCCCACGTGCTCCATGGCGATCTTCTTTCCGGCGGTTTCCGGCTCCATGTCCTCGATTCCCTCCGTCGCCCTGTCCGCCCGGTCTATGGCAATCTGTCCCATATGCAGGGGGAGCTTCTGAAAATAAGGTTTCCAGGCCGCTCAATCCATGGAGCAGGAACCAGACAGCCACCAGAAGCAGCATCCAGAACAGGAACCGATTCATGTCTCTGTCGATGATGCCCTGAAATGACCACATCATCAGTATATTTGCCCCCACCTGGATTCCGCACAATGCGGCCAGGACGAGGATCGTCAATGTGTTTTCCTTCCAGAACCTTTTCAGATAACGGCTCATGCCGTCCGACTTGTACGCTTTAACCGTCCTGTTTCCCATCCTCTTCCTTATCCTTTCGCGCCTCCCTGCCCTTTGCCGGCAGCTGTTCCGTCAGGCCGGAATTGTCATAATTCCCGAAATAAATGTAATTCGCCCAGGTCTGCACGCGCTGCGGGAGCCGTACTGGTCTCTCCACGTTCCCCTCCGAAGCAGGGGCGCTACATCGTTCCCACACGGATATGGTTCATTCCGGCCTGCATGAAGCACCGGGCAATGTAGAGCAGGGGGACGAATGCCGCCGGTTCGGCAAGCTCATAGGCTCTGGCCTCCCCGCTTTCCAGTTCCAGCTCCACAGAGCGCAGGATCTGCCGCTCCTCCAGGGCCTTTAACAGCTCCTCCACAGTTTCCCCGGGCATATCCAGTTGCTTTGCCACAGCCTGTACCACGAAGTAGCCGCGCTTGTGGCAGTGGAGATGCTCCAGCAGCTCCAGGCAGGCCTGGACAGGAGCCCGAACAGACGGCGGTATTCGTCCTTTGGCGCAAGCCAGGCGGCATAGCCGTCTTCCGACTCCGGCCAGAGCGTGACGAAGGACAGGTCCTCCGCGTGTACGTCCAGCATATGATTGCTTGTATTATAACCCAAAGCGAAATTGGATACAAGGCAGGCATATTCGAGGGAATTCAACCAAAACTTGATTTATCGTATACATGCCCGCCATTCCCGGATAGTCCTTAAGTAAAAAAAGAGCGGTAAAAACCGCTCCCTTTCTCAATCTTTTTTGTCCTTCTTCTCCGCCATTCTCTTCTTCAGTTCTTCAAAAGCCTCGCCATACTTCTTTGAAGTCATTCTGGGATTGGAACGTATCATATCTCTCTGGAAAAAATCCCTGATTTTTCCGAGGCGATTTCTGTCCGCGACATTCACGGCATATTTTGTCTTCAATTCCAGCAGTTCTTCCTTGATTCCCACAAAATATTCCGCCGGCTTTGTCAGCACAATGTTCTTAACGGTCTCCAGCCGGCTCTCAATACCGGATCTCACATCTTCGATGCACATGCCCATGCCTTCGGCCAGTTCCTCTTTCACCGTACTCACATTTTCCGCCAGGGTCGTTTTATAATTTGTCATTCCCTGGTTCGTCAACGCAATGATGACATCCAGCCGTTTCTGGATATGCAGCATTTCCCGCTTCACCTGCTCCATTCTGACCAGCACATTGCGGATGTCTATGGCTGCTTTAAAGGAAAGGGCAAAATCCGCCGCTATCCCCACCGTCAGCACATAAGTCAACACTGTCAGCAGCCGGCCGGGAACGGAAAGTACCAAATGCTCCACCGGCACATGTACCGCCTCCGTCATCAATATCGTCAAAAACCCCCATGCAAGCGATGTACCGAGGCAGATATGCCCCTGAAAATTGAGGGGCTTGTCCGAATAATCCCAGTAGCGCATTTTAAACAGCGCCTCCATGACTACGCCTGTCACGTATTCCAGGACGGTAGCGCCCACACAGCCGGCCAGATATGTCAGAATAATCCGGCCTCTGAAAGGCATGGATACCACCAACATCATAATCGCGCCGCTCCCGTAAAGCGGAAGAAACGGCCCCCTCATAAACCCGCGGTTTGTCAGCTTTTTTTCCATAAAGGATACATAAGCCGACTCAATACACCACCCGGCAAAACAGTAAATATAAAAAAAGAAAAGCCATTGTGTCACCGTATATGAATACATAAGAACCTCTCAAAACCTCGCCCATAATCTGCCCCGAATATCACCGGAACACCTCCGCTTCAACCGCCAGCCTGCCCTTCCTGGTCTCCCTGGGTTCCCCTGACAGTGAAAACTTCCCGAATCCCCTGGCATTTACCGTCTCCCCGCACTTCAGCTTCCGGGCGTTGTCCTCACAGCGGCGGCCGTTCACATAGACCTTACCGGCCCGAAAAAGCTCGATGCTTTTCTCCCTGGACAAGTCATAAACCCTTGCCAGTACTGCGTCCGCCCGCAGAGATGGCACATGCAGGATCACCTGAACCGGCTTCTCCGTGGGAAGTACCCCGACGTCCTCCGTCAGGCTGCATTTCACGCTGGTATGCTTTACCTGTGTCAGATTCCCGCAAATAAACTCGGAGACGGAATCCAGACAAAAAAGGTACGCCTGGGCGTCTGCAACTTTAATATCACCGAGAGTATCCCGCTCAATTCCCAGATTCATCAATGCTCCCAGAAAATCCCTGTGGGACAGTTCATCCGCAAATTTCCGTGCAAGCGGCGCAATCCGGATACAGGCAATGGGAAATTCCGTCTCGTATCCCAGATCCTCCCCACTGCCGAAGCGTATCAACACCCGCTCCGCACCTTCATATCCCCCGTTGAGCCTGTATCCGGCATACTTCAGCCCTGTTTCCTCCTGCCAGAACAGTTCCTGGCTGCTTAAGCCCAGAAAGCCGGTAAACGTATAAATCCCCTGTCTGAAAGATTTGTCCGCCAGATCACGGAAACGGTTTTTCAGCTGTTGTATCTCTTTTTCATCGGAATTCTTCTTTTCCACTTCAAAACCTCCCCCACCCCTATCAGCCGGAAACGAAATATTCACATTTTGCCCGGAATTTCGCTGTCAAATACCTGTTAAAGGGTACAGTCATATCCTTTGGAAAAGCGTAATATCTCCCTGCGTTTTCTCACGAAAAGCTGATAATCGATTCCCTGGGCGCTTTGGTTTTCTCTACGCTGACAGCATGCAGAATAGGTCCTTCTCCCTTGTAATCCGCCCAGTATTCCTTCGCCACCGTAGCCGTCACCTTCACCCACTCTTTCTGCTTCAAGCCGTCCGCCCCCGCATATTCACAGGCATATCCCAGGAAAGCCATATCATCCGCGCAGCATGTCATAGCCATACGCCCCGGCACAAAATATCCTTTCGGAAAATTTTCCGGCTTCAACACCATTGCCACAAACTGCAGCGTCTTACCCACATACCGTTCCAGATGGTCCATGGAATCCAGATACCAGATTCCATACCCCTCATTGTCCAGCACGATGGGGGACTGGTTCAGATCATAGGGCAAATCTTCCTCAAAGATTTCGTCAATCTCCCCATTGGAATCCTCAAAAATCACATCCGCATCCGGATTCACAGCCTTGATATTCCTCCTGTAGGAATTCAGCTGCTCCCTGACCGCATCGCAGCGGTTGAATATAATCATCTCCGACTTACGAATCATCTCCGCCAGCAGCGAACGCATATTGGTGTAATACATGGGAAATGTGGAACCGTCAATGGTAGTAATCTGCTGCTCTATATTCCAGTACCAGGGAAGCTTTGCATTTTTGTAATTCCACATTCCGTTATACTCTATAATGATGCGTTCCGGCTTATGGCGTTTCTCCATGGCCGTCAGGTTTGCCGGTGTAAAATCTTCCTCCCGTTCAATCAGTTCCACCTCTGTACGGCTTTTTTCCAGAAGCGCCGGGGCGTATTCTTTTTCCCCTTCCTCACAGAGAATCAGCAGCGTTTTACCCCTTACCTGAAAATAATTCTGCGCCAGGGTAAAGCTGATAAATTCCGTTTTCCCGCTCTCCAAAAAACCATTGATCATATATACAGGTTTCATTTTCCAATATCCATGCCTTTCCGATTGGGGTACTCAAAGCGGCACGGATATACCTTACACCCTGCCATGCTTATGGCAACATGCCGCAATACCCTTGCCGCCCGTTATACCTTTTCACAGATTTTATTGTCAGCCGAACAGCGCCTCCAGCTTATCCTCTTTTAATTCAGCACCAATTACACAGAATTTTCCGGTCACCGCCGGTTTCCCCGTCCTGATATCATGCTCTTCGGGAACATAATCGAAATAAACCCAGGTTCCGTCCTCAGAAGGAACCATTCCCTTCGCCCTGAGAATCGTCCCGTATTCCCCGCTGTCCAGGGCTGTCAGAATACCTTCAATCCTCTCACCGGTAAATTTAACATGTGATTCCCTTCCCCAGCTGGTAAAAACTTCATCAGCATGGTGATGGTGGTGGTCATGGCCCTCCTCATGGTGATGCCCATGGCCGCAGCATTCCCCCTCGTGATGGTGGTGACCCTCCTCATGGTGATGCCCATGGCCGCAGCACTCTCCCTCGTGATGGTGGTGTTCATGACCCTCCTCATGGTGATGCCCATGGC
>OFHM01002624.1_pt1 | contig 10089 bp, 11 predicted proteins | sample 1521311 | NCBI WGS metagenome assembly OFHM01 (sample SAMEA3504083, study PRJEB24116) | mouse gut metagenome | biome: mouse gut; feature: mouse-associated habitat; material: faeces | place: Denmark | collected 2011 | reverse complement strand
AAGCCTTTGAAAAGGCTTGATCCAAACTTTATCAGTCGTTGGCAAGGCCCATCAGCTCATCCTTGAAAATGCGCTCGTCCATGAGCTTCAGGTCCTCGCTGATCTGCGGCATGAACTCCATCTGGTCCAGCACCTGGGTCTGGAGGTCGATGCCCGGGGCAATCTCGATGAGGGTTACGCCCTCGGGCCGGAGCTCGAACACCGCCCGCTCCGTGACGTACAGCACCGGCTGGCCCACCTTGTTGGCATAGGTGCCGGAGAAGGTGATGTGCTCCACCTTATTGACAAACTTTTTCTTCGCGCCCTCCTGGGTGATGACCAGCTTGCCGTCCCGGCACTCGGTTTTCAATCCCTTGGCGGTGAAGGTGCCGCAGTAGACCACCTTTTTCGCGTTCTGGGTGATGTCGATGAAGCCGCCCGCGCCCGCCAGGCGGGTGCCGAACTTGGAGACGTTCAAATCCCCGTTGGGGGCCGTCTCCGCCAGCCCTAGGAAGGCCACGTCCAGGCCGCCGCCCTGGTAGAAGTCGAACTGGACGTTGTGGTCCAGAATCGCCATGGAGTTGGCCGCGCCGCCGAACTGGGTGCCGCCGTAGGGCACGCCCGCGATGCTTCCGGCCTCCACCGTCAGGGTCATCTTGTCGGAGATGCCCTCCTCCGCCGCCACGTTGGCGATTTTCTCCGGCGCGCCGGTGCCCAGGTTCACGATGGCGTCCTGGGGCAGCTCCATGGCCGCACGGCGGGCCAGAATCTTCTTGGCGTCCAGGGGGATGGAGGGGATGTCGTCCACGGGGATGCGGAACTCGCCGCTGAGAGCCCCGTCATAGGGCATCCCTAAGCACTGGTTGTTGTCCTCCGGGGAGCCCACGACGATGGCGTCCACGTAGATGCCGGGGATTTTCACCAGCCGGGGGTCCAGGGTGCCGCCCTGGACAATCTTCTCCACCTGGACAATGACGATGCCGCCGGAGTTCTTGGTGGCCTGGCACTGGGCGGTGACGTCCAGGGGGCCGATCTCTCTATGTACGGTGCAGTTGCCGTACTCGTCGGCGTAGCTGCCCCGGATCAGGCAGACGTTGATGGGGATGGGCTTATACAAAAGCCGCTCCTCCCCCTCGATGCTGACCAGCTTTACCAGGTCCTCCTTGGTGCACTCGTTCAGCTTGCCGCCGCCGTTCCGGGGGTCGGCGAAGGTGTAGAGGCCCACATGGGTGATGGTTCCGATGTTGTGGGCCGCGATGTCCCGGAACATGTGGGTGATGACGCCCTGGGGCAGGTTATAGGCCTCAATCTTGTTGGCCAGGGCCAGGTCTCCCAGCCGGGGGGCCCGGTCCCAGTGGCCGCCCACAACCCGTTTGCACATGCCCTCGCCGCCGAAGTGGTCGCCGCCGGTGCCGTCCCGGTGGCCCTGTCCTGCGGCAAAGAAAAGGGTCAGGTCCCGGGGATGCCCGGTTTCTTCAAAGCGCTTTTCCAGCGCCTTGGTCAGCGCCTCGGGACAGGCGCAGCTGACAAAGCCGCCGGTGGTGACGGTATCGCCGTCCTTGACCATCAGCGCCGCTTCTTCCGCGGTGATGACGCGAACTTTTTTCATGCTTTCCGAACTCCTTTTCCTGTGATAAAATGTCCCTGGGACTTATTTATTCTGGAAATGCTTTTCCTTCCGCTTCTCCAGGAAGGCGCCCATGCCCTCTTTCTGGTCCTCGGTGGCAAAGCACATGGCGAAGAGCTCGTTTTCCAGGGCGATGCCGTCGTCAATGTCCATCTGCATCCCCCGGTCGATGCAGGCCTTGGAGTACTTCACCGCGATGGGGGCGTTCACCGCAAAGGACTGGGCCATTTTCACCGCGGCGTCCAGCAGCTCCTCGGGGGCGTAGACCTCGTTCACCAGGCCGATGGCCTTGGCCTCGTCGGCGCTGATGACCTTGCCGGAGAAAATCAGCTCCTTGGCCTTGGCAACGCCCACCCGGCGGGGGAGGCGCTGGGTGCCGGAGAAGCCGGGGGTGATGCCCAGGCCCACCTCGGGCTGGCCGAACTTCGCGCCGCCCTTGCCCTCGGCGTGGGGCCCGGCGGCCAGGATGATGTCGCAGCTCATGGAAATCTCACAGCCGCCGCCCAGGGCAAAGCCGTTCACCGCCGCGATGGTGGGAATCTCCAGCTTTTCGATGCGGCGGAACAGGGCGCTGCCCCGCTGGCCCCACTTGCGGCCCTGTCCAACGTCCATGGGCTTCTGCTCGCCGATGTCGGCCCCGGCCACGAAGGAGCGGCCCTCGCCGGTGAGGATGAAGGCCCGGAGCTCCGTGTCCTTCTCCACCTCCGAAATCAACGCCTCCAGGTCGGCGATGACCTGGGAATTCAGGGCGTTCAGCGCCTCGGGACGGTTGATGGTGGCGATGCCGATGCGGTCTTTCTTTTCATAACGAACGGTCTGATACATGGCTTGCGTTCCTCCTTCATTTTTTCGGGGACAGCCCCGTTTTGTCCGGCAGTTATTATAGCAAATCCTGTGCCAATTCTGCAAGCCTCAGTTTCTGCCGCTCCGGCCAGTTTCCTGTTCAGATTGCCAAAAAACCGGAGGAAATTTTCTACGTTTGGGAGAGGGCCGTCCCCGGAATCTGGAAGTGTTATTCAAAAATGAGTAGCATTTTGGAGCCGGGAACGCAGAGAAGACGCCGGGGCCTTTGTGAAAATCGCAGGGACAGGGATGCGCTTTCTGTGGAAACCGCGCAAACGGCGGCGGGTTCGCGTCGTTTTATTCATAAACGAATAGAACTTATTCAATATTGAATAAGTTTGGACAGAGCCAGCCTTCCTCCCTCCGGGACGAAGAAAAATTTTTTCGATTATTTTGAAGAATTCGCAAGCCCCATTTCGTATGATGGGTGTCGGACGACAGAGGGCCGCCGGGGAGGCGCTTCGGAGGCGCTTCGGAGGGGGTGGTGAGACGGCGTGGCTGTTATAACAAAGGAGCGGTTTACGGAGCTGGTCCTGCAATACGAGCGGCTGGTTTACACCGTCTGCTTCCAGCTGGTCCGGGAGCCGGCGGCCGCGGAGGACCTGACCCAGGAGACCTTCCTCTCCGCCTACATCCACCGGGAGAGCATGCCGGAGGGCTATGAGCGGCAGTGGCTCAGCCGCATCGCCGCCAACAAGGCCAAGGACCACCTCCAAAGCGCCTGGAACCGGCGGACCGTCCTGCCGGGGGAGGAGGAGCTGGCCCGGGGCCTGGCCCCGCCCGCCGAGGAGGCGGTGCTCCGAAGAAGCGGGGAGGCGGACATTTTAAGGGCCATCCGGGAGCTGAAGGAGCCCTACCGGCAGGTGTGCCGCCTGTGCCTTTTAGAGGAGCAGTCTCCTGAAGAGGCGGCCCTGGCCCTGGGCAGGCCGGTGAAGACCGTTTATACACAGCTCTCCCGGGGCAAGAAGCTGCTCCGGGAGGCACTGGAAAGGAGTGGAAGGCATGGTATTCCGTGAGGACGGACATTTAAGCGACCGGGCCCTGGCGGCCCTGGCGCGAAACGAGGACCGCTTCGACGAGCTGGAGCGGCTGGAAATCGCGGAGCACCTGGCGTTCTGCGACGAGTGCTTACAGCGCTACACCCTGGCCCTGGAGGGCGGGGATCTGCTGGTCCCGGAGCGCTCCTGCCAAAAGACGCTCTGGGCCCGGATTCGGAGCCGGGCCCTCCGGCTGGCGGTCAGCCGGTACGCCCCCGCCGCGGCCGCCGTCACCCTGGCCCTAACGGTGCTGTGGGGCGGCGGGGGCGTACAGATTTCCCGCCCGGTCTTACCGGAGGACCGGCCCAGCATCTCCCGGCAGCTCACGGGCCTCACCGGGGAAATCAGCGACTCCCTGCGTCAGACCGTATCCGGTTTATCAGACTTTTTTGACGGGTTCCGCCCCAGCCAGTTCATAGAAGGAGGAAATCACTCATGAGGTTTTTACACAAACTGTTCCGGGGCTGCTGGCATTTGATGTGGGCCTGCGTCCCCGGCTGCGGGCAGATGTGCCAGGGCTATATGAAGCGGGGCATCTCCCAGACCATCATTGCCACCGCTTTGCTCTTTATCGCGGTATTTCTGGAGATGGGGGTGCTGGCGGTGCTTATCGCCCCGCTGTGGCTGTATTCCTTTTTTGACAGCTTCAACCTCCGCCGCCAGATTCGGGATGGGCTCGCCCCGGAGGACGAATTCATGTTCGGCATGTCCGAGATGGACTCCCGGAAGCTGAGCCGCATTCTCAGCCGCCGGGGAAGCCTTATCGGCTGGGTGCTGGTGGTGGTGGGCCTTTATAATGTATACCAGATTTTCGCCCGGCGGCTTCTGGGAACGCTGAAAGACCTTTTTCCCATCTTCGACTGGCTCTATGGCCTGCTGGTCTGGGATATGCCCCGGATTCTGGGGACGGTGCTGATTATCGCCTTGGGCCTCTGGTTCATCAAGGGGCCCAAGGTCCCCAAGGACGGCGGCTTTGACGAGGAGCCTTCCTACACGCCTCCCAAAGCGGAGCCTCCCAAAATGAAATCCACCCCCTGGACGGAGGCGGAGGGACAGTTCCACCAGGAGCCGGAGCCCCAGGCCCCGGAGGTCCCGGAGGAGCCCGCGCCGGTGACCCTGGAGTGGAAATCGGAATTCAATGTGGAGAAGTACGAAAAGGAGCTTGCGGAAAAGAAGGAGGCGGACCATGACGGCCAGTGAGGCCGTCCGCCCCCAGCGCCGGGTGGGAACCTTTACCCTGGGCATCGTCCTGGTGGCGGCGGGAACCGGCATGCTGGGTTCCCTGCTGTGGCCCCAAATGGAGATCGGGTGGCTTCTGAAAGCCTCGCCTTTGATTCTGGTGGCCCTGGGGGTGGAGACCCTGCTCAGCGCCCGGGGCGGCGGACGGGTCAAGTACGACTGGCTGGGGATGATTCTCTGCTTTTTGCTGGTGGGGGCGGCGATGGTGTTCTACGCCGCCGCCTGGGCCTATGAGAACGGGGAGTTTATCAACGTCCGCAATTGCTCCCGCCGCGCCGACGAAACCAGCTTCCGCATGGATTACGAGTTTTTCAACGGCTTCGACTCCCACACCCTCCGGCTGGAGGCCGGGGACGCCCTGGTGGGCCGGATCGACACCCGGAACGGCTGGCTGGAGGTGGAAATCAGCGACGAGGACGGAAACGCCCTTCTGGAGGGAGCCCCGCTGAACGGAGAACAGCGGGTGGAGGTTCCCAAAACGGGAGATTACACCATCCTGGTCCATGGGCGGAAAACCAGCGGGAAATTTACCTTTGCGCGGGTTCCGGCGGAGCTGCCGGAGGAGGCGCTTTCAGCGGAAACGGAAGAGACGGCTTAAATGTAAGGATCTGCTGTGGGGCCCGGCCCCCTGGCCGGGCCGTTCCCCAATCCGGGGGATGGCCTGGCCGGGGGGCGGGCCCCGCCGGTTTTTCTGCTATGAATCGTATAGTTCAATTTCTTTTTCCCAGCCGGATGCACTCCAGGGTATAGGTCACCTGCATGACTCCCCAGACCAGCAGCAGGACAAGGGTGGGGAGAATGCTTACCTCAAAAACCATGCTCAAAATCACCAGCGCCAGCCACAGCCCTAAGCAGAACCGGCTGGAGACCATATAGGCCCGGCAGCACGCCTGGCCCACCTGGCGGCGCTCCGACTCGTCGCAGCTGTCCAGCCACTTCTTCTGGAACTTGCTGTCGTAGACACTGCCGCGCTTTTCCGGGTTCATCCTCCGCTCCAGGTCCACGGCCTTCTGCTGGGCAAAGACCACAAAGCCGCAGGAGAGGAGGAACACGCCCACCAGGGCCAGGGCCCGGATATCCCTGTCCATCCAATAGATGCAGAAGGCGGAGAGGAAGAACAGGTTGAACAGCAGCTGTACGGCGCTGAGGAGCAGGACCCAGCTTAGGGCGGTGTCAATGGACTCCGAGGTTTCGTCCTCGTCCCCGCCGTTCCAGGCGGCGAATTTCTTCGCGGCGGAGCGGTAGAGAACAAGGCAGCTTCCCAGGGTCAGCACCGAAGTGACGGGGATGCCCCAGGGGGTAACCGCCTCCAGGGCGGTGTTCAGCCCCTCCGCCAGGGCGGCGGTATCCAGGCCCATGGCCCGGGAAAGGCCAACGGCAAAGCCGATGACGCCTCCCACCAGCAAAGAGCCCAGCAGGGAGAGGGTGAATTTGGGCAGGGCTTTTCGGTTCTCGCTTTTCTCATTCATGGGTTTCGTCCTCCTGATAGGTAAAGATGTCTTCGACCCGCACGCCGCAGATCTTCGCAAGCTTCAGCGCCAGCGTCACGGAGGGGGAATAATCCCCCCGCTCAATTTGGCTGATGGTCTGCCGGGAGACCCCCGCAAGGCTCCCCAGCTGCTGCTGGTTTACCCCCAGGCGGGCCCGGTGCTCTTTCAGCCGATTGGTTAAGGGCATGGATGGGCTCCTTTCTTTGACAAGGCCGGATGTCAGATTGACAAGTATCATTGTCAATTATAGGATAGTACTGACAAGGAAAGTTGTCAAGTGGATTTGAAAAAACCCCCTCCGAATTTGTTCGGAGGGGGTTTTCTCAGGGGTCCCGCCATTTTCTGGCGGGAATGCGGCGGGCTTTCAGGCGGGACTTGACGAAGTCCCGGAACAGGGCGTACAGCACGGAGCAAAGGGGGATGAAAAACAGCATCCCCGCAATCCCCATCAGTTTGCCGCCCAGGGTGACGGCGGCCAGGACCCAGATGGAGGGCAGACCCACGGAATTGCCCACCACATGGGGATAAATCAGGTTGCCCTCAATCTGCTGAATCACCAGGAACAAAACCACGAAGGCCACTGCCTGCCAGGGGTTGGTGACGGCAATGAGCAGCGCCCCCACCATGCAGCCGATGAAGGCCCCCACCACGGGAATCAGGGCCGTCAGGGCGATGAGCACGCCCACCAGCAGGGCATAGGGCATGCGGAATATGGTCATGGCCACCACGAACAGCGTGCCCAGAATCACCGCCTCCACACACTGGCCGGAGAGGAAGCTGGAAAAGGTCCGGCCGGAGAGGCGGAGGACCTCCAGGGTTTTGTCCGCCCAGGACTCGGGAAGGAGGGCGTAGAGCACCTGGCGGCCCTGGCGGGCCAAACGCTCCTTTTGCAAAAGGACGTAGAAGGAGAAAATCAGGCCGATGACGAAGGTGCTGACCCCGCTGACCACCCCGGCCATCAGGACCCCGCCGGAGGACACCAGCCCACCGCCCCAGTCCCGGACCAGGGAAACGGCCTTTTCCGTGAGGGCTTTCCAGTCAAATTGCAGGTCCGCCGCCAGGGTTTCCAGCTGGGGGAGCCAGGACTCCAGCTGCGCCAGCTGCTCCTGGAAGCGCTGGATGGCGGCGGGGAGCTGGCCGCTGATGGACCGGACCGCATCGCCGATGCCGGGGCTGATGACGCAGACCGCCAGGGCGACTACTCCGGTCATGGCTGCCAGGGTCAGAATCAGGGCCAGGGGGCGGCGGAGGGATTTCCAGCGCTTCCCCTTGGGGAGGCCGGCCTCAATGGCCCGCATGGGGACGTTTAAAATAAAGGCGATGGCCCCGCCCACCAGGAAGGGGCCCAAGACGCCCAGCACCCACCGAAGGGCCCCCGCCAGGGCGGGGAGGTTTTGCAGGGCGCAGAAGAAGGCCACGCCGCCGCAGACGACCAGAAGCCGCTGCTTGATTTGACTTCGGTTCCAGTCCATGGCTCAACCCCGGCGGTACCGGTCCGCCGCCCGAAGGGAGCCCTCGGCGGACTCCCGGTTGGAGGCGATTTCCGCCTCCGTCAGGGGGCGGGTGACCTTGGCGGGGCTTCCTAAAATCATGGACCCGGCGGGGGCGTCCATCTTTCCCGTCACCAGGGCCCCCGCGCCGACGATGCAGTCGTCCCCGATGCGGGCCCCGTTGAGGACCACGGCCCCCATGCCGATGAGGACGTTGTTCCCGATGACGCAGCCATGGACCACGGCCCCGTGGCCGATGGTGCAGCCCGCGCCGACCCGGGTTTCCTCATGAAGGACGGCGCAGTCCTGGATGTTGGTGTCCTCCCCCACGGTGATGGCGCCGTCGTCCCCCCGGAGGACGGCGTTGTACCAGATGCTTACGCCCGGGCCCAGGGTCACGTCGCCGCTGACCCGGGCACCGTCGCAGATCAGGACGGTCTCGTCGGTTTTTCGAAGCAGATATGCCATGATGGATTCCTCGTTTCTGTTGTTTTTAGGGCGCCGTTTTGCAGCGCGGCGGCGGGGGCTTGAGGCCCCTTAGGAAAATTCGGGGGCGAAGTTTCCGCCAACGAAGATGGGGATTTCGCGGCCGTCTTGGGCGGTTCCCACAATGGAGAGGTCCGGGGTGCCGATCATGAAGTCGACATGGGTGATGGAGTCGTTGAGGCCCCGGGCCTTCAATTCGTCCTTGGTCATCTGCTGGCCTCCCTCCAGGCAGGGGTAGGCCTCGCCGAAGGCGATGTGGCAGGCGGCGTTTTCGTCGAAGAGGGTGTTGTAAAACAGCAGGTTCTGGTTGGAAATGGGGCTGTCATAGGGGACCAGGGCCGCCTCGCCGAAGTAGGCCGCGCCCTCGTCCACACTGATAGCGGCTTTCAGGGCCTCCTCCCCCTGCTGGGCATGGGCCTCTATAATTTTGCCCTGCTTTACCACGAAGTGAAATTTGTCGATGACGACGCCGTCATGGACCAGGGGCATGGAGGAATAGACCACGCCGTTGGAGCCGGTTCTCAGGGGGGAGGTGAAAATCTCCTCGGTGGGAATGTTGGCGATATAGCTGCGGCCGGAGAGAGTGCGGTCCCCGCCGCTCTCCCAAATATGGCCCTGGGGCAGTTCCACGGTGAGGTCCGTGCCCAGGGAGTTGGTATAGCGGAGGGACTTCAGATTCAGGGCGTTCAGCTTCTCCAGGCGGCGGTCCAGGGCGGCCAGGTGCGCCTTCCAGCGGTCCACGGCTTTGCCGTCGCCGGTGATGCGGACGGCCTGGAAAATCGCGTCCCAGAGGGCGGGGACGGCGTCCGCCCCTTTGTTCGGGAAGACCTTGGCCGCCCAGGAGGGGATGGGGATGGAGGCGATGCACCAGGGGAAGCCGCCGCACATCTGGAGACGGTCAAAGTCTTTCAGAGCCTTTCCGCTGGCGCGCTGGGCGGCCACGACGCGGCCGGAGTCCACGCCTTTCAAATTCTCCGGGTCGGAGGCGGAGATAGCCAGGTAGGCCGCGCCCTCCAGCGCCTGGTCGTTGAAAAAGTGCCGCCGCCAGAGGGGCACGGCGTCGAACACCTCCCGGGAGGCGCGGAGGTATTTCATCCGGGTCATGGCGTCGTCGGTCCAGTTCATGACCACCTCGCAGCAGCCCGCGTCATAGGCTTCCTCCGCGCAGAGGCGGGCGAAGGGGGCGCACTCCACCGGGGAGGAGATCACCATTCTCTGACCGGGGAAGGGGTTCAGGCCCACCCGAATCAGAAGGCGGGCGTATTCGCGGAGTTTTGTTTCCATGTTGGGGTCCTTCCTTTCTGAGATGTGGGTGTATTATGCGCTATTATAGCAAGTTTTACCGGGGAAGTAAAGGGGAGAACGGGAAAGGGAGAGGCTTTCGCCTCTCCCTTTCCCGGGAACTATTACATTAGCGGTTGGATTCAGCCCTGGTGGCTGAAACGGTACATGATCACCGCGAACTGGCCGCGGGTGGCGGTTCCTTCGGGATTCAGGCGGCCGTCACTGGTACCGGTGACGATGCCCTTGCCAACGGCCCAAGCCAGGGCTTCCTGAGCATAGGAGGCCACGGCGGCGTTGTCGGGATAGGCGGCCAGGTCGGCCGCGCCCTCCAGGTTCATCTCCTGGGACTGGGCGTAACGATAGAGCATGGTGACCAGCTGCTGGCGGGAGAGGGTGCCCTCGCCATTGGCGCCGTCGGAGACGCCGGAGTTGACGGCCCACTCACGGGCGGCGGCCATGTCGGCGGGAGCCGCGCCGCTGAGGCGAGCGAGAACCATCCAGAGCTGCTGGCGGTTGGTGGGGTTGGCGGGGCGGAAGCTGCCGTCGGCATAGCCGCCCATGACGCCGTTGTCCCGGGCCCAGGTGATCTGGGAGGCGAAGCTGTGGCCCGCGGG
>OFHM01002623.1_pt1 | contig 10090 bp, 5 predicted proteins | sample 1521311 | NCBI WGS metagenome assembly OFHM01 (sample SAMEA3504083, study PRJEB24116) | mouse gut metagenome | biome: mouse gut; feature: mouse-associated habitat; material: faeces | place: Denmark | collected 2011 | reverse complement strand
TTCCACATCCTTGTACTTTTTCTCGCTCATGAGGAGCTGAATCAGCCTGGCAAGGCGGTTTTCTCCTTTGACGGCTCCCTGCTCCTCGCCAATTGCAATGCCCCTGGACTCGCCAATTTTTATGCCCCGTTCCTCTCCGCGTGCTTCCAACATATCTATATATTCACACATAATGATTTCCTTTCTTTCTCTTTGCTTTTTCAACAATTCTGCCATCTGATCTGTAAAACGTGTATCCCCGGTGAGGGCCGCCATCATCTCGCAGAGCGCTTCCGCATGGATAATGGGCTGTTCCCGACGGTTTTCAAAACTCCCTTCGTTCAGAAAATCCACCACAAATCCCAGGTCACTGGTGAATCGTCTCCGGACTTCCGGCGGCAGGCTGTGCATATGGTAGACTTCAAGCCTTACATCGTCAACCCGGTCCAAATCTTCCTGGGGGACACCGTCCCTGCGCAGCAGTTCATGGAGGCTTAAGGGAATCCTGGAACCTTTGTGGGTCCAGTCGATCACCATGCCGATTATGGGATAGACCGGCTTTCCGGAATCAAGCTGAGTCCGGTAGGCACCGCCCTGGTAGGAGGCCTTCCGCAGTACCTGCCGTCCTTCCAGGCCGGTTTCGTTTCCGATGAGGTACTGTATTTTGATTTTCCCTTCATTCATTAAATAGGAACTCACGTCGCTGAACTGGCTGCGCAGGCCCTCTTTTCCCGGATAAAAACTTTCCGTGGGGGCAGGGATCAGATCTTCTGCCCGAAGCCGCTGCTGTCCCTCATAGGCCAGGGCATTTTGGCAGTCAGCAAATACATCGCCGTATGCCAGCAGTATCTTTTCCAGAATGTCTTTCTGTGGAATGCCCTTCTTCTGCGGTATGTCCTTTTTCTGCGGAATGTTTCTGTTCTGTAGAATGTCTCTGTTCCGTGAGTTGTTCTTATCCCGTGCCATCTGAATACCTCCCGTCCTTTATTCCGGGAGCTTATACGGAAACTCCCGCCTTTGTTTTTCTGAAATATAAGCAAGAATTTTCCGAATTTCAAGAGATGACTCTTTGACTGTCAGAAACGGTTATTAGAAAATCTGCCTGCCTGTTATCAGCTTATCATAGAATGGAATATTTTTCAATTCATTTTTCGGAGAACAGCCGAAAACAGCCGGCTGTGATGTCTGTAAAACAGACATATATGGAACAAAATTGCAACTGTTATTTCAAAAGAAAATATCAATAAAAATCTGTGAAAACAAAGGAAAACAACAGAAAATAACTAAAATAAATCAATATGAAGCATTAAATTAATACTTGCGCAATATGAAAATCTGTGTTACGATTCTAAAATCGGCAGCACAGATTTTTCACTGCCAAAATCAAACTCCTGCAGGGCGGAGCCAGGGAGGCAGCACTTCCCGACAATCCATTATAAATACAGGGCTAGTCCTCAGAAATGGGAAAGGAATCTTAGAAAATGAATGATACAATGATCAGCAAAAAATACGGCAAGACCTACCACATGCCCCCGGAGGTGACCTATGACTGGGTGAAGAAGGACGCCATAGAGAAGCCCCCCGTCTGGTGCAGCGTGGATCTGCGGGACGGCAACCAGGCTTTGATCGATCCCATGCCATTGGAGGATAAACTGGAGTTTTTCGAATTACTGGTGAAGATCGGCTTCAAGGAGATCGAGGTGGGATTTCCGGCTTCCTCCGATACGGAGTACAATTTTATCCGTGCTCTCATCGAGCGGAACATGATTCCCGAGGATGTTACCATCCAGGTGCTCACCCAGGCCAGGGAACATATCATCCGCAAGACCTTCGAGGCGGTGAAGGGGGCTCCCCATGCGGTGGTGCATCTTTATAATTCCACCTCCGTGGAGCAGCGGGAACAGGTCTTTCAGAAAGACAAGGCGGCCATCAAGCAGCTTGCGGTGGACGGCGCGAATCTTTTGAAGGAGATGGCGGAGGAGACGGAAGGAAACTTTACTTTTGAGTATAGCCCGGAGAGCTTCTCCCAGACCGAGCCGGAGTATGCCCTGGAGGTCTGCAACGCGGTTCTGGACGTATGGCAGCCGGATGCGGACCACAAGGCCATAATCAATCTGCCCACCACGGTACAGGTTGCCATGCCCCATGTGTTTGCCTGTCAGGTGGAGTACATGCACAAACATATGAAATATCGGGACAATGTCGTCTTGAGCGTTCATCCCCACAATGACCGTGGATGCGGCGTCAGTGACGCGGAGTTCGGCATCCTGGCCGGGGCGGACAGGGTGGAGGGAACCCTTTTCGGCAATGGGGAACGCACGGGAAATGTGGATCTGGTGACGGTTGCCATCAACATGATGTGCCACGGCGTGGACAGCGGGCTTGATTTTTCCCATATTATGGAGGTGCGGGAGGCATATGAGCGCTTTACGGGCATGCAGGTCCACGAGCGGGTGCCCTACGCGGGGGACCTGGTGTTCACTGCATTTTCCGGTTCCCACCAGGATGCCATCAGCAAGGGCATGAACTGGCTGAAGGAGGGAAAGAGCGGGAACCGTTGGGACGTGCCCTATCTGCCCATCGACCCGAAGGACGTGGGGAGGGAGTACGAGTCCGATGTCATCCGGATCAACAGCGTCTCCGGCAAGGGCGGCGTGGCCTTTGTGCTGAAGCAGCAGTTCGGCTTCTCCCTGCCGGCGGCCATGAAGGAGGAAGTGGGGTATCTCATCAAGGGCGTGTCCGACAGACGGCATCAGGAGCTGCACCCCTCGGAGATTTACGCCATCTTCGAGGAGAACTACATCAATCTGCAGAACGTGTTCTCCATCCCCGAGTGCCATTTCCGGCAGGAGAAGGGCATCCAGGCGGAGGTGACCATAGAGCTGAACGGGGACAGGCGGCTCATCCGGGCAGGGGGCAACGGGCGTCTGGACGCGGTGAGCAATGCCATCAAGACCTACCTGGGCGTCAGCTACCAGCTGGCGGTGTATGAGGAGCATGCCATCTCCAAGGGCTCCAGCTCCAGGGCGGCGGCCTATGTGGCGATTCTGTGCGGCGGGAAGCACTACTGGGGCGTAGGCGTGGACGAGGACATCATCAAGGCCTCCATCGCGGCCCTGGCCTCCGCCGCCAACAAGCTGGCCGTGGAGCAGCACATCACCGAGGGGCGGGAAGCGCGGATTGTGGAGATCATCAGCTTCATCAAGAATGATTACATGAATGTAACATTAGACACCCTGTCCGAAGAGTTCCACCTCTCCAAGCCTTACCTGTCCAAGTACATCAAGGAGAAGGCGGGCATGACCTTCCAGGAGGCTGTGCGCAAGGAGCGCATGAAGAAGGCCAGGACGCTGCTGCGGGAGACGGATCAGACCGTGGAGACCGTGGCCGCGGAGGTGGGCTATGAGAACGTGGAGCATTTCAACCGTCTCTTCAAGAAGAACTACGGGCTCACCCCGGTGCAGTACCGGAAGCAGGAGGAGTAGGAGAGGGACATAAAATGATTCGGGCAGGGGAGCGCCCCTTTTCGGCTTTGAGACCCTCCGGACCAGCGGCGCACAGGAGTAGAGAAGGGGCTTCGGATTAGCGCTGGACAGAAGCAGAGAAGAAACTGCCAAGAATCGTATCCTCGCACAAAATACAGTTGACAAGGTGAGGGTAAATAAGGAAGTGTCTACAAATAACTGCTGCAAGTTTATGGCAATTTTTATTGTATTTCCGGGCTTTTGCCTGAAGCAATTGCAGCAGTTATTTTCCGACAATTCCTAAGAGAAAACAGATGACACAGATATGAGCGGAACCTACGCACTGGAACCCGGAACCCCAAAAAGGCGGATTCCGCGCGCCCAGAGCGAACAGCGGGAGGAAGAACATGAAGAAAAAATTACTGATTACAGGCTTCGAGCCCTTCGGAAAGGACCAGGTAAACGCTTCCTGGGAGGCAGTGAGCAGGCTGGAGGACATCATCGGGGATTATGAACTGACCAGACTGCGGCTGCCGGTAGTATTCGGCATCGCCGCGGAGCAAGTGCTGGCGGCCGCGAAGGTGCTTGCGCCGGCCGCGATTCTCTGCATAGGACAGGCCGGCAGAAGAAAAGCGTTGACGCCGGAGCGGGTGGCCATCAACCTGCGGGATGCCTCCATGAAAGACAACGCCGGGAACCAGCCCAGGGACGAGCCTGTGGTGTCGGATGGCCCTACCGCCTATTTTGCCTCTGTCCCTGTCCGAAAGATGGTGGATGCCGTCAAAGGCAGCAACATACCCTGCGAGTTTTCCTGTTCAGCGGGAACATATGTGTGCAATGACCTGTTCTATACCCTTCGCCATCATTTTAACGGCACAGAGACCGCAGTGGGCTTTATCCATGTGCCCTATCTGCCGGAACAGGCCCCGGAGGGGACTTTCAGCATGCCGCTGGAGACGATAGTCAGGGCCCTGAGCATCGCCATAGAAGCCATGTAAGAAAAGCAAGAACATACGTTCTTTTCTGCGGATCAATTTCGCGATTCCCCAATAACCTGCCAAGCGGAACATACGGGCATTAAAAATCCGGGAATCCGCACCAGCGGAATCCCCGGATTTTTAATCAATTCATGTTATCCAATGCACTTTGCCGGGCCCTGAAAAACTCCTGGACGGGAAGCGCCGTTCCAATCAGCCCTCAGCCCCAGGTTCTACAGCCGTGTGCTCGCAGGTATTGTACCGCAGCTGCAGGAACTGGACGCGGTCCTTATTGTACAGTTTCTTCAGTTCATCGGAATACCCCACCACAACCCAGGGGAATGAAGCATGGAACAGATTCAGGATATCCTGCGCCACGGTCTCGTTGGCCACGGAGAAGGTGCGCCCTTTCGGGGCAAGCTCATCATACACCATGACATTGTAAGTGGTACCGGTCTTGACGCCGTTGGTGCGGTGGGTGACAGTGTTCTGGTAAGCCCACATAATCTTGCTGTTGGGGAGCGCTCTGGGGATGGAACCGGCCGTATAATAGGTCATCAGCTTTCCGACTTTCAGGTCGCCTTTTTTGTCAAAAGCCTGCGCGTTCCTGTAATCGGACTCGATGGAAGCCTCGGTGAAGCCCCCATTGGCGATGTCCTGATGCATCTTCTTCAGGGAGCCGCCGCTGGCCGCGCTGGCGATCCGGATGATGCCGTAGATCAGGAGGACGATGCCCGCCACGAACAGCACTACGTAGATCATGGTGGCGGGCTGCCAGATGTAATCAATGTAATAAGGAAGCGTCTCCGCCTCGATATCTTCATCCGTCCAATCGACATCCTTGAAGAAATCCTTGAAATAATACATCTCTTCGCTGTCCAGCTTCTTGATTTTGCCGTAGAAGGTCATGGGAGTGGTCTCGCGGCCCTCCGCGGTGGCCATTGCCATGGCATCCAATTCGCTTCCGTATCTGGCGGGAACCTTGATGGACAGGAAGCGGTCGTCCATAGCCTCGCCGTCCCTGGTCAGGATGATGTAATAGTAATCTGTGGTAGTGGTGGCATGGGTCTTGGTGTTCTCGGAATACGCTTTCAGATAGCAGCCGAAATTGTAGGCCAAATCGATTTTTACCACTTGATCTCTGATCTCCTCCGGCGCCAGGCTTGCGAAATCCGTATAGCCTGTGACCACCTGGAGCGCGTCCATGGCATTCCACCCCGCCAGCCCCAGACCTGCCAGGATCAGGATGATGGACCAGGCGAGAGTGCTCTTCAATGCCCGTTTCTTCAACTCTTCAAACATGTTTTTTCCCTCCGAATTATTTATAAAAATATGTAAAAAAAGTTATCTCCATTCTATCACCAGCATTTTGAAACCGCAAGATGCAGCTTATATAATTTTTTATAAAAAATAAAGACAAATTTTACACTATCGGGAGGCGCCTTAGACGGAAAGGCCCACAGTTCCTCAAATAGCTTGAAAAAGCCGTGGAATCTGCTATAATGGGAAGGATGATGGAAAGCGGCTCCGGGAATCTGGAGGAGAAGCGGAAAATAACAGGAAAGGGAGAGGAAACGGAATGAAATTCAAGGATATGCCATATGAGCGCGTGGACTTTGAGCAGGTGGAGCAGGAGATGAGGACCCTGATGGAGGCCTTCGACAGCGCGAAGGACGGCGAGGAGCAGTTCGCGGTGCATCAGAAGTACTATGCCCTGACGGACAGGGTGGGCACCCAGATGACCATCGCCCACATCCGCTACGACGCGGACACCACGGACGAATTCTACAGCGCGGAGCATGATTATTACAATGAGAAATCCCCCATCTACCACAATCTGGCCCTGGAGTATGAGAAGAAGCTCTACGCCTCCCCTTACCGGGACAAGCTGGTGGAGAAGATCGGCCCCGTGGCCTTCAAGAACATGGAGATCGCCCAGAAGGCCATGGACGAGCGGCTGATTCCCCTGATGCAGGAGGAGAACAATCTCACCACCGAATACAGCAAGCTGATTGCGGGCGCCAAGATCCCCTTTGACGGGCAGGAATTGAACTTGTCCCTGCTGCGCCCCTACACCGTGCACCAGGACAGGAGCGTGCGCGCCGCCGCCTGGAAGGCCCAGAGCGAATTCTTCGCCGCCAACGCCCAGACTCTGGACGAGATTTACGACAAGCTGGTGAAGAACCGCACCGCCCAGGCCAGGGCATTGGGGTACGACAATTACCTGGAGCTGGGGTACTACCGCATGTGCCGCAACTGCTACGGGCGGGAGGAGGTGGAGGCTTTCCGGAAGCAGGTGAAGGAGGACTTCGTCCCCTTTGCGGAGAAGCTCCACGACCGCAGGAGACAGCGCCTGGGCCTGGAGAAGTTAAGCTGCATCGACACGGCCGTCTACTTTAAGGAAGGCAATCCCGCGCCCCTGGGCACGCCCCAGGAGATTCTGGAGGCCGGGCGGAAGATGTACGGCGAGCTCTCCCCGGAGACAAGGGATTTCTACGATTTCATGATGGAAAATGAACTGTTTGACGTACTTGGGCGCAAGACCAAGCGGGCCGGAGGCTACATGACGTATATGCCCGTGTACCAGGCTCCTTTCGTGTTCGCCAATTTCAACGGAACCAGCGGGGACGTGGACGTGATCACCCACGAGTGCGGCCACGCCTTCCAGGGGTGGCTCTCCGGCAAGGATCCCATCAGGGAGCACTCCGACATCACCATGGAGACCGCGGAGATCCACTCCATGTCCATGGAGTTCTTCGCCCAGAAATGGATGCCCCTGTTCTTCGGGGAGCGGGCCCGGGACTATATCGAGATGCACCTGGAGGACGCGGCGGCCTTCATCCCCTACGGCTGCATGGTGGACGAATTCCAGCACATCGCTTACGGGAACCCGGACATGACCCCGGCGGAACGGCACGCCGCGTGGCTGGAACTGGAGCGGCAGTACAGGCCCCACCAGGACTACGGCGACGATCCCTTCTTCGGGAAGGGCGGCTTCTGGCAGAGGCAGCAGCATATCTACACCTCGCCTCTGTACTACATCGACTACAGCCTGGCCCAGAGCTGCGCGTTGCAGTACAAGGTGAAGATGGACGCGGATTTTGAGGGGGCCTGGGCCAGCTATCTGAAGCTGTGCAGGCTCTCCGCCAGCGATTTCTTCACGAATATGGTAAAGGAAGTGGGCCTGGACAGCCCCTTTGAGGCCGGCTGCATGAAAAATATCGTGGAAAAGCTTGAAAAATATGTGAAATAGCTTTTCGGACGCGCGAAATCATGGTAAAATAAGTCGGTATCGGCGGCAAGGGCTGATATGCGATACGGGACCGGACAGAAACCGGGAAGGAACCGGACAGGAACTGGAACGGACAGGAACTGGAATAAGAAAGGAGACATTCGGCATGTCCAAGAAAGAGACACAGAATGCGGATCAGGCACCGGAGAAGGTGATGACGAAATATGATCTGAAGATGCAGCGGAGAAAGGAGGAGAAGGAAAGGGCGGAGAAGAGCAGGCGCAGGGACAATATCCTGGGCGTCGTGATCGTGGCGGCGCTTGTGTGCCTGGTGGCGTCCTTCCCCATCCGCAACTACCTCACGGTGCACGGCAGCTACGTGAAGGTGAACGGAGAGGACGTATCCAAGGTGGAGTTCGACTACAATTACAATGTGGCGGTGAGCAATTACCTGAGCCAGTACGCCTATTACCTGTACATGATGGGCATAGACCCCACCAGCGACTTCACCTCCCAGATGTATTCCGATACCCTGACCTGGGGAGACTACTTCCAGCAGATGGCCGTGGAGAACATGATCAGGAACAAGAGCCTGCTGGCGGCGGCAAAGGCGGAGGGCTTTGCCTACGATACCGCCGAAGATTACGCCATGTACAGGGAGTCCCTGGAGAAAGCGGCTTCCGAGAACAACACCACGGCGAAGAGCTACCTGAAGGAGCTGTACGGCCCCTATGCCACGGAGTCCAGGCTGAAGCCCTATGTGGAGGAGGCTCTGTACCTGGCGGGGTATTATGACGAGCTGTCCGAGCGCCAGACCCCTTCCATGGAGGATATCCAGGCCTATTATGAAGAGAATAAGGCCAGTTATGATTCCGTGGACTATTATCTGATGACCGTGGACGCGGAGCTGCCCACTGAGCCCACAGAGCTGGCGGATCCCGTGGAGGAGACCGAGGGCGAAGAGGAGGCCGGGGCAGAGGACGGCGCCGAGGGCGGGGAGGAGCAGGCCTACCAGCCCTCTGAGGCGGAGATAGAGGCGGCCATGGCGGAGGCCAAGGAGAAGGCCGACGGGGCAGTGGACACCGTGAAGGCAGACGGCGAGCTGCAGGAGAACGTGAAAAAGAGCGCCGCCACCTATCTGCTCCAGGACTGGCTGTTCGACGAGGAGAGGAAGGCCGGGGACTCCACGGTGATCGAGGACTCCACCGGGCACCGCTATTACGTGGTGGAATTCGCAGATCGTTATCTGGACGAGGTGCTCTCCTCGGATATCCGGGTGGTGGTGACGGACGCGGAGAACGGACAGGCCATCCTGGACGAGTGGAGCGCGGGGGCTGCCACGGAGGAGAGCTTCGCGGAGCTGTGCGACAAGTACAATGATCCCGCCGTGACGGTGACGGAGGGCGGCCTGCTGGAGGCAGTGACATCCTCCTCCGTGCCGGCCGACATCAACGCCTGGATCCGTGACGAGGCCAGGGCTGTAGGTGACACGGCTGTCATTTCTCCGGAAGGGGAGGAGAACACCTTTGTGGTGTACTACAGCGGGACCAATGAGGCGGAGTGGATCCTGAGCATCCGCCAGACATTGATCGGCCAGCGGATGAACGAGTATGTGGAGGAGCTGACGGCCTACACACCCGCCTCCAACGCCTCTACAGCCCAGACCAACTGGCAGAATGTCACCGAGATTGCCACACCCACGGTGCTCCTCTCCCTTCCCAGGAATCCTCCGCGGCGGCCGAAGGGGAGGGCTCCTCTGAGGACGCGGGCTCTGAGGAAGGCTCCGAGGCCTCCGACGGCGCTGGGGAGTCCTCAGAGGACGCAGGCGCATCAGAAGAAACAGGAAGCCAGGAAGGCTCCGAAGCCTCCGACGGCGCTGAGGGCTCCTCAGAGGACACAGGTTCTGGGGAAAGCTCCGAAGCCTCCGACGGCGCTGGGGAATCCTCAGAGGACACAGGCTCTGAGGAAGGCTCCGAGGCCTCCGACGGCGCTGGGGAATCCCCAGAGGACGCAGGCGCATCGGAGGAGGCAGAAAGCCCGGAGGACTCCGGGGAAGCCGGAGAATAAGGCGCAGAAGGCGGTGGGGCTCCTCACCGCCTTTTGCCTACACCTGCCCGTGGGCGGTGCCGCGGGCAGGGCGCGGAGAGGGACATTTTCCCGCGGGAGGCCTACCCCGGACAAAAAGGGGGAGGCGGATTCGGCGGATGGAGGGCAGGGAGGCTGACATGAGAGCGAAAGCGCTGGTATTGGACATTGACGGTACGCTGACGAATTCCGGGAAGGAGATCGCCCCGGCCACGAAAGCGTGCATACTGGACGCACTGGAGAGGGGACATAAAGGCGTGCTGGCCTCGGGCCGTCCGGCGCATGGCTGCGGCCGCTACGTCCGGGAGCTGGAGCTGGAACGGTACGGCGGATACCTGCTCTCCCACAATGGG
>OFHM01002622.1_pt1 | contig 10091 bp, 6 predicted proteins | sample 1521311 | NCBI WGS metagenome assembly OFHM01 (sample SAMEA3504083, study PRJEB24116) | mouse gut metagenome | biome: mouse gut; feature: mouse-associated habitat; material: faeces | place: Denmark | collected 2011 | reverse complement strand
AGATCCTTCATAATTACGATTGTATCCTAAACCTAAACGTTGCAAATCGAAGATACGGCCTGCTTCTCCCCAAAGTTCAACACGGCGTTGAAATAAGATTTCATCCATCAATGTCTGTAGAGGCGCGTTTGTATTCGAGTTGTAAGTCTTGGCATCCGTACGGGCAGATAAACGGTTTTCAAATCCGCTATCTCTTTGATTGCCTAAAGTCTTTATTGTTGCACGCGCGTCATCGTACTTGTCCTGATGGCATTCTGCTTCAGCTTTTATTAAAATCATTTCTTCTGCTCTCATTAGCAGGTAATCACCGGTACGTGTGGTGTAATCTGCCATCTTGAACTTTGTTTGGCAATAACTTGTATAAGAAGAAGACGATTTTTCCTCCTCAGCAGGAATGACACCACGGAACCAAGCGGTTTTGCGTTCGTCCGTATCGGGTATTAGTGCATATAATCCCGTACTAATGCATTGGCGGGCTTTAGAAGCATACATTCCCGGAGCATCGGCATCCATGTGTGAGAAGAAACTAGCAAAGCCACTTGATTGATCGGCTATAATCTCCATTCCCCATAACACATCTGCTACTTTCACACTGTTGTTCCCTCCTAATTCGGCTATAGTCGCAACTTTTAAAGATGGCTTCTTCAATGCTTCGGCTGCTGCGGAGGCTGCATTGGCATAGTCATGCTGTACAAGGCAAATACGGGCTTTAATGCCATTGGCAACATAATAATCCACATGCGATACATGTGTCTGTTCTTTATCATTCAGATTGCCAAGCAAATCAATAGCTTTATTTATATCACTATTTATTTGTGTATATACATCTTGCACTGTACCGCGCGGGCTTCCTTCCGAACCGGCTACAGTCGGTGTCGTATATAAAGGTACTCCCGGTGCTGTTTCATGTCCCTTATAAGTTTGTTGATAGAGTTGGATCAGATAGAAATAGGCATAAGCACGCATGGCATAGGCTTGACCGACAACACTATTCTTAAGTTCGGGGTCTCCTCCCATCGAAGTCTCGGAAGCAATTATGTAATTAACATTGCTAATTAATGTATAATAAAAATTCCAGATAGAATAAGAACGTCCCGATTTGCTGGAATAATCGCCATGTACATTCAATCTATAATCTTCATAAAACCATCCTTGACCTTGTTCCTTCATCAAGTGATCTTCAGCCATTAAGTCTCCCAACAGGTTAATAGCTGTTTGCCCACAATTTTCAGCTCCCCACTTCTCACTCCATCCCGCCACATACAACATACGATATACGCCATTGATGGCAGTTTCCGCACTACTGGCATCTGCAAATATTGTAGAACCGGAAACTTTATCAGTCGGTTCGGTATTTAATTCATCAGCGCATGAGCTAAATGAAAGGATGCCAATCAAAGAGAATATATATAATAATTTTTTCATCTTTTTACTGTTTGATCTATATTTATTTAAAATGTAATGTCAATTCCCAATGAAACTGTTCTTACAGGTACATAGCCAAAATCTGTTCCTCCGGTAAAATTGTATTGAGGGTCCATACCTTTCAAATGATTAAACAGCACTACATTGTCTGCTGTTGCGGTTAAACGTGCCGACTCAAATCCTATCGATTTCATCCATTTTGAAGGCAAGGTATATCCTAATGCTATATTTTTAATAGCAAAATAGGAGGCATTGATTAGGCTATTGTCAGTAATGATGTAGCTTTTTCCTATTTCAATACGAGGAATGTCGGTGAGATCTCCAGGCTTTTTCCATGCACGTTCCAACATTTTGCTTTTTGCCTGGCCGATATAGTTGCCGTACAGTAATGTATTATAAACACCATCCAGCACTTTACCGCCTATGGAATATGTACATAATATGCTTAAATCAAAATCTTTATATTTAAAAGTGTTGCCAATAGAGCCATACAGGTCTGGAATACGGCTGCCTTGAATTTCCTTACAAGCAGTTGCTTTCGCCATATCATTGGTGATGTATTTTTGTCCCTTAGAGCCATTCTCGTCTGTGTCCCAAGCCCAATACAACTGTTCTCCGGTTGCCGGGTCAACTCCTGCGGCAGTGGCAGTGTAGAATGAATTTAAAGTTTCACCTTCACGAATAATATAAGAGCCGGAAATGATCTCAGGTTTGTCGGCTAATTGCAATACTTTATTTTTAATAGTTGAACCAATCAAGGTCAGATTCCATGTAAATGGCGTATTTTTAAATATATCAACTCCCAATGTAACGTCAACACCTGTGTTGCGCATACTTCCTACATTTTTGTTATACCCGTCAAAACCAAGTGAGGATGCCATCGGGAACGACATCAGCATGTCTGTTGTCTTACGTTGATACCACTCTACAGTGGCAGAAAAACGGTCAAATACTTTAGCTTCGATACCGATATTCAGATTTGCATTCTTTTCCCATTTCAAGCCTTTGTTCTCTAAGGAGGTCACGGCAGCGCCACTCATAGAAGAATTTGCATATCCTAAATCATAGAAAGATTGCCAAGCATAGAAATTTTGTTTCGTACCATTTAATATTGCATCATTTCCCTGAAGACCATAACTGGCTTTTAGAGAAAGATTATTAATCCAACTAATATCGCTCATGAATTCTTCCTGAGAAATACGCCAGTTACCGCCAACAGACCAAAATTTACCCCATCTATTGTCTTCATAAAAACGAGAAGATCCATCGGTACGGAAACTTGCCGACAAATAGTATTTATCAGCGAAATCATAATTCAATCGTGACAACACGGATTGTACAGCATAATTATGCTGATAGGAGGATGCTCCGGTTATGTTGGTCGCCGCATCTAATTCATAAAGTCCGCCAAATGGAAATCCTGTTTTGGCTGCTGATAAGTAATCATATCTATATTTATAGAATTCATGTCCGACTAAAGCCTCAAAATGGTGATTGCCAAACTTACGATCATACGTCAATAACTGATTGAAGGTATAACTGAAAGTGCGAGCTGTCGCTTTTTGTATAGTACCTTTAACCGCAACGGAGTTACCATTGTATGGATTATAGTAAGTTACTCCTGCTGAATTTATTAAATCAAAACCGTAATTTACTGAAAACTTTAAGCCTTCCAAGAATGTATTTTTTAAATCACCCAATTCGGCATATACACGTCCGCTGAGATTATCACTTTGTGTGGAGTATTTGTCATCATATAGAGTTGCGATCGTATTCCATTCTGAGTTTGCACCGGCCGGTCTGTTCTTGCCATAGTCAAAAACAGCATTACCTAAATTGTCGTATATAGTAGCACCATCGGCGTCTTTTTCATAAACGGGGAATATCGGTGCCATTAACTGCGCCGAGAACCAGACATTAGACGAACCGGATGAATTTTCTACGGCAGTATTGCTTTCATTGCGAGAATAGTTGGCACTCATTCCGGCTTTCAGCCAATTAGTCACTTCAGAATCAATATTTAATCGTCCGTTATAACGATTGAATTTTGTGGTTTTCAACAGTCCTTCTTCGTCTAAATAGCCTAAAGAGAACATATATTTAGTCTTATCATTGCCACCACTGAAAGACGCAACATATTCTTGACGCAATGGATTGGATTTCATAGCTTCGTCCATCCAATCTTCACTATACTTTAATTTTGCATCGCTGCGAACTTTTCCTGTAATAGGATCTATCAATTCCGCAATACCGTAATTGAATGGATTATATTGTTCATCCTTACCCAATATTGCAGTAGCACCACTTTTCATGGCTTCTAATGCTACATTTCCTGCAATTTCAGGAGAAAGTCCATTATTTATAATTTGATTATTCTTGTATGATTGGAAGACAGTTTCTAAATATCCAGCTTCATTCATCGTTTCATAACGAGGAATAGCACGTGACGAAACACCCCAATTGGCTTTTAAATTTACTCTAACTTTGCCGGAGTCTCCTTTCTTTGTTGTAATCATAATTACACCATTGGCACCACGAGAACCATAAAGAGCTCCCGCAGAAGCGTCTTTCAGCACTGTCATAGTTTCAATATCATTAGGATTAATTGCTGAAATATTACCATCATAAGGTACTCCGTCAACAACATACAAAGGCGCTTGTGAAGAATTAATGGAACCATAACCACGAACCACCACTGAAGCACCCGATCCGGGCTGTCCGGAACCGGAAGTGGTTTGCACGCCGGCTATCATACCATCTAATGCCTTCGTTACATTTGCTATTGGTCTTTCTTTCAGTTTTTCTGACTTAATGACTTCTGCCGAACCTGTAAACGACTCCTTCTTGGTGGTACCATACGCTACCACCATAACCTCGTCTATTAGCTGTGCATCTGATTTAAGAACCACTTTCATTTTAGGCTTTATAGCCACTTCTTGGGTCTGCATACCAATATACGAAATCTGCAAAGTCTTTGCAGAACTTGGTACATTCGACAAATTAAAATTACCATCTACATCTGTGATTGTACCTTGAGTGGTACCTTTTACTAACACAGAAGCGCCAACAACTGGCTGCCCGTCTTCTTCAGAAATCACAACGCCTGTGACCTTTTGAGTTTGGGCAGTTACTAGACCTATGCCCACAAAAAGGCATGCCAATAACAGCATTAATTTTCTTTTCATAAAATCTCTCTTAAAGTTTAACTTTACATTATTTGTATCTTTACTCTAACAATTTGCAAATATATTAATAAAACTGAAACCAACAATTATATTAATAAAAAAATGTTGTAAATATAACATTTTGTTATTTAATAAGCTTCATTTATGCCTATAAGCATATTTTTCTTTATTGAAAGTGTTGGTTATTAAAACAACTACTAACACTTTGCACGAACAAAATGTATATTTTAATATTTGTTTTACTCGTTTTTAGTCATAAAACACCTTTAAAGGCTATTCTTTTTGCTTTTTTCGTGGAAAAGCGAATAAAAAAGTGGCATATAATTTAAAGTTTTGTGAATACTTCATTTTTGAGGATTTATTTTTTTAGAGATATAAATGTTTATTCGCCTCTGATATAGCACAGAATTACGTCTAATTTATTCTATTATTAATTAAAAAAGAAAGTATGGAAAAGATCAGTTACAACCTTGTGTTTAACAGAAAGAAGAGATTGAATAAAAGAGGAATGGCGTTAGTTCAGGTAGAAGCCTATCTGAACAGGAAAAAAATGTACTTCTCCACCAAAATATATCTCAAACCGGAACAATGGGATACCAAACGAAAAATGGTGAAGAACCATCCTAATGCGAATGTTTTGAATCGTATGTTATATGAAAATATAGCAGCTATTGAGCAAACGGAACTTGGACTATGGCAACAGGGAAAGACCATATCGTTAGATTTATTAAAAAATTCTATTGATAAACCTCTCAGCAACGAAAGGTCATTTTTGACTTTTTTTAAAGACGAGATAGCTAATTCTTCTTTAAAAAAGAGTACCCGTCAAAATCACCTTTCCACGCTTGAATTACTTCAGGAATTCAAAAAAGAGGTATTATTTACCGATTTGACATTTGAATTTGTGTCTTCCTTTGATAATTACCTGCAATCTAAAGGTTATCATCTTAATACTATTGCCAAGCACATGAAGCATCTGAAACGATACGTTAATGTTGCTATAAATAAAGAGTATATGGATATACAAAAGTATGCTTTTAGAAAGTATAAAATTAAAAGCATAGAAGGAAGCCATACACACTTAGCCCCGGAAGAGTTATACAGATTTGAGAATTTGCAGTTGACAGGAAGATATACGAGATTGCAAAAAACAAAAGATGCTTTTTTATTTTGTTGCTACGCAGGGTTGCGATATTCTGATTTCACCAGTCTGATCTCCGCAAATATTATTGAATTCCATCAGGAAACCTGGATTATATACAAGTCTGTTAAAACAGGTATTGAGGTACGCCTTCCTTTATATTTATTATTTGAAGGCAAAGGAATCGAGATATTGCAACGCTATAAAGATGATCTTGACAGCTTCTTTAAGTTAAAAGACAATTCTAATATCAACAAAGAATTGAATCAGTTAGCAGGCTTGGCGAAAATTGATAAACGTGTGTCATTCCACACCGCGCGCCATACAAATGCTACCTTATTATTATATAGTGGTGCCAATATTACTACGGTACAAAAGCTATTAGGGCACAAAAGTGTGAAGACTACACAAGTCTATGCAAATATAATGGATATTACAGTGGTGCGTGATCTTGAGAAAACGGCCTCATCAAAGTTCCACAATAAATAATAGCAATTTATTCTACCTCTACCTGAAATCGTTTTGGCGTTTTCATTTCTCATATTCTCATAATATGAATATAAGTAGCAGATAATAAGAATGATAACTAATGAGAAATGTTTTATAAATCGACATTTCTCATAGTTTTCATCGCAAAAAGGCTTTTATTTTAGTAAGCGTCTCGGCGATGCCGCCCCCCCTCAAAAAAATAGAAGTAGCATCTCCTCTTTATGTTTCGATCCTACTTCTATTTTCTTTCCATTTGTCCGGCAACAAATTTCTATATACCTTTATGTCCGTATTTGGTGGTAGCTTTGCCGCTTTATTGATTACCTCCGTGATATATTCGAAGGTATTTATTCCCTGCATTCTGCATGAACAGGCCAGCGAATAAAATAAGGCCCCTCTTTCCGCCCCCTTATGACTTCCAAAGAAAAGGGAATTTCTTCTGGACATTGATATATATCGGTTGTACCGCTCGACCAAATTATTGTCTAAGTAGTAATATCCTTCAGTAAAGATGCCCTTAATGGCCTCCCATTGCGAGAGCATATAGTCAACCGCTGCCGCCATCTCACTTTTGGGAAGCAAGTCCGGCTTGCTCTTTATCCTGAGCAGTTCCCGTTTTATTTTGCTGAGTATCCGCGGCGCATACCTTTTCCGGTGCCTGAGGTTATCCTTTTCTGTCCATCCCTGTCGACCAACACAGTGTTCATGTTCTTTTTGATACAGCTTGTTCGTCAGTTCAACGATCTTTTGTGCGTCCGGTTCCTCCTGTACCTCAAGGAACTTCCTTTTGACATGTTGCAGGCAGGCGATTCTTTTAATTCCCGGATAGGCGTCACTTTCTAATTTTCTATACGGACTGTATGCGTCACTTTGTACTGTCCCCTCATATTCGGAAAGAAGGTCAAAAAGCACCTTCCCGCTACGGGAGCCGTTCTCGTAGAGGTACAGTATCAATTTCTGCTTGACCGCGACTGCCGCCCAGATATACCCCTGCCTTACCCCTTTGCCTTTACTGTTCTTCTCTTCCACAAGGACTTTGTGGTAACTTTCATCACAACAAAGATAAGAGTCTTCAAGCACGGCCATTCTCAACGCCTTGTAAAGGTTTTCCAGTACCTCGGCCGCCCTGCCCAGCAGGTGATGCGCGGTGGGCTTTTCAAGCTCAAACCCGCTTTCACGGAAGAAGCCGATAATCCGCTCCACACTCATAGAGTAGATATAGCGCAACTGGCATAAACCCGCTACAAAAGATCCGTCGTAGTTTGAGTTAAGGAAAGGTGCCTGGGGAGCGGAACCGCAGAAGACTGTTCCGTTTAAGCTATAAATGTTTTGCCGGTAGACAAGCTTTTCAAATTTCGGAGGAGTGTAGACATAACGGATGGAATCACGGTATCCCATGAATTTGGCAAGGGATATGCTGAAAAGGGGATGTTCGGGATTGACTTCGATTACCTTCTCCTCCAATTCAAAATGCTCCTTGCGTTTGGATTTATTGTTTCCCCGCTCTTTGGGAGAAGGGCATGGACGGGAGGGAGTCGTCCGCCGGACTGCCTCCGCTTCACCCGGTACCTGCTTTTCAGACTCGTTGCTTATAAGTTTGCCCAGACCACGACTGATGTTCTCCTGTTTTTTCAGTTTTCCATTTTTCAAGGTCAACGCCTCTTCTAATGAACGGACACTTTCGGTTAATTGGCGGACCTGCATCGTCAGTTCGCAGATAAGCAGCTGCCCATGCTCCTCACGCCTGGCAGCCGCTTCAAGCTGTTCTTTTAAAGATCTGATTTGATCCTCCAGAAGTTCTATGGTCCGGTCCTTTTGCATGTGTCAAAGATAAGAAAAAAGAACCGGAAGACAAAGGATTTAGCGAAGTATTTGCAATGTAATATATTGATATAAAGATTGTTATATCAGAATGTTACCTCAATCGGAACCGTTTCCTGCATTTGGCAGACCGGAGCGAGACGCCCTGCATTATCAAAAGAAAAGTCTTCCATGAGAGCTCATAAGACCCTGTATCGGGGTTAAAACGGGGAACCTCAAAGGTACCTTCTTCCAGTCGTTTCTGATAGAGAATAAAACCGTCCGTATCCCACCGCAGAATTTTAACCATGTCACGTTTGCGGGAGAAAAACACAAATACATCACCCGAAACGGGAGAAAGGGACATGTCGGACTTGACAAGCCGGTAAAGTCCGGTCATGCCTTTACGCATATCAACATAATGCTGGCACAGATAATAATGCATGCCATCGGTTAAAGCAAACATGACTCTTCCTCCTGAATTTTACTGTTATAACGGTCGATAAAACGGTTGACGCTAAAAGAGCTGCCTTGCTTGATAGAGACAGTCACTCCGTCAGGGAAAGTGATGGTAACCCCGTAAAGCATATCCGGAGAGGAGGAAGGGGAAGGACAGACCGGAAGCAAACGGCTGAAAGAGGAGGCGGGCTCGTTAGCGGCGGTGACCGAAGAGTAGGGACGCAACTCACGGATACTGATGCTGTGGCGGGAAAGCCAAAGACACATACCATGGTAGTTGACATGGCGTTCACGACAATAACTACGAAGAGTTAAGGCAGGAGAAGAACATAAACAGGATTTATAATCCGATAAGGTACGGGTGTACAAGTCATGTGCAGTCATAAGATGTGTTTTTTATTATGACGCAAAGCTAAAAGGAAAAATTAAGATAGAAAATATGGCATCGCCGAGACGCTTACCTATTTTTGCTTAAAACAGACCTTATTCTCATAGTGTTTCGGGGTATTTCTCATAGTGTAGTGTGCCGGAAGCCGGCATTGGATAATATAGAACCATGTATTCCTTTTGCTGGTTTCCATATACAGTTTTTTAGTTCCACATATTGTGGGAAAAGATTCCCAACTGCTTGGGAAAGTTTTCCCACAATATGCGGGAATACTTTCCCACAATATATGGGACAATTAAAACCAATAAGTATCTTCAAGCAAAAAGCCATTATTTTATCTAAATAGCAGAGCTTTATTTCCTGATAAGAATAAGGTAAGTAGAAAGAAAAAGGAAAGATGAATGGGTTTTGGCTATGAAAATTTCTTAAATGAAAAAGCCGTGAGGCAAAAGAGAAAAAAAAGTCATATTTTGTTTGCTATTTCAAACAAAGTGTCTATATTTGCCCACATAAAATTACAAAAGACAATGAGAACAATGTTAGTAAATACATATTGGTGGTGGCGCCCGTTACAACTCCGACAGTCGTAAGGGAGCAGTGCTCGTATGTATATACCTCATTAAAGATATAACAAATTTGAAAGAGCCCTGTCGCAACCTGCGACAGGGCTCTTTTTATTTACCCGTTTCAAAACAGATTCAATAATAACATTAAAAATACAGATAGGATTATGAAAAGTTTTTTAGTTGACCAGGATGGCTATTACGGAGAATTCGGCGGTGCCTACGTACCAGAAATCCTCCACAAATGTGTTGAAGAATTAACGAATAAGTACCTCGAAGTAATTGAAAGTAAAGAATTTAAAAAGGAATTCGATCAATTGCTACGTGACTACGTAGGACGTCCTTCCCCACTCTATCCGGCCAAACGCCTTTCTGAAAAATACGGTTGCAAATTGTATCTGAAGCGGGAAGACCTGAATCATACAGGTGCTCACAAAATCAACAATACCATCGGACAAATCTTACTGGCACGCCGCATGGGAAAGAAGCGCATCATCGCCGAAACCGGAGCCGGACAACATGGAGTAGCGACAGCTACCGTCTGTGCATTGATGAATATGGAATGTATCGTTTATATGGGAAAGACGGACGTAGAACGCCAGCACATCAATGTAGAGAAAATGAAAATGTTGGGAGCCACC
>OFHM01002618.1_pt1 | contig 10106 bp, 8 predicted proteins | sample 1521311 | NCBI WGS metagenome assembly OFHM01 (sample SAMEA3504083, study PRJEB24116) | mouse gut metagenome | biome: mouse gut; feature: mouse-associated habitat; material: faeces | place: Denmark | collected 2011 | reverse complement strand
GTATATTTCTTTGATTTCTCCCGCGTGGAATTCACTTTCGGGAAGGTTTGTTATGTAGAATCTAACCTAATGCTTAACTAACTGACATTGGGAGTGAACAGTAACGTAAACAGGCCTGTATGATGACAAGGATTATGCTGGAATCTTATGATGACGAACTTGCGAAATCAAGGGATCATAGACAATATCGGGATAAGGGTGGAAGGAGGACCAGTCGGTATAAAGACGGTATACGGAGAGGTGGAATACAGCCGGAGAGTGTACCAGGCCACGCTGGAGGATGGCCGAAAGGCATATGTTTACCTGCTGGACCAGGCGATGCAGATGGACAGGATCGGCCAGATCTCCACAAACCTTGCAGAAAAGATGGCCATGACAGTGACACAGACGCCGTACCGTGCAGTAGCAGACGCCATAAGCAGCACCTGCGGTCAGAGCATCAGTGCGGGCGGTATATGGAACATGATGCAGCGTCTGGGAGAAAGGATCAGCAACGAGGAAGAGCAAGCGGTCAGCCAGATGAATGCGGGCCGGACGGAGGGGACACAGGAAACGCCGGTGCTGTTTGAGGAAATGGACGGTGTATGGCTGAACATGCAGGATGAACATCATAAAAAGATGAAGAAACAGGAAATGAAAGTGTTCACCATGTATGAAGGGTGGGATGCGGAAAAAGAGAAAGCAGGACGCAGCAGCCTGGCAGGAAAGACAATGCTGGCGGGAATGGAGAAGAGCAGGGAATTCCATGAGAAGAGGGAGGCCCGTATCCGGAAGAAATATAATGCAGACGAGATCGGCCAGAGGATACTGAACGGAGACGGGAGACGGAGAGAGCTGGATAAAGGAGCCTTATGACCCGGATGTGATCTTCCAGCTGGACCGTTATCACATTTACCAGGAGATTCTGAGAAAGATCAGCGATAAGGAGGCACAGCAGGAGATCCGCACCCTGCTGAAGGAAGGCAGGCCGGAAGAAATGCTTTCGTATATAGAGATATATGCAGCAAGTGTGGAAAGGCCGGAAGAGAACGACAGCCGCAGCCAGAAAGCCAGGGAATTATATCAGATAGTAAATAATAACCGGGGAGGGCTGCTGCCTTATGACAAACGCGGCATCCGGATACCGGAGCCGAAAGAAGGCATCCTGTATAAGAGGATGGGGGTACAGGAGAACCAGAACTGCACGGTGGTGACGCTGCGGATGAAACACCGGAGGATGCGCTGGTCGGTAAAGGGAGCCAATAATCTGGCAAAAGCGCTGTACCGCAAAGAAAACAGGGAATTGATAGAGACGATAGACAGATATACAGACGGTGTGGTACTTCCCATGCAGATGCAGGAGATTGTCGAGACCTTAAGTGCGGCCAAAGCGCCAAAGAAAGACGGAAAAGGGAATCCATATGTTGATGTAATAAGCGCCCACATGCCGCTGAAGGAAGCGGTGCAGACAGCATCAAGGAAAGCATTCCTTGGGATATTTTCGTAAAGAGGATGTGTCCATGATGCAGGAGATGAAAAGACAGGATATGGAGGAGTTAAGCCAGCTGCTAAGGGTGTATGAAAGAACATATGGAAGCGGAGAAGCGGGAAATTTGCTAAAAGAAGTATCTGAACGGTATCGTAACAGTTACAAAGAAAATATTTTGGAGAAAAGAAATCCCAGAAAGGCAGGACGGAAAAGACAATATACCGAGGAAAAAAGAAGGGAGTTGAGGGAATTTCGAGAGAAAGGACTGACAATTCGGGAGATCGCCAGAAAAACAGGATGCTCTGTAGGATATGTACAGAGTGTATTAAGTGAACCATAAAAAGCCGGTGTTCAGAAATTAATTGCTGAACACACTATCAAATCAACAGAGGTAACTGCATCAAAAAGAAAAATGGAAAAAGTGCCAACTAATACTTGACACAAACGTTGTATTGAAAAGTCTTGAAATTTCGGTGATTTTATAGTATGATACCAGTGGAATGAAAATAAAATCTTAAGAAAACAGAAAGGACGCAGGGAATGATTATTATTATTCGATAGTTTTCCATCAGACAACAGGACATGGAGAGGAGAAGAGGGACAGCCTCTTATCTTTGCATGCCGGGATTCGGGGATTATCGCTGATAATGATTTTGCTTACGTCACAAGTATGTTTTCAGAGCAGCTTTTCGGGGCTGTCTGTGTGAAGGAGCTGCCGCAGATACTCTCGTAGGAGTAGTGCAGGCATTTTCCAGGGGAATGCGGGAGATGCTTTCTTAGGAAGGCGTGATATATTTTCTTGGGAATACCAGAGGCAGGCCCTTAGGAAAGTTGATGGCGTTCCTTAGGAATGGCAGGGACGTTTCTATAGGAATGTCGTATACACTTCCTCTGCGGCTGTGAAAAGCAATTTCTTACTTGGCAGGACATAGATCAGGATAATCCCTCTTAAAGACAGGAGGGATTTTTTATGCAGAAAAAACTATTTTTACAGGCGGAAAATATTGTCGTCAGCTTCGGGGAACAGAAGGTTCTGGATTTTGAGCGGTTTGTGGTGTACCAGGGGGAACGGATCGGGCTGACAGGAGTCAACGGCGCAGGTAAGACCACGCTTCTGCGGGTACTGTGTGGTGAACTGGAGCCGGATGCCGGGACGGTGAAGCTCATGTGTGAGCCCCATTTTTTCAGGCAGTTTTCCCAGGGGGTAGATCCCTTTGACCTGGACGGGAAAGAAATGAAGGCCATGCAGATCCAGGATAAGGTATGGCAGGAGACAGTGAGCGGAGGGGAGGACACCAGAATGCGTCTGGCCTGGATGTTCAGCAGCAGGAAAATGCTGTATTTCCTGGATGAGCCTACCGCCAACCTGGACAGGAAGGGTATTGCGCTTTTGAAGAAGAAGCTCCAGGAACTGGATACTATGGTCATCGTCAGCCATGACCGGGCACTGCTCAACGCGCTCTGCACCAGGATTGTGGAGGTGCGGGAGGGCAGGCTTACCAGTTATGAGGGCAATTATGACGCGTACAGGCAGCAGAGGGAGCAGGCTCTCCAGAGGCAGTGGACGGAATATGAGAATTATACCAGTGAGAAGAGAAGACTGGAAAAGGTGTATCAACAGAAAAAGCAGAAGGCCGCTTCCATCGAAAAGCTGCCGAAGGGGATGTCGCCCAGGGAGGCAGGGCTGCGTAATTTCCTGTCAAAGCATCCCAAGGACGCAAAGGCCGGAAGGATGGAAGCTTCCGCCAAAAACGTCCTGGAACGCCTGGAGCATATGGAAGTGAAGGAGAAGCCCCGGGAGATTCCCAGGATACGCCCGGATTTCCGCCTCACGGATCCGCCGGAGAACGCGGTGGTGATACGGGGGGAGGATATTTGTTTTTCCTATGAAAACGGCACGGAGGTCTTCCGGAACGCTTCTTTTCAGATCAGAAACAGAAGCCGTGTCGCCGTGGTGGGGGAGAACGGCGCGGGCAAGACCACGCTCCTCAATCTGATCCGGCAGCAATATCTACTACGCACCGATAAAATTTGCAGTAATCTATATCTGGTGCCAAAAGCCTCCATCGGGCAGCTTGACCAGAATATGGCGTCCCTGGATCTGGAGAAGACCGTCCTGGAGAATGTGATGGCGGACAGCGTGCAGACGGAGAAAGTCGCCCGGACGGTTCTGGCCAGGCTCCTGTTGTCCGCCAGGGATATGGGCAAAAAGGCCGGTGTGCTGTCGGGCGGGGAGCGAATCAAGCTTGCGTTCGCCAAGCTGTTCGTGGGCAGGGCCAATGTGCTGATCCTGGACGAGCCTACCAATTACCTGGATATCCCGTCGGTGGAGGCATTGGAGGAAATGTTCTCCGAATATGAAGGCGTTCTTGTCTTCGTGTCCCATGACGAGGCCTTTATCCGCGCCTGCGCCACGGAGATTCTGGAGGTAAGGGACGGACAGACGATTTCCTGGCTGGGGACGCCGGAGGAATATTTCGCATGAACGGCCGCAGCAGCGTTTGAAGATTTTTCCGTTCTTTTCCTTGTCTTCCGATTCTTTTTCGCGTATAATGGGCAGGAAAGGCGGGGGTGTCATAGCCCTGCCGGAAATCAGGACATAGAGTTTACAGGAGTATGTCACGGAAATTCGCAGGGAAGTGACAGCATTTTCCAATACAGACGGAGGGAGAGGACTTATGACATTAAAGGAATCAGAAGCAAAATTATCAGAACTGAATACGGAAATAAGCAGACTTTTGAAAGAACGTGAGGCCGTATTAAAAGAATGGGACACGGCATATCATACAGAAAATCCGGAGGGTATAGTCTGTATTGATGAAAGTATAGAGGATATTCATAATTTGTATCTGGCGAATGGCGACTCGAAGATGCATGTTTGTATGTTTAGCGGCTATGATATGAAGGAAAGCATACAGGAATTCTACAAACGCATTGATATTTCGATGTGTATGCTTAATATTGCAAATGGAAGGGATTCTGATACGCCGGATAATTTGAAGAATCTTATATATGCCAGGGCGGTTGAGATTAGGGACAGTTATTTAGAAGGCCCGCAGTGACAGGAATGAACAAGAATATATGATTGCAAATAATAAACCAGTCCAAGTCAAGGGGCTGGTTTTTGTGTCTTACGTTCCAATACGCAAATAGCCGACAACATTTACAACCATGTGAACGAAGAACGGGCAGCCAACGAAATCAGGAATATGGCTGAAAGGCGCAGAAACAGGGCCCTGCAGGCATATGCAGAGTTATAAAGAGTACGGTTATCCGTCCCCGAACCTTACAGTTTTGTAAGCCGGCACAGGAAAAATGTAAGGAAAATCTATGGCACATTTTCGGCATTTCCGGTATTCTATATTATACACGATAACATTTGACAGACGAAATGTATAATGAGTGAGTGCTTCTGCAATGTAATTTTAATAATGGAATCAGCCATTTGATTCTATTATGCAGAATAACAAAACAGCAAATGTATGTGCTCACGGGTACAATTTTACAGCCGCGAAAGAAGCCCAGCCTAAAAGCAGGAAAGGCGTATTTCCGCGGACCTGTGCGGTACACGGCAGTATCAGCGCTGCATTGTACAGGCAAAAGCGGACACCGGCGAAAACGAGGAGGAACAAAGATGGCATTACTGGAAGTCAAGAATCTCAAGAAAATATATACCACCCGCCTGGGCGGCAGCAAAGTGCAGGCCCTTGACAATGTAAACTTCACGGTGGAACAGGGCGAATACGTAGCGATTATGGGGGAGTCCGGCTCCGGCAAGACGACACTTTTAAACATCATGGCATCCCTGGACAAGCCCACAGGAGGGCAGGTGGTTCTGGCAGGCAAGAACATGGCGGATATCAGACAGAAGGAGCTCTGTGCTTTCCGCCGGGACAATCTGGGCTTCGTGTTCCAGGATTTTAACCTCCTGGACACCCTGTCCCTGAAGGACAATATTTTCCTGCCCCTGGTACTGGCAGGGCGGAATTACCGGGATATGGAGGAGCGCATAGGGCCCCTGGCGGTGAAACTGGACATAGCGCAGATTCTGGAAAAATACCCCTATGAGGTATCCGGCGGACAGAAGCAGCGGGCGGCGGTGGCCAGGGCGCTGATCACGCAGCCCCAGATCGTACTGGCGGATGAGCCCACCGGGGCACTGGACTCCAAGGCTTCCGACAAGCTGCTGAAGATATTCGCCCAGGTGAACAGGGACGGCCAGACCATCCTGATGGTGACCCATTCCATCCAGGCGGCAAGCAGGGCGGGAAGGGTGCTTTTTATCAAGGATGGCTGTGTGTTCAACCAGATCTACCGGGGAAAATTGGACGATGACGAGATGTACAGGAAAATATCGGATACGCTGACCATCCTGCACACAGAGGCGGCTGCGAGGGCATAGTGAGTTATGCGAAGCTTAAAACAGCATCATCCCGTCCTGAAACCCTATGCCCAGGCCTTGGGTAGCGGACGGGATGATGCGGAACTGGAATAGGAGGTATATAATAAATGAGCAGATCAATGTCACTGATGCCCCGTATGGCGGCAAACAATATACGGAAAAACGGTTCCGTCTACTTCCCCTACATCGGGGTCAGCGTTTTTGCCATGTTTACGTTCTTTGTGTTCGGGCTGATCCTGAAAAACGACATCATATGGACGCTTCCCAAGGGAGCTTACGCCGTGATGCTGATACAGATCGGCTACGTCCTTCTGGGGCTGATCATGCTGCCCTTCCTTTACTACACTAACAGCTTCCTGATCAAGAGAAGGAAAAGGGAACTGGGACTGTACAGCGTACTGGGACTGGAGAAAAAACACATCGGCATTATGATGCTCTGGGAAAGCCTGTTCCTCTACTGCATCGTGATGGTGGGGGCCATCGCCCTGGGACTTTTGTTTTCCAGGCTGATCTTCCTGCTCCTGCTGAACCTGGCGAAGATGCCTGTGGATGTCACTTTCATGGTGAAACCGGGAGCCGTTGTGAACACACTGGTTTTTTATGCCTTTGTGATGGGGCTGAATCTCTTCGTGAACCTGGTTCAGGTGGGAAAATCCAACCCGGTGGAGCTGATGGGGGATTCCAGGAAAGGGGAGAAGGAGCCGAAGCGGATCGGGCTCTGGAGTCTGGCAGGCCTGGCGGCTCTGGTGCTGGGTTACAGGATGGCTATCATGTCCCAGCTGGAGAGCCAGGTTTTTACGGACTTTTTCCTGGCAGTGTTCCTGGTGGTGATGGGGACGTATTTCCTCTTTACATCGGGCAGTATCGCGTTTCTGCGGATTCTGAAGAAAAAGAAGGGATTCTATTACCGCCCGGAGAATTTTATCACTGTGTCGGGGATGCTGTACCGGATGAAGAAAAACGCGGCGAGCCTGTCCAATATCTGTGTTTTCTCCACCATGGTCATCATCACGGTGGTATGTACCGTGTCGGTGTACCTGGGGATGGAATCCATCCTGACATCAGGGTTCAGCAGGGGGTATGAGCTGAATTTTATCGGTGCGGAAAAGCCGGATGCAGGGCAGCTGAAACAAGAAGTGCAGGCGATTGCCCAGCGGCACGGGATTAACCTGGAGGAAGAACTTGAGTATAATTGTGTAGGCATAAGAGCATACAGAAGAGAAAACAGACTTTGTCTGGAAGGCGAGCCTTATGATTACTCGGGATGGATACATGTGTCGCTGATGACGTTGGAAGAGTACAACCGCCTGGAGCATGCGGAGGAAACCCTGCAGCCTGGTGAAGTTCTGCTCTTTTCTTCGGGCCCTGATTTCGCCGGTGAGACGGTTTCCTTTGAGGAGACGGAATATGCGGTCAAAAGGGAGCTTACCGACAGCAGCATCATTGAAAAACATACCAATAATGCCATGGGATCAGACTACATCATTGTAATGGCAGACCAGGAGGAGCTGTCCCGGATCAGCGCCGTCTACAATGTGGACAGCAGCACGCAGGAGTCCTTTTATTACGGGTTCTGGCTGGATGTGGCGGAGCCTGCAGCAGAGGGGGAATTGGCGGCAGGGAGTCCAATGGCGGAAGAAAATTACCTGGAAAACGAATATTCCATAGAAGGGGTGAGCACCGCGGCAGGGGAACTTTCCGGGGAAGAAGACCAAACCACGCAGGAAAAGTCCCCCGAGGAAGCGGCAATAGACGGATTTTCGGCAGAAGTAGGACAGTATGCCGCCACTCTGCCGGGATTTGCCGGGTATGTTGACCACCGGGAGAGGATGGCGCTTGATGAGAGCATGTATGGCGGCCTGCTGTTCATCGGCATTTTTTTCGGGGCCATCTTTCTGATCTGCCTGCTGATCATTATGTATTACAAGCAGATCACCGAAGGGTTCGAGGACCAGAACAATTTCGAGATCATGCAGAAGGTGGGAATGGGGGACAGGGAAATTCGCCGGACCATCCGGAAGCAGATCAGCATGGTGTTCGCCCTGCCCCTTGTGGGGGCGCTGTGCCATACGGCAGTGGGGATGCGGATGGTGTATATGCTGCTGGGAGCCATCGGATTCTTTGAGACGAAGCTGCTGATCACCTGTTCCCTGGGAGGCTGCATGGTGTTCGCCCTGGTATACAGCATCTGCTATAAGCGTACATCCGCGACTTACTACCGGATCGTGCGGAAGATGGGATGAGAAGGCAGCGCCGGAAGACTCTGTGGAAAAGAGGGGTTATACTGCGGAAGGGACTTTCTCAATTCTGAAAAGGCTATGACAAAATCGTTTTTCAATGATTGACGGTCATAGCCTTTTTGTATATTACCTTATGGAATGAGCTCCTGTTCCCGAAAGCGGAGAAATACCAGCAACAATATTACGTGGGTTTTGAGAATTGTTTCATTGAACTGTGAGTGAACTTATGGTAGAATGTTGACTTAGAAGGACATCTGGTCAACTTCTGATTCCATGTGCGCAGGCGTACACGGAATTATGGTAGAATCATTTCATTAACGAAAATCTGTATGCTGAATGATTGGGGCCAATTTTATATGATATACTTTATGAAACCATTGCCGGATGGCAAAATAAATACGGACAATTGGGAACCTGTTATTAAAAATCAGTGGTTTCGAAATCATTTTATGTACTTTGTTTATTGCCTTCAAGGGATGCTGCTCCTATTCTCAATCATATCTGGAGCATGGCGTTTCTCAAATGCATTTATTAAGACCGGCTTCTTTATTGGCATATTTATTATTCACGAATTCCTGCATTTGATTGTTATCTATAAAGCCGGTGATATCAGTATTACACATTCGGTGATATTTTTTTGGATTACCAGTGGGGCAGTTCTGAACAAATTAAGGTTTTTTATTTTTATGTCTTTGCCGTTCATCGGATTAACGGTTGTCCCTGCAATAGTATGTGTGTTATTATCAGGGAAATTAAAAGATATTATGATTTATATTGCATGGGTGAATTCAATTATTGCAGGTTCTGATATCATAAATTCTATCATCATAGCAATAAAACCAAATAATGCTTCGTTTTACAGAGGTTACTATAAAACGGACTTCTAAATACATAGGAGGAGTGAAGGGAAGAAGAGTTAAGGACAGGCGGGGCGGCGGGCGTAGCCCATTCATCTTGATCACCTGCCAGGTGTGTTGTTTTTATGAAATTCGGGAGAAAAGGAGCCTGTTGGCACGGAAGCGATATTCTGATTGACGACGGCAATGGATGAATTGTGCGCACGGCAGACGGACAGCCCTCCGCCCAATGGGAGATTCAGGTTTTGGTTACGGAGGATGTTAAGAAATATTGTCCTGGCAATGCATGACAGGGGTTTTCAAATGCACCTTATCCCTTCCAACCGTGCGGGAAATACCGGTTGTATTGTAACTGGGGATGCCATATAATGTGTATTGTCAGAAGCAGGCATTTCGCTTCTGATAAAAGGCGCATTTCTTAGCGCCGCGCGTCCCGGTCTTTTCCGGACAGACGGACGTAAGGAATGTCTGCAAATAACTGATACGAGTTCATAGTCATTTTCGTTGTATTTCCGGGCTTTTTCCTGAAGAAATTGTATCAGTTATTTTTCGACAATTCCTAAACATTTTGGCGCAGGCCTGCACAGAGAGCCTGGACAGGGAATCCTGCTGCAGGCATCAGCGCCGGAGAGGAGGAAGGAATGGGTTGTCTTGGCAATTTATTATGGTTTATCTGCGGAGGGTTTTTCAGCGGACTTGGATGGCTGCTTGCGGGGCTGCTCTGGTCCATTACGATTGTGGGGATTCCCTGGGGAGTCCAGTGTTTCAAGTTCGCCAGCCTTTCTTTTTTCCCTTTCGGGAAGGAAGTGGAATACGGCGGCGGGGTGGGGTCCTTATTGCTGAACGTGCTCTGGCTTGTAGTGTCAGGGATTCCCATGGCTGTGGGCTCCGCCATTATGGGCTGCGTCCTGTGTGTGACGATTATCGGCATTCCGTTCGGCATGCAGCATTTCAAGGTTGCCAAACTGGCGCTGATGCCTTTCGGCGCCAGGGTCAGCTGACGGGGCGGGGACAGTTACTGTGTCCCCGCCAGGTTTTTTCCGGTTACATAAACGCCTGCCAGAATCTCGCCGATTCCCGGTCCCCGAAATTATGGGAATACAAACCGTTAAAAGGTTTGTATTTTTTATATCATTTTA
>OFHM01002610.1_pt1 | contig 10115 bp, 9 predicted proteins | sample 1521311 | NCBI WGS metagenome assembly OFHM01 (sample SAMEA3504083, study PRJEB24116) | mouse gut metagenome | biome: mouse gut; feature: mouse-associated habitat; material: faeces | place: Denmark | collected 2011 | reverse complement strand
AGGGTTCAAGGGAAGTGAGGAAGAGATGAACAGTCTGTTTGTGGATGTAGATGCAACGGATCTAAAAGAGCTTCCGGCTGAAAGTTATTTCCAGGATCTGCAGGGGAATATATACACCGGCGAGGGACGGCAGGAGCAGAAGGCGTGCAGCCATACATATGTGAATGGGACACAACATGAACATGAGAAGAGAGGGGATAGCTGTACCATATATGTTTATAATGCGAGAAGGTGCAGCAGATGTGGAAATGTGATAAATGAAAGTTTGGCGTATGAATTAAAGTATCCTAAATGCCCGCATTAAAATTTTTATAAGGAGTAGATGGAAAGTTGTAAATGAGTCGGAAAATATTTTTAGAAATAGTACATTGCTGGAAGGCTTGATCGAATACCCGAAGAATTCAAAGAGCAGATACAAAATAATACCGAAGTTCCGAAGCGTTTTTTAATTATTTAAGAAATCGAGGAACTCTGGGGGCTGATAATATGAGATATCAATGTTTCGGATATGCTTTGGTCACTCATTCGAAATATTGATGAAAAGGGGGAGCGCAGAAAAAAGGAGTTCCAAACCAGTGGAATAAAGTTGTAGGGTAACGATGACACCAACAAACGGTTGACAAAAATCGGTGTACTATATATAATAGTACTATACTAAACAATAAGATTCTTAAAACGAAAAAGTGTGGAAAAGCGACGTCCAGGCAAATAGTATATCATTTTGAAAAAGGGCCACTTGCTTAGCAGTTAGGAGATTAGCTTATGTCTATTGGAATTCATTATGCAAATACAGGTTTGGTGAGACAGAATCATACCGTGATCAATGCAGTAAACAAGAAAGTGATCGGCTGTACCGAGAAGGAGTTAAAAGCGGTGTCATCCGGAACGATGAAAGCTGTCTCGGCGGAGGAATTAGAGACTATACGTAAGAATAAAGAGCAGTTTACATACATCTGCGAAATGGATCGCAGCGCGATCATGAATGCGCCCGGTGTTGGTATTAAGGCAGTCACAAGCGTTGCCAATAACAGTGGCAGCAGCAATACGGTTTACAATATAGACGGTGTTACTTTTACGGCTGCGGAGTTGAGTGCAAGCAGGGAAGTTATGAAGAATGCCATATCCATGCTGCCGACAAAAGGAAGTTCGCTGGATTATAAGGATTATGCGTCTATGGGAATTGCATCCAACATGGTAAGCAGCTATGCGCAAAAAAACCTGACACAAGAGCAGGCCGGAGTTATCAACCAGTTCATGGAAGAGTATTTGGACAGTATGGTGCAGGCGGAGAAGGAGAGGTACAGTGGTGAGAAGTATTTTATAGATCATACGGAAGATGGCGATCAGGGAGCACGAAATCAGTATTATAATGTGAGAAAAATAGACGACAGGAGAATGTATGCTGAACTGAGAGAAATGTTCTTAAGGGAATTGGGTCCGGTGGTCGGCGCCGGGTGGCTTGCGCGTTTGGATGATACGCTTGCGAGAATAGATAACGGAGAAGTTATCAGCCATGGGGTGCGCTCGGCGACGAATAGAAATGTTACATCAAAAGTAAAAGAGCTGTTTGCCGGTGTGGATCTGTATGATGAGGATGCCTTGAGTGAAACATATAAAGAATATCGGAAGCTTATGAAGGCTGTATATGATACTGTGGCAGGTACAAATGCTGGTAGTGGTATAGCGCAATGGCTGTTTGAGGATGTCAATGCTGCCGCATCAAAAATTTCCAATGCAAAAGCCGTAATTGATAATGTTGGCAGAAAAGTAAATTGCGGTGTTTAGCCGAGGTGATTTGAATCACGAGTATTTTTCTGATGGATGAATGAGGGAAGGAACAGTATCATGGCCTTTCCTCATTTTCATATGGTATAATATATAACTCTATAAAACATTTCCTTTTTCCGGCTATGATTGATATTGTCTGGGACAGGAAGGTGACAATATGAAATGCGGATGCATTTTTGGAAAGAAATTTTATATGAAGACAGATATGAGAAGAAAACAAGTTGGAATCAATCTTGTAGTTATTACGGTTGCGCTATGCGCTGTTGTATACAGATCGGATTTTTAGATGACAGTGCGAGTGTGGATGTTGGGAATGTCCATATAGATCTGTCTACCTTTATTGTTGTTCCGAGCTTTAAGATCGTGTCACAGGAGAAAAAGGGACAGTACTTCAATGTTACGTATTCTTTATCCAGAACACATGGTATTATAGAAATTCATGATAATGTCGATATAAAAACTGCGTTGGATGCATGTGACGCTGTGTTTAGTAAGGAAGATTTGGATTGTGATTATTTCCCTTTGCATGGATAAAGGGAGGGGGAACGGGAATGAAAAGGATTCTATCGGTCTTTATAAATCGAGATAACGCCATTCGGATCATGGTGACCGCCTTGCTTGCGGCATCTTCCCAGCCGTTGATCGCATGGAGCATGGCCGGCCTCTCAGGCGCATTTCTGGAGAATGACTTGATCTATGCGGCAGTGTTCAGGAATATACTGATCCTGCTGCTTGCCTTGTTTATTGCCTGGTTTGCGGATAACAGCAAAGCGAATCTGTTGCTGGACAGTGAATTTGAATTGCGCAGACAGGTTTTTGACAGTAACAATAAGGTAATCACTATATCTTCCAGTCGTGGCTGTCCATATGGATGCAGTTTTTGTTCTGCAACAAATTTCAAGGCGCAAGCACGAGAAAAGTATCAACAAGTATATCAAGAGTTTATCTCCAGTAATCGGATTTGAAGCAGGATGCTTTCTACTGTCCTAAAGTATTGAATGAAGTACAGTATATAGAAAGGCAGCCGGATCAGATCAGCAAGGGCCGTGTATAATGGCATGACAATAACCTTACCACCTCACATCCGGGCTTCAAACTCTGTCAGATCAGACGCAGATGCTGCACACCTGAGCCATCTGCTCAGAACATCCAGATCCGTCTCCTGCCTGACCTGTTGAACAATCCTGGACGGAATCTTTCCAAGCTCTGCCAATAACTCAAGGACAGCTTCTGTTTTCCCCTCTATTCGGCCTTCTTCCCGTCCTTCCTTTTTTCCTTCCTGCCTGATTTTGTCCGCTATCTCGCACATAATGTCTACTCCTTTCTTCTGCACCTTATAAAAGTTAACACGCTCCACAATTCGTGGAAACACCTCCGTATGATAGAACCGATTTTTTTAAATACCGCAATAATTCGTTGATTTTCTTGGATCCTGTCGTATACTTCAGATTAAAGTATTTCTCACATACCCCATTGTCCAATTCCACTGCGGCAGCTGCCTTACCCTCTGCCGTTCTTTTGATCTGATAAAATCCTTTCCTGCCGCCAATAAAATCACCTTTGGTAATATACAGAATCGTCACATACGGCAACTCTTGATAATCTTTCCCTTTATCCAGTATACTCATATCAATACAGGATGTATAATATCTGGTTCTCCGAAGCGGAGATTTTTCTTTATACATCTGCAGTTCTACGTTGATCAGACTCCCGTTTACCGCCTCTGCCAAAATGTCAAGCTGCGCGGAATGACGTTCCAGATTCCTGATCGTATACTGCGTCTTCACATCCTTAAGTCTCAGGTCAGGATTCTGCATCAGAATCTGACACAATTCCTGGCAGGCTGCCAGATCCTCAAATACTTTTCCGGCAAACAGATCGCTTGTCAGGTTAAATGCCTGTATCTTCTCACGTTTCTGCTCATATGTTTCCGGCACTTCCCGTCCCATTGTAAACCTCCCTTATCAATTTAATACAGGAATCCGTTACAATAAGTGGATAAAAGTAAAACCTCTATTACAACAGTCCTGCTAAACAAATGTGAATCTTCGGCAGAACTGCCTGACCACACACAGAATACCGCTGCAAACGACAAAGGAACAGCATTGTACACTGTGCGTATGAAAGAATCAAGATTTGTTTTATTACTGCGAGTATAGCATATTATTTTCCCGAATGCAATATGATCTTCCCATATTTATAATCGTTTTTGCGTTCAATTCCGGGGGTGCTGCTTTTTTCTTTTAGCGCCCTGACAAAAAGATGCCATATACAGCCAAATCACTGCATATGACATCTTCTTTATTTCCTGTATCGTACAAACGCCCGCTTTGCAGAATCTCAGATCCGTGTACAAAATATCTGCACGTTTCCACTGCTTCCAGTAAACTTAGTTTGCTGCCTGTACCGCTGTGATATGCGGGTTAGCGCCTTCATACCAGTAGAGGAAGCCTTCCATATCGATCGTATCACCAATCTGCAGCTCCTTCACCGCCTTGTAGACGTCTGTCGAGCTGTCGCACAGATAAGATTCAACGGTAAATGTGTAGGTTGCTCCGTCAAGGGATACGTTAAAGTAAAGGTCGTCTCCCTCCTGACCGGAACCGTCCCATTTATAAAGGAACGCCACGTCATTGCCTGCGTCATCCTGGCCTGCCGCCTCAACGGTCATACCCTTAAAGGATACATAACGGTTCTGGTAATCCACCAGATCATCCTGTCCAAGATAAGGTGTTACATCCATAGCCTCTGCCACATAATTGCCTTCTACAATCTCAAATGTCGCATCAATGATCTCCACCTCACCGGACCACTCTGCCTTATAACCTGACACCTTGATCTTCGTGCCGGGTGTCAGCTTCTCATAATCTTCTTCGGAGCATGCCATCTCATAGATAAAATATGCGCCGTCATGATCCTGTGTATAGAGAGTCGCCTTATCCTCCCACCAGGACTGCTTCGCCTGCACATAAGTCTCAACCACCACTTCCGTGTCAAGCTCTGCTGCCGCATACTCTGCATAAGTCATAACACCCTCGGATTTCTCCTCTGTACCGGCGCTCTCTGCCTCAGCCGGCTCTTCGCTCTCGGTTTCCGCCGTCTCGTCCGCTGCCTCTGCTTCATCCGCTGCATCGGTCTCTTCCGGCGCCGCTTCCTCTGTCTCAGTCTCTTCCGCTGCTGCATCCTCAGCCGCCGCCTGCTCCGGTGCTGCTTCCTCTGCCGCACCTGCATTGTCCGAGCCGCAGCCCACACATGCGAACGCAAGCGCGAATGCCATCAGTAACGCTGTCATTTTCTTCATAATTCTCCTCCTTTTTCACCTTATTTAAGGTGCCTCGCAGAGTAAACAGTAACCGTTTCTTCACTATTTTCACTGTTACATGACATTACTCTGCCATATGAATTTCATTCCGACATAAATTATACGCGTTATTTCTGATATGTCAATCATTTCCTTTTTGCTTTAGTGTACAATGAAAAATACCACCTACAAGCAGGAAAGCATGATTATTATACTGACCTGCTCTTTTTTCATAGAGAACTACAATGCCTTGTTGCGATTGAATTGAAAATAGACGATTTCAAACCCGAATCCCCTGGAAAAATGCAGTTTTATCTTGAAGCGCTGGATAGAGATGTAAAGAAGCCCCGGTTCGTTCTATTGTTGCTGATGAAATACGTGTATAAACATTCATTTCCATCTATAAAGTATACTGGATTTATAAGGCCTGTCAGATGATGATGGACTTTGAGGGGATGAAGAAATTTAATGAAAATGCAATAGAAATGTGAGAGTGATTGTGGTATTCTGACAGAGGTACAAATCAGTATATGAGGAGAAAGGTATTATGAATTTCTTATGCTTTGGAGATAAAAACAAGAAGTCAATACTATTTATACATGGAATGGCATCCACGGCAATGCTTTGCTATGAACCAATTTTAAAACGGTTGTCAGACTATTATGTGATATTAGCGGAAGTAGATGGTCACAGTGAGAGAACAGGTGAACTTGTCAGCCATGAGAAAGACTGTGATGAGATAGAAGATTATATTATGGATAATTTATCGGGTAATTTGTATTGTTTATCAGGCTTTTCTATGGGAGCAACAATGGTTGTCGAGATTATAGGCAGAGGCAATGTTAATGTTGCTAAAACACATTTAGATGCAGCATTTCTGACAAAGATGGGATTATTGACGAAACCGTATGAATATATCTTCTGCAAAGCGATAAAACGGATTCAAAGCGGAAAAGCAATTCCTAAATTTATGATGGACGCTGTTATGGGCAAAGATAACAACAGTATTATAGAAATGCTTTATCCGAACATTACATCAATTACTATAAAAAACGCATGTGAATTTGTGTATCGCTACAATGTCCCTAAAAATATAAAAAGTTACAAGGGAACTGTCCTGTTTTGGCGTGGTTCAAATGAGCAATACCCAGGGAAAAGTGTTACATTATTAAAAAAATATCTGCCTGCTATCATAGATGTAGAGATTGAACATATGGGGCATGGGCAATATTTACACGAACATAGTGATGAATATGCAAGTAAGCTGATTGAATATCTGCAAAGTTGATACAATATCCAGTCTATTTAAGCAACCATCACCACAATCACAACTGAATAAGCAACACAGCGTCAGAGCGTATAGAAACCAATCTATGTACTCCATGTTATTGCCCTTTATTTTGCGCTTTAATGGGAGTGAGATATTCATTTTCGTATAAATATAAGCGGTGAGTGGCGAAAACAGTCAGTCGCAACAAATAGTTATAACACTTATACCCCCTTTCTCTTCTTCCTCACGATCCCGGCTCCCACATACAGCAGGATCATCCCCCACGCCACGCCCAGACTGGCAAGCAGGATCACCGCTGTCCGCGGCAGTTTCCCCAGATCACTTCTGCCGGAGGTCATGCCGTTTTGCCGCTCGATCTGATCCAGACGGTACAGCGAAGACACATCCGCATAAAGCTCTTCCATATAGACATCGTCTACCGTCTGCTTCCTCCGCACCGACTTCACCGTATTCTCGATCATCTGTCCGGCGGCGTCACGCAGAGACGCCGAACCGTTAAACACCGGCGTCACGAAGGTGTCTTCCATATGATCCAGCAGCAGACCGGCCGCTTCGATCTTCACCTCATAGTGCGCCTCATCCTCGCCACAGGCGGCCAGATACGCCTTGTATTCTTCCGACTCCTGCGCTTTGGAAGTGACCGGCACATAGCCTTCCGTCCCCGCATAGGCGATCTGCACCTCGTTGGTGAGCAGATACTGCGCAAACAGCCAGGAGGCCAGCACTTCCTGCGGATCCTCCTTATTGAAAATACAGACCGAAGGCCCCTGCGAGATCATCTTCGGATGCGCCGGGTCAAACTGCGGAATCGGCATCACCACCGTCTCAAACTCCACGATCTTGTCCTCACTGATATCGGAGAGGGGAGCGTCCGTCCCCATCCAGGTTGCTCCCGCCGTGGAATCCACCGCGAAGATGCACTGCCCGGCATTGAAGAAGTTGGCCGGATAACTGGAAATCTTAAACGTGAAAAAGGCCCCGTTTTTCGCATGTTCTGCTATGGTATACAACAGTTCCTCCGTGGTGTCGTTGAAAATCTCGATCTCTCCGGTCTCCGTAGAGTAACCTGCCTCTTTCTGCCGCAGCATCTGGATCATCATATTGTCGGTGGACTTGTAGATAAAAGGGATCATGACGCTCTGGCCGTTTACCAGATAATTCTCCTCCCCATCCATCGCCATGGCGGCCTCCGATACCTCCCACACAAAATCCCAGGTCAGCGTTTCCGGCAGCGTATAGCCCATGGCCTCCACATAAGTCTTATTGACATAGCAGGCTTCTGTGGAACGCATATACGGCATGGCATAATAATGGCCGCCAAAGGAACACTCTTCCAGAAATTTCGGGATGATCTCCTCCGCCCGCGGCGCATCGAACCGTACTTCGCTCCCGCCGGAGCCGTACCGCTCATCCGTAAACAGTTCGTCCAAAGGCACTACAAGATTGCCGCCCGTCAGATAGGTGGCGATATGATCCGGATAGGTGATGCACACATTAGGCGTGGTATTCGTGGCGATGTTGGTAATCACGTCATTATAGATCTTGCCGTAATCCGTATACAGACGCAGATTCACGGTGATATTCGGATAAAGATCTTCAAAATCCGCGATCGCTTTCTCATAGATGGCCGTCTGGTTCTTATTGGTGTCATTTTTGGCCCAGAAAGTGACTTCATATTCTCTGGAAAGATCGAACTCTTCCGGCACGGCAAAGCTGCGCATCCCCTCGCTGCCGTGACAGCCGGTGAGCAGAATCGAACCGCACAGCATAAGCGCCGCCGCACACACTCTGTTCATTCCGTGTCTGTATGCTTCCCCCGGCAGACCGCTTATTCCATATCTGTATCGTTCCTCAAACAGACTTCTCATAAGTCCTCTTTTCATAGCGATATCCATTCCCTTTGCAAACTCATTTCCTTTTCAAACCCGCTCCTGCATCATCCGCAGCGCAGACACTCCTGACTTCTGCCTCCTGACCTCTGTCTTCCGCCAGCTATCCTTTGATTCCGCCCCTTGATATTCCCGCCAGCTATCCTTTCGTTCCGCCCTTGATACTCCCACCGACTACCCTTTCGTTCCGCCCCTTGATACCCCGGCCATGACCTTTTTCCGGAAGATCAAAAACAGCACGATCAGCGGCACGGAAATGACCACTACTGCCGCCATCATAGCCGGAATATTCTCCCGGCCGAATCCGTTTTCCCGGATCTCCTGAATACCGTTGGACACCAGATAATAGTTTTCGTCATCGGTGATCAGCCGCGGCCAGACGTAAGAATTCCAGCACTCGATGACTTTCAGAATGGTGATCGTAATTAAAGTCGGCTTCGAGATCGGAATCATCACCTTAAACAGATATTTCAAGTCGGAAGTCCCGTCCACCTTGGCCGCATAGTAAAGGCTGTCCGGTATCTGCTCGAAATTTTCCTTTAACAGATAAATATAGAAGACGGAGGTGACGGAGGGCAGAATCAGCCCCGGAAATGTATTGCGCATCTCCAGATTGGTGATCGTAACGAAATTGGTGATGATCACCAGCTCACTGGGAATCATCATCAGGGAAAGGAAAAGCACGAACAGCACATTTTTTCCCCGGAAATCGAGTCTTGCGAAGGCGAAAGCCGCCAGCGTGATCACCGCCAGCATCAATGCCGTCGTCACCACGGTAAAGATTGTTGTATTGAGCAGATAGCGACCCAGCGGCACCGCCGTAAACGCATCCGCGTAATTCTGCAGCGTAGGCGACAGGGTAAAAAACTTCGGAATGCTCTCCGCGTTATAGGCGCTGTAGCTCTTGACGGAAGTTAAGAGCATCCAGTAAAAAGGAAACAGCACGATCACCGCCCAGACTGCCAGCAGGAAATACGTGACCGCATTCGCCGTGGTTCTGCGGGCTTTGGCCGCCTTCTCTATTCTAATATAGTCTCTGCCACTGCTCATATTGCTATGATTTCTGCCACCATTCATATCGGGATTCTCCTCGTCTTCTTATGCCGTCTTACTCTCATCCGCCCTGCCGGAACAGTTCACTGCGATAACCTGTTTCGGAAATCTTAAATTGCTGATTGCAAAATTACTGCATCCACATGCTTTCTCAATCTGTTTATCTGCTCTGCAGATGATTTCGATTCCTGTTGCTGACCAGCAGATTGATACATGTGATCGTCAGCACGATCGCAAACAGCAGGATCGCCGCCGCGGACGCGTAGGAAGGATATCCGCCGCTGTCCCCGTAAAGCATATCGTAGACGTATCCCACGATCGTATTCATCTCCGCGGCATTTAAATCCGTCCCAAACAGCGCCACCACGTCGCTGTACGCTTTGAATGCCCCGATAAAGCCCGTAATGATCAGGTAAAAGATCATCGGGGAGATCATCGGCAGTGTGATCCGCATAAAGATCCGAAACGCCGGAGTACCGTCCACTCTGGCCGCCTGATAAAGCTGCGGATTTACTGAAGCCAGCGCACTGGTCAGAATCAGGATCTTAAAAGGCATCACCACCCAGATCGTATACAGGCACAAAACAAACATCTTCGCCCAGTACGGCCCGTCGATAAAATCAACGGAACTGCCGCCGAACCATGCAAGCAGCAGATTGATCAGCCCGTCCGAGTAGGCCGTCTTTTTAAACAGGACCATAAACACCAGCCCCACCGCCAGCGTATTCGTCACATAAGGCAGGAAATAGATCGTCTGGAACAGATTCCGCAGCGGTCTGATGGCATTAAGCCC
>OFHM01002605.1_pt1 | contig 10127 bp, 10 predicted proteins | sample 1521311 | NCBI WGS metagenome assembly OFHM01 (sample SAMEA3504083, study PRJEB24116) | mouse gut metagenome | biome: mouse gut; feature: mouse-associated habitat; material: faeces | place: Denmark | collected 2011 | reverse complement strand
AATTCTGCGAGCCATGCACATATAAGACAAGGCTGTTGGCGATCCGCACCGCCTTCTGCTTCGCCTCTTTCTGCATCTCCGGCGCAACATCCCTCGGCTCATACTTTAACAGCGCATTGTATAAATCCTCCAAAAGCGGCATATTCTCCGGCTTCGGCTCTTTGAAATACCCGTCATAGATATGCTTGATGCAGGTGTCGATAATGCCTTTCTCATCATTTTCAAGGCCGTTCTTCCCTCCGGCTATCAGGTCACACAGCGTAATGATAAAATCTGATTTCAGCTTTAACGCTTCCTTGTCGTTCTTATGGGAAAGCTGAATGTCCATCGGGTTTAAGTAGTCCTTTGAGTTTGTCGCAAGCCTTACCACCTGCCCATGCAGCGCATCCACAAGGGCAAAATATTCTCCTTCCGGGTCACAGACGATCACATCATCTTTTGTCATAAGAAAACAGGATAAAATCTCCCGCTTTGCGCTGAATGATTTCCCGGAGCCAGGTGTGCCAAGAATTACCCCGTTTGGTGTCCGAAGCCGCTTTCTGTCTGCCATAATCATGTTGTTGGAAAGAGCGTTCAGACCGTAATAAATCGCCGGGGCAGGCATGAATAATTCCTGCGTACAGAAAGGCACTAAGATAGCTGTACTTTTTGTGGTAAGCACCCTTTCAATGCCCGTATCGTTGCACCCAATCGGAGCAGATGCCATAAGCCCCTGCTCCTGAAGGTATTGTAAGCACCGCAGGTTGCAGTTCGCCTGCTGGATAATGCCGGACACCCTCTGCGTGATGTTCTCAAGCGCCCTTTTGCTCCTGCCATAGCAGGTAATGAGGAACGTCATTTTTATAATTTTCTGGTTGCTTGTGTTCAGATCGTCAAGCAGCTCCAGCGTGTCTTTTTCATAGGTGATGATGTCCGTGGGAAGTATATCCATGTCATAACCTGACCTCACTGCCTTCTTCTGTTCCTCGATCTTCATTTTTTGAATGTTCGTTAATGCGCCCTTTAACATCTTGATTGCCTTCACCGGGTCCATGGTCTGCATGTGCATGGTGATTGTAAGGTTATCGTCAATGTCCAGCAGCTTTTTTAACAGCTCGTCATTGAACCTCGGCGCAATAATGTCAAGGAAATGGACGCTCCCGTACATCTTCCCGGACTTGAAGCGGCTCGGATAGCGGAAGTCAAACCCCGGCGGGGCTATGTAGTCCTTCACGCTCTTTCCGGATTCCGACATTTCCTTAAAAGAAAAGCGGAAAGCCTCCATTGTGTCCTGGTTGAAATATTCATGCAGGATACGCAGGCGCTCCTTCCCGTCAAGGCTTTTCGCATGGGTGCCCAGGTTCAGGAAATTTTTAAGCACGTCCGTTTCTATGCTGGCCAGCTTCGCCTTTGCTTCCCGGTATCCTTTGCACTGGATACCGAAGATCAGGTATTTTGACTTGATGATCCCGTTGTTTCCCTTTGCCGACTGTTTCTGTAACATCAATCGGTATTCCTCACGAATATCGTCAAAATCATCACCCTGCAAGGGTATATCAAACTGGTCTGTCAAAGTCTGCTCATTGACCTGCCTGTTGAATAAGAACAACTCAAACCGTATGGACGGGTCAAAGTAGTTGATAAGCCTGCTGTACTGCTCCAGAATCTCCCCCTGATCCTCAATCTCCAGAAGGTCATAGTTGATGTCATAAAACTCCACCATCTTTGTATAGTAATCGGAATCCACCTTGCAGATGCCGTCCCGGTACATCTTTTTAAATGTGATTGTTTTCTGCGCCGTGTCCGGCTTTTCCTGCTTTTTGTCATTCCCGGCAAGGGTACTCTTTAGCTCCCTCAGCCGTTTCTTTTCTGAAATATTAAGCCCCGCTTTCGGCTTGTTTTTCTTTGCCTGCGGCCTTTTCTTCAAGGTAACGCACCTCCTTCTTCATTTTTTCCCTTTCCTCCAACTGTTTGTAGAGGTTCTCCGATTTATAAGGGCGGATTCCCGGCATAAGTATCTTCTGCCGCACCATGAAGTACAGTATCTTTTCCGCCGGGAAACCGTCTTTCTCATACATTGCCAGAAAGAAGAACGGCAGCATAAGACCCACCATGATAAGCGCCGATGCCTGCGTACCCAATACCCCTTTTGTCACAAGGTAAAAGGGTATGCCCACCGCTGCGGCGCTGCCAAAGCAGATAAGCTGGCGTTTCGTAAGGTTCATCGCCACCTTTGTCTTGATGCCGCTCAAATCTTTCGGCACTGCTACTGATATTGCCATAAGCACTTTTCCTTTCCTGCTGATATAAAAACTGCCCCCTGCCTGTTCAGTGGGCATTCAACACTGATTTTGCAAGTGAGCCTGTCTTGAAAAGGCTGAAACAGAGGATAACGGTGTATGCCGCCACCGACCACAATGCCGTGTGCAGGTTGCTGGCAACCGCAACACTGGCAACGAGGACAGAATAAATGCCGACACATACCATGATGAAGAACCCCTGGAATGCCAGAGCGCAAAGCCCCTTGATGTAGTTGTTCCCGATGCTGCCCCATTCCCGGTTGCTCAAAGTCGCAAAGGGGACGGGTGCCACTGATATATAAAGGTATATTTCTATCATGCGCCCATATAAAACGACGGTGATAAGGACGGACATGATTTTCATGCACAGGCTGACGATCATGGTTTCTATCCCAAGCCCGATCAGTTCGCCAATGCCCATAGTGGAAAGCTGGCTATTGAACATACTTGTCAGTGTTGATGCCACATCAAGGCTCGTAGAGCCTGATATGGCACCTGCCGCATTTGTGACGATGTGGTTGCCCACATCGAAGATTGCCATTGTGATGTCGAAAGTCTTACTGAGCAGCATCACGGCGATACATGCTTTCACGAGGTAGCGGAAGAAAAATTCGCTCCCTACCTCGTGCATGTTGTTCTTATCCATTACCATTGTTATCAGCTCATAACATAAAATTGCGCTGATGATAAGCCCCGCTATAGGAATCATGACATTCTCTGAAAGGTTTTTTATCATGGAAAATATGCCTGCGTTCCATGCGCTGGGTGTCTGCCCGACTTCCCCGGCAATCTCTCCTACTTTCGTGTTCACGTCCGTGAACATCGTGCCGAGGTTGTCAAGCACCCACCCCTGAAGCATCTCCTTTATAAATTCAGTGATCTTGTCAATGATTGCGCCCATGAATTATGAGAACAGTGTTGTAAGCTGTGGAATCACCGTCTGCGCCACGATTACAATGCCTCCGCCTGCCATAAGCTGTTTAATGCCCTGTGATTTTGCACCCGGATTATCATTTCCATATCCCTCAAGCAGATTGATAACGCCCCATACTGCCACGCCTGCGCCGATTGCTGTAACGACTGTCTTTAAACCTGTAACTGCTGTTGTGAAAAAACTCATAATTTCTACCTCTTTCTTTCCTTAAATTTGATTTTTTGATAAAGAAAGAGCTTTGATATGTAAATTCCCCGCCCTTTGTGGTAAAATAGGGGCAGGGAAATCCTTTGGGAGAACCCTTGCGGGCATCCGGTACATTCTGTTTGGCGATAGGCTGTGCCGGGTGTCTTTTTTGTGCTTTCCCAAATACAATCAAAACTCCGTTTCCTGACTTCCGGCCTTTTACACGGAAATCGGTGGCTGGTTTACAGTTCCATATTCAGTTGTCTTTTCCGCACTTCTGGACATCATGTCCAGAAGCCACTATTCAGTTGTCCGGGGATTCACTTTCCTGCCCACTGACTTCCCCACAGTCAAAGGCTTCGTCCACCTCTGTATTCGGAGTGACTTTCATGTGGTGCAGATGCTTCACATAGTCCTCAATGTCAAAGGCGTTTTTCTGGTCATAATCGGACAGCTCCTTGTACCTGCCATGCTTCGTTATATCGAATTTATCCGAGAAGAATGGTCTGACACCTCTAAGCTGCATGATACATTTCCCGCCGTCCATGACCGCAATCTCATCCTGGCTCATAAGCGCCTTCCCGGTCTTTTGGTAATTCAGACCGTAGGACTGCGACGTCCCCCTTGTGTCCGAGGTATTGTAAAGGTCAATGGTTTCCTTCCCTAAAACGTCCTCCAGGTCTTTCAGAGTGGTTTTCTCCTTGCCGCCGAGGAATAGAGTGGTGTCACAATTCCCTTCGATTGTGTCAGCGTTATCCTTATAGATTGCCTTTAGCTGAGATTTAGACTGCAAAATAATAGATGCTGATATTTCCCTGCTTCGGATTGTGGCGATCAGCTTTTCAAACTGCGGAATCTGCCCGATGTTCGCAAACTCATCAAGTAACATCCTGACATGAACCGGGAGCCTCCCGTTATAAACATCATCCGCCTTGTCGCAGAGCAGGTTAAAGAGCTGTGAATACATAATTGACACAACAAAGTTAAAAGTGGCATCCGTATCTGAAATAATGACGAACAACGCTGTTTTCTGCTCTCCAAGCGTATCAAGCTCCAGATCGTCATACTCCATCAGGTCACGCAGCTCTTTTATGTCGAATGGCGCTAACCTTGCGCCGCAGCTAATTAAAATCGACTTCGCCGTTTTGCCCGCCGCTAATTTATACTTGGCATACTGCCGTACTGCAAAGTGGTTCGGGTCTTTCTCCGCCAGTTCGTCAAACAGAAGGTCAACGGCGTTCTTAAAATTCTCGTCATCTTCCCTTGCTTCGCTTGCGTCAATCATATCAATCAGCATGGCGAAATTCTGTTCTTCCTCCGGGGCTTCGTACCAGATATAGGCGATAAGCGCTGTGTAATACAGTTTTTCGGCTTTCACCCAGAAATCTTCCCCGGATTGCTGCCCCTCCCCTTTGGTATTGACAATGATCGTGTTTACGAGTTTCAAAATGTCCTTTTCGCTCCGTAGATAGGCGAAAGGATTGTAGTGCATGGACTTCGCAAAGTTTATGGTATTAAGGACTTTTATCTTATATTTGCCCTTTTTCAGCATCTTTCCACATTCGACTAACACAGTGCCTTTCGGATCTGTAACCACGAATGAGCTGTGCATCTGCATCAGGTTCGGTTTTACGAAAAACCTCGTCTTGCCCGAACCAGAACCGCCAATCACAAGGATATTTTTATTCCTTGCGTACTTCGGCTGTTTTGGTCTGCCTGACATCATCAGCCGCTCCGTTTGCGTCAAGAGGATATTGTTCTCAAACTCCGAATCCATATATGGCTCGATGTCCTTCGCATTTCCCCAACGTGCCGAACCGTACTCTACGCCCTGCCGGAACTTCTTGGCATTTTTCGCCTTGAAATACACTGCAAGCCGCAGCGCCACTCCGCAGCACACTCCGATCAGCAGGTCTTTCGGGTAAAAACTTGGTAACGGGTTGGAAAATAAATCCTCCATCCCCGCCATGACCGCCATCATCTTTGCGGAAGCGTCCTGCCCTGGCGATACCCGCCACAGCCACGCTATCTTGTCACAGAAATACCCGGCAAGCATATAGGGCAGGTTCATCAGGACAAGTTTCTTTTTATCCAGATTCCCGGTCTTTGCCTTGAGGTTCTTCGGAATGGCTTTTAAGTCTTTGGCTATGCCGTTTACGATATTACTCATAGGCTCTGCCCCCTGTCCTTGTTTTTCTCCCGGCTCCGTTCCCGGTTCTTGTCCTGCGATACTGCGTCCTTCAAATGCTTTAATTTCTCCCTTACGGAAACTTTTCCTTTCTTCTTCTCGTTACCATAAACAAATTCCTTGAATGCCTGCGATACTGCGTCGGCATCCCTGCCCTTGAAAAAGACCAGATATTTCGGCGGCTCACACGTCTTGTCTTTCTTTATGGCAAAATCAACATTGTACTTTTTCGCTACACGCTCAAAAGATTTGATGTTGCCGTCAGTGACCTCAATGGACGATGCCCCGTTTCCCTCGCCAACGAGCTTTTTCACAGAAGTTTTTCCATGCGTTTTCTGTGCTTTCTGCTTTCGGTGGTTCAAATACATCTTCATTGCGGCTTTCAGCACGTTGGCGTCTAATTTAACGGTCTTGATTACAAGGGCGATTGTTTTTTGTGTTACTTCCTCCTGCATGAAGCACCTCCTTGTTAATTCCTGCGACATCCTACGCACTAAGGTGGAATCCCCCGGCAGATAATGTCATAAATGATTTTCACTGTAAAATACATTCTGTTTCTCCTTCCACCTCTGGACATCATGTCCAGAAGTTGTTATTTTTCATTTAAGCAATAGATTGTGTGGAGATTGGCACACAACTGATTTCCCCCATACTCCACATCATCAAGTAATAATGCCTGAAAAAGCACATCCCCTACTCCTTCAAGCAGCACAATCTTCTGCTCCTGCTCCGCAAGGTGTCCGTATTCCACCCCGCCCGGAATAACCGACTTCCTTGCCGCCTCACAGTGGGTAAACAGTCCGAGGATATATTTGTTTGACATGATGAAAGCATAGGTGTCCTGCCCCTCATGGGTCATTCTGTATTTTTCCGCCTCCCCTTCCGGCAGCGTAAAGATACACCGCACTGTTTCAAGACAAATCCCATTCCCATAGTCCAGGTTCAGCTTTTTCTTATACCTCTGCACCCTTGCGTAAATCCCCTCACGCTCCATAATAGAATGGGTACGCTTAAACTGCGGCTTCTTGCAGAACATATCCAAATCCATATACACGTTGTTGATGACCGTCTTTTCCGCATACTGCCGGAAAGATTTCAGCCTTAACAAATAGGCGAGAACCTCATCCAGTTTTTCCTCTGACAAAATAAACTGGAAAGGCTTTTCTCCAAACTCGATCCTTTCAAACATGAGCGGGCAGCTCCCTTTTTTGGCTTCACGCTCCATTACCCTCCTGACATCACGCAGCGATTCCATAGCAATCTCCTTTCCGTTTCCCGTTGTGCTGACTGGAAACAATAAAAAGGGCAGCTACAAATCTCTACTGACTTATAACTGCCCTCACGCTGTTCTCCTGCTATACTTTTTTAACACAGGGGTCTTCCACCCCCGTACCCCTGGAAACCTTGCCGGAAGTGTGATTGAAAAGATAATCACACTTCCAACAAGGCTTGAAAGTGCCACCCGCCACTCTATGGCAGGCTTTTATGTTCTCATTCCCTCTGTCATGCCTTTTTCTCCATTCGCCCCGCCTTTTCCTGCTCCGCAACATCCTCACCGAAACATTTTCCACCTCTGGACATTGTGTCCAGAAGCTGGCTATGTGATTCCTTTTTCCGCCCATCCTCCGCCATACATATCATGCTGTACCTCCTGTTGGTAATAGTGGTTCATGGTTGAGGGCGCATTATAAAGGGCAGTGATCAGGTATGACCGAATGTTTGTAATCTTTGTAACGGTATCTTTCATGCACCCCATGACATACTCCACATGTCCGCTGCTCAATTTGAGAAAGCGGGATTTCACCAGCTCATAAGGGTATTCCTCGCCGTTGATACGGATTGTTTTCCGCTTCACACACACCACGTCACATATTGTTTCGTAAATTTCCTCATACATCTCCTTATCGCCAGTCCTGCCGTACCTCATGTGATGCTCATATTCGATATTATCACGGATCAATTTCATGTATGCGCCTGTTTCATCCATCACATCAATCACATCGTCTTTTTCGTGTGCAGGCACGTTATCCACACCGCCACCTGATTGACTGATAGGATTGTTATAACTCATATCGGTATAATTATAGTCAGTATAATTAGGGTCTGATTCCCCGACTTCTTGAAGTTGGTTTTCCCGACCTCTTGAAGTCAGCTTTTCCGACCTGCTGAAGTCGGTTTTTCCGACCTCTTGAAGTCGGTTTTCCTGACTTCTTGAAGTCGGCTTTTCCGACCTCTTGAAGTCGGTTTTTCCGACTTCTGTGGAAACATCAATATTAGAAGGCTCTTTTTTGTCTCCGTCTGATATGACAAAGTTCTTCACATAGATAATGTCCGGCTTGCCAAGCCCCCGGCGTATCTTCTCCACAAGCCCTATTCCTTTGGCTGAATCCAGTTCCGCAAGAACCTTTACTGCCTTTTCCTTGCTGCACCCTAAATCTTCCCGGATGTTCTCTATCGTGTATATGATATATGCCCGGTTTTCATCATCCAGCCACCCATTTTTCATAGATAATGCCATTCTGTCAAGCATCAGCCCATACAGGAGCTTAGCATCGCTGCTAAGCCCCTTGAAACGCTCGTCCTTTATCAAAAGGCGGGGAACACGGTAAAAAGAAAACTGTTCTGCTTCAATGCCATAATAATAATCAAATTTTAATGGCTCGCCCATGTTACCGCCCCCCTTCACTGTTTCTTCCGCCATTCCTCCAAAAGCTGGATAATGATGCCCTCTATGTCATCAGTGGAATAGTCCTCTGAAAAATACTGGCTGATCTTATCGCCCTTGATTGTTACCTTTCTCTCTTTGGTTTTTTCTTCCGTCAGTATCAGCCGCACCATCGCAAGCGTAAGCTCGCCGCTTTTTCCATACTCTTTCAGCTTTGCCGCCTGTGCGTTGGAAACCGCTGCTCCCGTTTCCTGAAGAATGACCTCCACATACTGCTGCTGTTCCTCTGACAGAAAGGAAATATCCACTCCCTGCGATATTCCTATCTTCCTTGCGTCCACCATGCCCAGAAGCCCGTCAGACAGCCGTGAGAGCCACACATACCTCTGCACCGTCTTTCCGCTCTCCCCGGCAGCTTCCCCCACTTCGTCAAGGGTGCTGCCGCCTTTGCTTCCCTGATGCTTCATTGCCTCATATTTCATGGCATAAGCCTTTGCCTTCTCGCTTGGCAGGATGTCCTCACGCTGGATATTGGAATCCACCATGATAATTGTCGCTTCATCATCCGTATAATTCCGTACAATGACGGGCATAGTGTCAAGCCCTGCCAGTTCCGAACCCCGTTTCCTCCGGTGTCCGGCTATGATCTCATAGCCGCCCCCTTCCCTGGGCCTTGCAATGCCTGGCACAAGCACACCATATTTACTGATGCTCTCTGTGGTTTCTTCCATTTTTTCATCATCAAGGACACGGAACGGGTGTCCTTTGAAGGTATGTAAATCCGCCAGTTTCGCATGGGTGATCTGTTCGCCCCCGTTTCCCTGTGCGGCATTATCGCCAAATAAATCATCAAATTTTTCCAATGTGATATTTGCTGCGCTCCCCGGCTTTTTGTTACTGCCCATCTGCAAGCACCTCCTTTGTCAGAGAATCGTAGGCTGAAGCCACTTTCCCTTTTGGGTCATGCTCATAGATGCTTACGCCCTCCGCCGAGATTTCCGCCGCCCGGACAGAAATGGGAATGGCGTTGGCAAATATCCTTACCCGGCTTCCATAGGCTTCTTTCAGCATGGCGCTGATGTCCCTTGCATAGTTCGTCCTGCTGTCAACCATTGTAAGGAGAATCCCTTCTATTTCCAGTTTCGGGTTAATCTGCCGCTTTACTTTGCCGATTGTCTTGATAAGCTGTTGCAAGCCCTTAACAGGCAGGTATGCCGCCTGAACCGGAATAAGTATGCTGTCGGCACACGCAAAGGCATTTATGGTTATCATGCCGAGGGAAGGCATGCAGTCGATCAGGATATAGTCGTACTGGCCTTTTACCATCTCCACATAAGAGCGCATCATGACTTCCCTGCTCATCACGTTCACAAGTGACACTTCCAGGCCGGACAGCTCAATATTCCCCGGCATCAGGTCAATGCCCTCGTCATGCTTCAGGATACCGTACCCCGGCTCTATTTCCTCATCATTGATGACCTTCTCCATTGCGTTCGCAAGGGTCACTTCCAGTTTGTCCGGCTCTGTAAAGCCGAGGCTTGCAGTAAGGCTCCCCTGTGCGTCTGCGTCTATCAGCAGGACTTTCTTCCCCTGCTTTGCCAGGCCGATTCCCAAGTTGCTCGTGGTGGTGGTCTTGCCCACACCACCCTTTTGATTTGCGATTGCTATGATTTTACACATGGTTTTATTCCTCCGTATCAGTTCGTTTTTTCTTTGATGTTGGCTTTCTGCACTTCCACATAAGCCCGGTAATATCTATTTGTACCTTTATTCCGGTATAGCTCCGAAACTTCCGTCACCGCCACTTTGGGCTGTCTTTTCAGAATCTTCTCGAACCACTTAATATCATTCTTCGTTCCCATCAGTCGAATTTTC
>OFHM01002604.1_pt1 | contig 10142 bp, 8 predicted proteins | sample 1521311 | NCBI WGS metagenome assembly OFHM01 (sample SAMEA3504083, study PRJEB24116) | mouse gut metagenome | biome: mouse gut; feature: mouse-associated habitat; material: faeces | place: Denmark | collected 2011 | reverse complement strand
CCTTGGTGACCAACCGCCCCTCAATCATCTGGCGGAGGCTTTCGTGGCCGTCCAGTACCAAGCCCACCGCCCGGTTTGTTTCGTTCTCCATCAGGATCTTAAGTTCGTGCGTTTCTTTCTCGGTTGCAGTCAAGCGCTCTTCAATCCCTGTTACTCGTCCTTCAACGCCTGTAAGCCGCTCTTCAATTGGTTTTAACCTTGCCTCCAACTTCTCATCCATCAGAGCGCCAACCTCTGTTTTAACTGCCTCCAGCTTCTTGTCCATCAGAGCGCCAACCTCGGTTTTAACTGCCTCCAACTTCTCATCCATCAGAGCGCCAACCTCTGTTTTAACTGCCTCCAACTTCTCATCCATCATAGTACCAATAGCTGCAAGCAATGCTTGTTCGTTCATCTCAACACCTCCTCTTTATTGTCTGTCTCAACAATTATTATACCGGCTGCCGGGACGGATTGCAAGCCTCCCTCCCCAGAGATAAAGCTACATGAAACTGTTCCATTACACAGATTTCTTAAATTCAATCCCTTTGAATCAATAGCTTGTAGGGTTCCACGTCAAGGGCCTCCGCAATTAGAAAAATTGTATCTAGGCTAGTTCCGGTCCAGGCAATTTCCGTTTTGCTAACTCGTGACCGTTCCACCCCAGCCTTTTCTGCAAGTTGTTCCTGGGTTAATCCACGTTGTTTTCGATAGTAGGCGATGTTCAGCCCCAAAGTACGGTATAATTGTTTATACTTTTCTATCATATCGTGTCACATCCACGCTTTATACAAGATGTACCCATTTTACCCCGCGACATTCTTTTTAACCACTTCTCTAATTTCATAAAAATATGCTTGCATTTCATATAATAATGAAGTACAATGATTAAGAGTGGATAAAATCAACATAAAAAAGGCCAGGAACTTTAACAGGTTCCCAGCCTTTTGCAAAATATTATCAATCACGTTGAATCAGTAACTTATAGGATTCCACTTCAAGAGCCTCTGCAATTCGAAAAATAGTATCTAGGCTGGTTCCGGTCCAGGCAATTTCCGTTTTACTAACTCGTGACCGTTCCACCCCAGCCTTTTCTGCAAGCTGTTCCTGGGTCAATCCACGTTGTTTTCGATAGTAAGCGATGTTCAACCCCAGGGTACGGTATTGTTGTTTATACTTTTCTACCATATTGTATCACATCCACACCCTTATACAGGATACAACCATTCTACTCTTTGAAGTCTTTTTTATCCACTTCTCTAATTTCATAAAAATATGCCTATATTTCATATAAAAATGAACTACAATGATTGAAAGGGGAAAAAGCTATGGATGAAGCTAACGTACAAAAAACGTTCGTCTGTACATTCATAGGGCATCCAGAAATCTACGACTGGGCCACCTTTGGCGACTTCCTAGTCAACCTGGAGATGCTGTTGGATCAGCATCAGGAGGTGGAATTTCTGGTTTACTGGAGGCAAAAAAGTTTCAAGCAGCTGTATGATATCATCAGTTTAGTCATATTATCGGATGAGAAGTACCAGGATAGGAAGATCACCATCACCCAGGTAGCCGAAAAGGGCCGTCAGAAGATGATGAGCATCCATTTACCGAAAAATGTGGACCGGGTGATCGCCCCCACCCTGCCGCCGCCTCAAGGGGAGGCGGCGCGGGTCACCCGCGATATGCGCTTACAGCGGTGGTGCATTGAAAACGCCACCCATGTTATGAGCTATGTCTACCTTCCCCTTTGCGAAAAGGAAAACCAGCTGTATTGGTACGCCAAGGAGCTGGGGCGGCCCATTCTGGATATAGCCTGCCCTGATACAAAAGCGGAGATTCTGGCGGATATCTCCCGTATGTCCCAGCGCCAGCAGTTTATCCTCCAAAAGGGGATGGAGGGACAAAGCCCAGAGGAGATTGCCTCCCAGCTGAACATAAGTACCCAGTGGCTCCAGTGTTTGCTGCATAAGGGGAAGCGCAAACTTGTAAGAAATTTAAAAAACCGGCGTTTTAGCTTCTTTGATTGTCTCTTTTCAAGGCTTATCTCCATGTAATTTACCCCAAAAAAGGGGATTTGAATACTTTTGACATACCGACTTCTTTTTCATCAGCCCAAAGGTTGCTCCCCAGGAGTGGTCCTTGGGCCGATGGCCTATGCCCAAAAGGGGAAAAAAAAGGCGTTCAGGCGGCCGAAAAGCAAATCCCAGGAACAGGACACTGGGCACTACCATCCCCCGAACAGGTATATTTTCATAATTTATTCATATATTCTTTGTGTATAATGGTAAAAGACGCAGAATTTTTTCAGTTTTTTGTTGACTTTTCAGCGTTTTTGTATTATTCTGTTTGTGTTAAGGGAAATCATGTATACACCATACAAGGTGGGCTCTTTAGAAGGACTGGAGGAATGAGCTGTGAGAACAATCCCAATCCCTTATTACACCGGCACCCTGGACCTCCACGTGGCGGAGGAAAACCTGAAGGCGGTGGTCACCGCCAAAATGCACCACTACAAGGCCGAAAAAGGCGAAGAGGAGCTGGTGCGGGAGGCCCTGGCAAACCCCATCGGTTCCCCCCGGCTCTCGGAGCTGGCAAAGGGAAAGAAACGGGTCACCTTGGTGACCAGCGACCACACACGGGCGGTGCCCAGTAAAATCACCCTCCCCATTCTTTTGGAGGAGATCCGGGCAGGCAGCCCGGAGGCGGAAATCACCATCCTTATTGCCACCGGCCTCCACCGGGCCACCACCCCGGAGGAGCAGCGGCGGATGTTCGGGGACGCCATTGTGGACAACGAGAAAATCGCCGTCAACGACGCCTTTAAGCCGGAGGACTTTGTACATATCTGCACCCTGCCCTCCGGGGCGGATTTTGAGGTAAACCGCTTGGCGGTGGAATGCGACCTGCTGGTGACCGAGGGCTTCATCGAGCCCCACTTCTTCGCCGGTTTTTCCGGTGGCCGCAAGAGCATCCTCCCCGGCATCTGCTCCGAGGTCACCGTCAACGAAAACCACTCCTACAAGGCCATCGCCAGCCCCTATTCGGCGGCGGGTGTTCTGGAAAAGAACCCCATCCATGAGGATATGGTGGCCGCCGCCCGGGCGGTGAACGTCCAATTCACCTTTAATGTGGCCCTGGACGGGGAAAAGAAAATCATCGCCGCCTTCTGCGGCGACCTGGTCCAGTCCCACGAAAAAGGGGTGGAGTTTATCCGCAGCCTTTCCCAGTGCCCCAGCATCACCGGGGATATCGTTATCACCTCCAACGGCGGCTACCCCCTGGACCAGAACCTCTACCAGTCCCCCAAGGCGGTTGCCACCGCCGAGGCCTGCGCCGGGGAGGACGGGGTTATCATCATGTGCTGCTCCTGCGCCGACGGCATGGGGGGCACCCACTTTGAAAAGCTCATCACCATGGGCACCGTGGAGGAAATCGACCAGTACCTCTCCAAGATACCCCCCAAGGAGACCATCCCGGAGCAGTGGTGCCCCCAAATCTACGCCCGCATCCTGAAAAAGCACCCGGTCATCCTGGTCACCACCTACCTCCCCCCGGAGCAGGTGCGCCAGGCCAACATGATTCCCGCCGCCACCCCCGACGAGGCCCTGGAGCTGGCCTACGGGATGAAGGGGAAGGACGCCAGCGTGGTGGTCATCCCCGACGGGGTAGCGGTACTTGCGGTAAAGGAATAAAAGGAGGTCGATGAAAGATGGCTCTGAACCTGGCCCTGAAGGTGAGCGACCTGGATAACGTCGCCACCATCTTTGCAAACGGCATCACCGACGGCACCCAGGTGGAGGTGCGGGATAAGCGTGGAGAATCCTTCACCCTCACCGTCCACGGGGATGTCCCCTACGGCCATAAAATTGCCCTGACGGAAATTCACGTGGGGGAGCAGATCACCAAATACGGCGAGGAAATTGGCATCGCCACCCAGGAGATAAAGCCCGGCGACTACGTCCACGTCCACAACCTGGACAGCATGCGGGGCCGGGGCGACTGGCAGAAGGAGGGAAAGTGATATGAGCTACCAATTCATGGGCTTTCGCCGCCCCGACGGCCGGGTAGGCGCCCGGAACCTGGTGGGGGTCATCCCCAGCGTCACCTGCGCCAATGATGTGGCCCAGGCCATTGTCACCGAGGTCCAGGGCACTGTGGGCTATTTCCACCACCAGGGCTGCTGCCAGCTCCCCCCCGACCTGGACCGGGTCACCGAGACCCTCACCTCCCTGGGGCAGAGCCCCAACCTGGGGGCGGTTTTAATCGTCAGCCTGGGGTGCGAGGGCACCGACTTTGAAAAGATGTACAAAACCATCGAGGCCACCGGCAAGCCGGTGCGCATCATCGGCATCCAGGAGCTGGGGGGCGTTTCCAACGCCATCCAGAAGGGCATCGACCTGGCCCGCCAGCTGGTGATTGAAATTTCCGGCCAGCAGCGCCAGCCCGCCTCCATCGAGGAAGTGGTGATGCCCATAAAATGCGGCGCTTCGGATACCACCAGCGGTATGGCCTCCAACTGCGTCATCGGCTACATCGCCGATAAGCTGGTGGACCTGGGAGCCACCGTTATCTTCGGGGAGACCACCGAGTTCATCGGCGGCGAGCCCCTGCTGGCCCGCCGAGCGGTGACCCCGGAGGTGGGACAGAAAATCTACGACATTGTAAACGCCATGGAGGCCCGCGCCAAATCCTTGGGCTGCGATATGCGCAAAGGCCAGCCCACCCCCGGCAACATCGCCGGCGGCCTTTCCTCCATCGAGGAAAAGACCCTGGGGGCCATTGTTAAATCCGGCACCCGCCCCATCCAGGGGGTGCTGGACTACCCGGAGCTGGTGACAGACCACAAGGGCCTGTGGATCAAGGACACCCCCGGCCGGGAGCCGGAGATTTTAACCGGCATGGCCGCCACCGGCGCCCAGTTTATGATGTTCTCCACCGGCCGGGGCGCCCCCCAGGGCTTCCCCTCCATGCCGGTTATCAAGGTCTGCGGCAACCCCAATACCTACGAGCGGATGAAGAACGACATGGATATCAATGCCGGCCTCATCATCACCGGGGATAAGACCATCGACCAGGTGGGGGAAGAGGCCTTCCAGAAGCTGCTGCGGGTGCTGGGGGGCGAGATGACCAAGAACGAGGCCATCAAGTACTTCACCTCCATCGATATCCACTGCCTGGGCCCGGTGATCTAAACCAAAGCCTGCCCATATGTAAAACCCCGCAAACTGCCCTGGGGCAGTTTTGGATAGCAAAGAATGCCATCCAACCCTCTGTTATCCCCAGCGGCGCGGGCCGCTGCACAGACTATAACTCCTGCGGCATCCGGAGAAGCAACACAAAAACAAGGAGGTAGTATCATGGGACTGAATCCTGTACTTGCAATGTTCATCGGCATTATTGTGATGATGGCGCTGATCATCCTGAACAAGCTCCATCCCTTCCCCTCTCTGATTATTTCGGCTATCCTTATCGCCGTTCTGGCAATGCCCTTCGGTCCGGAGGGAAATCAGGTGGGTACCCTGGTGGACTGCGTCAAGACCGTCACCACCGGCTTTGGTAACACCATGGCCAGCATCGGCGTGGTCATCGGCTTTGGCTGTATCATGGGTATTTTCCTGGAAAAGAGCGGCGCCGCCAAGCAGATGGCGCTGACCATCCTGAAGCTCATTGGCGTTAAGAACTGCGACGTGGTTCTGGGCCTCACCGGCTTCGTGGTCTCCATCCCCGTCTTCTGCGATTCCGGCTTTGTTATCCTCTCCTCCCTGGCCAAGGAGTTCTCCCGCCTCACCAAGAAATCCATGGTCTGGCTGGGCGGCATCCTGGGCATGGGCCTGTACATCACCCACTTTATGGTTCCCCCCACCCCCGGCCCTCTGGCTGTGGTGAGCACCTTTAAGGAAAACGGGCTGGAGCTTGACCTGGGTATGTACATCATCTACGGCCTGCTTATCTCCATCCCCCTGTTCATCTTCTCCATCTTCCTGTTCCGGTACTTCGGCAAGAAGTACCCCGACCTGGTGGTCCCCTACGAAATCGACCGCAGCCAGTACACCGCCGCCCAGCTGGAAGTGCTGGATAAGATCGACGCCAAGATTAAATCCGGCAAGGACCTGGAGAACAGCGACTTTACCGCCCTGCTGGAGACCGAAAAGCTCCCCAGCGCCGGCCTTTCCTTCGCCACCCTGCTGGTTCCCATCGTCCTCATCTTTGCCAACACCATCTGCGGACAGTTGGCTCCTGGCACCGGTGCCGCCACCATCTTCGGCTTCCTGGGCCAGCCCGTTGTGGCGCTGTTCATCTCCCTGTGCATGGGCGCTTTCCTCCTCTGCGGCCATCTGGGCAGCAAAAAGTGCGTGGATTTGATGCAGGAAGCCTGCCGTGACGCCGGCCCCATCGTCTTTATCACCGCCGCCGGCGGCGCCCTGGGCGCGGTCATCAACACCTCCGGCGCCGCTAAGATGATGGCGGATGTCATCGTGGCCACCGGCGTCCCCGGTATCCTGGTGCCCATTATCATCGGCGTGATTATGCGGTTCCCCCAGGGCTCCGGCACCACCGCTATGATCACCGGCTCCGCTATCGTTGCTCCCATGGTGGTGGCTCTGGGCATCAACCCCTATCTGGCGGCCCTGGCCCTCTGCCTGACCACTATGTGCCCCTCCTTTCTCAACGACAGCTACTTCCATGTGGTCACCAACTTCTCCGGCATGGATATCAATACCAGCCTCAAAACCTGGACCATGGGCTCCATCCTGGTTCCCGTCTTCGGCTCGGTGATCTTCGTTATCCTCAGCATGTTCATCCACTAAAGCGCAACTGCGTCTTTCTTCTCCGGAAACGCCGCAAAAAAACCCTTCCCCGACCTGGTCGGGGAAGGGTTTTTCCTACTCCTGCTCCTCCTTGCGGATTTTAAAGAGGAACCGGAGGAGCCCTGCCAAAAAGCGGGGGCTTTTTACCACAACAACCTTCATCCACTGTCACCATCCCTGTCTTAAAATTGGGGGCGAAGCCTCAGAGCCTATTTAAGATCTCCAAGTGCGCCGAATGGACGGGGATTTTTTTCGCCCTGCAAGGCAAAAAATCGCAGGAATACTTGGTGTATTACAAGATTTTTTAACGCAGCAGGACGGAAAAAGACCCGTTCAGGCGGTGTGCAGAGAGATTTTGAATAGGCTCTTAGAGCCTGTCCACCTCCGCCATCAAGGCAGCCACCGCTTCCCCCTCCGGCACCTTGCGGAGAGGTTCCCCCTTGCGGAAAAGCAGCATCTCCCCTTTGCCTCCGGCGATGCCGATATCCGCGTCCCTGGCCTCCCCAGGGCCGTTGACGGCGCAGCCCATAATGGCAATTTTTATGTCCTTCTGGCAGCTCCCCAGGGCGGCTTCCGTCTCCTGGGCGATGCGGAACAAATCCACCTGGCACCGGCCGCAGGTGGGGCAGGAGATGAACCGGGGGCCGCTTCGCAGCAGGCCCAGGCCCCGGAGGATATCCTTCGCGGCATAAATCTCCTCCACCGGGTCGGCGGTAAGGGAGACCCGCAGGGTGTCCCCAATGCCGTCGCAAAGCAGCGCCCCGAAGGCGGCGGCGGACTTTACAAGGCCCATCCGGGTGGTGCCTGCCTCGGTGACCCCCAGGTGGAAGGGGCAGCGGAGCTTTTCCGCCGCCAGGCGGTAGGCCGCGACGGTGGTAAAGACATCGGAGGACTTGATGGCTACCACGTAGTTATCAAAATCGAATTTTTCCAGCAGCCGGACATTGAGAAGGGCGCTTTCCGCCAGGGCCTCTGCGGTGGGGCGCTGGTATTTTTCCAAAATCTCCCGCTCCAGGCTGCCGGAATTGACCCCGATGCGAATGGGGAGGTTCTTTTCCCGGCAGGCTGCCACCACCTGGCGCACCTTCTCCGGGTCCCCGATGTTGCCGGGGTTAATGCGTATCTTATCCGCCCCGGCGTAGGCCGATTCAATGGCCAGGCGGTAGTCAAACTGGATATCCGCCACCAGGGGCACGGGACTGCCCGCTTTCAGTGTGCCGACAGCCCTTGCCGCCGCCATATCAGGTACCGCAACGCGGACAATCTGGCACCCCGCCGCTGCCAGCGCCCGGATTTGGGCCAGGGTGGACTCAACATCGTGGGCAGGCGTGTTGGTCATGGACTGGATCGTCACAGGGGCGCCCCCGCCCAGAGGTACGCCGCCCACGTTGAGCTTTCTGGTCATTTTCAAACACCTGCCTAAGCAAAAATCTTCCAAACATCGTGGAACGCCACCACCGCCATCAGTGCCAGCAGCACCACGAAAGCCCCGGCGTGGACATAGCCCTCGTATTTCTCCGGGATGCGCCGCTTCGCCACGGCAAAGAGGAGCCCGTTCAGCAGCACGAAGAAGATCCGCCCGCCGTCCAGCGCGGGGATGGGGAGCATATTCATCACCGCCAGGTTCACGGCAATGAGGGCCATCATGCTGAGCACCCCCAGCACCCCCGCCAGGGCGGACTGGGCCTGATCCTGGGCCTGCTCGCCCATCTCGGACACCACGTCCACCACGCCGATCACCCCGGACAGCTGGGACACCGCCACCCGGCCCGTCACCAGATCGCCCAGGCTCACCCACACGATGCGCACAAAGTCCACCGTCTGCAAAAAGCCATAGCGGAGGCGGCCCGGGAGGGACAGCTCCTCCATCTGGCCGATGGTGATGCCGAATTTTTTCACCACCCGGCCGTTTTCCTCCGTCTCAATGGCGCGGGTCATGGGGAAATCGTCCAGGACGATACGCTGCCCGTCCCGCTCCACCACCAGATCCACCCCGCTCACGCCATCGTTGCGGTCCAGGTAGAGGAAGGCGTCATTGTGCTGCCAGATCGCGTGTCCGTCGATCTCCAGAAGGCGGTCCCCAACCATCAGGCCGGACTCCCCCTCCAGGGCGAAGCCGTCCATAAAGCCGGAGATGATGGGCGCGCTGACCTGGCTCACGCCCAGGGCTAAGGCCACCATGATCACCAGCCCCAGCAGGAAGTTCATAAAGGAGCCGGCGCACAGGATGATGATCTTTTTCCACCCCTTCTGCCGGGAGAAGGCCCGGGGGTCTCCGGTGTCCTCGTCCTCCCCCTCCATGGCGCAGTAGCCCCCCACGGGGAAGGCCCGAAGGCTGTACAGGGTTTTTTCTTCCTCCCAGGGTTCCCCCGTCCCTTTCCGGCTCTGCCAGATCGCGGGGCCCATGCCGATGGCGAACTCGTTCACCTTCACCCCCAGCAGCTTGGCTGTGATGAAGTGTCCGAACTCATGGATGGCGATCAGCACGCCGAACAGCACAATCACCAGCAGGATATACAGGAATCTTGCCAAAATGTGTCACCTCACAGATTGATAAACCGCCTGACGGGCGGCGCGGTCAGCCTCCAGAATCTCGTCCAGCCCCGGGCCGTCCAGCACGGGCACCCGGGCCAGGGCCTCCTCCACCAGCCGGGGGATGTCCAGAAATCCAATTTTGTCCTCCAAAAACAGCCCCACCGCCGCCTCGTTGGCCCCGTTGAGAATGGCGGTGGACGTGCCCCCCCGCTCTGCGCACTCCAGGGCCAGCCCCAGGCACCGGAAGGCATCCGGGTCGGGCCGCTGGAAGGTGAGCGGCGGGCAGGACAGCAGGTCCAGCGGCTTGGCGGGGCCGGGGGTCCGCTCCGGCCAGGTGAGGGCGTACTGAATGGGCAGGCGCATATCCGCGCTCCCCAGCTGGGCCAGGATGGCCCCGTCCCCGAACTCCACCAGGGAGTGGATGATGCTCTCCCGGTGGACGACGATCTGGATCTGCTCCGGGGGCACGGCGTACAGCCGCATGGCCTCGATGAACTCCAACCCCTTGTTCATCAGGGTGGCGGAGTCGATGGTGATTTTCGCGCCCATGGCCCAGTTGGGGTGCTTCAGGGCCTGGGCCTTGGTCACCCCGGCCAGCTCCTCCCGGCTCCAGCCGAAGAAGGGCCCGCCGGAGGCGGTGAGGATCAGCCGCCGCACCTCCCCCCGGTCCCGGCAGCCCTGTAGGCACTGGAAGATGGCGGAGTGCTCCGAGTCCACGGGGACGATCTCCGCCCCCGTCTCCCGGGCGCGGGCCATCACCAGCTCCCCGGCGCACACCAGCGTCTCCTTGTTGGCCAGGGCGATCCGCTTGCCGCA
>OFHM01002597.1_pt1 | contig 10162 bp, 9 predicted proteins | sample 1521311 | NCBI WGS metagenome assembly OFHM01 (sample SAMEA3504083, study PRJEB24116) | mouse gut metagenome | biome: mouse gut; feature: mouse-associated habitat; material: faeces | place: Denmark | collected 2011 | reverse complement strand
GCAGCAGAAAGAGACAGAAACTGTCAATGGTAGTAATCTGGGCATTGTGCAGCAAAGTGGCCTGTCGCTGGATATGCACGGAATGTTGCCATTCCGTGGAATGCCGACATTCCGTGGAATGTTGCCATTCCGTGGAATGCCGACTTTCCGTGGAATGCCGATCTTCCATGGAATGCTGATCTTCCATGGAATGCTGACTTTCCGTGGAATCCAGGCATTCCGTGAGTCTCCTGGAGATTCCGTCCGCAATCCGCTCCCGCATCTCCGCCGCCGCCGCATTGGTGAAGGTCACCACCAGCAGACGGTCTATGTCCACCGGCCGGGATTCCTCACAGACCATCTGCACGATGCGCTCCACCAGCACCGCGGTCTTGCCGCTTCCGGCCGCCGCGGATACCAGGATATTCCGGCCATGCAGTTCGATGGCCTTTTGCTGTTCCGGTGTAAATGTAACTGCCATTTTCTTTGTCCTTTTCCTATATTGACTGAAGCAGTCACCCAAGAATCTTCTATGAATGCTTCTTATTTTTCTTCTATTGAGATAATTTTTCCCTCGCCCACCTGTCGCGCCCCTTCCAGGATTGTAAAAAATTGCCCCGGTACGACTTCCTGATAGTGGGAGTCCTGGAACGTAAACTTTATCATTGCCGGAGTTGCGACATCAAACCTTTCAACCGGCAAATCCAGAAACGTAATCCCCCAGTAATCCTGATTCCCCTGAAAGACAGCGTCCGGCCGATAACCACTCGCTGGCAATTCCTTACGCTGTCCGGAATAGAAAATGACTTCTACATACAAGCACATACCTTTCCTGTCCTTTCCTATGCTTTCCTATGCTTTCCTATGCTTTCCTATGCTTTCTTCTGCCTTCTTCTGCTTTTTCAGAATCGATATTTCAGCAAGGCTTACACAGAAATCTGTCTCTGAATCAGTGTTACGGAACGGTGGAGACACTTTTCCGCAATACAAGCAGGCACCCCCGCCGCAATCGGTGAGGGTACCCGCTCACACAGAATTTACTCAACCACTACGCCCTTCTGCAGCATGATGTTGGCATACAGAGCGCTCTCGCCGGTGGCTATGATTGCGTATGCGCTGCGGGCTTCCTCATAGAAAGCGAACCGCTCAATCTGCCCGATGGCACTGGCTCCGCGGTCATCCGCGCCCTCCACGATTTTCTCATAGGACTTCCAGATTGGCGTCTCCACATTGTCCCCGGGCATGACCTGCATCAAGTTCACCGGATGTTCCACATAGGTGTCCAGCGGGAACAGCTGCAGAATCGCTTCCAGCACTTCACAGGCCCCGTGCCCGTCCATGCGGATCACGATGGCGTCCTTTCCTATGGATTCTGCCGGAAAATTGCCGTCCGCGATGATCAGACGGTCGCTGTGCCCCATCTCGCACAGTACCTTCAACAGTTCCGGGGATAAGATTTTGGGTATTCCTTTCAGCATGTTGCTTCCTCCTTCTGCATTCCGCACTTTCCTGGTCGAAAATGCTATCACTGTATGTCCTTCCTAAATTAAAAATACACTAATTCCCAGGGAAAAACAAGTCTCTGCAAGGTATTTTCGCATGTTCTTTCCGCGAAAGCCCGGAACTGTGTATGCCAAAGCGGGCCAGTGATAGAGATACTCAGATCTTCTGTGCGCATCGCAGTGAATCGGGAGAAAAGGGAAGCCGGAGGAATCCCAAAATCCACAAACTTCCTGTGTGTATTTCAGCCGCTGTGCACCACCGGGAAGACAATCCGCATCTCAAAGCCTTCCCCCAACTGGGAGTCCGCTTCCAGGGCAAGCTTTAAGTCCTTTCCGATTTCGCTGGCCAGATACAGGCCCATTCCCGTGGCTTTTTTCCGGTTCTCCCCGCAGTCTCCCGTGAAACCTTTTTCAAAAAGAAACGGAAGGTCGCAGCTTTTCACGCCGGTTCCGTTGTCTCTGACGCTCAGCACACAGGTCCGCTCTCCGGGGATAACGGCAAAGTGAAGAACCGGCTGTTCTGCGCTGTATTTGACGGCATTGCTGACCACTTGCTGCAACAGGAAGCGGAAGGATCTGCGGTCTGTATATACAGGGATGTCTGTCTCAGGAAGGACGGTGCGGAACCCTTTTTCCTCCAACAGGGGGCGATAATCTTCCAGCACCTCCTGAATGACGCTGTCTACAGAGATGTGTTCAAAAAGATAGTCTTTTCGCATGCCTTTTATCCGGGCGTAGAACAGCATCTGGTCAATGGATTCCTGTAGGCGGCTCTGGATGTAGTCCAGCTTGAATCCTACCTGTTCCGGCAGCTCTTCTCTGCGGTTGTCCAAAAGCAGGGCCAGCAGAGAAAGGGGCATCTTGGTCTCGTGGGCCCAGGTCTCCACATATTCCTCGTACTCCTCCAGCCTGGTCTGCAGCGCGCTTAGGGCATCCTGTTTTTCGCGCAGCACAAGGGCCAGGCCATGTATTTCCTCTGCCTGGGAAACGCTTAGCTGCTTCTGTAGGAATTTTTCGTGATATTCGTCCGGGGTGTCCAGGAAATCCCAAAAGGCTTTCGCTCTGCCCTGTTCCAGAAAAAGAACCACGGCGCAGATTGCCGCGAACATAAGGGCAGTGGCCAGCACTATGGTGGCTGCCATGGCCTGGAGCGCTTTCACATCGGCTATCCAGAGCAGCAGCACCGCGAAGCCGTCTATCCCCAGGCACAGGCAGAACCAGGGGATGTATTGCATCAGACGTTTTCCATTATGCATGATTCCGTTTTTCTTTCCGCGGCCTTTCTTTCTGTCCTTCCGGCTTTCCTCTTTGCCAAGTGCGTGCCGACTCTCAGCGGGCTGTCTTTCTGTTGATTGCATCTCTGTCCTCTCCAAATTTATCTCTTTGCCAAATGCCGTTCCACTTTGTGCGGCTTGTTGCTCCTCCGAATGCCATTTCGCTCTATCGGCTTGCCCTTTCTCCGGCGGCATTTTCGCTCTATCGGCTTACCCTTTCTCCGACGGCATCTCCTCATCGCCCTCTGCCACAAGCCTGTACCCGATTCCGCGAACGGGCATGATTTTCTGGTGCATCATCAGGTTCTTCATGGTCTTCTTCAGCCTGGTCAGATTCACTTGCAGGGCATTTTCGTCAATGAATTCCGTGGTTCCCCAAAGAGCCAGGCACAGATTGTCTTTGGTCACAATCTCCCCGCCGCTTTTCAGGAACACCTCCAGCATCTTGCCCTGGTTCTGAGGAAGAACCGCAGATTGGTTATCGGTATAAAGTGTATAGGTCTGCTGATCCAGCAAAAATCCCGGCCCCTCCAGCAGATTTCTCCGGCCCTCATAGCGCTTCAGCACATTTGCGATCCGAGCCAGCAGACGCTCCTTTCTACAGGGCTTGGTCAGGAATTCATCCGCCCCCAGTCCCAGGGCCTGCAGTTCGTCCCGCATCTGATCCCGGGATGTGAGAACCAAAATCGGGATAGCGCTCTTCTGTTTGATGTGGCGGCAGATTTGGAAGCCGCTCTCCCCAGGCAGGTTCAGATCCAGCAGCACCAGGTCGGGTCTCTGCGCCAGGAGCTGCCCGGCCACGCCCGCAAAGTCCCTGATTTCCAGGATTCTGTAGCCCGCTTTGCGCAGCATGTCCCCCAGCTCTTCCCGCATCATCTCCTCATCTTCCACAATAGCAATCTGTTTCATAAACTTTCCTCTATTCCAGTCCCGTATCTGTCCATCCAGCACCATGTCCCTGCATAGGGCTTCCAGCCGCCCTTTTTACTCTTCCCGCTCAGGCACCATCAGCGTCAAAAGGTATCTGCGGCTGGAGCGTCTGACGGCCGCGATATAAATCCATTCTATCACAACCAGAATCAAAATCATAGCCGCCGAAACCCCCATCATCCCCCCTACGCTGCCGCTCACCCTGGCAGGCAGCAGACCGGTGAACAGGGCCCGGACACCGAAAATGCTGCTGACAATGGCAACGAAGGTTGGAATCCCGAAATACCAGCTAATCTGCTTCCCAACTGAGCGGCACAGGACTTCCTGGGTAGCCCCCAGATGAATCAGGGTCTTGTACCTTCTGTCGGATTTGCGCTGCCCCATCAGGAACTGCACGCCGATGACCGTATTGGCGATGATCAGGAAGACGATGGCCAGATAGAGCGTGAGATAGCTGGCGGCCACCATATAGAAAATCTGCCTTCCCATGTTCTGCAAGAAACTTTCGTAATTCAGTTCTATTTTATCTAGTTTTTCGTTCATCTGTGCTATGGCATTCATCAGGCTCTCCCCAGGGAAGCGCTCCATGTTCAGGACGCCGTTCAGATAAATGGTATCGCTGTCTTCTCTTGCGAACTCTGCAAACATGTCATCGGGCAGAATCAGGGCAAACGACAGGCGCACGGCGCGGTCCGTGACAAAATTGACAGTCTGCGCCTTTCCCGTCAGGATAAGCTTTCTGCCAGCCAACATCACCTCCGGTCTCTCCTCCAGCACCTGATCCATCAGCGGAGAATATACCGTTTCCGAATCCAGGTAGACGGCCGCTTCCCCCTCCGCAAGCTCAAGGGGCGGATAACCGGCAACGGTCAGGAGATGGTTATAACCGCTCAGCGCAATCAGCCTTGGCTCGGTGGCATATTCAAGCGTCCCTATCAGCGAATTTCTGTCATCGGTCTCTTTTTTCTCTGCCAGGGCGGACAGCACTGTCTCCATCTGAAAAGGGGAATCATTTTCTGTGGAGCGGATTCTGCCCAGCCTTATCTCAAACAGTTCCGAAAAGTACCCGTCCAGATTATTTTCTTTCAAGGACTCCATAATCTGGTCCATATCCTCTCTTCCTCCCTCTCCGAAGGTGTAGTCCAGCACATGCCGCCCGTTCTCCTGATAGAAACCGGCAATCCCCACTCCCGCGCCGCAGAAGCAAAGGGCCGCCAGCATCAGCAGAGAGCTGACGGCCAAAGTGTTGGAACGCTGGATGACGCTCTCCTGGAGCTGCCGGAAATTGAATACATGGAGCTGCCTGTCCTTCCCGCCCCGCCTGGCCAAGACCCCTAAGCCCGCCCGAAGCCCGAAGAAGAACAGCATGGTTCCGAGCACTCCAAGCAGCAGCGTCAGTCCCATCCCCTTGACTCTATACCATGAAATTCCGATGATTCCCATTCGGTATGCCGACCCAAGGCAGACGGTGCCCAGCGCAAGCGCCAGCCCATATACCGGTCCGGGCAGCTGTTTTTTCATCCCCTCCGGCATCCCCACCAGCAGGCTTCCGATTTCCTGCCTGACAACCCTGCCGCTGAGAATCAGGAATGCCGCCAGCTTGATCAGCAGAAACCCCCCCGCCGTCCACAGAACCGCCCCGGGGGAGAAACTGAATGAATGGCCGATGATGCCAAGCCCTACGAACCGGGCCGTCACCAGGCTGATCAGCTCTGACAGCAGAACGGCCACAGGCACACCGATGGCCAGCGCCAGAAGGCTGCCCCCGAAATCCTCCAGCAGCAGCATGCCGAACAGCTTCCGCCTGGGCATTCCCAGCATCAGGTAGACGCCGAATTCATGCCTGCGCCGCTCCATCTGGTATTTCTGCGCAAAATAGACCAGGAAAAAGAGGATGAACAGCGTCACGCCGAAGAACAGGGGAATCATCCCCAGAAGCCGATCCACCGCGTTGCTCTCCATCTTTGCCAGGAAAAGCATCACGTCCTGCCTTGGCAGCGCCAGGATAATGTAAAACGCCACGATGGTCACCAGAAGGGACGCAAAGAACAGGCCGTTCTCTTTTCGGTTCCTTCTGCTGTTTCTGCTCACCAATTTAAAGAACATTTTCACTACCTCCTCCCAGCTGGGCCGTCACTTTCAGTATCCTCTGGTAAAATGCCTGTCTGGACTCCTCCGGCAGATTCCGCCTCAGCTCATGGAAGATCCGCCCGTCCTGAATGAACAGGATTCGCCCGCAGTAGCTGGCCGCATTGGAGTCGTGGGTCACCATCAAAATGGTGGCCTGTCTCTCCCGGTTCAGTCCCGCCAGCTTCTCCATCAGCGCTTTCGCGCTCCGGGAGTCCAGGGCGCCGGTAGGCTCATCCGCCAGGACGATGGCCGGTTTGGTAATCAGGGCCCGGGCAATCGCCACCCGCTGCTGCTGTCCGCCGGAGAGGTTGTTGGGCATATTTTGCAGCTTATCCTCCAGGGCCAGCATGTGGACGATTTCGTCCATGAACTTCTGGTCCACCGTGTCCCCGTCCAGCTCTACGGGCAAGACGATGTTCTCGTAGACGTTCAGAATGGGAACCAGGTTGTAGTTCTGGAAGATGAAGCCGATGTTCCGGCGGCGGAAGATGGTCAGTTCCTCGTCGTTCTTCTTTGCCAGCTCGTCCCCCCGGACGATGACGCTGCCGGAGGTGGGGGTGTCGAGACCGCCCATCATATTGAGAAGGGTGGACTTGCCGCTGCCGGAGGTCCCCACCACGGCCACGAACTCCCCCTGCTCCACAGAGAGGTTGACCCCATCCAGGGCGCGGGTGATGTTCGGCTCGCTGCCATATTGCTTTTTCAGGTCGATGGTTTGTAATACGTTCATTTTTGTCTGCTCCTTTCACGGCTCTTCGCCTGTTGCAGAGCGATTGTAAAATCCAAATGTCTCAGAAATGTCCGAATTGGAGCTTTGAATGTGAATTTTTTGTGAACAGTTTACCGCCGGGGCAGGAACACCGAAAACGTAGACCCGCGGCCGGGTTTCGAGGCCACCTGGATATAGCCGCCCTGCCGGGAAATGATCTCCCGGGCCAGATACAGGCCGATGCCCACTCCCGGTTGGTCGTGGACCTCCTCCTCCCGGTAAAAACGCCGGAAGATAGCGGCCTGACGGTTCTCCGGGATGCCCTTGCCGGTGTCGGTCACATCCAGCTTGACATACATCTCCCACCGTTCCACGGATACGCTGATCTTCCCGCCCGCCGGGGTATACTTTACCGCGTTGTCCAGCAGGTTGAACAGGGCCTCCGCCGTCCACTTGCTGTCGTGGGACACCCGCAGGTCGTCAGGGCACTGTACCTCCACAGAGATGCCCTTTTGCTCCGCCCCGTAGACGATGCCGCTCATGGCCTGGGCCAGAGTGTCCAGCAGCGGCACGTCCTTCTTTTCAAGCGTGATGGCCCCAGTCTCCAGGCGGGAAGCTTTCCCCATGGACTGCACCAGAAATTCCAGCTTATCCGTCTGGCTGCGGATGCCCTGCAAGAAGTCTCGCCGCTCCTGCTCGGTAACGGGCTTTGCCAGCAGGGTGTCTGTCACCATTTTCAGATTTGCCACCGGCGTTTTCACCTGATGGGAGATGTCCGACACCAGCGTTTGCAGCTCCCGCCGCTCCTCGTCCACCTTGCGCCGGTTCTCTTGCAGGATGCCGTACAGCCGGGAGAGGCGGTAGCTGATGCGGGCGAAGATGGTCTCACGGTCTTCGGCTCTGGCCGGCTCTTGGCCGCCGCTGATCATGCTGTCCATAGTCTGGCACAGGTCGTTGGTGAAGCGGGACAGCCGCCTGGCGAAAAACAGCGTCAGTAGAAACATCCAGAAAAGAGCGCAGGCCGTCAATAGCAGGCCGGCCAGCAGTACCCACCCCTGGCCCGTCATGGCGGAGAGAAAGAAGGAGAGGGCCAGCATGGAGACCGCCGCGCCGGCCTCCACCAGCAGAAACATGGTTTTGACGGGCATACGCCTCATTTCCGCTCACCTCCTGTCCATTGGTAGCCGATGCCGTAGATTGTTTTGATATAGGTATCTCCCTCCGCCTCGATCTTCCCACGGATACGGCTGATGGAGGTGGTCAGGGTGTGCTCGTCCACAAATTTTTCGTCCACGTCCCACAGCCGCTCCAGGAGCCGCTGCCGGGTCAGGACCTGGCGGGGATTTTTGCAGAACAGGTACAGCATCTTGTACTCCATGGGAGAGAGGGTGACCGGCTTTCCGTTCAGGGTGGCGGACTGTTCCGAGAAGTCCAGAAACAGCCTGCCGTCGTCGTAGAGGTCCTTTGCCGGCTTGTGGTGCTCCAGCATGGCAAACATGGCGCGGATCTTCCGCTGCAGGGCCTCGATGGAGAAGGGCTTGGTGATGTAGTCCACCGCCCCCGCCTCATAGCCCCGGAGCTGGTCGCTCTCCTGGTCGTTGGCGGTGAGGAAGATTACCACCGTGTCGGGGTGCTCCGGCTTGACAAGTCTGCACAGGTCGTAGCCGTTCCCGTCCGGCAGATTGATGTCCAGCAGCACAAGATCATACTCTGTCCCGGCCAGCAGGGCGGCGGCGGTTTTGGCGTTCAGGGCGGGGGTGACGTCCCAGCCGTCGGAACTCAGGTTGTAGGCTAACGTTTTATTCAAAAGGGCGTCGTCCTCCACGATCAGTATCCGTTTCATGGCCTGTCCTCCTTTTGGTGATAAGGGCAGTATAACAGATAAATGTCCGCGAAATGTTACAGCAGTCTGTCTTTTTGAAAATATTCTGCCCGAGCGATCCTATCCGCCCAGGCAGAAAATTGTTTCAGAACATACCCACCAGCCCGGCCAGCAGGAGCATGGCAGCGGGCACAATATATTTTCGTGGGTGGTGCCAGAGGTCGCTCTCGATTTTCCATCCCCGAATGGGGCAGTACCACTCCAGCAGGACGGAGCCGACCGCGCTCAGCAGAGCGAAAGCCGCCGCCGTCAAAGCATAAAACAACGTGATACCGCCAAGCTGAATCTGCCAGCTGCACAGGAAAACGATGTCCGCCGCCAGATTGCATAGGAAGATGAACAGGCAGTAGGGGACGCAGAACGCCTTCCCCTGCCCCGGCAGGAACCGCACCGCCCGCTCCAGGGCCGGGTCGCAGGACAGCAGGATGCAGATGGGGGTGTTCAGGGAGAGGACGGCAAAGCCGATGGGCAGAACGAACCGGGCCTCCATCTGTCCCAGCAGCACCGGCAGGACACAGGCCACGCCCCACATAGCCGCCGTATTGACCAGATAATTCTTGTGGGCCATCAGGTAGCGGAACAGGTAGCGCCACACAGAGGAGCGGCGGCGGACTTTGACTGTCCGCCTGCGGCTGGCAGGTTGGACATAAAAGGCGTAGGCGTCTGTACGCCCCAGGCGCAGGGGATAGAGACAGGACACGATCACAACGGCGGCCAGGGCACAGAGGACGCTACCCAAGATTTCCGCCCAGCTCCATTCGGAGACTGCCCAGACCACCGCCAGCAGTCCGGCGGTCTTGGTGAGCAGGGTGTAGGCCCCCAGCGCGGCCACATAGGAAAACACCAGGGTTCGGCCCTCAAATGGGAGCATAAGCATATTTTCCAGGTTGGCCCGGTTGCCGTCAGAGGAGAGAGCCTGCCACATGACCCCGGCGGAGAAGGCGCCGGCCATCAGGTACAGGATGGAGGGGGCAATCTCCACCTGGAATCCAGAGATGTGCAGTCCCCAAAAGACCACCAGCTCCAGGAAGAGGGTCCGAATCAGCCGCTCATAGTTCACGCCAAACAGCTTTTTGGCCGTTACTTCAAAGCTCATTTTCATCATGCAGGGTCTCCCGAATGTTGGCGGCGTTGATTTCATTGCCCGCAAAGCTCCGCCGAATCTGCCCGTCCTCCAGCACCAATACTCGGTCGGAGGTCTGGGTGATGCTCTCCAGGATGTGGGAGGAGAACAGGACCGTCCCGTACTCTTTGTACCCGGCGATCAGCTGATATAGGTACTCCGTGCTCTGGAAGTCCAGCCCGTTCACCGGCTCGTCCAACAGGAGGAGCGGCCGTTTCAGGGCGAAGGCGGTGATCAGAAACGCTTTTTTCTTGTTGCCGGTGGACAGATCCTTCAGCAGGGTGTCGGTGTAGTCCTCAAAGTGAAAGCCCCGCACCAGCTCTGTCACGTCCGGCAATTTCGTTTTATACGCCGCCGACGCATAGGCCAGGTACTCCCGGAAGGTGAAATACTGGAAGGAGTTGTCCTCGGCAAAGACGGTGTACCGGCACAGCTTGAAGCCCTTGTTCCGGAAGCCAGCCGTCTGGCCGTTCAGACGGATGCCGTCACAGCGGAAGCCCTCATGGAGCCCGGACAGGGTTTTCAGAAAGGTGGTTTTCCCGGCCCCGTTCAGGCCGATCAGCCCCACCACCTCATGGGGCCGCATCTGGAGGGAGAAGCCGGACAGCACGTTCTTCCCCTGGCTGTACCATG
>OFHM01002596.1_pt1 | contig 10163 bp, 9 predicted proteins | sample 1521311 | NCBI WGS metagenome assembly OFHM01 (sample SAMEA3504083, study PRJEB24116) | mouse gut metagenome | biome: mouse gut; feature: mouse-associated habitat; material: faeces | place: Denmark | collected 2011 | reverse complement strand
GAATGAATTATCAGACCAAAGGATTGCAGAAGCCCTCCGGATGCTTCGAGAGGATGAAAGGTGTTTCATTTATCAACATGTTTTTGAGGAAAGAACTTTTAAAGAGATAAGCTGCCTAAACGGAGTCAAAGAAGATAAAGTAAAAAGTATTTACTATTATGCTATTCATAAAATCCGTAAATGGATGGGAGGTGACAGATGATGGAATTTGAAAAGATTTTATTTAGGGCTCAGCAAGGGGAAACACAATCTATTGAGCAGATTATAGAAATGTTTCGTCCGATGCTGATTAGGAATGCTTTAGTAGAGGGGGGATTTGACGAAGAATTATATCAGGAATTAATAATAGAAGTATTAAAGTGTATTCGTTATTTTGAAAATTAGAATTATAAACAAAACGAGAAGGGGGACGGCATTAATTACGGTCCCCTTTTGGCAAAACACTGGTCATTTACAATAACAGGTCGTAATTGTATTTTTCAAATAAATGGATTAATTCCCGTGTCCGGAAGCTTACTTTTGATAGCGTTCAAATATTTTTCTAAAAATCAAAGAATTACACCAACCCGTTAAGGCAATTCCAATAAACAAATAGATAAAAATGCCTACAATCATCGCCACAAGATAACGACACATCAGAATTCCAGGAAGAAAAATCACTATAAGGATTAATGCCGTATGAAAGAGGTATGCGATGGACATAAGAGCGGCATTTATAAGAGTCCTTTGTATCGTGTTTTCGAAATAGCTCAAAACAGGAAACACATAACAACCAAGCATTATCAAGAATATACCAAGAATTACCAGTATATTTTGGATAAGTGAACTGGTAAAAGTTGCTATCTGCCGGCAGATATGATAGTCATAAACAAGAAATATACCTGACAGAAGGAGTCCTGTCCAAATGATAGTTGCCTGACGAAAATTTTGACGAAAAGATCGGAAGAAACTGCGGACAATATAATTTTCTTCATTTCTGACACATTTCAGGGTAACATAATACAAAGCAGTGGTGGATGCTCCGATTGTAAGTAACGGGATACTGGTGATTAGCCAAAGTATGTTAAGCAGGAGCAAATCTGCAAGGCGGTTTAGGAACAGGAATAGTTTTCCGTCCAGTGAAAATATATGTTTCATAGATAAGTCCTCCATTCAGAAGTATGATAAAATGTTATAACACTTTAATTTGGTTATGCAGTTGGTGAAGGTGTTATATACGGGAATAGGTTTCACGGTATGCGGAAGGGGACATTCCCATTTTCTTTTTGAAGCAGGAACTGAAGTAATACTGATTAGCATATCCTACCCGGCTACTTATCTCTTTCAGGGATGTGGTCGAAGTACAGAGTTGCTGGCAGGCCGCATCAATGCGGATATTTGTAATGATATCGGATATATTTTCTTTTTTTGTTTTTTTAAATAGAGCACTTAAATATGCCGGACTGACATTGACATGTTCTGCGATGTCATTCAGGCACAGTGATACTTTCTGGTAATGCGCAAGGATATATTCCATAGTTGCTGCGCAAATATACTCATGATAGTTTTTGGCAGAAGCATCAAGCTGTCTGCAAATGTCGCAGCATATATGGTATAACTGATTAAAAATTTCTACACTGGATGATACATTTTCAATGTGGCTATAGAGTTTAATAATCTCCTGCTCTGTCTCTCTGACATCAATATTCATCTCATATGAGAAACGTAACAGCCGGCCCAAAAGAAGGTATACCCGTATGAAAATGAACTGCTTAACGCGGTAGTTTTCCAGTAAGAGCTTTGAAAAATCCTGAATCCAGTCATATATTGCCGGCAGGTCACGGATACATATGAGTTGAATCAGCTGTTCTTCCTGATCGTTACCCAAAGAGATTTCAGGCGGAATATGACTTCCCATTGTGTCCCGGATATCAAAGATATTTTTCTGTGGAAAAAAGAAACTGTATTCCAAGGCTTTTTTTGCATTTTCAAAGGAAACAGGAAGATTTTGCAGATGCCTGATTGTTGTGCCGATCCCGATACTCAAATGAAATAACTGTTCGCGGTACAATTCCGACAACTGGTTAAAAAGCTCCGCTGAGATAGATTGAAATTGCTTTTTGGCAGTGTAATCATTGGCGAGAATGACAATCAGCTTATTAAAATTAGTGATAATATGTACAAAGGAGAATTTCCTGCCAAATATATCCCTGATGTTGTCTGCCAAATTCAGTATACATACATGGTATTCCTCAAGTTCCAGCCGGTCTTTCAGAAACTGGTCATTTTCAACCCGGATAAGCGCTGTTTGGAAAAAAGAATAGTCAAGCCTGAGATTTAAAAAATCCGGATAATTTTTTAGGATAAGCTGTGCATCATCGGCAGAGGAGTGGATTAATTCCAAAAAGAAATTATCGATCATTACCGGACGGCTGCGCTTTAGTATCTGAAAATTCCTCCGTTCGCGTTCAATAGTATCTAAAGCTTTTTTAATGACCAGAGTAAGGTAGCTGTAATCCAAAGGCTTTTCTACATAATCAAAAGCTCCGAGCCTTACAGCCTGTTTTGCATATTCAAATTTGTCAAAAGCGCTGATAAGGATTGTCTTAATATTGGGATTGATACGTAAAGCTTTTCCGGCAAGTTCCAGACCGTCAAGCTGTGGCATCTCAATATCGGAAATAATCAGATCTACGGGATCTTTTGTGAGCTGTTCTAATGCAGAGAGGCCGTTATAAGCTTTACAAGTGACTTCTGCATTAAGTGCATCCCAATCAATATTGTGGCAGATACCGTCTACGGACAGATGATTGTCATCAATGATCATTATGCGGTACATACATGTAATCCTCCTTTGTCTTGTCTATTCTTCCAGTATCTGAGGAATCTTAATCTGGACAGTGGTGCCTTCAGACTGTGTGCTTTCTATGGAAACAGTCCCGAATTCCTGCATTGGAGAGGCAATTCTTGCATTAATATTACTGATTCCGAAGTGGCGGTCATAGCGCACAGTCCTCTGCGTTAAATCCTCCTGCAATGCAGACAGCTTGTCCGGAGGTATGCCGATACCATTGTCAGCAATAAGAATCAGTATCATATCATTTTCATAAGATAGATCTATCGCAATATGAAGATGAGAGTTGTCACTCCTGAGACCGTGACGGACACAGTTTTCTAAAATGGGCTGCAAAGTGAATTTACAGATCATAAAGTGTTCGATTCCCTCATCCATATGTATAGACCAGTCAAAAATATAGTTTTTACACAAAGCCTCCATCTTAAGGTATAGTTCTGCTATCTCCAGTTCATCACGGATGGTCACCCGTTCGTTGGACTTATGAAGAAGATGCCGGTAAAACAAGGAAAGATCAGTCAGCATCTGATTCGCCTTATTAAGCTCGTTCAGAGAAAGAAGCGTCTGTATGGAGGCGAGGATATTATAGAGAAAATGCGGATTGATCTGCGATTGTAATAACTGGTAGTTGAGCCGTTCTTCCCTGATAGAAAGATCCAACACTTCATGGAAACTTTTATCCAGGGCTTTCAGCATATGACGGCAGCTGACAGATATACGGTCAATCTCATCGCCGCCATCGTTGGCGGCAGGAAGTAATGTGTCCAGAGAATCAAGTTTATTTCTTATGGTGTTTTCACGAACTTGTTCCATGGCGGCAGTCAGACAATTTATTTTTTTTGTGAGGCTGCCTGATATGTACAGGATACAGATAATTGTAAGTAATATGGTGACGACAAGGGCAACGAGGATGATGCTCACCAGTATATTTGTGTTTTTTCGAATATAGCTTTCTGAAAGCTCTGTGATCAGATACCATTCACCGTCATATACAGGTGTGAAAAGCATTTTCCCATTTTTCAAGGAAATGGACGGTTCTTCAGTCTGGGACAAGCAGGCATCAAGAATGTCATGGGACACAGTATCCCCTAAACAACCGTCTGATCCGGCTATAACCATACCATTTTTATCAATCAGATAAGAGGTAACGGCCCCCTCATTCTGTGATTCAGAAAAAAATTCCAAAAGCTCCGAAGAGGGAAGATGGATTCCGAATACGTAACGAATAGCGCCTGAATTGCCTGTACAGGTGCGGTAGCATGTAAGAACTCCGTTCGGTGGATTCCCTTGGGACACGATATAAGGAAAATTAAGGTGATCCCGGTAGAGCCAGCGGGTGTTTACTCCGATGTGTTCCACATCTTCCGAAGATATCTGATAATCTGCCATATCTTCCAGAGGATTAAAAAGTAATCCCTCTCTGCTCACGATGGAATCTGATTCCATAAATACGCTAATATGATAGATGTCAAAAGAATCTGCTATTGAATTGATATTGCTGCGCAGGGAAGAAATCTGGTTCATGTAGGAAGAGAGCTTTTGCCCATCGTGGCGGTACAAATCATTGTATAGGTAAAAATGTACGGAATCAGCCATGTTTTCTATCTGATTAATTCGCTCACCAATGCTTTTTGCGGCCTGCTTATCCGTGAGTTTTGCACTTTCTATCAGTTTGCTCTCCGCAATGTGAAATGAAATAACATAAGAAGTAATTCCTATGGCAAGTATAGGAATTATAGCGCATAAGAGGAAGCATAACATCAGTTTTAAGCGGAAACTTTTTTGGGTTCGTACTATCAGCTTTATCATAAATGTCACCTTCAAACTAACTATTTTGCCTAAAATTATTATAATGTAAAATGACAAGTGCGACAATGGGGGGATATGAAAACGAAAAATTTTATAAACGATTCAAAAAATAATATATTTCAGATGATAGATAATCTGGGTATGATAATAAAAAAAGAATCCAAAGGAGGATGGACATGAAAAGAAAAACAATAAGTGTGCTGTTAATGTGCGCAATGACAACAGCGATGCTGGCAGGATGTGTAAAGCCTTCTGCTGGCAATGGCAGCTCAGAGGCAGAGCAGAACGAGGACTCAAACAAGATTACGATTATGTCCCAGGATACTACTTACGGAGATGCTTTCGAAGAATATATTGCGAAGGCAGAAAAGGCTACCGGGCTTGAAATCGAAACGGTTGCGTGCCCTACAAACACAGATGACAGGCAGGCAAAGATTACTACAATCCTGTCATCCGGAGATGACAGTGTGGATATCATCACGATCAATGATGAGATGATGAGTGCATTTAAGAATACCGGTTATTTGGAGCCGCTGCAGGATACGGTCATGACAGATGACATTATGACTCAGTTCCCGGAGAAATATATGAAGGATATGACGATGGTAGGCGAAAATGTCTACTCAGTTCCTTGTTTCATGGACATCCTTGCATTCTGGGTTGATGAAGAAAAGATGGCAAATGCAGAGCTTGAATCTATTGAGACAAAAGAAGATTTTGAGAAGTATGTAAAGGCAAATTCCGGTGATGGAAAATACGGATACGGAGATGCGTGGGAAAAAACATACGTATTCAACTCAATTGGAACCTTTGTGAATTTATTTGGCGGAGATTATTACGACTGGACAAATCCAAAAACACAAGAGGCAGTAAAATTCATGTATGACATGATGAAGAATGGAGAGACTCCTCTGGCACAGATGGCAGATCAATATGACCCGATGATGCAGAAATTTTTTGATGGTGATTACGCTTCCATCTTTATGTATGTAGGAGCAATCCAGACATTTGTAGATTCCGGGAAATACGGACCGGATAAGCAGCACATAGCTCCAATGCCTACATTTGAGAATAAGACAGCATATATGTCTACATGGGGTTATGTATTGAACAGTGCGTCAAAAAATAAAGCGGCAGCACAAAAATTTCTTGAATATGCGGCAAGTGAACAAGGAGAGTTAGATTATACAGCAATGAGTTCCAGACTGCCGGCACGTTCAGACGTGCTGAACAGTGAAGAACTGACAGCTATGGATCTTGCGGGTCTGGATGATATTAAAGAATATGTAAATGAGACAGAACTGCTTGCGCGTCCAATGGCGCCGCAGGCTATGGAGTTTATCAGCGAGATGGGTTCTCTTTTCCAGCAGTACGTATCAGATGAAATGTCACTGGAGGAGTTCTGTGAGAAAGCTCAGAATTCAGTTGATACCTATATTGACAAATAAAAAGCAAGGGTGTCTTTTCTTGGCACCCTTTTTAAGAACTACAATACTCGAAAGGGAGTAAAAGAATGGAGAAAAAAAGGAAAAAATTGTGGGTGGCATGGATTTTAGTATTCCCAGTATTACTTGTGCGTGGTTTTACTACTATATATCCAATTATAATGACATTTATCAACAGTACTTATGACATGAGTCTGTTAAAGGGGTCTGACTTTCAGTTTGTAGGTTTTTCAAACTATGTACGCATCTTTTCGGATCCCAAGCTGGTAACATCAATACAATTTACGGCTATATTTACGATTGTGTCCATGGCGTTTCATCTGGTTCTGGGTATTATACTTGCGCTTATGCTGAATATGAAGTTTAAGGGAAAGAAGTTCCTTAGAACAATCGTCCTGATTCCCTGGGCGATGCCAATGGTTGTTGCAGGCCTTGCGGCGAGGTGGGCGTTTAATGATACATACGGCCTGGTCAATGATCTGATTCGCCGGTTTAACGAAAATTTTCATTTTGACTGGCTTGTGCAGTCAGGTTCTGCAAGAGGGGCAGTCATTGCAGTAGATCTATGGAAGGATCTTCCTTTTTTTGCAATCCTTGTGCTGGCGGCATTGCAGTTTATCTCCGGAGATATCTATGAGGCAGCAAAGATTGACGGCGCCGGGCCGGTGCGTGCGTTCTTTTCCATCACGCTGCCTAATATTATGAAGACAGTATTAAGTTTGTCTATTTTCTTTACGATGTGGAGACTTACAAGCTTTGATGTTGTTTATGCCATGACGTCCGGAGGACCGGGTGATTCAACTACACTGGTCGCATACCGGATTATGCAGGAAGCGTTTACCAATCTGAATTTGGGATATGCATCAGCTATTGCAGTCTGCCTGTTCCTTGTAATGGCAGTGTTAAGCACTCTGCAGCTGAAGGCAATCCAAAAGTTTGATTAAGGAGGGAGAATGTGATGAGAGCAAATACAAAAAGGAAATTGTCGTCTGTATTTAAGTGGGCATTGACAATTGTAGTGGCATTTGTTATTCTGCTTCCTGTATACTGGATATTTATTTCTTCTATTACGCCGTCTAATGAATTGTTCAGTTCACCGATAAAGTACATACCAGAACATCCAACGCTTGATAATTATATACGTATTTTTACAAGGATGAATCTGGGAGAAAAGATTATGAATACAGCAATCATTACTTTATTCGCACTGCTTGTATCTACAGTGATTTGCCTGATGGGTGCCTATGCTTTTACGAGATACCGAAGTACAGGGCTGTCCATTGCGTATGGAGCAATCGTAGGTTCCGCTCTGATTCCGGGGATAGTTACAGCGAGACCGCTCTATGACTTGTTTAAGCAGTTTGGGCTTGTGGATACATTTCCGGGGCTGATTATGCTTTATACAAGTGCACTGATCCCTTTCACCATGTTGATCTTAGGGAATTTTTTGGGAGAGATCCCTATATCGCTTGATGAGGCGGCAGAGGTTGACGGAGCTAATATGAGACAGAAACTGTTTATGGTTACGCTGCCTCTCATGCGTCCGGCAATTGCAACTATATTGATCATTAATTTTATCACTTGCTTAAACGACCTTTTTACGCCATTATTTTTCTCACAGAAGATCGAAGTCTTAAGTGTTGCGATTACGACAATTCCAAGAGAAACGTCCTATAGCATGCCGTGGGATTTGATCAGTACAGTAGGATGGGTAATCCTTCTTCCTATCATTATCTTTATATTGATATTTGAAAAGCAGATTATGGAAGGGATTATGGCAGGAGGAGTAAAGCAGTAAAATTTTTTTGAAGGGATTATAACACTTATGAATCGTATTTTCCAAAATTCACTGGCAGGACTTACTTTGCAAAGGAATGCAAAATCACGGGCGGTCAACGCAGAAAACCCGACAGGAGAGAAAGGAAAAGGGGGTATGGCGGCGAGCCATCTGGGACCGTCCAGAAAAGGAACGCCCTGCCTCAGAGATATACAGCCGGGAGAGACGGTAACACTTGCTGAGATAAAAGGACCGGGAATGATCAATCACATATGGATCACGGTAGATAATAAAACTTCTGAAGCTGAATGTTTTGTACTCAGAGATCTGGTGTTTAGGATATACTGGGATGATGAAACAGAGCCTTCCGTAGAAAGTCCTCTTGGAGATTTCTTCTGTTGTGGCTTTGGAAGAGAATGTTCAGTTATATCCATGCCTGTAGCAGTGCTTCCCAACCGCGGTCTTAACTGCTATTTTCAGATGCCTTTTTGGGAAAAGGCAAAGATTGTATTAGAGAACCAGCACAGCAACCCTATTCCGGCATTTTTCTATCAGGTTGATTATTCTCTGTATGATGAACTGCCGGACGACACGGCATATTTTCATGCACAGTGGAGGAGACAGCGTCTGACAGAACTCGGGAAGGATTATGTAATCCTTGACGGTGTGCAGGGGAAAGGTCATTATGTGGGGACTTTTGTAGCGCTTGCGACGTTGGAGCGTTACTGGTGGGGAGAAGGCGAGGTTAAGTTCTATCTTGACGGGGATGACGAATATCCTACCATATGCGGAACAGGGATGGAAGATTATTTTGGCGGCTCATGGAGTTATGCAAAACAGGTGAATGGCAGGACGATGGAGCAGACTTATAACTCGCCTTATCTAGGATATCCGTATTATTCAAGGCATGATGAACTGGTGCATAATCCCTATCACAATGATGATTGTCCGCCGATGCGCGGTTTTTACCGTTGGCATATCATAGATCCAATCTGTTTTGATGAAGATATTAAAGTGACTTTGCAGCAGATTGGAGTGTATTATGGAGGTTTATTTGAACGGCAGGATGATCTGGCGAGTGTGGCTTATTGGTATCAAAGTGAGCCTCATAAAGCTTTTATTCCGTTTCCAGATAAGAAAAGCAGATGGCCTAGATAAAAAAATCCCCTCATCTTTTAGTAAAGATGAGGGGATTTTTTATCAACGAATGTAATTCAGAGAAAAAGAAGTATTATTTTTAAATTTGGTTTTGGACAAAAAGAAAGGGTGATGAAATGTGTATAAAAATAGGGGAATTCAGAATATGCAAGTTGTTAAATATAAACAATTAACAATTGATTATAGATATTGCATCGTAAAATTATCTGGAAAAGAAATACAGCTTTGTCCTAAGGAGTTCTGCACTCTGCAATTTTTGGCAAAGTATCCAGGATGGGTGTTTACAAAAAATCAGATTTATAAAGAAGTATATGGGGATATAGCTCCTATTAATGTTGATAATATTATTTATTGTTTGATTTACGGTTTACGGAAGAAATTAAAGGAGGATTCATCACAGTTTAAGTGTATTCAAACAGTAAGAGGTATAGGATATAAATTTGTCGTCCCTGAAAGGTAATGGTAATCTTCTAAAATATTTAAGTAGAGATATGTTGTAAAAATTTTTTGAAGAAAAGATAGTTGCAATTTCTAGTAACGAAATGTATAGAAACAATAAAGTACATATTTCAAAAAGTACACTTTTTGGCATAGCAGAAAACAGGTGGAAATCCTGTGCCATAATGTATACATGACGGCTTTTGGCATATGCCGGAAAAAGTGTGAACATTTTGGCACGCTTTTCAGAAGGAGGATAGCGGATATGGCTGTATACGGATATCACAGAGTAAGTACAAAGGACCAACACCTTGATAGAGGGATTTGTGAAATTCAAGAGTTTTGCAAGGAACACGATATGGATTTGGTGAACATCTTTACGGATCAGCAGACGGGGAAGAATTTTAACAGGCCGAGGTATACGGTTCTTATGGATGATGTTTTGCGAAAAGGCGATATCATGATTGTGGCAGAATTGGACAGGTTAGGCAGAAATAAACGGGATACAATGAAGCAAATCCGAAGGATTCAAGAGATGGACATACGGCTGATGGTGCTGGAACTTCCGACAACACTGATGGATCTGTCTAAGATGGATAATTCCATAGAGCGCCTGATGATGGAGACGATTAACAACATGATGCTGGAGCTTTACGCTTCAATCAGCGAATCCGAAATCCAGAAGAAGGAAAAACGCCAGCGT
>OFHM01002591.1_pt1 | contig 10180 bp, 10 predicted proteins | sample 1521311 | NCBI WGS metagenome assembly OFHM01 (sample SAMEA3504083, study PRJEB24116) | mouse gut metagenome | biome: mouse gut; feature: mouse-associated habitat; material: faeces | place: Denmark | collected 2011 | reverse complement strand
AAGGTGGAGAACCTGGAACGGGGGAAAAGGAAGCAGAAGGAAAAGCCGGAGGGCAGCCTTTGGGAGCGCATGGGGAAGGCCCTTTCCCCGGAAGAGAGGATCCGGCGGATTTACCGGAAGGTGCTGGAGAAGGAAAGGGCATCCCTGAAGGAGGAAGAGTGGGCGGTCCTGGCAACAAAGGCCACGCCCCGGGAGTGCTGCGCGGCGCTGTTCCCGGAAGAGGGGGATTTAGCGCAGGAGTTTGCAAGGCTATATGAGAAGGCCCGTTACGGCAGGGGGCTGTGCGGCGGAGAAGATGTAAAAAAGGCGAGAAAGCTGGCGGATGGGCTTCACAGATAGGGAAAGTGGGGCATATGATAGCAGTAAAGAGGTAAGGAAGTAATTCCTATGTATGAGCGCAAAGTATTGCCCTTTTATATGACTTACCCTCTTCCGATGTATTATCAGGAGGAGGATGCTATTATGAGGGACCTGGAATATTTGCAGCAGATGTATCCCATGCAGGCAAAGAAGTACCAGAAAATGATCAGCGGCATTCTGGATAAGCTGGACTATGAGGGCAGCATGATTTATGATGAGTACCCGGATAAGTGGCAGATTTACAGGTTATCCAGGGATATATCAGACCGGATTAAGAGAGAGGAAGAAAAGGAACAGAAGGAAGTGGAAAGCCCGCCGGAGAAGTGGGAATGGCTGGGTGACCTGGTGCAGATCCTGCTGTGCTATGAGATTTATAAGCGAAGGCACGATATGAAAAGAGGGATCCTCAGGTTCTAAGGCCAGGGGATACCCGTCAATATTTGGAAATTTACAGCCCATGGGCAAAATTTTGGTTGTGGTTTGGCTGGTTAGTAAGTAAAATATAGTCATGACAAAAAGTTGTGGCTATATTTTTGTGCGCCGGGCCAGAGAATTACTGGTGTAACCCTGCGCGGATTGCGAGGACAGGAATGGAAGGACTGAGGGAAGCATTGTCTGGATTTTTGTCGGACAGGCTGTATCAGATTGTGATCAGCGGCCCCAGGAAGAAGGAAGGGGCATTTAAGATAAAAATACGCCCGGTGATGGTAAAGGGGGAGGTGTGTTTTCAGGAGACCCTCTCAAAAGGGGCACAGGTTTTTCATAAGAACTATACCAGGGAGGAAGCGGCAGAAGCAGTGCTTTCTTATATGGAAGAGTTTAAACAGCTTACAGGGGAGAGCGTGGAGGAGCGGCTCCATGTACTTGTGGGCAAAAGGGGAAATATGATGATAAAGCGGCAGAAGAAAAAGGGGGAGCAGGCCGGGGGGTTGCCGGATATGTCCCACAACAGGGCAAAAAAGTACCTGCTGGAGGAAGGAAGGGCGGTTCCTTTTCTGGTGGATTTGGGGGTACAGACCCAGGAGGGGAAGATTATCCATGCCCGGTATGATAAATTCCGGCAGATTAACCGTTATCTGGAATTTGTGGAGGATATTCTGCCTACACTGTATAAGGAGGAGAAGGTCCATATTATTGATTTTGGGTGCGGGAAATCTTACCTGACCTTTGCCCTGTATTATTATCTCCATGAATTAAAGGGCATGGATGTGCACATTACCGGCCTTGACCTGAAAGGGGATGTGATTGAAAGGTGCAGGAGGCTTGGGAAAAAGTATGGGTATGAAGACCTTGATTTTTACCAGGGGGATATTAAGGATTTCCAGCAGGCGGGCAGGGTGGATATGGTGGTCAGCCTCCACGCCTGTGACACGGCCACAGATTTTGCCCTGAAAAAGGCAGTGGACTGGGGGGCGGAGGTGATCTTCGCAGTTCCCTGCTGCCAGCATGAGGTAAACGGGCAGATCGAAAATGAGCTGTTATCGCCGGTTTTGAAATATGGGATCCTGAAGGAGCGGATAGCGGCCCTGGTCACTGACGGGATCCGCGCCAACCTGCTGGAGGAGGCGGGCTATGAGGCCCAGATACTGGAATTTATTGATATGGAGCATACCCCGAAAAACCTTCTCATACGGGCGGTGAAGAAGGGAAAGGCAAATAATGGGAAAAGCGGGGAGAAGACAGGAAGGATGGCGGAGGCATTACAGGTAAGGACTACGCTGCAGAAACTGATGGAGGAGCGGGGAGCTATGGGGAAATAGGGCGGCAGGGAGGATGATTATGAAAAAGACGATCATAAAGGGAGCCATCGTAGCTACAGTGTTCTTTATGACCATATTGATTGTAAGCCGCATGATGAACCAGGGGAATACGGATATGACCACGGAGATGGGGAAGGCTGTTTATCCTGTAATCTCGGTGAATTACGGCGGGTTTCATTTGAATGAGATGCATGGCTATAAGGAGGCCATGGAGTTAAGCCAGATGCGGGAGAGCATTACTCCCCTTGCACCGGGGAGGAAGATCACGCTGGATATCCAGCCATATGGGACAATGGTGCAGGGAGTGGCTTTTGAGGTGAGGAGCCCGGACGGGGGGCGGCTGGTGGAAAGTACCCAGCTGGAGAATTTTAAGCCTTCCGGGGAGGAGGCCACAATAACCTTCGCCCTAAAGGACCTGATAGAGGCGAACCAGGAGTATGCCCTGGTGATCCTGCTCACCTTAGAGGGGGGAAGCCAGGTAAGGTATTATACCAGGGTGGTCAGTACGGAAGAGTATTTTGTGGATGAGAAGCTTGCCTTTGTGTGGGATTTTTCCGGCAAAACTTTTGACAAGGAGGAAGCAACGTCCCTTACCAAGTATATGGAGTCCAGCGCCGAGGGGGACAACACCACCTTTGGCAGGGTGGATATCCACAGCAGCTTCCAGCAGATGACCTGGGGGGAGCTTGCGGTTACCAGGGAGGGGCCTGTGAATTTCACCATCAGGGAGCTGGGGCCCCAGCTAGGGAGCTTTGTGCTGGATTATTATGTTTCTGTGCCCGAGGGCAGGGGGAAGAACTATTACATGGTAAAGGAGTTTTACCGGGTGCGCCATACGTCAGACCGGATGTACCTGCTGGATTTTGAGAGGGCCATGGACCAGATATTTGACCCAAAGGGCAATGTGTATGCCAATAATAAAATCATGCTGGGGATCACCAGCAGGGATATTCCCCTTTTGGAAAGCGACGGGGGCAATAACCTTGCCTTTATCACAGGGAACAGGCTGTTTTGCTATAACTTTGCGGAAAATAAGATGGCCCTTTTGTTTTCCTTTTATAATAAGGGGAACCTGGATAAAAGAACCCTGTATCAGGGCCATGAGATGAAGCTGCTCCATGTGGATGAGGGGGGCAACGTGATTTTCCTTGTATATGGCTATATGAACAGGGGACGCCATGAGGGGGCGGTGGGCATTTCCGTCTATTACTACGACAGTTCGGTAAATACTGTGGAGGAAATGGTATATATTCCCTGCAATGAATCCCAGGCGCTCCTTAAAGAGGAAGTGGGGCAGCTTTCTTATATTAATAAAAACAGTATGCTTTACCTGAAATGGAAGGATACGATTTACGGCATCCATATAATGAACCATACCTGCAATGTGGTGGTGGAAAACCTGGCGGAGGGCCGCTATAAGGTTTCTGAAAGTAATAAAATGGCGGTGTGGCAGAAGGAAGGGAGCCTTTATGATGGGCAGGAGCTGGTGCTGATGAATATGACTACCGGAAAGCAAAAAAGCATTAAGGCGGCAGCAGGCGAGATCCTCTCTCCCATCGGCTTTATGGAGGAGGATATGATTTACGGCATTGCCAGGGAGGAGGATATTGTAACTGACAGTGCAGGCAACACGGTTTTCCCGATGTACTGCCTCCGCATTGAAAATGAGACGGAGGGCGTGCTGATGGAGTACCGGGAGGAGAATGTTTATGTGACGGCGGGAAAAGTTACCGGGAACCAGATCATCCTCTCCAGGGTGGAAAAAGGGGAGGAGGGCGGCTATGTGCCCATTAAGGACGACCAGATCATGAATGCGGAGAAGGAAGTGGTAAAGCGCAATACCATTGAGACGGCAGTTACGGAAAAATATGAGAAGCTTACACAGATTGCCCTGAAAGCGTCCATAAGCGCTGACACCCTGATCCACCAGACGCCCAGGGAGGTGTTTGTGGAGGAGGGGAGGGAGGTCCGCATCTCCCAATATGAACAGGAGGATGGGCGCCGGTACTATGTTTATGGGAAGTATGGGATAGAGAACACTTATACCAATGAAAAAAGCGCGGTAAACCATGCAGATGAGATTTCAGGCGTGGTGATAAATAAGGAAGGGTATTACGTGTGGCAGAAGGGGAACCGCAGCCTTTCCAACCAGATTATGGCCATTCACGGGGAAATGATGTCGGAGGACAGAAGTTCCCTGGCAGTATGCCTGGATTCCCTGCTTGCCTATGAGGGCGTGGTGAGAAATTCAAAGTACCTGCTGGAGCGGGGCGGGTCTGTCCTCTCAATCTTAAAGGACAGCCTCCCGGATGTGGAGGTGCTGGACTTAACCGGGTGTACGCTGGATGCGGTGCTGTATTATGTAAACCAGGATATCCCTGTGCTGGCACTGCTCAGGGACGGCTCGGCGGTCCTGCTGGTGGGCTTTAACGAAAAAAATACAGTGATAATGAATCCGGAAACAGGTACCGTCTATAAGATGGGGATGAACGATTCCAGAGAGTGGTTTGAGCAAAACGGCAACTGCTTTTTAACCTATATCAGAAACCGGGATTAAAGTGCTTTTGGCTGTGCCAGGGGAAAATGGCGTGTTTATGGGGCCCGCAACCAATAGTTGCGGCGGTTCAAACCAGAGTTGGTGGCCGGGCAAAGGCAAATAAGCATATAATTTTCCTGTGGCAGCAAGTAAGCGGGAGGTGGAGGTTTGGATTGAGGTTATTGAGGTTTAAGAAAGAAAAGTGCTTCCAGCCTCCCGGGTTTCAGCGTCCGCAAATGCGGACAGATGGGAGTAAAGATGAATATTGAGATTGCAAACCGGCTTGTGAATTTACGGAAGCGTAATCATCTGTCCCAGGAGGCGCTTGCCGAAAGGCTTGGCATCAGCAGGCAGGCGGTAAGTAAATGGGAGAGGGCAGAGGCATCCCCGGATACAGATAATCTGATCCTGCTGGCGCGGCTGTACAAGGTTTCCCTGGATGAGCTTTTGCTTACAGAGGATGAAATCCCGGAGCCGGGAGGGGAGGTACAGGCCCCGTCCCAGGGGGAAGGGGCTGTCTGGGCGGATGAGGCGGATGCCAGTGGTTTTTCCCTCCCGGGAGATTCCAGGGAGCCGGAAGAAGGCTGTGGGCAGGAGGAGGGGAACCGCCAAGAAATTTGGGAGAATGGCATACAGGAGCAGGATGGCCAAAATGAGGGGCGTTATTACCCTATGGCTGCGGCCATTATCATTTGCTATCTGTTTATCGGGTTTGTTTTTAACGCTTGGCATCCCGGGTGGCTGATGTTTCTGCTGATCCCCATAGGGTATTCCCTGGCGGTTGCCATTGAGACTGGCAATGCATACTGCTTTTCCTATCCGGTGCTGGTAGCGGCAATATATCTTTCCCTGGGGATTTTCTTTGATGCCTGGCATCCGGGATGGATCATTTTTCTCACCATCCCTTTGTATTATCCCACGGTCTCCTGGCTAAAGGACAGAGCCAGGCGCAGGGCTTATAAGCAGGGGCGGAAAGATGGGCAGGGCAGATGATGGGAAAGAAGGTGGGCTGATGGCGGAAAAGCAGAGGTCTGTATTCATCCGTTTTAATATGGAAGATGAAGCAGACCGCAGTCTGTACCTAAAACTAGCGGAAGCCGCCGGAACTTCTACTTCGCTGACGGCGTATGTAAAAAGGGCGCTGGAAGAATATCTCAATGTAAAGGGAGAGATGTCAGAACGTCAAACCTTTCATGGGCAGATATTGACGTTGGTTCGGGAAGAGATGCAGGAACAGGGTATGAAGCTGGTAGGTGCATTGCTGGCAGGGATAGGAACCGTGAGTGCTCCTGTAAAACAGAAAGAAGTTGTAGAGAGGGGAGCAGAACTTCCTGATACATGTGAGGAATTACCCGATGAACTGAGTAGTGTTCTTAAGCTTATCAGTTAGACGATTTATTGCAGATATGCCAGCATGTGCAGATAATCTGTTGCGCTCCAAGTGTTATTTAATGAAATGAAAAAATAAAATTTGCATATCCGAAATCAAATGTAGCAGATATGCTATATTTCGGGTATGTTGTATTACCTCTCTTTGAATGAGAGATTTAACAAGATGAATAAAGTGATCCCTGTGCCGATTGTAGCATGGGGATTATTTTATTGCCCGTCCCGGAGGTTACGAGGACAGATTGGAGAAAGATATGGCAAAGGGTATAACGGAAAGAATCAGGAAAGCCCAAGATAAGGCATTGGAATATCTGGACTATATTCTGGAAACCACCCCTACACCGGATTTTGTTGAAATCGTTGGACGTGTTGGCGGTGATGTGGTCACTTACAGGGTGTATAATGACGGCTCTGTATATGAGAAATGAACAGGGAGGTGTTTTGTGGTGAGATTTGATTATCAGACAGAGAAGTTTCAAAAAGTCAGTGTATGTGGTATCCCGTGCAATTTTAGCGATGTGCGTATAGACAGAAGTACCGTACCAAAAGCGCGATACCAGTATGAGGTTGCCGATGATGATGAGGGCCAGGGTGATCCGGTAAGAGTAGGATATGGTATCATGGTCAATTTCTTCTGAACGCTGATTAGTGATGTGCCGTTGCCGCTTGTGGATGATAAAGTATTATGGCCGCAAGATGGGGATTTTGTATATCTGTAGAACTGGGTAGGGGGCAGATTTGCATGACAGCAGGAATGCAGTATCTGTTGATATATTGCAAGATGAAAAATAGAATACATATTATGCTTCATAAAATGTATACAGTTTATGTATTATTTATAAAAACACTTTATGGTGAGTAAAAGTAATCGTTTTATGATTGGATTTATGACATGGAATGTTGATATAATTTGACAGATCGGAGGTGATAGCGTGATTAATATTGATTTCAACAATATAAACGATGAGATTGTCTATGAGGCATTTCATGTGGATGGGAATGAAGCAGAGGCACTGAATGACAGCTATCTGGAACTTTTTGAATTGATTGGACGAGATGCTATGTTAAAGTTGTTTACCCATTTTCATGGAGATAAAATTGAGTGTCCTATGCGACTGTACCGGGCAGAGTTTATTGCTGATCTTGCGAAAAATGAAACGGACAGGCGAGAAAGAGCCAAGATTGCAAGAGCAGGCGGATATTCTGCAAGGGTAATAGAAGGTGTATTGAGCAAACGCCGAAAAGAAAATGAGGCGGAATAATATATAGGGCAAAACAAAACTAAAAATACTACGTAGAATGGCAGGGAGATGTTGTGAAACTTATTTTGGTACTGATTTCTTTAATCACTTTTACTTTAGGTTTGATAAAGGTTATTATTCGAGGGACCAGAAAAAAGACAGTAAAAGGAGGTTTAGCACTGATTGGAGTATCAGTAGCTATTTATATTGTAGCTGCGTTTATGTCAGGACGAAAAGAAGGAGAGAATGAAGGGGCGAAAAGATCAGCTAATACATATGGAATACAAAATGCAGAATATATAACTGATGATATGCAGGTTGAAACACTGACTGATTTTTCAGAAGAGAGGGCGTTTGTGCAGTTTACTGATTATTCGGAAGAAGACCTGGAAATGGCTGAGGATGGGGTAAGGGCTATGCTTACGGATGATGAAGACGAGGAGGCTCAATATGCGATGGAGTATATTGGGCGTGAACCTCAGGGCGGAAACAGGATTGCACTGATTGATACGCAGGGTAAAATTTTATGGAAATCAGACCGAACGTTAAATGACCAGACATTGACAGAAATTAGTGAATTCAAAGATGGATTAGCTTATTTTATATTTGATGGAAATGAGGGAGAAAGCTATAACATCATTGATTCGGAAGGCAATATCACTTATACGAAAGAGTGTTCAGAAGATTTTATGTTCCTTTCACATGGGGGAGGATTGTTTTTAGTTGCAGAACATATTGCAAGTTTGGACGTTGATGAATGGCGGATTGGAACCATTGATAAGAATGGTGATATTGTTGCGGAATATAAAGCCTATGAGATAACAACATCTAAAGAAGAACCACTATCGGTGAATGAGCCTGTTGACCCGGCTTCCAGTCTGCAAAAGATTGATGATGCATTAAGCCAGCTTGCTGAAGAACGTCAGAAATGGGTTGAAGAGAGTTGGGAATACGACGGGGAGATTGATGAAGAATATTACAGAATGATTGAAGAAACAGAAATGGAATTCCAAAACAGATATGATGAGCTGACGGAGAGAAAGATTCAGATTCAGGAGCAATATGCTGTGCAGGTTGAAGAATATCAAGAATATCAGACGGAAATTGAGGAATATGAGGCAGATAGTCAGCATATCCCGGAAACGATTGCTTTTGATAAGAATTCTAGTCATGATTATCAATCGTTATGTGAATATCTTGGAGAAAATGTTTACAGAGTACCATTGGAGAACGGTTTTGCAATATTGAATTTGGATTCCCAAAGTGTTATCAGCTTGAATACATATTCTGAAAATACAGCTCATATTGAGCAGTTTATAACCGGTTTTGACAATGGTACTGCCACTGTGTTATATAACGAACCCATAGATATGGAGAAAATGGAAGAAGATAATATGGACGTTGATTGGGCGACGTTTCTGAAAAACTCATATTCCCTGTGCCGTATGGAGACAGATGGTACGATAATCCCTATTGTGTCAAATAGCTGGACAAACTATGTTCTGCCCAATATTTTGAATGGGGAAAATGAATTTCAGGATGGTCTGTTATTTGTTCCTTACAGCGGGGGAGACGATACAACAGGTGTTTACTATAACATTGACGGAGAAGTTGCTCTTGAATTCTCCGAATACAATGGGAAAAGTGTATATTTTTGTGATCCTTTCTATAACGGATATGCCCTTATGCTAATACAGGGCGCTGATCAGCTTACTTATTTTACGGTTATTGATAAAAGTGGGAAACAACAGTTTGAACCACAAACGGGTTTTGAGGATGTATATATGAGTAGAGATGGAAAGTATCTCATTGCAGTTAAGTGGCATAATTTAACAGTATTTGATATTACGGGTAATGAAGTGGTAAGTGTGGACAGTGAGCAAATATCATCAGATGACGGATTGCACATACGCAGCCAACAGATACATTCAGAACATAGATACGAAATGGGTGATGGGGTGATTAGGTTTAGAAATTTTTATGTGAATGTAATGGAAAAAGCGGCCATCGGATCAAAATACGATGCTAAAGTTGAGTTTTAAGCAATGGGATAGCAGGATGATTTCCGATGAATTATGGTGACAATATCAATGATGCAAATAGATAAATGAAGAAGATTTGTATAAAAAGATAAAATGTGAAAAATGAAAAGGAGCAAGGATATAAGCGATGACTACATATGATATTTCGGGAAATATGGTTACTATTTCCAACGAGATGAAAAATGAGCGGTATTTATTAAGTACTACGGATGAATGTATTGAGTCCACTGAAGAAGCTTTTGAAGATTGGTATTCGGCTCGGGGAAGCAGCTATGCTGTAGTGGAAGGGATAGATAATCTTTATAATGATTCGATAGAGCCTCTTATTAATATAGGAATAGATATTTTAAATGCTCAAGGAGTGTATTCCTTGGACGATAATTCTTTTTATAATAAGTATGTCGTGACATCTCGCTCGACAGTGCATACGTTTGAAGTGGCAAATGCCATAAAGAAAGAGGTCGAGACAGTTGATATTCGGCAAGAGGAAGAAGAAATGTACCGGCAGGCTCGAAAAGAGAGCAGAGGCAGGGTGGTAGGCGGCGGTTTTGGCTTTGGTGGAGCGATTAAGGGGATGGCACAGGCGGGAATGATGAACGCAGCCAGCGGAATAGCACATTCTGCATTCAATGCAGTCGGAAATGTTGGTTCGGGTATTGCTGCCAGTTCGGATAGAACGGCGATTTATAAAAAGTATAGGGAACCTTTGAAAACGGCCCTTATGGAAGATTTGATTGATATTCGCAATGCAATTAGAATTGCGTTACAAAAGGAGGCAGGGATTGTCTGCAAATATGTCACGGCTTCTGAGAGTGATAAAGCGAAAGCAATATGGAATAATTACAGGCTTTG
>OFHM01002590.1_pt1 | contig 10181 bp, 9 predicted proteins | sample 1521311 | NCBI WGS metagenome assembly OFHM01 (sample SAMEA3504083, study PRJEB24116) | mouse gut metagenome | biome: mouse gut; feature: mouse-associated habitat; material: faeces | place: Denmark | collected 2011 | reverse complement strand
ATGCCAGCCGGCTGCCGATCAGCCGGTTGCCCGGCATGATTGTATTTTCCATGGAGCCGGTCGGGACATCGGCGTTGATAATCACATAATTTTTCAGCAGCAGCGCCACCAGCAGCGCGATCACAAAAGTCAGCACCCAGCTTGCGACTTCACGTAATATGGATTCTGTTTGCTGTTTTGCCGCCCCTTTTGCCGGTTTTGTGTTTTGTACATTCATATATCGTTCACTCTCTTTCCTCATGCGGGCATTGCGCCGGGCAGATACGTCTGTCTCTATATTCTAACACAAATATATGAAAATAGGAACCATAAGAAAAATGTGGACAACTGAGGTGAGCACGGCGTATTGATACGGCGGGAATACGTGGCGCTGCAGCTGCAGGATAATTTTGCCGCCTGAGAGGCGGGTACGGCGTATTGATACGGCAGGATAAATCTGCCGGCTGAAATGAAACGCCTCCAGGGCCGGAGGCGTTTTTGCCGCCATTGCTTTTAATAATCTTCCTCCACATCCTCTTCTTTTTCGCCGATATCGCTTACAGGCCGCGACAGCCCTTCGATTGTGATGTGGTTCTTTTCCGCGTAATCCCACAGCGCCGCATGAATTGCCTCCTCGGCGAGGAGGGAACAATGAACTTTTACCGGCGGCAGACCGTCCAGGGCCTCCATCACGGCTTTGTTGGTGACGGCGAGGGCTTCCTGCACGGTTTTTCCTTTTACGAGCTCAGTGGCCATACTGCTGGTCGCAACGGCTGCGCCGCAGCCGAAAGTCTTAAACTTTACATCCTGTATCCGGCCGCTGTCGTCTATATCCAGATATATGCGCATAATATCCCCGCATTTTGCGTTGCCGACGGTTCCGACACCGCTGGCGTCCTCGATCTCTCCCATGTTTCTGGGATTGTTAAAATGATCCATTACTTTTTCACTGTACATGTATAGCCTCCCCGGAACTTTATTTTTGTTCCCTGATAAAATCCTCGTAAAGCGGGGACATTTCCCGCAGTCCGCTTACAATCTTTTTCAGTTCATCGACCGTGTAGTCGATTTCCCCGGGCGTGTTTGCCTCCGAGAGCGTCAGACGCAGTGAGCCGTGTGCAATTTCGTGCGGCAGACCGATGGCGAGCAGCACGTGGGAGGGATCGAGCGAGCCTGAGGTACAGGCGGAACCGCTGGAGCCGCAGATACCTGCCTGGTCAAGACGGATCAGAAGGCTCTCCCCCTCGATAAAACGAAAACAGAAATTCGCGTTGTTGGGAAGGCGTTCCTGCGCGGGACCATTCAGACGGGTATAGGGAATCTCATTTAGTACGCGCGCGATCAGGTGATCGCGGAGCTCACATTCCCTGCGTCTGCGGTCTTTCATCGTTTCATGGGCGAGACGCGCGGCTGTGCCGAATCCCACGATTCCCGGGACGTTCAGTGTACCTGCGCGGCGCCTGCGCTCCTGCGCGCCTCCGTGGAGAAAGGAACGGATTTTCACGCCCTTGCGGATGTAGAGCATCCCGACTCCCTTGGGACCGTTTAATTTATGCCCGCTTGCGCTCAGCATGTCGATCTTCAGATCATCCACATCCAGCGGGATATGTCCGAAAGCCTGGACTGCGTCCGTGTGGAATAAAACGCCGTGTTTTTGTGCGATCGCACCGATTTCGCGCAAGGGTTCGATGGTCCCGATCTCATTGTTCGCCGCCATGACGGAGATCAGAATGGTGTCGGGCCGGATTGCCGCCTCAAGCTCGTCCGGGCTGACGCGTCCTTCGCCGTCCACGCCAAGATAAGTGACCTCGCAGCCGTTTTTTTCCAGCCATTCACAGGTGTGAAGCACGGCGTGATGTTCGATGGCGCTTGTGATAATATGTTTTCCTTTTCCGGCATATGCCTCCGCCGCGGCTTTGAGCGCCCAGTTGTCCGATTCGCTGCCGCCGGCAGTGAAGTATATTTCTTCGGGTCTGGCGCCGATAAGTTCAGCTACGGCAGCTCTTGCCCCTCTTACCGCTTTTGCGCCCTCGCCCGCGAAAGAATAGACTGCGTTCGGGTTGCCGTATATTTCCGTAAAATAAGGCAGCATCGCGTCGAGCACCACGGGGCTCACCTGCGTTGTCGCCGCATTGTCCAGATAAACTGGTGTTTTCATGATTTCCTCCATTTCTGCCATTCTGTCTATTTCCTGGCAATTTGATAGGACATGTATATTATACACGTTTCACGTGGATTGTCAAGAGGCGTGCCGATTCCTCCTTGTAAAATCTTCCTCAAGGCGTTAGAATAGAGAGAAATACGTAAAAGGATGGTTACGCTATGAAAATCAGAAAGTCACCTGACAGAAATATTTTGTCCTCGCTTGTACTTGTACTGATTATCACAGGCTGTCTGATTGCAAGTACTGTTCTGGTGAACCGCATTTCTCCCGGTCATCACGATGACGGAACCGGGGAGGGTGCTCTCACGGAGGAGGAGAACGCCGCCTATGAGCAGGCCGTACACACACGGAGGGTGCTCCACGGGATCGGCGTGGCTGAGCTTGCCGTGCTTCTGGTGTATTTCACAGGGGTACTGACAAGAGTGCGCAAACGGACGGCACAGCAGGAGCATCAGCTCGCGCAGACGCTTTATATGTATGATGTCCAGCAGACTCTGTTTGATGCACACAGAATGCCCTCGCTGATTACCAGCGCGCTGCGGAAGGTTGCGGAAAATCTGACTGCCGAGACGGCTTTTCTGTTTCATTTCAGCGGAAACACCGTTCAGGAACTTTATATATGGCCGGAACCGGAGCGGGAATACAAAAATCTTCCCAAAATGAACGATTTCCGCCGTATTCTCCCGCAGATTACGGGGCGCCTTCAGGAAGGAAAGAGCAGTCTGATCTATCCCGCCGACCGGCGTGATATGCTGGATGAGAAGGAGCGCGGCGTGCTGGCGCGGCAGTCCATCGGAAGTCTGATGCTCGTGCCTGTACTGGATTCTAACGGAAGAATTACCTGTGTGCTTGGCGGCATTAATTTAAAGCACCGCTGGACGGGCGCGGAACCTCTTGAGTGTGTCGCAAGGGATTTTCAGATGGCCCTGACCAATATAAGCTATTACCGTCTGATACATGAGATGGGCATGCTGGACGCCCTGACAGGTCTGAAAAACAGGAACTGTTACGAGCATTCGCTGAAAAGATATGATGAGCTGGAAAATACGGCCCTCTGCTGCCTGTACATAGATGCCAACGGACTGCATGAACTGAACAACCATCTGGGCCATGCGGCCGGGGATGAAATGCTGATGTATGTCAGCAATGCGCTGCGGACGACATTCGGCGATGATGATACCTACCGCATCGGCGGAGACGAGTTTGTGGCATTCTGCTGCGGCTGCCCGCCCGACGCGGTGGAAGAGCGCGTCAGAAGGTTTCAGGAAGTGCTGGAGAGCAGAACGTATCACGTCTCCATCGGGCAGGCGTGGAGAGAAGGGGCGGAACCTGTCGCAGCCGTGATATCCGGCGCGGAGAGGGAGATGTACAGTGAAAAGCAGCGTTACTACCAGGAAAAGGGGGACGTATCCAAGGCAAGGCAGATGAATCAGAAGCTGGAACAGATTCTGCTGGAGAAGAAGGACGCTGATACATTTCTTTCCATTATATCGAGTTATTTTGCGGGAGCCTATGTTGTGGATTTTTCCACGGACCAGACAAGAGCGCTCTGCAAGACGCCGTGTTTTATGGAATATCTGGAACAGAATCATTACCGGTTCAGCGGGTCCATGGAACAGTACATTGATGCTTATGTGTCCCCTGGGGACAGAGAGATGCTGCGGGCTTTCCTGGATTACGGGACGATCGAGCGGGAGCTGCTCGACGGGAAAGTTCCGGAGTGCCGCTACCGGAAGAAGGACGGTACAGTGCTTACGCTCCGCATTTATCCGTCTGAAGGTTATGACGGAAAGCAGAGAGAGACTTTCTGGCTTCTGGAGAACAGCTGTCTCTGACCGGCTGGGTGCGGATCCTTATCCCGGGTGCGGTAAAAAGCGCCTGTACATAAAAAAACATCCCCTTCACACAGACAGGTGAAGGGGATGTTTTTATTCTGTTTTGAAGACGGAGATTTCCGACTTTAAACCGTTCATATTGTCCCCAAGATTTTCGGCGGTTCCGTTCAGACTCTCCACGTTCTGCTGGAGATTTTCCGCGACATTTTTTACCACTGACGCGCTCGACGCGGTCTGTTCGATAATGAGTGAAATATTGCGCACAGCCTCGAGTGTGTCCTCACGCTCCCGGTCGGCACGTTCCGTGCTGACCAGAATCTCTTTGAGGCCGTCAAAGAGGGCTTCCATTGATGCGTTCATGCTCTGGAAGACTTCCGTCACTTCCTTCACGGCTTCCGTCTGCAGGGCAACCATGGAACCGGCCTGTTTTGCATTGTTCACACTGACGCCTGTCTGGGAACTGATATGCTCGACGTTGTTGCGGATCTCCCCGGCCGCCTGCGCGGAATTATCCGCCAGCTTGCGGATTTCCTCGGCTACCACCGCGAATCCGCGCCCTGCCTCTCCGGCTCTTGCCGCCTCAATCGAGGCGTTCAGGGACAGGAGATTCGTCTGTTCAGAGATATCGGTGATGGTGGCGACAAACTGGTTGATGATCTCGGACTCTTTTTTCAGCTCCTCGATGCTCTCCTCCACTCTGGCAGTCACAGCCGTTGTCTCGCTCGCCCGCTCGCCCAGAAGGCGCACCAGCTCCATACCGCGGTGTATCATTTTTTCTGAATCTGTCACCAGCGCCTCGACACTCTGTGCGACGCGGCTGACCTCCCGGATTTCCTCCGAAAGGGTATCTGTCCTGCGCACGCATTCCTGCGCGTGGACGGACTGCTGTTCCATTCCGTCATTGATCTCGCTGATGGCCTGCGCGATATCCCGTGAATATTCGTGAATCACCCCGGAACTTTCCGTCACCTCTCCGGCGGAAATCTCGAGCTTATCCGTGGCCTGGCTGACCTTGCGGACAAGCTTTTTATTGTTGGCGATCATATTGTTCGCCGCGGACGCAAGGCCACGGAATTCATCACGGCCCTTTACATATACCTGCGTGGCCAGGTTGCCGCCGGCGACCACTTCCAGGCTGCCGGAAATGCGCTTCATATTGCGGCGTATGCCAAGCGTGATGCCCATACCGATGAAAACAGCGATAATACTGCAGATAATGACGCCCAGAAAGGTGATCTGCTTGATGGTTTCCGCCTGTGCAGTGACGATCTCCATCGGTACCAGCGCGCAGAGCACCGCGCCGGTGTTTTCGCTTGTGTTGTGGAAGAAAAGGTAGCGCTTTCCGAGAAAGTCCACTTCCCCGGATCCGCTCTCCGCGTCAGCTGGGAAGAACGCCTGTCCGGCAAATACCGGCTCCCCCTCCGGAAGGCCTGAAGAGGCCCCCTCCGCCGTTTTTTCCGCGACGAGTTCCCTGCCGCTGCTGGTGATAAATCCCACGATGCTGCCCGCGCCGAAATCGAGTCCGTTCAGAAATTCCTGAATCGCGTCTGCTTTTACATCGACGACGATCAGCGCTTTGCTGTTTTTGGCGGAAAGCTGGCAGGAGAGGATGGAGTCTTCCGGATCCAGGTTCAGGGCTTCATCCAGAACCGTATGGTGATCGGTCCATTTGGCGACGGATGTGCCGTCTCCGCCGCTCTCCGCCATCTCTTTCATGTACTCCTCATACACGCCGTAGGTGGATGTGCCGCCTTTGGTGCTGATCATCTGCATACTGCTCCCCGGTACCAGATGAATATGGCTGATAAAGGGATTGCCGATCTGGGAGGCAAGTATTCTGGTCCGTGTGGAGTCGATCAGGGTCAGCTTTTTGGAGATGTCATCCTGGTAGAGACCCATAAAATATCTGCCAAGGTCAGCGTCCACGACATATTTGAGCGCCTCCGCCTCTATGTAGGAATTACTCATGTCAATATAGTCCGCCGCCATCTCAACGGTCTGACGGGCGGACTCACGAAAGGCAGCGCTCATGCCCTCTGCCGCTTTCCGGTAGGAGAGAATCCCGAGAATAATCATGCACAGAATCGGTACCAGAAAGCAGACCATGATTTTGTTGCGGATGCCGAAAAGTAAAAATTTGCTTTGCTTCATAATAATACTTCCTATCTACTTTGATAGAATCATTATACAGGAAATGCTGGGGAATTTCCACAAAAACCGTGTTTATTTCCGGAAAAAATTCTCTGTTTATGCCAGTGATTCCGGAAGCCCTCCGTTATCCTGCGGCATGCAGAAGGCCCCGGATACCCTGTCGCCGGAAGAGATCCCTGTAATAGCCGATTTCGTCGCGTATCAGCTGATCGATGACGTGCATGCCCAGTACCTCCACCGGGGCTCTGTCGTCGGTGAGGACGCGTCCGCCGCTCCCGCAGGCAGTCAGACTGCTGTGTACATCCGTGAGGATCCGGGCCAGCGCGGTGTCCCCTGACAGAGCGGTGTATTCTGCGAGGCGGTCCGGCGCGCCGGGGTTCCGGGAGGCAAAGAGCTCCCGGTTTGTTGCATTCGGAACATCGACTGTCCAGGCATACTCAAATACACTTGCAATTGTGTCGGAGAGCCAGGAGTTGATGCCGTCTTCCCCGTCAGATTTCATATTCATATTCACGACCATAATACCGTCATCTTTCAGATGGTCTCTGACAAGCGAAAAAAATTCCACCGAGGACATCTGGAACGGGATCGTGATATCCTGATAGGCGTCCACCATGATCACGTCATATTTCCTTCCGGATGCCTGCAGATAGGCTCTTCCGTCGTAAGTCGTCACCTGCACGGAGTCCGGGAGCGCAAAATATTTCAGCGCAAGATCTGTGATTCTGCGGTCAATTTCCACGCCTTCCACGGTCGCATTGTCAAAATATTTTATACACTGCTTCGCGTAGGTCCCGGTTCCCATGCCGAGTACAAGGATTTCTGCCGCATTTTTTTCCGGGACGCCGGCCATGAGCGGAGCGGCCAGCGCGTAATCATAGTACATGCCGGTCAGGGAATCGTCTTTTGTCATGATGGACTGCACACCGAAGAGAACATTGGTGGAGAGAATCACGCTGCGGTCTGTTTCCCGGACCTGCAGATAATTGTAAATTGATTCACCCTCATAGACAAGATCCTTCTCCCAGAACGCAAAACTGCCTGTGCGGCCCGCCAGACTGCAGACGACGAAGAGGGCCACGGAGACAACGCAGGCACGTTTGCCTGTACCGTTGCTGAGAAAATAGACGATACCGAGCAGAAGAAGGATTCCGGAAAAAATCAGAAAAGTGACGGAGGTACCGACTGCCGGGATTGTGACAAAGGTGGGAAGAAAGGTCCCGAGAATACTCCCCACTGTGTTGAAAGCTCCGAGGGTTCCCACGATTTTTCCGTTGTCGGAAAGGCTGTCCACGGTGTATTTTGCCAGGGACGGCGTCACCGTGCCGAGCAGAAACAGTGGAAACACGAAGACCAGCATACAGGAGCAGAATGCGGCCAGTATCAGGAAACTGTTGCTGATGGTGAGCACCAGCAGCGCGGAAACGCCGAGAATAATGTATTTTCCGGCAAAGGGGATGGCTGCGATCCAGACTGCAGCGATAAGAAGACGCAGGTAAAGCCGGTCAGGGTCCGGATTTTTGTCCGCGCGCCGGCCGCCCCAGATATTGCCGAGAGCCATCGCGATCATGATGGTGCCGATTATAATGGTCCACACGATCTGGGAGGAACTGAAATAGGGAGCGAGAAGACGGCTGGCGCCGAGCTCGACGGCCATGACGGACATGCCCGCAAAAAATTCGGTCAGGTAGAGATAATATTTGTTTTTCAGGATAGTTCTTGTATTCATACTGCCTCCGTACGGGTAAAATATTTTCTTTTAAGAATAGCATTTCCGGGGGAGAATGTACAGTGGTTATTGCAGGTACAGTGGATATCCGGAGCGCTTGCGGCATACTGCCCCTTTGGACGGGCATAAAAAAAGTGCTAAAACTTTTGCCGTGCCATTTGCAAAAAATTAAAAAACGCAGGAGAATCTCCTGCGTTTTTTAATTTTTTGTTATACTCATTTCCGGAACATTCCCTCACAGATGAAAGGAGAACAGATTATGAGTACAGTCGAATATATCATAGCGTTTCTTGGGGCTATTGTTGTGATCGGCGGCTTTATCTATGGGATATATGACACATATTCCCGAAGGAAAGATTCAGACCATGAAACGGAGAATCCGGAATCGGAACGTGCGTGGCATTAAATGCTTTGAGCCTGCACGCGGTCAGATCATCAGAGCCTGGCTTTCCGGCATGCGGTAACCGACCCGCGGAATTGTGATGATATATTCCGGCTCTGCTGGGGCCCTCCCGAGCTTTTTGCGGATATTTGTCATATTTACGCGCAGAATGCGGCTGCCGCTGCCCGCGTACGGTCCCCAGATTTTTTCAAGCAGCATCTGATATGTAACGACGGCGCCGGAATTCGAGGCAAGGCATTCCAGAATCCGGTATTCCACTGGAGAAAAATGGACTTCCCGGCCGGAGAGCATGACCTGGCGTCTGTCGAAATCAATTTTCAGCGCGCCTGACTGATAGCAGGTATTCGGGTGGTTTAAAATTCTCCGCCTTAAGGCGGTGTAGATGCGCGCCGCCAGTTCCTCCTCGTGAAACGGTTTGACGATATAGTCGTCGGCGCCGTCGTAGAGAGCCCGGACCTTGTCGCTGTAGCTGTTCTGCGCGGAGATCACGAGCAGAGGGCAGTCTGTCCATCCGCGGAACCACCGGATCAGTCCGAACCCGTCCAGATCATGCAGCGCGGTATCCATCAGGATCAGATCAGGACAGATACTGGTGCCCGTTTCCATACCCTCCCTGCCGGATTTTGCACTGTAAATGCGGTATTTATCCCGTTCCATTGTTTTGCGGAGCAGGTAAGAGATATTCTCATCTTCGTCGATCAGCAGAATTCTTGCTCTGTCTGTCGTTCTGTTTTTTTTCATGAAAAACGCCTCCTGTGCGATGCGGATGATTATGCATGGTTTCTCTTATGCACAGAAGAGCCTTCTTTTTTGCCGTCTTTCCGGTGAATATAGTAAAGGTTCCGCCAAAGGGTGATCCCCGGACTATCGGAATGGCGCAGGATTTCCCGCGCGGCGATGCGCGGGAGCGGCAGCGTGGAAAGTGCCGGAAGGAGAGTCTCCCGCTGTGCCATTTCCCCGCGGAGCAGACGATTGAAAAGAACCTTTACAGTATTTTCGGGGGGCCGGTAATCCTGCGCCGTATTCTGCAGCGGAGCGGTAAACTGCTGGCAGCGGACGCCGGAGGCGGCAAAATCACATGCAGCCTGTTCCGCCAGGGGGGCGGACTGCACAAGTGACAGGAATATAAGCGCTGTCATAAACCAGAGCAGTTTATTTTGTTTCCGGATTCCGGGCATTTTTCACATCCCCCTTTCTCTTTTCAGGCCCTGTGTTTTTTACATGCCGGATACATTAACCGGCCTGCGCACGCCGTTCTTTCAGGATAGAGACATTTTCCGCTACTTTCTGCCGGTTCAGCGGATAGACAAACCAGAGTAGTAAGGCGACGATAAAAAAACCGGCGGCCGGAACAAGTGTCGCTGTTGCGAACAGGCCTTCGATGACCGCATCCGTCTGAACGGCCGACGCGGGTTCATATCCGATGATATCCAGGGCCCATCCACCGACACCGCCGGCGAGTGCCTGTCCGGCTTTGCGCGCGAAAGAATAGACTGCGTAGACGGTGCCGTCCTCGCGCTGACCGGTCCGCACTTCCTGATCGTCGATAACGTCCGTGATATTGGCCCAGATAACGGTATTAAAAAATCCCAGCCCCAGATAGCCGACTGCGGACAGAAGCAGAAAAGCCCACAGATTTTTAATGTGGAGAAAATACATCAGGGCATAGGAACCGCCGGCGAGAAGCATTCCGGCCACGGAACCTTCTTTTTTCCCCACTTTTCTGGAAAGGGGAACGCTTATGGGCGCGACAATAAACAGCATCACAGCCGTGGAGATCATTGTAAAAAGGGAGATTCCCTCCGCGCTTTTAAAATATTCCGGATAAACGAAATTGTTCATGGAGCTGATCAGAAGCTGGCTGAGCAGCAGGAAGATCGCCGCGCCGATGATACCAAGCAGAGCACGGCTCTGAAATAC
>OFHM01002584.1_pt1 | contig 10199 bp, 8 predicted proteins | sample 1521311 | NCBI WGS metagenome assembly OFHM01 (sample SAMEA3504083, study PRJEB24116) | mouse gut metagenome | biome: mouse gut; feature: mouse-associated habitat; material: faeces | place: Denmark | collected 2011 | reverse complement strand
CCCCACCACGATAACGGAACGGCCGGAATAGTCCACGCGCTTGCCCAGAAGGTTCTGACGGAACCGTCCGGTCTTGCCCTTCAGCATGTCGGACAGGGACTTCAGCGCCCTGTTGCCGGGTCCCGTCACGGGACGGCCCCGCCTTCCGTTGTCGATCAGAGAGTCCACGGCCTCCTGCAGCATCCTTTTCTCATTACGGACAATGATATCGGGAGCGCCCAGCTCCAGCAGCCTCTTGAGACGGTTGTTTCTATTGATGATTCTTCTATACAGATCATTCAGGTCGGAGGTGGCAAATCTGCCTCCGTCCAGCTGAACCATGGGGCGGATGTCGGGCGGAATCACGGGGATCACGTCCATGACCATCCATTCCGGTCTGTTGCCGGACTCCCGGAAGGCCTCCACTACCTCCAGCCTCTTGATGATTCTGGCCCTCTTCTGTCCGGAAGATTCCTTCAGGCCGGTCTTGAGCTCCTCGGCCTCCTCCTCCAGATCGATGGCCTGCAGCAGCTCCTTGATGGACTCTGCGCCCATGCCCACACGGAACTTATTTCCATAGGCCTCTCTGGCATCCTGATATTCCTTCTCTGAGAGTACCTGCTTGTAGTCAAGATTCGTCTCCCCCGGATCCAGCACGATATAGGATGCAAAGTAGAGTACCTTCTCCAGCACTCTGGGAGACAAGTCCAGAATCAGGCCCATCCGGCTGGGAATCCCTTTGAAATACCAGATATGGGACACGGGAGCCGCCAGTTCGATATGCCCCATGCGCTCCCTGCGGACGCTGGACTTGGTGACTTCCACGCCGCACCTATCGCATACCACGCCCTTGTACCTGATCTTCTTATATTTGCCGCAGTGACATTCCCAGTCCTTGCTGGGGCCGAATATTTTCTCACAGAACAGTCCGTCCCTCTCGGGCTTCAGGGTTCTATAATTGATGGTTTCGGGCTTCATCACCTCCCCATGAGACCACTCTCGAATCTTATCGGGTGAAGCCAGACCGATTTTGATGGCATCAAAAGTCATCGGCTGATATGTCGCTGTTTCATTCTTTGTTTCTGACATGAATGGCACTCCCTTCTAACATAATATATACTCATGAGCAAAAACACTTGCCGACGCATATATAGCCAGCCAGCGTTCCCACAAGAATGCACGAGATCGGCAAATGAACGCGCTCACGAATATAACTTGCAAGAAGTCCACTTGTCTGGAAGAGTGAACCTCTCAAGTTAACGAGCAGCAATGCTGCGAGTAATATGCTTAATACCGGAATCCCTCTTAGAACTCGTCGCCCCCGTCATATTCCTCGTCCTCCAGATCCGACTCGAACACGTCATCGAAATCGTCCTCCTCGTCCTCGGAATTAATAAGCTCGCCGCTCTCATCGTCAAATTCCTGCGCCTGATATCCCATCTCGCCCAGAGAGCCTCGGTCATAGTCATCATCGTATTTGCGGTCGTCGCCCATCTCATAACGGTAATCGATATCACCGTAGTCAATGGTCTCCATGATCTCCACCTCGGTCTGATCCTCCCGCAGAACCCTCACGTCAAGCCCCAGCGCCTGCAGCTCCTTCAGCAGCACCTTGAAGGATTCAGGAATTCCGGGCTCGGGAATGTTGTCCCCCTTAATGATGGCCTCATAGGTCTTTACACGGCCTACCACATCATCCGACTTCACTGTAAGAATTTCCTGCAGGGTATAGGAAGCGCCATAAGCCTCTAATGCCCATACCTCCATCTCACCGAAACGCTGTCCGCCGAACTGAGCCTTTCCGCCCAAGGGCTGCTGAGTCACCAGAGAGTAAGGACCCGTGGAACGTGCATGAATCTTGTCGTCAACCAGATGGTGAAGCTTCAGATAATGCATATGGCCTATGGTGACGGGGCTGTCGAAGTACTCGCCCGTCCTGCCGTCCCGCAGGCGCACCTTTCCGTCTCTGGAAATAGGCACGCCCTTCCAGAGCTCTCTGTTCTCCCTATGCTCTGAGAGATACTGCATGACCTCCGGAAGCAGCTCTTCTTTATGCCTTGCCTCGAATTCCTCCCACTCCAGATTCACATAGTCATTGGCAAGCTCCAGAGTGTCCATGATATCATCTTCGTTTGCACCGTCAAACACCGGCGTGGCCACATTGAAACCCAGAGCCTTCGCCGCAAGGGAAAGGTGAATCTCCAGCACCTGCCCGATGTTCATACGGGAAGGCACGCCCAGAGGATTCAGCACGATGTCCAGGGGACGGCCGTTGGGCAGGTAGGGCATATCCTCCACGGGCAGCACACGGGACACCACGCCCTTGTTGCCGTGGCGGCCTGCCATCTTGTCGCCTACGGAAATCTTTCTCTTCTGGGCTATATAGATGCGGACTGCCTGATTCACGCCGGGAGAGAGCTCATCGCTGTTCTCCCTGGTGAACACTTTTGCGTCCACTACGATGCCATATTCCCCATGGGGAACCTTCAGGGAGGTATCGCGCACCTCTCTCGCCTTCTCGCCGAAGATAGCGCGCAGCAGCCGCTCTTCCGCGGTCAGCTCCGTCTCTCCCTTGGGCGTGACCTTGCCCACCAGGATGTCTCCCGCGTGCACCTCCGCACCGATGCGGATGATGCCTCTGTCGTCCAAATCCTTCAGGGCGTCATCGCCCACGCCGGGCACGTCCCTGGTAATCTCCTCAGGCCCCAGCTTGGTATCTCTGGCCTCCGCCTCATACTCCTCGATATGAACGGAAGTATAGACATCATCCTGAACCAGGCGCTCACTCAAAAGGACGGCATCCTCGTAATTATAACCTTCCCATGTCATGAAGCCGATCAACGGGTTCTTCCCCAGAGCCAGCTCACCCATAGCGGTGGAAGGACCGTCGGCAATCACCTGGCCTGCCGCCACATGATCTCCCTTAAATACAATGGGCTTCTGATTATAACAGTTGGACTGGTTGCTGCGGGCAAACTTGGTCAGATGGAACTCCGCCTTCTCTCCGTCGTCATAAGTCATTCTGATCAGAGCCGCAGACACATAGTCAATGGTACCCGGCTTCTTGGCCACAATACACACACCCGAGTCCACTGCCACCTTGGTCTCCATACCCGTACCGACCACAGGCGCTTCCGTGGTCAGCAAAGGCACCGCCTGACGCTGCATATTGGAACCCATCAGCGCACGGTTGGCATCGTCATTCTGCAGAAACGGAATCAGAGCCGTCGCCACGGAGAACACCATTCTGGGAGATACGTCCATATAGTCAAACATGGCACGGGGATATTCGGAAGTCTCGTCCTTATAACGGCCGGAAACGGTATTCCGTACAAAATGCCCCTCTGCATCCAGCGCCTCGCTGGCCTGCGCCACATGATAATTATCCTCTTCATCCGCTGTCATATATACAACTTCATTGGTGACCACCGGATTCTTGGGATCTGTCTTGTCTATCTTCCTGTAAGGAGCCTCAATGAAACCGTATTCATTGATTCTGGCATAGCTTGCAAGATAATTGATCAATCCGATATTGGGTCCCTCGGGGGTCTCTATGGGGCACATTCTTCCGTAATGGGAATAATGCACGTCACGGACCTCAAAACCTGCCCGGTCTCTGGACAGACCGCCGGGGCCCAGGGCGGAAAGACGTCTCTTGTTGGTCAGCTCTGCCAGCGGGTTATTCTGATCCATAAACTGAGACAGCTGAGAGGAACCGAAAAATTCCTTTACCGCCGCCGTCACCGGCTTGATATTGATCAAAGCCTGAGGCGAAGTCTCATCCGCATCATGGGTGGTCATGCGCTCCCGCACCACTCTCTCCATTCTGGACAGACCGATCCTGTACTGATTCTGGAGCAGCTCTCCCACAGAGCGGATACGTCTGTTGCCCAGATGATCGATATCGTCATCATTGCCCAGGCCGTACTCCAGATGCATATTATAATTGATGGAAGCGATGATATCTTCCTTTGTTATATGCTTGGGCACCAGTTCGTGCACATTCTTTTTAAGCGCTCCGGCCAATTTCTCCGGATCGGAGGCAAATTCCTCCAGAATCTGAGCCAGCACCGGATAGTACACCTTCTCATGGATGCCGAATTCATGGGGATCGCAATCCACAAAGCTGGTCAGATCCACCATCATATTGGAGAGTACCTTCACATTCTTCTCCTCTGTCTGAATATAGACGAAAGGAATGGCAGCATTCTGGAACGCGTCGGCCATCTCCATGGTCACTTTAGCCCCTGCCTCCGCCAACACTTCTCCCGTAGACGGATCTACCGCGTCGGCAGCCAGGATCTGATTTCGGATACGATTCCGGAAGGATAATTTTTTATTAAATTTATATCGTCCCACCTTCGCCAGATCATATCTGCGGGGATCGAAAAACATAGCGTTAATCAGGCTCTCCGCACTCTCCACGCTCAGCGGCTCACCGGGACGGATCTTTTTATACAGCTCCAGCAGCCCCTCCTGATAATTCTCGGCAGTATCCTTGGAAAAGCTGGCCTCGATCTTCGGCTCGTCCCCGAAAACCTCCCGAATCTCGTCATTTGTCCCGATTCCCAGCGCACGGATCAGCACAGTCACCGGAACCTTACGGGTTCTGTCCACACGTACATAGAAAACGTCATTTGAGTCCGTCTCATACTCCAGCCACGCACCTCTGTTGGGGATCACGGTACAGGAATACAGCTTCTTCCCCAGCTTGTCATGCCCTATTGCATAATAGATACCGGGGGAACGCACCAACTGGCTTACGATGACACGCTCTGCTCCATTGATTACGAAAGTACCGGTCTCTGTCATCAGAGGAAGATCGCCCATGAAAATCTTATGTTCACTGATTTCTTCTTTTTCCTTATTGTAGAGACGAACCGTCACCGTCAGCGGAGCCGCATAGGTGGCATCCCTCTCCTTGCATTCCTCGATCGAATATTTTACATCGTTTTTGCTCAGTTCAAAGTCAACAAATTCAAGACTTAATGAGCCGCTGTAGTCAGCAATGGGGGAGATATCGTCAAAAGCTTCTCGCAGTCCCTCCGAAAGAAACCACTGATAGGAATCCTTCTGAACTTCAAGCAGATTTGGCATCTCCAATACTTCATTTTGACGCGCGTAGCTCATACGCATAACTTTGGTGCCGGCAACTGGACGTATTCTGTTTTTCTCCATTGACATTTCACCCCATTCTTTCTGTGCGAAATCCGGAATTTCCAAGCGGACGTTCAAAACGGAAACAAAAGGACTCTGTCCCTGCAGCCTTCTGACGCCCAAAAATTCTTCCTGTACTTTTACGCCTGATCCGCCCACTGCCTTGCAGCCAAGGCGAAAATAACGCAAAAAAACTGCTTTATCTCCTGAAGCAGGCATAATAAAGTGTCTCTGACAATTCCTCAGGAATCCCCTCAAGGGGACTGCATCGCGCAATAATGCACTATCCATAATATCACAAATTGGAAAAGAGGTCAAGTTAAATTTAGAAAATTTTAGGAATTTAGAGCCCGTTCAGATCTTTCGGAAAACAGAAAAGACAGCTTTTAGAGAATCCGAAAACTGTCTTTCCTGTGCATTTTGCTTTCGTTATTTTACGGTTACCTTAGCGCCGACTTCTTCAAGTTTCTTCTTTACTTCCTCGGCCTCATCCTTGCTGATGCCTTCCTTGATTACCTTGGGAGCACCCTCAACGGTATCCTTAGCTTCCTTCAGGCCCAGTCCGGTAATCTCACGGACAACCTTGATAACCTTAACCTTCTCGGAACCAACCTCTGTCAGTTCTACATCGAACTCGGTCTTCTCTTCCACTTCCTCTGCAGGGCCTGCTGCTGCAACTACAACGCCTGCTGCTGCGGATACGCCGAACTCTTCCTCACAAGCCTTCACAAGATCATTCAACTCTAATACGGTCATCTCTTTGATCGCTTCGATCAGTTCCTGAGCTGTCAATTTAGCCATTTTATTATCCTCCATTTTCTGATTTTTATTTTCTGCCGTCGCCGGGGCTGCCTGCCCTCCTGTCCGCGGCGGCCTACGCGTCTCCGGAGACGTACGCCCGTACCGGCAATGCCTGCCGCATCAGCCGTCTCACGGGATATCCGCTCCCGAAACAATATTGCCTTGCACTATGGCAAATCCAATCATGCTTCCTTACTCTGCAGGAGCCGCTTCAGGCTCTGCCGCAGCTGCCTCACATGCAGAAGCGCCGCCTTTTTCCGCCAGCTGGTTCATTACGCGGGCGAAATTGGTAATCGGACTCTGCAGGCTGCCAAGCAGCTTGGAAATAAGGACTTCCCTGGAAGGAATGCTGGCGATAGCCGCCATTCCCTTTGCATCATACACGGTGCCTTCCACCACGCCTGCCTTAATCTCCAGCTTGTTGGCGGTCTTCGCGAAATCGGTGAGTACTCTCGCCGGAGCCGTCGCGTCATCTGTGGAGACGGCAATCGCATTGGGGCCTTCCAGATAGGGAGCCAGGCCTTCAAATGCCGTACCCTTGAATGCGAAATTCATCAGGGTATTCTTGTACACCTTGTAGGTGATGCCTGCTTCGCGCAGGTTCCTGCGCAGCTGCGTATCCTGCTCAACGGTAAGTCCGCAGTAGTCTACCAGTACAACCGATTGGGCGTCTTTCACGCAGGCGGAAATCTCATCCACAATGGGTTTCTTCAATTCAACCTTTGCCATTTCTTTACCTCCTTATAGATTTTATGCCGATAAAGAAGCTGCTGCACGCTGCCCCCGCAGCATGACAATCCATTTAAAAACCCCTGAGAATACGGAAGTCCTCCGAAACAAGCCTGGGAGAACTCCCCGGGAACCGGCTGTACCTCGAAACCGTTTCCTTTCACTCAGGGGGATAATCATCAAATGTGCGCCTCGGTGCATCCCGACATTACATCGGCATACCCTCCGCCGCCTTCTTCTCCTCGGTAGGATTTACGTCGGAAATACATTGCTTCCGTATCCGCCGGGCGGCTACCGGAACATGCTCCCAACACCTACTGTCTTCGGCCTGGTTTATAACCATTGGAATCATACCATAAGGAGCCAACATAAGTCAACCCCAAAATAAATATTTTAGAACTTTGCAACATTCAGCTTTACGCCGGGACCCATGGTGCTGGTCAGCGTAATGCTTCTCAGGAACTGTCCCTTTACCGCGCTGGGCCTTGCCTTGACGATGGCATCCATCAGCGCGTTAAAGTTCTCCTGCAGCGCCTCGTCGGTGAAGGAAACCTTTCCGACGGGTACGTGGATAATGTTGGTCTTGTCAAGCCTGTACTCAATCTTACCGGCTTTGATATCCTTAACGGCCTTGGTTACATCCATGGTAACGGTACCTGCCTTGGGATTGGGCATCAGGCCCTTAGGTCCCAGGACTTTACCGAGGCGTCCCACTACGCCCATCATATCGGGGGTGGCAATGACCACGTCGAAATCCATCCAGTTCTCGTTCATGATCTTCTGCATGTATTCCTCACCGCCCACGTACTCTGCACCGGCGGCCTCGGCAGCCTTGGCGGCGTCATTCTTAGCAAAGACCATAACCCGTACCTTTTTGCCGGTACCGTTGGGCAGCACCACAGCGCCGCGAACCTGCTGGTCGGCGTGGCGGGAGTCGACGCCCAGCTTCACGTGGAGCTCGACCGTCTCGTCAAACTTGGCGGTGGCGGTGTCCACCACCAGCTTCATGGCGTCGGTGGTATCGTACAGCATATTTTTGTCGATCTTCTTCGCGCTGTCCTGATATTTCTTTCCTCTAAACATTCCAATCCCCTCCTTACTCGCCCACCAGGATGCCCATGGAGCGGGCAGTACCGGCGATCATGCTCATAGCGGCCTCGATGGAGGCGGCGTTGAGGTCGGGCATCTTGGTCTCGGCGATCTTGCGCACGTCCTCCTTGCTGATGGTGGCCACCTTGTTCTTGTTGGGCACGCCGGAGGCCTTGTCAATGCCGCAGGCCTTCTTGATCAGCACGGGGGCGGGGGGCGTCTTGGTGATAAAGGTGAAGGAGCGGTCGGCGTAGACGGTGATGATCACGGGGATGATCAGGCCCACGTCGTTCTTGGTCCGCTCGTTGAACTCCTTGGTAAAGGCGGCGATGTTCACGCCGTGCTGGCCCAGGGCGGGGCCGACCGGGGGGGCGGGAGTCGCCTTGCCGGCGGGAATCTGCAATTTTACGTATCCAGTTACTTTCTGTGCCACGAAAGAGCACCTCCATTTGAAAAATGTGGTAGTTTGGCGGAGTTTTTAACTCCTCCCACTGTTGGGGTCCATTTTGTAGGGCGCGACGACCCCGGCGCGCCGTTTTGAAGCAGCCCGGAGCAGGCGGCGCGCCGAGTCGTCGCGCCCTACACCGGGTCAGGCATGATCAGGAATTCGCCGGTTCCACCTGGTCCAGCTCCAGCTCCACGGGGGTCTCGCGTCCAAACATGGACACCACCACCCGGACCTTGCCGTTGTCCAGGTCGATCTCGTCCACGGTGCCCAGAAAGGACTCCAAAGCGCCGTCGGTGATGCGCACGGTGTCGCCCAGCTGGTAGCTGACCACGACCTCCCGCTTCTCCACGCCCAGGGCGGCCACGTCGGCCTCGCTCAGGGGGATGGCCTTGTTGCCCTCGCCCAAAAAGCCGGTAACGCCCCGGATGTTGCGCACCACGTGCCAGGTCTCGTCGTTCATCACCATCTTCACCAGGACATAGCCGGGGAACACCTTGCGCTCCACGTCCTTGGGGCCGTTGTCAGTGATCTCGGTGACGGTCTCCAGGGGGATGCTGATCTCGTGGATCAGCTCGTGCATATTGCGGTTTTCGACATACTTTTCGATGGTGGCCTTCACCGTGTTCTCATAGCCGGAGTAGGTGTGGACCACATACCAATTCGCGTTGCCAGCCATCCGCGTCACCCTTTGAAGAACCCGATCAGGAATTTGATGCCTTCCTGGGCCACAAGGTCAAACAGGCCGATAAAAATACCGACCACGATCACGCAGGCGATGACGATCAGGGTGTTGTTGATGGTCTGCTTGCGGGTGGGCCACTGGACCTTCTTCAGCTCGCTCTTCATGTCCCGGAACCACTTGCCCACGCGGGCGAAGAAGCCGGGCTTGGCGTTTTTATCGGACTTCTTGTCCTTCTTGGCGGCCTGGACGGCCTTTTCGTTTTCAGCCATTACTTACCCTTCTTTCATTTTGGCCATTACGCCAATCACTTCGTCTCATTGTGAACGGTGTGCTTCCTGCAGAAGGGGCAGTATTTGTTCAACTCCAGACGGTCGGGGGTATTCTTCTTGTTCTTAAAGGTATTGTAGTTTCTCTGCTTGCACTCAGAGCACCGCAGGGTGATCTTGATGCGCGCGCCGGCTTTTGCTGCCATTTGTTCGGCACCTCCTTTTTTATTTGACAGGGGGCTGGTCCGTTTTTTCAAAAGAAAACGCCGGACACGGCCTGTCTCAAGCCGAAATCCAGCGCCAAGGGCGCAATTGCGCCCCAAAGCCACGGTGGATGTCCGGCTGCTGCCTCCCTGTGTCCTATGGGTCAGGTGGAGGGGTCCGCCCCCCAGACACCGTATCCGGACAGCGGAAAAAAAGCCCCTTTTCACAGGTATCGACTACTATATCACGCCTGTCCGCCGCCGTCAAGGACTTTTTTCACTTTTTCGTTAAAAATTTGTGAAGGTTTTCCCCAAAGATGAAATTTGGTTTGCATTCCCCAGACAGGTATGGTATACTCTTGGCTTAAATAACATTATAGAGAGTTTTTCCCAAGGCGCGGAAATTTAAACCGGTTTTTTCGGAGCCCGCCCGGGAACCGCCGGATTACAGCGGGCGCATCATGCGCGCCCCCACAAATCCGCTTCATAAAGGAGGAGCATGATATGTCCATTCTCATCCCAAACGGCACCCTCCTCTGTCCCCAGGGGCCTGTGCGGGCGGATCTCCGGGTGGCGGGGGAGCGGATCGCGGAGATCGGCCCCGGCCTGCCCCCGGGGGACAGCCGGGTGCTTGACGCGTCGGGCAGGCTGGTATTTCCCGGCTTCATCGACACCCACACCCACTTCGAGATGAACAAGGGCACGCCCCGGGAGACGGCGGACGGCTGGGCCTCCGGCACCCGGGCGGCGTTGGCGGGGGGCACCACCACCGTGCTGGACTTCGCCGAGCCGGAGCGGGGCGCGTCCCTGGACGAGATCCTGGCCCTGCTGGAGGCCCTGATTGG
>OFHM01002581.1_pt1 | contig 10205 bp, 3 predicted proteins | sample 1521311 | NCBI WGS metagenome assembly OFHM01 (sample SAMEA3504083, study PRJEB24116) | mouse gut metagenome | biome: mouse gut; feature: mouse-associated habitat; material: faeces | place: Denmark | collected 2011 | reverse complement strand
CCAGCGGCGGATAGCGCTGTTCAAGTTTAAAGGCAGGCTGTGGCCCGGCCAGCGCCTGATGATAGAATTCATGATGCCAATCAATGCAGACAGGGGCGCCGCTGTTTCCCAGGAGCTGATGGAGTCCTATGGCTATGGGTTTAAAAAGGGCAACTATACGCCGTATATCCCGACGGCAGAGGACGGGTTCGGAAGCTGCGGCCTGGTAACAGACTCCCGTGATGTGAATGACAACGGAATGACCGTGGAGATGTCCCTGCGGCGTACAATTTCAGGGCTCAGCTTCAAGGAGGAGCCGACCCTCAAGCAGATCAAGAAGGTAGACAGCCAGATCCACAGCGACTACGATTATAACAGCGGCCCGGCCAGCGTGCCGGAAGGTACGGACTATACGTTCCGGGTATCTGTCATGAACCAGTCTACCGGGGATCCGAAAGAGCACAGTGAAGTATCCCTGTATGATGTGCTCCCGCACCTGGGGGACAGCCAGACCTACAGCGGCGACACCGCAAATAACCAGATCCCGAGGGATTCCTCATGGAACGGCTGGCTGCTGCCGGATTCGATAGAGGTAAGGGTATATGACCCGAACAAGTCTACGGAGTTCCCGGAAGGGGAGCTGCTGGAGATGACGAAGGATGCGGCGCACCCGAAGGACTATGATATATGGGTAGGCCCCTTTGAACAGACAGGAAATACCTATAAGCCATTAGATGTCTCTGCGCTGCCGCCATATAAAGCGGATGAGTCCCAGGGCATGGAGTTCGGAACCAAGGATATGTACTTCTACGGCGTCCTGGTCGGGGATGACGCCAGGAAGAAGAGCCGGAAGATGGTGCGGCTGGCAGACCTGATTGCCGCTACGAAAAATAATCCGGACGCGTATGAGGCTGCCATTAAGGCGATACGTTCCATCTGGATGGAGATGGAAGATAAGAGTTACTATATCAAAGACTATAACCGTATTGAAATGAGCTACTCCATGCACGCACCGCTGAACGTGCCGAAATACGTAGGGGATGTTTCAGGAGACGCCAGCACACAGTTCATTGATTCCAAGGGTTACTGCGGATGGAATACTTTTGTACACCATGCCGTGGGCGCAGGCATGACCGGAGAGAACAGTAAAGCCGGAGTATATCTGAATGCGCCGGAAGGCAGGGGGTATATCGGAAGCTATATATGGCATGACTTTAACTATGATACGCTGATGAATGAGGCAGAATACGAAGAAGGCACGAACGGGCGGCTCCAGGTATCAAAACTTACGACAGACCTGGACTTCGACGGTATACCGGATGACCCGGGAATCAACCATGTGAAAGTGGAGCTGCTGAGCGAAAACGGTTATGTGGTGAACCGGAACGGCGAGGCTATTACAGAAGTGAAGCGTGATGGGGAAGGCGTGAAGTATGCGCTCATTGACGAGGCTACGGGCGAGATACAGACAACTGGTGAGAACCAGATTAACCGTTACACGGACTGTGGGCCGGCAGCGGCTTATATCTCAGAGAGCGACTACTTCGGGCACAAAGGCTACTACATGCTTTCAGACCTGAAGCCCGGCAGATACAGACTGCGGTTTACCTTCCCGGAGAGCCTGGCGAACTATGCGGTAACGACGCTGGATATCGGTGACACAAAGACAAAGCTTGATATTTACCGTAAGGGTGACACGCTCCCTGACCTGGGGAATGAAGGCGTAGGAGATGCGCCGGGAGATGCGATGGCAGTGACCAGCCTGGTGGCGCAGACAAGGGATGTGATCCAGGTAAATGCGGCAGATATGGATGACACTACGGTGGGCGCAGACGGGCTGACGCCACACCAGCGTTATGACCTGGCCATGACTTCCTACAATGTGGGAATCGGCAGGCCACATACGATAGGCGGCTGGGCATGGTTTGATGAGCACATGGACCCGGACAGCGGGGAGGATACGCCGGATATCGACGGTTTCATGGATGACAGCGAGGATAAGCTCGGAAAAGTACGGGTGACGCTGTATGAGTATGACCCGGATACAGAAGAGCTTAAAGAAGCAAACGACATTGACGGAAAGCCGGCATCTATCCTGACAGAAATTACAGATGTTTCAGATTTGGCCAGTGCGGAGAACGGGAAGTTCGCGTTCCGGGTACGCCCGGGATGGTATCTGGTTAAGGCAGAGAATGAAGATGACGCGGTTATTTTAAAGCCGACGCCTTACAAGCACAATGACAGTGCCCTGGCGGCAGAGAACGACAATGATTTGGAGAAAGTCGGCCTTTCCATGCAGACGAAGCCTTTCGAAGTGCAGTATGAGCTGGGAGAAGACGGCAGGCCGCTGTATGACGCGCTTGGCCAGGGATATAAGCATAAGATGCAGCTGGGGCTTGGCTTTGTAGATGCCGGAAGAGGCTTCCTGGGCGATACGATCTGGAGTGACGGGAACTACAACGGCATCCAGGAAGGGCTGGAACCAGGCATCGGCGGCGTGGCCGTGACTGTGGAGAGGTATTACTGGGATAATGAGGCAATGCAGTGGAAACAGCAGGAGGAGCGTTTTACATCCCAAAAGACGACTACGGATGCCGGGAATTTCGTGTTCCAGGAAAAAACCACCTATACGCCGGATGGCGGGTCCGCCTGCCTGGCAGGATACAGGCTCCGCATTGATAAGGATGTTTTAGAGGGGCTGCCTGCGCACTATGCGGTCACTAAGTATCAGAACAGGCCGGATAAAGAGCTTGGCGAAGAGCTGGACAGCGATATGCTGACAGAGGCGAAAGACACGCCGGACGGAAAGAAAGCATATTATCTGACGGATATCGACATGATGCCAATCGTGCTGGCTAATGAGGCGCAGGAGGGGGCAGATCCCAAAAACCTGATGCCTTACGGAAGGAAGCTTTACGATGTGACGGATGGCGGCAGCCGGCTGATTCACGACGGCGGCTTGAAAGAGTTCGAGAAAATCCAGGTGAAAGGTATCATCTGGAATGACAGGGACTACGACGGCATCCGCAAAACGGAAGTGGATCCAGATGATCCGGACGATATGGCGGAGCCGGGCATTCCAGGCGTAACCGTGGTACTGGAACGGTATATCCGGGATTCCGGGGACTTCCGCAAACTGGATGAAAGGGAAGCCGTTACAGACAGCACAGGGCACTATACCTTCAATAATGTAGGGACTTACTATGAAGACCCGGATGCAGGAAGCTGGCATGTGACGTACTACAGGCTGAAGCTTAAGGAGCTTCCGGAGGGCTATCGTGTCACCAGGTACCACCAGGGAAAGGATACGTCTGTGGACAGCGACCTGGCAGTGACAGACCTGTACCTGACAAAAGGAACGGCGCCTGTGGAGAAGGATTACTTCGCAGCGGCAAGCACATCCAGACAGCCGCATAATGAGGACTACTGCCTGAATGAAGGAAAGGTTAAATATGACATCGTCCAGGGCGGCGGAAATATAGGCGGCTATGACGGCGGCCTGAAAGGGCCGGAAACAGGAAGCCTGTCAGGGCTTATCTGGAAGGAGAAAGCGTATGACGGCATCCATCAGGAAGATGAAGAGGGCTTCCCGGGATTAACACTTACCATTGACCAGTATTACCTGGATGCAGATGGAGAGTGGACGAAAGAACAGGCAGGATATGCACAGGCAGTTACGGACGATGACGGCAGATACCTCTTTGAAGGGCTCCCGGTGCATATCGAGAAGGAAGGAAAGTGGTATCTGGCAGGGTATAAGATGACGCTGCCGCGCCAAGAGAAGATAACAGGTTATGAGACCACCTGGTACCATAAAGGGCAGGATAATGAGATTGACAGTGATGCCGTGGGCACGATGGATTTAGGCGAAGATTACCCGCTGGTAGACCGCGACGGGACAACGGAACGGGAATTCAGCGTGACGGCAAAAGAGGCGGCAAAAGGGACGAATGATGACAAAGGCGCATATGTGTTTGAATATGCAGGCAGGGAATATGATATCCTGACAGGGACCAATGCGCATGGACCGGATGTGGGCCTGAAAGAGCTGGAAACGACCACCATGTATGGCTGGGTATGGAACGACAAGGATTATGATGGCATACGGCAAACTGATAAGACCGTGGACGTCCCAATCGAAGGGCAGACGGTATACCTGGATCAGTACTATCTGTCAAAGAAGGGTGAGTGGGAGCTGTCTCAGGCAGGATATGCCACGACGCTTACTGACGAAAACGGAAGGTATGAGTTTGCGGATATCCCTGCGATGCTGGAAGTCGGGAATGTAAGGCGGCTGACAGCATACCAGGTGCGGATGGATGCCATGAACCAGGGCTGGACGCTGACGAAGTACCGCCAGGGAAAAGAAAGCCTCAAGTGGAGCGATTTAAGGCAGGAGGATCCGGATGCGGCAGCTGCCCGGGAAGGTGTAAAAGCAGTGCAGGATGGGCCGGAAACAGGCGAGCCGGGCGAAACGACGCCAGAAGAAGGAAAGCCGGATGAAATGAAAGTCCCGTTGACCCTGATGGAGGACGAGGAATTCCTCCCGGCGGCTGATGAAGTCGAACGGGCACACAGCAGCTACTGCGTGATGGCGCCAGACGGAAAGATTTACGATATGCTGGCGGCGCCGGAGACGAAGGCCAGCGGAAATGCGGGAGAGCTGCCTTACGCGACGGGAAGCATCAGCGGATGGGTCTGGGAAGACAAGAATTATGACGGCATCCAGGATCCGGACGAAAAACCGGTTACAGAGGCATTGACAGTAAAGCTGGAGCGTTTCATTTATGAAAACGGAAACTGGGTGAAAGATGACGGGTTTGCAGGCAAAGAAGCCCGGACGGATGCCGTGACAGGAGGCTACCGTTTTGATAAACTGCCGACCCATCAGGATGCGTACGACGAGGATGGGAATATCATACTTGGCAATTTCAAAGTCTATGGCTACCAGGTGCGCATCGACATGGACGGATGCGCGGCAGACGGCCTGTGGGATACCTATGCGGTGACAAAGTACCGGGCAGGAAGCAACCGGGCGAAAGACAGCGACTGGATCATCTCGGACGATGCTGACAGCGGCAGGCTGACGGCGGCGGATGAATACATCGTGGTAGCTGCCGAGGCAGGGGAGAATGCAAACCCCGTCAATGTGGCGGAGGTGGAGGGAATCTCCTATGACGCCTGCCAGGGCACGGATATAGACGGGCTGGATGCAGGGCTGAAACGCTATGAGGACGCGGCACTGCTTGGCATAGTCTGGAAAGACGCCAACCATGACGGCATTCTGGACGAAGGCGAAGAGAAGATAGAAGGGCTGGAACTGGTATTGACCCAGGCATACTATAAAGATGGCAGGTGGACGAAGGCAGAAGATTTCAGGCAGGAGAAAAAGACGGGAGAAGACGGGACGTATAAGTTTGGGAACCTCCCGGCATCCCTGAATATCGACGGCACACGCTGTCTTGCAGGCTACCAGCTCCATGTAGACGGGGACGGTGCGACACTGGCGAAAGTGCTCAAGCAGTATGCTGTGAGCAAATACATGGTTGAGGACGGCAGCGAGAAGGACACCAAGCTTCTCTGGGAAGGGCTGCATATGTCCTGGCCCGAAGAGGAGAACAGCGGCTGGCTGGTATTTGCGAAGGAAGCTGCAGGCGGTTTTTCAGGCAACAGCTACAATTACCGTCAGGCTGGCGGCAGGAATTACGACCTGGCGTACTCGGAGGATATCGGCAGCATGAATGCCGGGTTCTCCCCATACCAGACAACTTCCATTACAGGAACCGCCTGGACAGAGGATTATGATGAGAAAGGCGAAGCCGATGGAATCCGTCAGGAGACGGAGAAGCGGCAGGCAGGCATAAAAGTATTCCTGGATCAGTACTATCTGGATAAGGGCAAATGGAAAAAAGCGGATAAGTGGATTTCCTTTATGAGCGCCCAGCCGGAACAGGAACCGGAGCCAGAGCCGGAAGGCAGGAAAGCAAAACGCCGGGAGGCGGAAGCAGACGGGAATCCAGGAGGAAACACAGGTGAAAACCCAGACGGGAATCCAGGAGGAAACACGGGTGAAAACCCAGACGAGAATCCGGGAGGAAACACGGGTGAGAACCCAGATGAGAATCCGGGAGGAGATGCGGGTGAAGTTCCCGATGACGGCCTTGAGGACAGACCGGTATCTGTGCCGGATAAAGACGGGCTGGTCACTGCAGTAACGGATGAGAATGGCGTTTATCGGTTTGACGGGCTTCCGACTAATGGAATCCTGAAAGAAGCAGGCGGCACGGAACGCAGGGTTATCCTGGGATATAAGCTGAGGGTTCCGGAGCTTCCGGAAGGCTTCGATGTCACTTGGCATCTGGCAGGAGATGGCGTGATGGACAGTGACTTGGATGAAGCAACCACGGAAATGACACCTGAAATCCTGGTGGCGCCAAAGACTGCAGATCCGGAGGAGACAGATGAAAACAAGCTGGACGGCTACAGCATTGTGCTGGCAGAGAGCTATGACGGCATTGATGCCGGGTTCATGCCTTACAGGGGAAGCCTGGTCGAAGGAATCGTGTGGAACGATAAGGACTGGGACGGCCTGCAGGGTACAGAACCGGGGCTGGAAGGCCATAAAGTATATCTGGACGTAATGATTGAAGGTACGGACATTGAGGAAGGGGATACGGCTTCAGGACTGGCGCTGTTTGCAGATAAGGAAGAGGAAGACCCGGATAAGGAACCGCCTGAAGGCTCAGACGGGGAAGACCCGGATAAGAAGCCGTCTGAAGGCACAGAAGGAGCCGGGACGGATGAAAACGCGCCGGACAGGAAAGCGGTGAAACGTACGGCAGATACGGAAGCAGGTACAGAGCCAGGTACAGAAACAGAGAATAAGAATCCATCTGAGGGAGCAGGAGATAAGAATCCGTCCACCGGGGAGGAAGACCCGGATAAGAAGCCCGATGAGACGCCGGAAGAGCCGGAGTGGATATCACCTGTCGAGACAGATGTGCCGGGCGAGGAGACAGACGGAATCCTTCAGGATGGCGTCTACCGGGCATATGCATCCTGTGTTACGGATGCAGAAGGAAACTACCGCTTTGCGGATGTACCCGTACTGGACAGAAAGACCAGACGTCCTTACAGGTACAGGCTGCGCATGGAGAAACCTTCCAATGCATACTATGTGCCCCTGAATGCTGGGGACGACAGTGTGGATAACGATTATGCCCACCTGAATCTGGCAGGATACCTGACCGACCAGGCACAGGGCATCACCCGGAGCTTCCGGCTGGGCGGGGCGGCAGAGAAAGAGAACGCTTACGGCTACATCTACCACATAGGATACACCACTGTGCAGGATATGCTGGATTTCGGACTGCATGTACTGGATACGGAAACCGTAGTGGCAGGAAGTGTGTTTGTGGATGAAAACAAAGACGGCATACGGAACGGGGAAGAGCAGGGAAGGAAGGCAGTAAATATCATCCTGTACCGCTATGACCCTGTTGCACAGACCTGGAAAGAGACGCCGGACGCAGAAGGGAAATCCCGTATACTGACAGGGGAGGACGGGCGCTATATGTTCCGTGTTCCGGTGGCAGATATGGAAAAGGAATCTCCCAATTATCTCACCCCGTACCGCTACCGTGTATCGATTATGAAGCCAAAGGACGACGCCTCCTTCTCGGTGAAATATCCCGGAAGACAGGCTGTGAACGCGGCGACGCTGGGAGCAGGGCTGTATGATGCATCAAAGGATTACCAGACGCTGGCAAAGAAAGTCAATGACTTTAACGATGCAGTAACGATGGAAGGAAAAGAAGAGAGCGGGCTTCCCGCCGCAGGGCCGCAGCTGGTAATCAGCAGTGAGTTCGAGCTGGCGGAAGTACACCGTGATCACTATATGGGGCGGGATGTAGTTTCTCTTGACCGGGTACATGTAGACATCGGCCGCGGCGCGGCGCTTCTTGAAGATGGCGGCGAGGGCATTACCGCAGATATGGAGGTATGGCCGCTGCCAAAGAACCAGCCGTATGTACCGGGCACAGAGCCTTTAGAGACAGAGACAGACGACCCGGTGGAAACGGTACGTACCGGGGATGATACCCAGATAGGGAAATATATCCTGGTGCTGGCGGTATCAGGACTGATGATAGGGCTCCTGGTCTTCTTCAAAAAGCGTAAGAAAGAGGACGAAGAAAGCTAAAAAGTGAAAATGTCCCTGGCAAAATGCCAGGGGCATTTTCGTGTTTTTAAGTATGCAAGTTCCAATTTTTTATGTGTAGTAAAGCTTTTTATATAGAAGTCTGTGGTAACAGTTCAGCCCAGGACTTTGCACTTGCTGCAAAGTCCGTGAGAATGCGTAAATTCAGCCAGAGAATCCAGCCCTTTGCGAACAGCAAACTTTAAATGGGCTGGATTCCGTAACAGTGAAGCCGCAGGCTGAACTGTTACAGTCTGTGAATTTTCCATGATTTTCTTGCATTTTGAGTAAGAAGGGTATAATATATAATAGAAAAAATTCTATGAAGTGCTTATATAGCAGTTTGATTTTCAAGTCATATATGAGTAAGGAGTACATATGAATTTAAAAAAATTAAGCAAGATGACAGGATGCCTGGTACTGTCGGGCGCTTTGCTTCTGCAGACTCCCGGAATGGTATTTGCGGCAGAGCGAATAACAGATATCAAAGAAAGACAAGCGGATTCAGAGATGGTTACGGAAGGTATTTCTGAGACGCAGACAGAGAAAGAAACTGAGAAACCAACAGAGAAACCAACAGAAACAGAGACACAGACGGAGACACAGACAGAATCCCACACAGAGTCAGAAACGACTATGCCGACAGAAACAGAATCGGAGAGTGAGACGGCAGCTGTTGTGCAGACGGAAACGGTGAAACAGACAGAGTCGGAAACACCAACGGTTACGGAGCCGGATACTGTGGGGACGACGGAAGAAACTCCTGAAACACCGGGAGAGAAAAAGGGAAATAAGAAAATAAAAGGGAAAAACGGGCTGATAACCATAAAACGCCCGAAGCAGGCAAAGGAGCAGGAGCAGGAATGCTGCGAAACATCCCCAAGATGCTTGAGATCACACGCGCGGTAGTGGATGCGGTCAAGCTCCCTGTCACTGTCAAGACCCGCCTCGGATGGGATCATGAGTCAAAAATAATCGTGGAACTTGCCGAGCAGCTCCAGGATTGCGGCATCAGTGCACTCACCGTGCATGGCAGAACACGCTCACAGATGTACACCGGATCGGCTGACTGGGAAATGATAGCCAAGGTAAAAGAAAATCCAAGGCTCACAGTACCTGTGATCGGCAACGGCGATATAACTTCGCCGGAGATGGCACTCGAAGCTTTCGACCGTTACGGAGTTGACGGAGTGATGGTGGGACGTGCCAGCATAGGCGCACCATGGATATTCCACGACATCATGCAGGCAATACATGGCGAAGAGGCAAAACCGCTGCCTATGGAAGATCGTTTCAATCTGCTGCGCCGTCAGATACGTGAGAGCGTCGACCGCATTGACGAATACCGTGGCATACTACATATACGCCGGCATCTTGCCGCCTCTCCCCTATTCAAAGGGATCTCACATTTCCGCGAAACACGTATACGCATGCTACAGGCATCTACCCTTGATGAACTGATGGGTGTGCTGAGCGAAGTAGAGGAAATGATAAGCCGGCAATCGGAATAATAATCGACCTGACAAACCTGAAAATTCATCCTTAAGATATGAAGACAACAATAATATCCGCAATACTCCTTATAGCCTCAGCCGTGTCGGCATCTGCTCAAAGCTACAACAACTACGACCTGAATGTAGGAGAATTCAGCGAACTGAGAGTGCTTGACGGCATAAATGTCGACTACACCTGTGATGCCGACTCGGCAGGCAGAGCGTTTTTCGACTGTCCGTCAGATCTTGCATCCGCCTTTATATTCACCAACAAGGGGGGTAAGCTCACAATACAGCTTTCCGAGGAAAATATCAAGACACATGACCTGCCAAGACTTAAAGTATGCTCCAAGTTTCTTACTAAGATCGAGAACTCGGGCGACTCGACTCTCCGTGTACTCTCGGTCAAGGAATCACCTAAGTTTGAAGCCAAACTCGAAGGCAACGGACGTCTGATAGTCCGGCACATAGAGGCAAACGAAGTGAAAGGCACTATGCGGCTCGGCAACGGCACACTGATAATCTCAGGCAGATGC
>OFHM01002580.1_pt1 | contig 10205 bp, 9 predicted proteins | sample 1521311 | NCBI WGS metagenome assembly OFHM01 (sample SAMEA3504083, study PRJEB24116) | mouse gut metagenome | biome: mouse gut; feature: mouse-associated habitat; material: faeces | place: Denmark | collected 2011 | reverse complement strand
ATATAACTTGTTTAAAATACTTCATTATATTTCCTCCTCTTCAATCTCAAACACACACCTCTCATATGCATTAATCACCTGTGTCGTCCCATACTTATCATATCTCTTCTGCCGGATTCCATAATTCATATGCATATGCCCGTGGATAAAAAATTTCGGCTTATACTTGTCCATCAGTGTTTTGAATATGCGGAATCCCTGATGCGGAAGGTCGCGTCCGTCATTGAGCTGATATGCCGGGGCATGGGTGAGAAGGATGTCAAAGCCTCCCTTGCGGAGCAGGGAAAACCGCAGCTTCCGCACCCGGCGCGCCATTTCCCTGTCGGTATACTGATGTTTCCCGGGACGGTAGCGCATCGAACCGCCAAGCCCCAAAATCCTGACCCCATTGTACACAAAAATCTTGTCCTCAATGCAGGTGCATCCCTCCGGCGGGTCTTGCTCGTACTTATCATCGTGATTTCCGTGAACATAAAGTACCGGAACTGTAGCGAGCGTAACGAGGAAAGACAGATATTTCGGATTTAAATCTCCAGCCGAAAGTATTAAGTCAATTCCCTCCAGCTTTCCTTCCTCATAATAATCCCACAAATATTTTGATTCTTCATCCGCAACTGCCAATATCTTCATCGGATACTACCTTCCACCAATCCCTGAAGCGAAACCACTGCTTTGGCCTTTTCCACCAGGGCATCTTTCTGTGGAATTGAACCTATAACATTTTCCGCAAGCCAGTCCATTGTTATGATTTCCTCCGGACTCAATGCCTTCCCGGCGTCTTTCTGCACGATGCCCTGCTGAGAATAGAGTATCCCGGAAAACGGGTTAAACTCACCGGAACAAATCGTTTTTTTCAAAAGTTCTATCAGGCGCGCCGTACCGATTGGAAGATGCTGGGAACAGATGACATCCACGATTCCTGCCGACATGCCCCACCAGTAATTCAGCCCTTTTGTTTCATTAGATGCATCATCATACTTCCATGATCCATCCATAATATTCCATATCATCTTTTCGTAAAATTTTCCCCAGTGCCATACCGGCATCGCCAGGCTCCACGGGCCATTTTCCCCCATCCGGTACAACCCAAACTGACGGTTCGCACTGTCTGGTGCAATCATATCGCGCCCTGATATATAACGGATACCCTTTTGGGCAAAACTCTGCTCCACATCATGGTTTTTCAGCGTAGACCATTCCAGGTAAATCTTCGCCCGGGGATTTACCATCTTTGCACCTAACGCAAACGCATTGATGCTTGCCGCCATTCCGAAAATCGGATAATTTGCTATATATCCTATTTTTCCGTTCTCAGACAACGCCCCTGCAATGGCTCCCATCAAAAATTTCGGTTCATACATACGTCCGTAATATGTCCGGATATGCCTATGTGACGTATTTAAAGAACAGTTCAGGATTTTCACCTCCGGATGCTCTATTGCCGCTTTAAGGCTTGCCTTTAAAAATATCGGTGACGTGGTAAAAATCAGATTGCTGCCATTCTGAACCGCGGCTTCCAAAAGTTCTTCCGCATTTTCCTCTGAGCCATTGTCATAACACGCTGTGCTGACCTGGTCCGAAAACATTTGCTGCAAATGCAGCCTGCCCAGCTCATGAGCATATGTCCATGCCGAAGTTTCCGCCGTTTCTTCATGGATAAACGCCACCTTCTGCTTCGGCACGCTAATCGGAAACAAGCGCTCAAAAATATTTTTTTTAATATCTTTCTCATCCGCAGGATCCATCTGAAGTTCGAGGGATTGTTCCGTGCGCAGCAGCTTGAATTCATCCCAGGATTTGGCAAGCTTTTCTTTCAGTTCGGCCGCCGTCATATTCTTTATCACTTCATAGCCATACAAACCGATAAAAGACAAAAATGCATCTCCAGGCAGAACTTCAAGCTTCTTTCCTCCGCGCGCCTCAAATTCTGCACTAAACCGGGTGTAAGCAGAACTAAAATCGAGCTTATCATCATCGCTCCATTCCTCGTCCGGCCGCTTTCCCAACAGATACTGTAGCTTTGCAAAACTTCCCGGCTGTGAAAACCAGATGTAATTTACTCCTGACAAATGGTAAAAATCCATAAATTCATAGTAAATCCGTGTTTCCTTATCCTCTGAATGAGGCGGAATAATACGGGTTACTGTTCCAAGCACCGAAACCGCACCCACAAATTTCAGAACACTGACACGCTTATTTCCTTCCTCAATATAAAAACGGTTCATAAATTCATAAGCCTTCACAGGCTCCCGGATTCCTTCATCCAGATGCGCCTGATACAGCGCCATCCATTTTGCAGCAAACTCTGTATCTGCTTTCAGCAGCGGATAAAATCCCTTGCTGAACGCGGCGCTCCGCGCAGCGCTTTTCGTGCCCACAATCTGTTCCGCCGGAATCTGAACAAGCCCCAGAGGAATTCCCCCTGAGGCAGTTATATTTCTTTCCTTTAAAATGTCGTCCAGGACAGCCGGGGTTCCCCCTTCTTTCTTCCCCATCCGATATGCTTTTTCATAATCCACAAGTGCTTCCGATGCTGCCGCCATTTTCCTACCTCCCTGCCGCCATATATTGCTTCTATTATATCAAACTTGTGATTCCTTTTCCAGAACCATTCCTAGAGCGTATTTGAAAATTGCTTTCTGTCAGATGCGCGACGCAATTTGTGAGAGACTTGTGCCAAATGAAGGGCGCATAGCGGGCTATGTAACCTGAATTTGGCGCAGATATCACGCAAAGTGGGGCGTGCAGATGGCAGGAATGAATTTTCGAACACGCTCTAAAGCCCGCGCTTTTTCAGTACGCGGCGCTCCAGGCTTGAGAACACGATTTTATCTACCAGTACGCCCACCAGAATAATCACCAGCATTACCCCGGTCACCTGATTAATATCCGCCAGGTCACGCCCGGACATCAGCGTATAGCCCAGTCCTACGTATGCAGACATAACCTCTCCAGACATCAGAGCTCTCCACGCAAAAGACCAGGACTGTTTCAGCCCTGCCAGGACTCCCGGAAGCGCCGCTGGCCAGATGACGCTCAAATAAAGCTGGCGCTTTCCGGCTCCCATCGTCTGCGCTGCCTTAATATAAATGGGAGGAACCGTCCGAATAGCATTTTCTATCGCCAAAGACACACTAAACGTAGAACCGATAACAATTACGAACAAAATAGACGCTTCGCCAAGCCCGAACCACAGAATAGCAAAAGGAACCCAGCATACGCTCGGCAGGGACTGGACGCCATTCAGGAAAGGTTTCAGGTTACGGTTAAAATAATCTGAAGATGAAATTAAAATCCCCAGCAGCGTACCCACAACAAGGGAAATAACAAATCCCAAAACCACACGGCGCAGGCTGTATGCCGTCGCTTTCCAAAGCGTCCCGTTTCCCAGCATTTTCCCCAGGCTTTCCACTACGCCCAGAGGTGAAGGCATCGCATAGGATTTCCACCATCCCAACACACCGGTGCCCAAAGTGTAGATAATCTGCCAGGCAAGAAGCAGCAGCATGGCAAACAATATGCTGCTAAGCCATTTTTTCATGGTCATATTCTTCTTTTGCAAATTTCTCCACCTCCCTCTCTACACAGCTCAAAATATTATGGCGTACTTCTAAGAATTCTACAGCATCATTGCGTCTAGGCCTCGGCAGCCCTACCTGAAAAATTTCTTTAATGCAGCCTGGGTTATCAGACAGCACTACGATACGATCTGCCAAAAACACTGCTTCCTCCACACTATGGGTCACAAAAATCACTGTTTTCCCCGTCTCTTCCCAGATGCGTTCCAAATCCGCTCTGAGCTTATTTGTTGTCTGCTTATCCAAAGCCGAAAACGGCTCATCCATCAAAAGTACCGGCCCATCCAGGCAGAGAGAACGCGCCAGAGCCGTCCGCTGACGCATACCGCCGGAAATCTCATGCACGCTATATTCCCGAAATTCCCAAAGCTGCACCATTTTCAGATAATGCTCTGCCCTACGGTTCTGCTCCTCTTTCGGAACCCCCATCATTTTCATGCCAAATTTCACATTTTCCATCACATTTAACCACGGGAACAGCGCATGTTCCTGGAACATCACCACTCTGTCTGCCCCCGGAGCCGTAATCTTCTTCTCATCCAGGAAAATCTCTCCATCCGTCGGAAAGTCCAGCCCTGCAATAATATTCAGCAGCGTCGATTTCCCGCAGCCCGAAGGCCCTACGACACAGATGAATTCTCCCTGTTCAACCGAAAGCGAAATATCTTTTAATGTTTCCTTCATGGAACCCTCAAATGTCCGGCTCACATTTTTAATCTCCAAAGCCATTTCAAATCTCCCCTCTACTCCCCAATATCCGCCGCTATCTGCTCGGAAAGCGCAGTATTTATAAAGCCGTCTTCGGGAAGTGCACTGATAAATCCCTGCTCATAAGAAGTATCCGCAAACTTGTACAGCGCTTCTTGATTTAACGACGTAGTGACGTTCGTCCTGGAAAATGCCCCAAGTACCGTCTCTTTCTCATAAGCATGCCCCGTCAACGCTTCAAGCTCTGAAATCATCGCATCCGCAGAACTTTCCAAATTATTATTAATCTCGTTTGTTACTTCTTGGTGCGCTTTGAGAAACTCTTCCACTACTTCCGGATGCTCTTCCATATATTCATTTCTCACTACCACTACTGCTACCGGATAATCGCCGTTCAGATAAATATCCTGATAATCCAGAAGCAGATCCACATTATCCGAAGCGGTCAGAATTGTCCCCCAAGGCTCCGGAACCAGTGCGGCGTCAACTGTCCCCTGGTCAAACATATTCTGGAGATTTGCGTTTTCCACTGCGACCACCTCTACGGTTCCCCCTGCGGAAACAGGTGCAAGCTGATTTTCTGAAAGAAGATTCAGAAGGCATAGATGCTGCGTATTCCCAATCTGCGGAATCGCCACGGTCTTTCCCGCTAAATCCGAAACTGATTCGATATCTGAAGCAGAGCCTTTCACCAACACCGCACCCGCGTCTGCAGCGTTGGCAATTACCGTCACATCCCCCTCCGATTTCACATTTCCGTTCACCGCCGGAACCGGGCCAATGTATCCTATATCAATCTCGCCTGCAAAAATCGCTTCTACCTCAGAAGAACCTGCCGTAAATGTATTCCAGGTAACTTCGCAGTCATCCCCAAACTTCTTCTCCAGGATATTCTGATTCTTCATAACCAACGCCTGCGCGTGGGTAACATTTGGAAAACATGCCATCCTAAGTTGTGTTCCTTCCCCTTTCCCAGAACCGCATCCCGCCAGCATGACCGCTGCACCCAGCGCCAAGAAAACGTTTGCTCTATGTTTTTTCATAAATATTCCTCCGTTTTTCCTTGTGTTTTGATTCGCCTTTCTCTATAATGTATATCATATATACAAAATTATTCACATTCAAGGAGATTTTAAGCAAACGTTTTCTCACAAAGCATGATCTTTTAAACGCAACAACATCAAACACCAATGCAAATCCAAGGAGGGTTTTTATGTCTCTAAAAAAAATTGCCGAAATGACCGGAGTATCTGTCTCTACCGTCTCCCGCGTGCTGAACAACAAAGAGTACAACTGCGCCTCCCCTGAACTGAAAAACCGAATCTGGGAAGCGGCAGAAAAAATCCACTATGTGCCAAACGAAAATGCCCGCAGCCTTCAGCGCGGAAACCGCAGGCTGCTTCCAGCCCCCAGACGCAGGCTGGCTATTATTCTAGGGCGTTTTGATTCTTTAAAAAAAGACCCCTTTTTTTCTGAACTTTTCCGCAGCGTAGAACAGGAAATTTTTGCAAATGAATGCATCATCTCAGCCTTTCTCACCGCTGCTGAACTGTATAGAAAAGAGCTTCCCTCCGCAGACGGTTTCATAATCTTCGGGCGAAGCTCTGAGAGCCTGCTGAAACATATCCAGAAAATCACCAAAAACATCATCGCTATTGACCGCAACCCTACTGCTTTCGAGATTGACGAGGTCGTATGCGACGGCAAAGAAGCCGCCGTCCTTGCCATGGAATACCTAATCAGCAAAGGGCATGAAAAAATCGGCTACATCGGGGACTGTTCCTACGAAGCCCGCTATGTAGGGTACTGCGACTCTCTCATCCGACATAAGCTTCCCCTGGACTACTCTGCCATCCGCCCCACAGACCAGACCAGCCGCAGCGGTCACGAAGCAATGAAAAAGCTGCTGGCGCAAGGCGGCCTTTCCGCCGTGCTCTGTGCAAACGACGCCACTGCCCTGGGCGCTATGCAGGCATTCCAAGACTTCCCCGCGCCTCCCATAGACCTGATTTCCATCGACAATATCCAGGCAGCCGAAGAAGTTTCCCCTCTTCTCACCACTGTCAACATCCCTAAAGAAGATATGGGAAAAATGGCGGTAAAAATCCTGCTCGACCGCATAGACCGCGGACATACCGAAACTATGCGGATTGTGTTTCCGCCAAGGCTTGTGAGGAGGGAAAGCTGTTAATAACAGAACTTTGGGCTGGCAATAAATGTTTAACATCGTATGCAATATCCTTGTTGTGTCTTGACTTTTATTTTTATGATGTTATAATCAGATTATAATATTTTTCCATTAACTGTTAATTTTGCTTTAATCTTAACATCAAAAAAAGTAATTAAGGAGAGCGTAGATGAAAAACTTAAAAAAAAACCTATGTTTTATGTTAACTTCTGTACTATGTCTTGGAAATACCGCACTGGCTTCAGGCATTTCAAATGCAGAGCAAATTCTTCCGTCCGAAATGGAAACTAGGGATTTTTTATCTGTTGATGAAATTCTGGCATTGGAACTGCCAGCCCAGAAAGAAAATTTAACACCCGATCAACAGGATTTTGTTCAAAAAACCATTGATGTTTCCTACACTGATGCCGCTGCATCTGCTCAAATTCTAAACCAGACTTCTGATCCTAAAATACTAGAAGCTGGAGTCAAAGAAATATTAGACAACTACTATTCTGATTTTTCCAATCAAGACACCCAAGAAAAAATCAAAATATTCTCCAGCGCAATCTCACCAGAAGCCAACGAACTTCTAGATAATTATAAAGAAGCCCAAGAGGAACGCAGCAATGCAAAAAATCTAAATTATGAAACGGGAAAAATTATTGCTACTTTTGAACCTGGTACACCCGAGGAAGAAATTAGTAATATAGCAAAACAAATTGGACACGACTATAGAATCATTAGCGACTTTAAACCAGCAGATGATTTACCTGATTTTAAATTAAAGAGAATGGGCAATTTCAACGAAACAAACTTTCCGATATCTGTTTCCATGGACATTGGATTAGATAAAACGGTCGCACGGGCTGAACAAATTCTTGAAAGTCTTCCTTGTGTCGCCGAAGCTGAACCAAATCATACAGATATACAACCCGCTTCCGTTTCTTCCGCCCTCGGTTCAAACGATCCTTATACAAACGAACAGACATACTTACAACAAGTAAATGTCCCTACCGCATGGTTCTCTTGGTGGGCCTCACCCAGATTTGCCTTTTTCTCAGGTAAAATTCAGGTAGCTGTAATTGACACTGGATTAGATATTAACCATCCTGATTTAACAAATATGTATTCAAAAGACAAAAGTATCAGCTTTGTATCAAATGGTACAACTGTGACCACAGAAAAAATGAATCTTGCTAACTGCTACTGGCGTTCTGCTACAGATGCCCGGCACGGCACACATGTTGCCGGCATTATAGCTGCACAAACAAACAATAAAACTGGCGTTGCAGGAATAACTTCCATCTTTGACAAAATAAACGGCAATATATCCAACTCTGTCGAACTTATTGCAATTAATGCTTCTTATGTTGACACTGACAAAACTTCCTCTTTTAGATATGCCGATTTGGCTGAGGCAATTTATTATGCTGTAAATCAAGGCGCGGAAGTCATAAATATGAGCCTTTACGGTTCCTTCAACGACAAGGCTGTCGAAAATGCCATTAATTACGCATATGCCAGAAATGTTGTCGTTTGCGCCTGCGCTGGAAATACAGCAGATTCCAGCATACAATACCCCGCATCTTGCGACCACGTAGTCTCCGTTGCTTCCGTTGACAAAAATAATACAAAAGCCTCCTATTCGACCTTTAACGAATATGTAGATATTACAGCTCCCGGTAGTTATGAACCAACTTCCGAAGAAATGGGCGGAATCTTCAATTGTGTACTGGATGGCAAATATGCCCGGCTGCAAGGCACTTCTATGGCTACTCCTATCGTTTCGGCGGCGGCGGCAATTTTATACTCCATGAATCCTTCTTATACGCCTGCGCAAATCGAAGATATTTTGTATAGAACTGCTACTGACCTTTATACTACTGGGAAAGACATTTACACCGGAAATGGATTAATTAATATAGGATTGGCCGTTCAAAACGCAAAGGCTCATATGCTTATAGGTGATTACCCTAAAAATGCAAACGCAACAAGAAGAAGTTACAATTCTATATCTATCAAATGGAACGCATCAGATTTAGCAGAACGGTATCTCCTTTACCGCTCTACAGCTCCAAATGGAACATATCAAAAAATAGCATCTGTACCAGCAGATTTCGGGCAAAATATTTACGAATATGTTGACAATAATTTAGTTACGGGTACTACTTATTATTATAAAGTCAGAACAGCCTGTATTTACCAGGACAGTTTTCGGTTTGGTGATTATTCCCCTGTAGTTAATGCAACCTGCACTCTTTCAAAACCTGCATTATCTTTAATCGTAGGAAATGGAAAAATCACTGCATCATGGAATAAAATCAACGGTGCGTCTGGTTACAGAATATACCGCGCCACAACGAAAGATGGAAGCTATACACGATTAAAAACTTTGTCCGGAATAAACGCTTTAACCTATGCAGATACAACTGTAAAATCAGGCAAAGTATACTATTACAAAGTACGGGCATACCAAAAAATTAATGAAAACTTAGTTTTCTCAGCATATTCCGATATTATATCTAAAAAAGCAAAATAAAGGAGGATTCCCTTATGAAACAATATTCCCAAAAACTGCTATCCATAATGATACTTATCACAGCATTCTGTTTAAGCACATACGCTGTACATGCAGGGAACCGCAACGGAACAGCGCCCAAAAAACTGTTTCTTAACGAAACAAATCTTACCCTCTATACCGGAAACACAAAACTGCTGGCAGTCAGGCGGGTGGAACCCGCACAGGCATGGCCACACGTAATTTGGAAATCCAGCGACCCCAAAGTAGTATCTGTATCAAAAAATGGAAAACTCCGCGCAAAAAAACCTGGGAAAGCTTCCGTGACTGCCATATCCACCAAAAGCAGCAAAAGTAAAGTAAAAGTAAAAATTGTAGTGCTCAAACACCCAAAACGTGTAGAAAAACGCTGTAGTTTGAACGGCGCGGCAACCTCGCTGGATTTCTCTTCTGTACTTCAATGGACAGACAAAATAATTTCTTCAAAAAAAGAATTACAGACAGCTTTCAAAGAGTGTGAAAGCTATATGCGATCCTATGGCCAGGAACGCGCAATGGAAATAAAACGTTTCCTGACGAAGTATAAAAAAACAAATTTCAAGAAAAAAACGATAATGATTCTTTACACCTCCCTATCACAGGCAGAAATAACCGAAATCCAATCCTTAGAAACCCATCTGGATTCTTCTGGAAAGTTACGTGGAACCGTGGTTCTCCAATGCCGCAAGAAAAATATCCCGCCTGGAACTTATGTGACTGCCGCTTCCACTCCATACTGGGTTTTTCTGGAAATGAACAAACGCGACCTGGCAATGATTGATTATTTCAAATTTGAACATAATTACACAGAATAACACTATAGAAACACCAGGGGGAGAGTAAAAAACTCTCCCCCCTTGCATTCCCTTACACAAACCGATTTTCTTTCTCATCGTAATGATAATCTATCGCCTCCATCTGCCGCACCAGCTGTTCCCGGTTCATGCCCCGGCAGGTACAGAGCATCTCCAGCGAATCGTAATGATCCCGCAGCAGCGTATTCACATAGCTCAAGAGTATCATCGGGTCTTTTGGTATCATCTTTTCCCTCCTATTTTCTCACAGCCGCCGGCCTTCCGTCCAGAATGTCAATGAGAACCGTATCATCCGCACGGACTTCTCCTGAGAGTATCAGCCGCGCCGCGAGCGTCTCCACATGTTTCTGTAGAAAACGTTTCAGCGGCCTTGCCCC
>OFHM01002575.1_pt1 | contig 10219 bp, 7 predicted proteins | sample 1521311 | NCBI WGS metagenome assembly OFHM01 (sample SAMEA3504083, study PRJEB24116) | mouse gut metagenome | biome: mouse gut; feature: mouse-associated habitat; material: faeces | place: Denmark | collected 2011 | reverse complement strand
AGGAGCGGTCATCCGCCGCCTTCGTCACGGCGATATTGTAATTGCGCATGGAGAACGTGCCATAGGTAAGGTCGATATAGGAGATAAGCTGCGCATCGTCCGCATCACGCCAGAACCGCCCCGGATGCTCCCACGGCACCGCTCCCTTGATCTCCATTCCGTCACTTAACTGGTTGAACACGATGCCTTTCAGCTTTTCATCGTTATTCAGGATCAGCAGCAGATTCCGCAGGGTGTTCTTTACCACCGTGGAGCGTTTCTCATACTCTAATTCCTTCTGCCAGCCCTCATTTTCCCCGGAAAACTCCGCCTCTGCCGCGCTGATGGCTCCTGCCTCCAGACGGCTGACGGTTTCCTCTGTCACAAGCTGCACATCAGGCAGTTCAATCTCATACGTCACGCGCTGGGTACGCAGAGCGCGCCCTGCCGCCGCAATACTGACGCGTTTCAGCTCAACATCCAACTGTTTTTCCAGCCGCTTTTTGACCTCTCCGGCCAAAGCCGCAACCTTATCTATATTTTCTATCTGCCCGTCTACCATAGCGCGGCCGGTATGCTCCGCCTTTTCCACCGCCAGAATGTTCACGCGGTCGTCCTGCAGGCGTCCCACCATGCCAATGATGCTTCTTGTTCCAATATCCAGTGCAAAAACCAGGTTATTCTGGAATGATGTATTTTCCAAATCCGCCATATGTGCCCTCCTCTTTTTTAGAGCCTGTTCCGTATCCCAATGCCAGCGGGGAGATACGAAGCCCGCTCCCCGGATTGTCCTATTTTTATTTTAGCAGAAACGCGCAAAATGTAAAGAATTATTCCATGCAGAGGGCAGAAGCCGCGGAATATCTTTCCGCATACTGCCAAATTCTGGCCCTATGTGGGAAATTGCAGAAAAAGCGGATAATATCAGCGTTTTTGCCAATTATTGTTGGCAACAAGTACCATTGCCTGCCAGAATTGCCTGTGCTATACTAGGTACATCAGGAAATGACAGCGTTTCCACAAATGCCACAGGCATGGAAACGGCTGCCCAGTTTTCTGAAAAAATATCGGGGAGTGATTTTCAATGAAAAAGACCATGGCACTTTGCGTGGCGGCGATATTGACGGTAGGCATGTCCGCCACAGCCTATGCCGCGCCCTTGCAGACGGCAAGTACATGCGAAATCCTGCGGCAGTACGTTGGCGGGCAGGAAATAGACTCTTTGCGGCAGCTGGTATTGCAAAGACTGGAAAAATGCCTGCCGGGCTGCACACAGATTCTGCCGGATTGTCCCGCAATCCCTTCTGATAAGCCGGATCCGGACAAACCCGTCATTGACAAACCCGGCATCGACAAACCGGATTCCGACAAGCCTGTTATCGACAAACCCGGCACAGACAAACCGGACTCTGACCTGCCTGTGGACAAACCCATAGAAAAGCCTGACCTGCCGGAACTGCCGGATGACAGCCAGACTGACACGGATGCTGATAATGTTTCTACATATGCGGCAAGAGTGACAGAACTGGTAAATGTGGAACGTGCGAAAGCAGGGCTTCCCGCACTGACGCTGGATGCAGCCGCTTCTCAGGCGGCACAGGTGCGCGCGGCAGAAATCCGCACTTCTTTCAGCCATACGCGTCCCAACGGCAAAAACTGCTTTACGGCATTGGCGGAAGCCGGCGTGAACTACCGCGCGGCAGGCGAAAATATTGCTTCCGGTCAGACAACACCCGAGGAAGTCGTTACGGCATGGATGAACTCCGAAGGGCACAGAAAGAACATCCTTAGTCAAAACTTCACAGGTATCGGCGTAGGCTATCTGGAAGGCAACTACTGGACGCAGTTCTTCATCGGGTAATATTGCAGAACAAAGCATTTCCGATTACAGGCCGTTTTCGGTCAATACATCTTTCACCTCAGCAATTGGCAGGGCATGGGATTTTTTCCCGCCCTGCCCTTTTCTGCGCAAAAAAGGAAAGCCCGAAGGCTTTCCCATTTTAGTATTTCTTATGTATCACAGTATTTTATTTCATGTTCGCTTTAATTACTTCGCCGATTCTCTTGATGCCTTCCGTAATCTTTTCTTCGGGCATGCAGGAGTAGTTCATGCGCAGCGTGTTCTCGTGGCCGCCGTTCGGGAAGAAGCCGCCGCCGGGTACAAATGCAACCTTCTTATCCAAGCACTTCATCTGCAGGTCTTTTGCGTTCATGTAATCGGGCAGTGTGACCCATGTGAACAGGCCGCCTTCGGGGTGCGTCCATGTAACGCCCTCAGGGAAGTACTCTTCCATTGCCTTCAGCATGCAGTCCCTGCGTTTTACATAAACAGCTTTGATCTTCTCAACATGTTCGTCAAGGTTATACAGGTCGAGGAATTTTGCAGTTTCCATCTGGCCGATGGAAGAAGCCTGCAGGTCAGCCGCCTGTTTCATAAAGTTGTATTTGCCAAGGATCTCGGACTCAGCGCATACCCAGCCAAGGCGGTAGCCAGGAGCCAGGATCTTGGAGAATGTGCCAAGGAAGATGACCAGGCCCTTTGTATCCATGGATTTCAAGGAAGGCAGGCTCTGGCCCTCGAAGCGCAGTTCGCCATAAGGGTTATCTTCGATAACGGGCACTTCATATTTGTTGATGATTTCCATGAATTTCTGCCTTCTCTCCATTGTCCAAGTACGGCCGGAGGGATTCTGGAAATCAGGGATGACATAGATCATTTTTATGTTTTCCGTGGAAGCGAGGACTTTCTCCAGCTCTTCCATGATCATGCCGTTATCATCCGTCGGGATATCGATAAATTTAGGCTCGCACGCCTTGAATGCGTTTACAGCGCCCAGATAGGAAGGGCTTTCCAGCAGGACGACATCGCCGGGGTTCAGGAACACGCGTGCGGAGAAATCCAGGCCCTGCTGGGAACCGCTCGTGACCAGGATATGGTCGGCATCTGTCTTAACGCCGTTTTTCGCTTCCATCCTTGCCACAATATGCTTTCTCAGCGCAGGATCGCCCTCTGTGGAAGCATACTGCAAAGCTGCCTGGCCGCGTTCATCCAGAGTCTGGATCGCCGCTTCTTTCACACCTTCAACGGGGAAAAGCTCAGGAGCAGGCATGCCGCCGGCAAAAGAGATGATATCCGGCTGAGATGTCAGCTTCAGCAGTTCTCTGATTTCGGAACCTGTCAAAAGGCTCATTCTGTTAGCAAATTTTACCATGGGGATCGTCCTCCTTATTGAAAAAATATAACATAATGTCTGCCAACAGGAGCGATCTCTCAATTCAAGCTATATAAAATATTGAAAATCGTTCCTTATATATATATTGAAACACAAATATTTCACAAAGTCAATCAAAATTTTCAGCGCACACCGCGGAAATCCTGCCGCATTACGCTGCCCAGACGCGGCTTCCATAAAAAACAGCTGGAAATTCAAGGCTTGCATAAACGCAGCAGTGTGTAGACAGTATATTGTATTTTTTTCAAAACAGAAAAAGCATCTTACAAAAAACGGAAACATATATTTCTGTTTTCATTTTAATCCCTTATTTATCCCGTGTTGCTGCTGTTTCATTCAAAGGATTGTATATTCAATACCATTGCAGGCTATTGATACGGAATACAGGGCAAAAGAACTATGGCCATCACCCTGTATCCTGAAAATATGGAGCTAAAATTGAATTACTTTTGGCTGTTTACGAAATCTTCTATGCTTTCCGTCCGTATATCGATGTACTCTCCATCATCAATAAAATTGCTATTACCTGCCTTAAAATCCAGCCGTATATACAGGGGCGCAGCTGCGTATCCCCGCCGCTAATCAATAAACAATAATCTTCATCGATGTCATACAAGAAAACGCAAAGCCCGGAAGCAATATCCTCATGTTTATATTATCCAAAATCATTCTATGATAAATCCTCGCCTTTTTTGCGAGTTGTCTAACCTCCGCAAGAGATTACTGCTCCTCATGGGGTTCCATTACAGGAGGGGCAGATGGATTCTTGACAGAAAACCAATATCCCTCAATCAAAAGATAACAGTCCTCCGTTCCATTGACAACATAGGAAAAGCCCGGATAGCCTCCTTCCGTCAAAACAAAATCATAGACTTCCCCACCATCGCTGTCACCTGGAGATTGCCCTTCTTCAAACTCGAAAAGTTCATATTCAAGTTTGGAAGCCCAATCCCTGAGCGCTTCAACCTCTTCTCCCTCTGCTGACCATTGGGCAGATTTCCCGCTGATATGGTGTTTAATATCCACCGTAGTTACGGAATCCCCAATATATGCGGTAATTGGCCTGTCTGGAACTGACTTCCGATTGCAGCCCGCTAATGCTAACACGAAAGACAGGGATAAAACGAATGCCATCAGTCTTTTCATTTGAGCGATTACCCCCTAAATTCTTTTTTCATATGTATAGACGCAAAATAAATCCTGATGTTCCAAATTTGGGTTAAGGACCTGTCCGTAAATTATCTGCGCACCTCCTGTTTCATCGTATTTACGGATAAGTCCTAAATTTCTGCTTATTTCAAAAGAACAAAATTAAATATGGTGTCATCCCTCACTATTGCAGGGGCTGACACATTGATATGTTTATTCAACAGCCCTGCTAAATGATCCGCCTTTTTAACTGACAACACTCAAACAGATAAGGGACTTATATTCCGCACAAACGCATACCCAAAATCCCGAAAATAAACACTGTATGCAGTTTAAGGGCTCTTTTCCCGTAGTTTTGTATTACTAAACAAAGCAATGCCATTTTCGTATAAAACCATAGAAAATACGCAGCTTTCTCACGATTTTCAGCAGGACAAAAAAAACTCAGCGAAATCCGTCTGTTTTTGTTGAAGAATACCAAAATGTTTAATAAATCGAATTTTTTGTTTATTTCCTATTGCATTCGGGAAGATTTCCTGTATAATGAGTAACGTTTATATTGTATGAAATGGAAAAGCCCGGAAGGGCTCAAAAAAGGAGGTGCGCAGGCGCATGGAAATCGGACAGAAAATCAAGCGGCTCCGTATCCAGAAGGGTCTGACGCTGGAGGAGCTTGCCAGCCGGAGTGAGCTGACAAAAGGCTTTCTTTCACAGCTGGAACGCGACCTGACGTCGCCTTCCATTGCTACGCTGAATGATATTGTGGAGGCGTTGGGAAGCTCACTGTCGGAATTTTTCAAGGACGAGAAACAGGAACAGCTGGTATTCCGGAAAAAGGATTTTTTTGTGGACGAGCGCGGCAGCTGCACAATACACTGGATTGTACCGAACACGCAGAAAAACGAAATGGAGCCAATACTATTGGAACTGCCGCAGGGCGGGGAGTCCTTTGCGATGGACCCGCACAGCGGCGAGGAGTTTGGCTATGTACTTGAGGGCAGTGTCGTACTGCTGACAGGCGAGGAACGCCACACCGTACACAAGGGCGAAACGTTCTACCTTTCCGGCAAAAGCAGCCACACACTGCGGAACGAGAAAAAAACGACGGCAAAGGTCTTATGGATATCCACGCCGCCTTTGTTTTGAAAAACCTTTGCGGGGACTCTGTCCCCACACCCCTGCAAGGGCTTTCAGCCCTTGACCCATTTTCAATCGCACATCTGTGCGATTGGTTGAAACAATAAGAACTTATCCATAAATAAGATACGTGCAGATTACGCAGTCAGATTTTTCGGCAGGCAAGGAGCTTTTTTGCAGGCGTACCGAGTGGCACGGCAAGGAAAAGCAACAAAGACTGCCGGAAAAGATGAAGCAAGATGTGCATAGATAATTTACGGATAGGTTCTTAATCTGTGACACAGTCACAAAGGCTGTTGACAGGAAAAGGAAAATAGATTACACTCAAAGCAGAAAAAGAAAGTTTTCCGTAACTAACCATACCTTCGCTTGAAAAGCGGATATCCCCTTTTCAAGCGAAGGCAGCCATTTACCATATACCAAAAACCATCGGGAGGTGTTTTTCTTCATGAAACAAAAATTCGACGTTACAGGCATGACCTGCTCCGCCTGTTCCGCGCATGTGGAAAAAAGCGTCTGCAAGCTGGAGGGCATCGCCGCAGTTAACGTCAACCTTCTCCAGAATTCCATGACCGTAGAATACGATGAAGCCGTCCTGAAAACGGACGACATTATCCATGCCGTAGAAAGCGGCGGCTACGGCGCATTCCCACAGGGCGCAAAACAGGCAGACGCCGCCAGCGAAGCCCCGCGCAATGTCGCGGCGGAGGAAATGCATTCCATGAAAAAGCGGCTGATTGCGTCTTTCTGTTTCCTTATTCCGCTGTTTTATATCTCCATGGGGCATATGATGGGCGCACCCCTGCCCGCGGTCCTGCTGGGCAATGAAAACATTATGAGCTTCGCCCTGACGCAGCTTCTGCTGACAACGCCCGTACTCATCATCAACAAGAAATATTTTACTGTCGGCTTCAAAGCCCTTTGGAACCGCGCGCCGAATATGGATTCCCTCATCGCGCTCGGCTCCTCCGCGTCCTATCTGTACAGTATTTTCGCCATATACGCTATGGGCTGGCATCTGGGGCGCGGGAATATCATGCAGGCACACCATTACAGCATGGAGCTGTATTTTGAATCCGCCGCAATGATACTGACGCTGATTACCGTTGGCAAATATATGGAAACGCGCTCCAAGGGCAAAACCTCCGAAGCTATCAGCAAGCTGATGGATCTCGCGCCAAAAATGGCAACTGTACTGCGCAACGGAAATGAAACCGAGATTCCCGTAGAACAGGTCATTGCCGGGGATATCGTTATCGTGCGCCCGGGGCAGAGTATTCCCGTAGACGGCAGGCTTTTAGAGGGCTTTTCCGCTGTGGATGAAAGCGCGATTACAGGCGAATCCATTCCCGTAGAAAAGCAGCCCGGCGATACCGTCATTGGCGCAACTGTAATGGTAAAAGGGACCAAGAATGGGACTGCTACCGATATTGATGGCAAGTATGCGCTAACTACCCCCCCCTCAGCTACTTTAGTATTTAGTTATGTAGGTTACACCACTCAGGAAATTCCTGTGGGTGGGCGTAACGTGATTGATGTCACCCTTAAGGAGAGCCGCGAATTGCTCGATGAGGTAGTGGTTGTGGGTTACGGAACCGTGCGTCGTCGCGATTTGACCGGTGCGGTTTCCTCTATGAAGAATTCCGATGTTGTTGTCGCTCCGACCAACAATGTGATGGAAGCTCTTCAAGGCAAGATTGCCGGTATGGACATCACCAAGTCAAGCGGTGAGACCGGAAGCGATGTCAATATTCTGCTTCGTGGTTCACGTTCAATTTATGGAAGCAATGAGCCTCTTTTTATCATTGACGGTATTCCTGGTAGCTACAGCCAGGTCAATCCCAGTGATATCGAATCGATCGATGTCCTGAAGGATGCATCCTCGACTGCTATATATGGTTCAGCCGGAGCCAATGGCGTTGTGATCATTACCACCAAGCGTGGAGAGGAGGGCAAGGCGATTGTGAATTTTGATGCCTACTACGGCTTCAGCGGCGATGTCAACTATAAGCATGGTATGCTCGGCGACGAGTGGCTGGCTTATCATCGTGAAGCATACAAATATATTAACGGTGATTATCCAACCGACAATGCTACACTTATGGGGAACCCAGAATATACCTCTGCTCTTGAAGAGGGAAAGTGGATTGACTGGGTTGATCTTGCATCAGGTCGGCGTGCCACCACTCAGAAGTATGCTCTTTCTGTGAGCGGCGGTACACAGAAGGCTCGCATTTTCGCATCTACATCATATTCTAAGGAGGAAGGTCTCCTTCCTAATGACGAGCTTGACCGTTACACTCTTCGCCTGAATGCGGATATGGAGATCAATAAGTATGCGACTATCGGTTTTACAAGCAACCTTACTTATTCCGATCATGACCGTGGTGTCAAGAACACATTCACTAAATCTCTTACGGCTTTCCCTCTCGGAGATGCTTTCGATGAGGATGGCAATCTCAATCATCGTTTTATTGATAATCAGGATTCTCCTCTCGGTGACTTTATTGAAAATCAATTTGCCAACAACACCAAGTCGACCTATATCAATTCAATAGGTTATCTGGATATAACTCCGTTCAAGGGATTCAAGTTCCGTAGCCAGATCAGTGCGATCCTGTCAAACAGTCGTTTAGGACAGTACTGGGGAGCTCAGGCTACAGCCAATCAGCCTTCGTATGCCAAGAGTCCTTTCGCTCAGAAAACCCACAATAATAATTGGGCATATACCTGGGAAAATATACTCTCTTATAATGCTGACATAAAGGACCATTCTTTCGGTGCGCAGTTCATCACATCGTATAACAAGAACACTAACGAACAGACTATTGCCGGTAGCGGCGGATTTGATGTTGACACCTGGCAGTTCCATCGTCTTCTTTCAGGCTCAGGAAGTCAGTACACCTATTCTGACTATTCTCGCACTCAGAAGATGTCATATGCATTCCGTGTGAATTATAATTATAAGGGGCGTTATCTGCTCACGTTCTCAAATCGTTGGGACGGTGTGAGCTGGTTCTCCGAGGGCAGCAAGTGGGATTCGTTCCCGGCAGGAGCTGTGGCATGGCGTCTTTCCGATGAGGAGTTTATGGAAAGCACACGCAACTGGCTCAGCAATGCAAAGCTCCGTGTCAGCTACGGTATCACTGGTAACTCAGGTGGCACAGGTGCTTATGTTACTCAGACCCAGGCATATCTCTATCCCAATGGTGGTGTGACGGTAGGTGGGAAGCCTGTACAGTTCGCTCAGTACACAGGCACTTATGCCGGCAGCACGCTCGGATGGGAGAAATCTTACAACTGGAATGTCGGTCTTGATTTCGGTGTGCTTAACAATCGTATTGACGGATCTATCGAATGGTTCAGGACAGAGACCAAAGGTCTTCTTTACAAACGTACTGTGCCCATCACAGACGGTGTGACTGGATGGGGTAGCCCGCTTTCACGTTGGGAAAATCTCGCCAGGACGGAGAATCATGGTTTTGAATTCACTATCAACAGCCGTAACATTGTAAGCAAGGACTTCAACTGGTCCACAACTCTTACCGCCACATGGAGCAAGGAAAGGATCAAGGAACTTCCCGGTGGTAATCTTATCAGCGAGAGCCTTTTCGTAGGTGCTCCTATAAAGTCGATATATGGATGGAAGTATGCCGGCATCTGGGGGACTGACGATGACGCTGAACTGATGAAGAAATATAAGGTAGAGCCTGGCTACATCAAGATTGAGACAATAGAAAATAATGGTGATGGCGGTGTTCATGCATATGGTGACAATGACCGTATGATTCTCGGACATCAGAATCCCAACTGGATACTTGGTCTTAACAACACATTCAAATTTAGGGATTTTGACCTATCCGTATTCATGATGGGACGTTTCGGTCAGACTATTCAAAGCAACCTGCTTGGATACTATGATGCCAAGAATTCACGTACCACTAACCAGATTTCAGGTGTGGACTACTGGACAGAGGATAACCAGGGTGCATATTATCCGCGTCCCGGTACAGGTGACAAGCAGAGCAAGGTGATGCCTTCGCTTCGTGTTGTTGACGGATCGTTTGCCAAGATCAAGAATGTGACCTTCGGTTACACCCTCCCTGGCAAACTTACTCAGAAAGCTCTTGTTGAGCGTATGCGCCTCTACTTTACCGCTTACAATCCCTGGATCATTATGAATGACAGCAAACTTGACGGTATTGATCCGGAGACCGGCGGGTCTGACGCATTCCCTACCTATAAGCAGTTTGTTTTCGGTATCAATCTCACACTCTAATACTTAATTCGATTTTAATAATGAAACGAAATATATATAATATACTATGGGCTTGCGGAGTGGGAGCTACTCTTATGATGCAGTCTTGTTCGCTTGAAGAGGTGAATCCTGGTGAATTCTCGCTCGAAGTGCTTGGCTCCACTCCTCAGGGGTATGAAAAGTTGCTCAACCAATGCTATTTCGGCCTGGAGCGTCAGTTCTATAATGGCATTGACTTTATGGGTTTCATGGAGGGCAACACCGACCTGTGGACATCAAAGACCAACCAGCCGGGGGTGAATGACAATATGTTCAAATTCTTTGCAAACGCTTCTCCGAACCTTACTTTTACCGGCTCAATATGGAATGCCGCTTACGATGGTATTGGTGCATGCAATATGGCTATTGAAGCCGGGGGAAAAAATGGCATTTTTCCAGTGGATGACCCAGCGATTGCCTATAT
>OFHM01002570.1_pt1 | contig 10228 bp, 11 predicted proteins | sample 1521311 | NCBI WGS metagenome assembly OFHM01 (sample SAMEA3504083, study PRJEB24116) | mouse gut metagenome | biome: mouse gut; feature: mouse-associated habitat; material: faeces | place: Denmark | collected 2011 | reverse complement strand
GGCGGCTCTAAACAGTCCATTAAGCCGCAAGCGTCCGGTAGCAATGCCGGGGTTGGAACAAAAAAGCCGGAACCGTAACGCCTATCAAGCAGAAAGATGTAGTCATTATAACAGTAGCAAAGGTAAAAATTGATGATTAAAGTCTTGCATTTCTGCAAGACTTTTTTATTGCGGTGATTGTTCGTGATCTGTTTTTGTTCCATCTGGTACATATTCCATTATATCCCCAGGCTGACAATTCAGGTACTTGCATAGTGCTTCAATAGTTCTAGTGTCTATGTGTCCGTTTTCGTGTATTTTTTTCCATGTGGATTGACCTATTAGCTTTTCTTTTTTTGTAATAGTATAAGAAGTGATACCTTTTTCTTTAAATACATTCAATAACTTGTTGTAGCTTATTGGCATAGCTGAAAACCTCCCTATTTAATAAGTATAATAATAGCAAGTATAGTATATCATAAAAATATCGCCATAAAAAGCGACAAAATACACAAAAACATATCGCGCTTTTTGGCGATATTGTATATTGACTATCGCCTTTAAAGGCGATATAATAAGTACATAAGATAAAGCAAGGGCAACAGCCTAGCAAACTCTTTCCCTTGCCTATCTTAAATAACTGAATAGGGAGGTGAACACAATGTACACCGATTTTGGTTACATAGGAAAAGCGGATGGCATCTTGTACGCAACAGAAGAAGAAGCCATAGAAGCAAATCCTAACAACTAATCGGAACGGGGCATAGGTGAAAACCTTGTAAGTCCCCGTATACAATAACTTTTACCTATTCGCAACTATTATAGCATACTTTGTGAAAAAAGAAAGCCCTGCATTTATTTGTGTAGGCCTTTTATTCTATCTTATTCGTGATCTGTTTGTGTTCCGTCTGGTATATCTGGTATATATTCCATAATATCCCCCGGCTGACAATTCAATAACATACATACTTTTTGTATCGTCCTTGTGTCGGTATGTCCTGATTTATCTTTCATTTTAGCGACAATACCTGGACTAATACCCGAGTCACGTAAATACTGCCATTTTTTACCTTTTTCATTTAGTAGCTTTTCAAGCTTCCTAAAACTAATATATACAGGTTCAGCGGTTTTGTTTGACATAGCTTTCCTTCTTTCTATATATAGTAACATCCTTATTACTAATTATAGTAAGAAATCAAAAGAAAGTCAATGATATTTTGCGTACTATCTTTAGTAATAATGCACAAATAAAACGTACTATCTTTAGCAATATTTGCTATTGCAAAAACGTACTATGTATAGTAAGATAGGTACATAAGATAAAGCAAGGCACAAGCGGTCAACTTCAATACCTTGCTGTCTGCCATTTCCTGATCTTCCAGTTCCTGCATACGGTTGGAAGCCATTTCACGTTTTTCTTTACGGTATTTGGACGCCTTGTTCTTACCTTTGGTTGTCAGACGCGCAAGAGTTTCTTTTACCTGTTTTGCTACGTCTTCCTCGCTCACTTCCTGTTTGATAACCGGCTTCTTGAAGCGATCCTTATTATTGTTGTTATTTCTTCTGTTATTATTTCCTTGTCCACCCTGACCGTTGTTATTGCCATTACCGCCTTTACCTTGTATATTAGGTCTCGGTGCAGCGAAGTTGGAAGTCGCAACATTATTAACGTCTACCTTTTCTTTATTGATACGGTTACGTTTTTTCTTAGCAGCATCTGCGTTCTCTTTTGAACCGTTCTTCACCAACTTAGAATCATCCTTACGGATTTCTTTGATGATGGCTTCCTTCATCAATTTCTTCTGATCCTGACGGATCTTCTCTTTCTCTTCACGTTCGCGACGCTTCTCCTCCTTCGATTTCTTCTTCGGACGAGTAGACTGGTTCAATGCAGCCAAGTCGATCTGACCGATCACATTGATCTTCGCGCCTAATTCCGGTTGACGGATTTTGAAAACACCATCATCCTCCGGTGCTTTTTCTGCTACCGGGGTTACTTCAGCCTGTGCGTTTTCCACCTTTTTTTCTTCTTTATGTTCTTCCGCCTTCACAGGTGCAGTTTCTACTGCCTTCGGCTCTTCTTTTTTCACTTCTTCTACTACTTTTTCAACTTCTACCGGCTTCGTCTCCACTACAGGTTCCGGCATTACTACGGGCTCAGCTACCACTGGAGTAGGATCTACTACAGAAACAGGAGGTGTCACCACCTCTTCTTTCTTCACTTCGGGTTCTCCCTTCTCGAGCTCCTTTTTTACTTCGGGTTTAACGACGGGCCGTTCTACAACAGGTACTTCTTGTTTTTGTTCCGGCTCTTTCTCCACCTTTTCAGGTTTACGACCATTCAGTTTATCCAAATCAATTTTTCCGACAGGTTTAAACTTCGGACGTGCATCCTCAGGTACGACTGTCTTAATCACATCTTCCGACTTCTGTTTCTCCGGCTGCTTTTCGAAGCCTTCAATCGAAACAGACGCCTTATTACGTTCCTTATTCTGACGTTCCTGTATGAAACGCTCCGATTCAAGTCTAAGGTTCTTATCTGTACTAAACTCTTTTACGAGTATAGCGTATTGCTCCTCGCTAATTTTTGTATTAGGATTAGCCTCAACGGTATACCCTTTCTTTTGCAGGAACTCAACTACCGTCGCGATTCCTACGTTCAAATCTCTTGTAACTTTGTTTAACCTTATCGTCATATTTTAAAATTAATGAATAAATGGAGCTTGTTAAATTGAAAATTGAGAATTGAAAACTAAAAAATAAAAGTCAGCAGCATTATATTGCATCGCCACTTTTAATCTTTAATTTCAATCTTTATTTTCAATGGAAGGTTCTTCTTCTTCAAACTCCGATTTCAAAATGCGTATTACCTCGTCCACTGTCTCTTCTTCCAAGTCCGTCTTTTCAATCAACATTTCACGAGGAGCATTCAACACAGCCTTCGCTGTATCGATGCCAATAGCCTTGATGGCGTCGATTACCCATCCGTCGATTTCGTCTCTGAACTCGTCAAGATAGATATCTTCATCCGCTACACTCTCATCCAACTCACGGAACACGTCGATAGTGTACTCAGTTAACATACTGGCCAGTTTGATGTTCAAACCGCCTTTACCGATAGCCAGCGAAACTTCTTCCGGTTTGAGGAAAACCTCTGCTTTCTTCTCTTCCTCATTCAGACGGATAGAAGAAATCTTAGCCGGGCTTAAAGCGCGCTGTATAAACAATGAGATGTTCGATGTGTAATTGATTACATCGATGTTCTCATTGCGAAGTTCACGAACAATGCCATGAATACGACTTCCCTTTACACCTACACAAGCTCCTACAGGGTCGATTCTGTCATCGTAAGATTCTACCGCAATCTTGGCACGTTCGCCAGGGATACGGGCAATCTTCTTGATGGTAATCAAACCATCATTAATTTCGGGTACTTCCATCTCGAACAAACGTTGCAGGAAAACGGGAGAAGTACGTGACAAGATAATCTTAGGATTATTATTCTTGTTATCCACGCGGGCAACTACTGCACGGGCCGTTTCACCTTTGCGATAGAAATCACTCGGGATTTGTTCGGTCTTAGGCAACAGCAACTCGTTTCCTTCATCATCTAAGAGTAACATCTCTTTCTTCCAGATCTGATACACTTCTGCGTTGATGATTGTACCTACCTTATCTATATATTTATTATAAATACTGTCTTTCTCAAGTTCCAGAATTTTGGAAGCCAATGTTTGGCGGAGATTCAGGATAGCACGACGTCCGAATTTGGCAAAGATCACTTCGTCAGTCACCTCTTCACCTTCTTCGTAGGAAGCATCGATCTTCTGTGCTTCGCTCAACGAAATCTGCATATTCGGGTTAGTCAAATCTTCATCGGCCACAACTTCACGGTTACGCCAGATCTCGAAGTCCCCCTTGTCCGGGTTCACGATCACATCGTAATTTTCATCGGTGCCAAACATTTTCGCGATTACGCTACGGAACGACTCTTCGAGTACGCTAACCATCGTCGTTCTATCGATATTTTTCAGTTCCTTAAATTCCGAAAATGTATCAATCAAGCTGATTGTTTCTTCTTTTTTGGCCATAACTATTTAAAGCTAATTAAGTATTTAGTATATTTTATTTGCTCATAAGTGAAGGTTTCGTCCTCTTCTACCAGTTTCGGACGTTTGGCTCCCTCGAGTTTTACTTTCTTTTGCACGGTTACCATAAACTTCTCTTCGTCGGCATCTTTCAGTATACCGGCTAGTTTTCGTCCGTCCGTAGTCAATACTTCCACCTCTTGTCCGATGTGGATATAATACTGTTGCAGCACTTTGAAGGGTTGTCCGATACCGGCCGACCCAACTTCCAGTTCATAATCTTCCTCTTCACGGTTCAGTTTCGACTCTATGTAGCGGCTAAGCTCCACACAATCTTCAATCCAAACACCTTCTGCATGGTCTATTTCGACCACAATTTTGTCATCCGGGCTGACGGTTACTTCTACTAAAAAGTAGTCTTTTCCTTCCAGCCACTCTTCTACAATCTGACAAACAGTTTTCTTTTCTATCATTTATTAGCTATATAAGAACAAAAAAAGGAGCTTAATTGCCCCTCCACCTTTCATCCGTTTCCGGTTGCAAAGATATAAATAATCTGTTCGACTACAAAACATTAAAGAAAAAAAGTATGAATTAACAGTGCTATATTCGTATCTTTACGCCGCAATTTAAAAAATAACGACTATGGCACATCGTCTCAACACTAATAAACAGTTTATGGTAGGTAACGGCATTCTTGCTTTTGCCGTCATTTTTGTCGTGGTTATTTTCGTATACATGAGTATGCGGCTACAACGGGAAAAGCAGGAAGAACGTCATTTCATTGAAAGTTACACAATCAGTCTGGTAAAAGGTTTTGCCGGAGATTCGATTTCTTTGTTTGTCAACGATAGTCTCATTTCGAATAAAGCCATATCAGAAGAGCCTTACACAGTAGAAGTAGGACGTTTTGCAGAACAAAGCGCTCTATTGATCGTAGACAATAACACAGAATTAGTCTCTACGTTTGACCTTAGCGAAAAAGGAGGAACTTATCAGTTTGAAAAAGAATCGGACGGGATTAAACAATTAGCCAAATAATAAAGACATATCCCCCTATTACGTATCATAACGAACCATCATCAGGAATGTATAAGATTTAGATTTCCGTACGGTACTTTCTCAATTCTCCCCGCAAGGCCAATGCTTTTCCTGCTGTAAATTGATTGAGCAACGCCCAGAACCGTTCGCTATGATTCATCTCACGGGTATGGCATAATTCGTGCAACAACACGTAGTCTATCAAATGAGAAGGCAGTAAAACCAGATAATAGGACAAATTAATAGCTTTTCGGGTCGAACAACTCCCCCATCTGCCCTGGCTGGAGTTTATTTTCACACTCGAATAAGGCAATCCGCATTGCTTGGACAAGAAGGCCAAACGTGAAGGCAGAATACTTTTGGCATTTCGTCTCAACGATTCTTCAATAACCTTATGCAACCAGCTTTGCAGTTTCTCATCTGTAAAATCGGCATGAGGCGGACAAACAATCTCCATCCCCCCCAGACGGGAATTAGCCAGAAACTGATCTTTCTCGCCGGACACCAAGGACAGTTTAAAATGCTCCGCATCAATCTTATAATTCAAATCAATCAACGGACGAGCGATTTTTTGCCGGGAGGCCAGAAGCTTTCCACGCAGGTTCTCGATGGCCTGTTTCACTTCTTTCAATGTAGTGCTGGGAGGAACTGAAACATAAATAGCATCACTCTTCGTACGAAACACAAGATTTCTCGCACGTGAATTGACACGTACCACCAAACACCCTAGCTCATCATCTTCTATAATCTTATCCATTATAATCCTTCTACCAATAGCCACCACAAAAGTAATAAAAAAGAAGAACTTAATGAAAAACTTCACCGAAGATGCAACTAAAAACATAAAAGGGCTACTGCATCGCGCGGTAGCCCATTTATTTAGTTAGTTTCATTATAAAAATTTGAGAGAATTGAAAACTTCACAGTTTCGCTTTCATTGTTGTTTTAATTAAGCACACTAACTATATTATATGTTTAAAGCAAATGAAAATGTCTATTCGTTTATAACTTGCACCTTGTGGTTGATCTTCGCCAGGCTATCAGCCAGCACCTGTTCCGCTTTCACATCATTTGAGATAGCGACCGACGGTGCAGTTACTTGTTTACCAATGGTATCCGTTGCCAATACACTTCCATCATCTCCAGAGAAAGAATGTTGTGCTACATTCCCCAAAGAAAGGATGATTGCAATTACGGCAGCGGCCTTGAACAAAGGAATAAAACGACCGGTCAGTGTCAAACGTTTCGCTTTTACTACCGTAGGCTCCACCTCTGCCAGAATACGTGCATCAAAGTCTTCGCCCAGTCCTACTTCCTGCTGAACCTGCTGATAAACAAACAGGTTTTTATAGCGAAGCAAATGAGCCGGAACTTCTTCCTTTACGAAGAAGTCGCGCAATGTTGCTTCCTCCTCAACGGAAGTTTCGCATTGCCAGTATCGCTCGAGGAGCTGTTCTATATCCTTATAATCCATATTCGTCAATTTCTAGATACCTTTGTTTTACTTTTTGCCTGGCTCTGAAGAGATTCACTTTGACTTGTTCCTCTGTCAGATTCAGCAAGGTTGCAATTTTTTTATAGCTTTCACCTTCAATGTCCCTCAGTTGCATGATAAGCCGCTGTTTTTCGGGAAGTTCGTTTACCAGCCTATTAATGATGTTCATTCTTTCATCATGAATCATCTGGTCATACGGACTGTTTGCATCAGGCGCTTCCTCCATTTCGGGAGTGAGTTCCACATGTTGAGCTTCTTTCTTTTGACTCCGGTCTATCGCCAAGTTCTTTGCCACTGTCAGGCAATAGGCTTCGACCGATTCAAATTGAGACCACTCATCACGCTTGTTCCACACTCTTATCATGGTGTCCTGAACGACATCCTCGGCTTCTACCCTATCCAAGGTGATTCTGAGAGCCAATCGAAAGAGTTTATCCTTCAACGGCAAAATATCGTTTCGGAAGCTGATTTCTTGCATCTCTATAATAATGACGGGCCAGGACATGAAAAGTTACAGTCGCCCACTACTTTTTTTTGAATTATTTTTTTATTCTCGTTCCTCCAGAGTCGTTAATTGCTGACGCTAAGGTGATTACCACTTCAGAAACTCCTGCATTTATTGCTTCAAAAGAATTCTCCAATTTGGGAATCATACCTCCTTGAATAACGCCATCGGCTACATATTGTTCAAATTCGGCACGGGTGATTTGAGGAATCACACTGTCGTCATCATTCTCGTCACGCAACACGCCTTTTTTCTCGAAACAATACACCAACGTCACATCAAACAGAGCCGACAACGCCTTTGCCGTTTCCCCGGCAATGGTATCTGCATTCGTATTCAGCATATTGCCATGACCGTCGTGCGTCAATGGAGCCATCACCGGAACAACTCCTTTATGTATCAAATCCGACAACAAAGTGGCATCCACCTGTTCCACATCCCCCACGAAACCGTAGTCTACGTCTTTCACCGGACGTTTCACCGAACGGATTACATTCATATCCGCCCCGGTCAATCCGAGTGCGTTGACTCCGCGCGCTTGCAGACCTGCCACAATGTTTTTATTCACCAATCCGCCGTACACCATCGTTACGACTTTCAATGTTTCGGCATCAGTAATCCGACGACCATTTACCATTTTGCTTTCAATACCCAGCTGTGCGGCAATTTTTGTTGCCGAACGACCACCGCCATGAACCAACACTTTATGTCCGTCGATAGCGGCAAAGTCATTTAACAACTGAAGAAGGGTGGCTTCCTCTTCTACGATTTTGCCACCCACCTTAATAACTGTTAGTTTTTCTCTCATTACTTGATTTCTAATAAGTTCACCGAATAGAAAATCCGGCTCCGGCCCTTGCCGGTTATTCCAAATAAGTATATCCGTAAAGCCCCGAACGATAGTTGGAAAGGAATTCTTTTCCTTCTTCCAAGGAGATTTTTCCTTCTTTCACCGATTTCGTCACCCAAGTTTCGAGCGTACGTACCAGCTTCTTCGGATTATACTGCACATAGTCCAATACCTCCGCTACCGTTTCTCCGTCGATAATCTGTTCAATATTATATCCTTTCTCGTTCACTGCAACATGCACTGCATTCGTATCACCGAATAAATTATGCATATCTCCTAAAATTTCCTGATAAGCTCCCACCAGGAACACAGCCACATAATAAGGTTCTGTTTTCTTCAGTGCATGTACAGGCAGATAATGAGCCACGTTACGGGTAGAGATAAAGTTGGCGATTTTACCATCCGAGTCGCAGGTAATATCTTGTAAAGTAGCCGAACGCTCCGGTTTCTCATCCAATCGCTGAATAGGCATGATCGGGAATATCTGGTCAATCGCCCAAGAGTCAGGAAGTGACTGAAACAGCGAGAAGTTACAGAAATATTTATCTGCAAGCAGTTTGGACAGTCCGCGGAATTCATCGGGCGCATGCTTCAAACCGCTGGCAATCTGATTAATCTCACGTGTAATAGACCAATACAGGCGCTCGATTTGTGCACGGGTTTTCAGATCCACGATTCCATGACTGAACAAGTCGAGCGCTTCCTCCCTGATCTGCTGCGCATCATGCCATGCTTCCAACATCTTGTTCTGATTCAGCGAATCCCAGATTCCATACAACTCCTGCACCAATTCGTGTGCATCCGGAGCAATTTCCTCCTCGTCATCCCATTCGGGCAAAGTAGCGGTTTCAAGAACTTCAAAAATGAGAACAGAATGGTGAGCCGTCAATGCACGTCCACTTTCTGTTATGATATTCGGGTGCGGGATACCATTTTTATCGCTCACGTCTACCAGCGTAGAGATAGAGTCGTTTACATACTCCTGAATGGAATAGTTTACGCTACCCTCGCTATTGGATGAACGGGTTCCGTCATAATCCACTCCCAGTCCACCGCCAATATCAACAAACTCCACATTGAACCCCATTGAATGGAGCTGCACGTAGAATTGTGAAGCCTCGCGCAAAGCCGTTTTGATACGACGGATCTTCGTCACCTGGCTGCCGATATGGAAATGAATCAGTTTCAGACAATCTTTCAAGCCTTTGCTCTCCAGAAAATCGAGTGCTTCGAGAAGTTCGCTGGAAGTCAAGCCGAACTTGCTGGCATCTCCTCCCGACTCTTCCCACTTTCCGCTACCGGAAGAAGCAAGTTTGATACGTATACCGATGTTAGGCTGCACATTCAGTTGCTTTGCCATTTTTGCTATCAGCTTCAGTTCGTTCATCTTCTCCACAACGAGATAGATACGTTTACCCATCTTTTGGGCAAGCAGAGCCAGTTCAATATAACTTTCGTCCTTATATCCGTTGCAAACAATCAATGAGTCAGAGTCCGTATTGATTGCAATCACCGCATGGAGTTCCGGTTTAGAACCGGCTTCCAGTCCGAGATTGAACTTCTTTCCGTGGCTGATAATTTCTTCCACCACAGGGCGCATCTGGTTGACCTTAATCGGATAAATAATAAAGTTCTGGGCTTTATAACCATACTCCTCGGCTGCCTGTTTAAAGCAGGACGACATCTTTTCAATACGGTTGTCCAGAATATCCGGGAAACGCACCAGCATGGGAGATGCCACATCACGCAATTGTAACTCATCGACCAGTTCTTTCAAATCAACGGATACTCCATCTTTACGAGGTGTAACAACGACATGACCTTTGTCATTAATACCAAAGTACGAGGTACCCCAACCTGTGATGTTGTAGAGTTCCTCAGAATCTTCAATACGCCACTTTCTCATTTTCTGTTATTCAGTGTTTTTAGTAAATAATTGGACGACAAAAATACGGATTAATCTACATGTTGGCAATTAATTGGACATTAATTGTTTCAAACGGTCCGTATAACCACTGTTTCCGTTACGGGCATCATAGCGAAGTGCCAGCTCTTCTGCTTGCTGGTAGAAATAATTGCGAAGCTCGCTGACCTGATAAATTCCATCCGGACGATAAAGAGGAAATTCCTCCGGCAACGACAAGGAGACTTCCGGACGGGTCTCATACTTCAAGGCCTCTACCATATCGCAAGAGAAGCGATATTTTTTCAACGTATTCGTACGCAAACTCCAACCGATGCACCGCTCGGCATACTCCCAGCCTCTTTCC
>OFHM01002561.1_pt1 | contig 10261 bp, 7 predicted proteins | sample 1521311 | NCBI WGS metagenome assembly OFHM01 (sample SAMEA3504083, study PRJEB24116) | mouse gut metagenome | biome: mouse gut; feature: mouse-associated habitat; material: faeces | place: Denmark | collected 2011 | reverse complement strand
ATAGATACAAAAACAAGGCTCACACCATGAACCTAAATAAGAGTATTCCTACCTTGATAAAAGAGGCGCACCTGCACATCAATAACAAATGGGTGGGTGCATCTGACATTAATGATAGGAATGCCTTATAAAATCAAGTCTATTGTAACACGAAAACTTGAAGGTGTGAACCACTTTCATAACTATTTGTGCCGCCAACTGAAAGGCGGCGGAATGGAGATTTTTATGAAAACACCATGGATGCAGACTAATTATAGAAAATTAGATAATTATGATTTTGATTTAAATTCAAATGATGAAGACATTTTGATTTTAAAGAAGGGAAATAACAGATATCAGTTAACTAAAGAAGAGTACAATGATCTGCTAAATAACAATTTGGATTTTCTTAAAATGGAAAATTTATATTACAGGGGAATGGCCTTTGATGATGAAGGAGAAATTTGTGTCTTATCTGATGAGAATGTTGACATTAAGTATATACCATTAGACAAAAAAGAATATGTAAAAATACCAGTTAAAACAGAAAAAAATGATTATTTTGTTATTCTTAATCCAAATGTAGGTTCATGGGTCGCTATGACTGAAGAGGAAATTGCTGATTATGAATCTGGTAGGTTGGATAAGTATAAGATGGAAAATCTATATGTAAGAAAACTTGCAAGGGATACAGATAAGGAATTTGTGGAAATGGATTTTCCGAAACCGGCTGAAAGACCTAGTGTAATAGTAGTTAATTTGACAATGACATGCAATCTAAGATGTAAATATTGTTTCGCTGCATGTGAACCAGGAGCAGGGGAATTTATGTCTAAGGATGTAATGAAAAGAGTTATTGAACAAATGTTTCAAATGCCTTCAAAATTGATAACATTTGAGCTTCAGGGAGGAGAGCCATTATGTTATTTAGAGGGAATGAAGATGTTTGTTGAGATATCTGAGGGACTTAAAGAAAGGTATTCAAAACTAGTTAAGTATAGAACTGTTACGAATGCTACATTAGTTTCCGATGATTTTATTCAGTTTGCAAAGAAGTATAATGTTGCTGTTTGTGTAAGTCTGGACGGAGATGAGGAGATGACAAACCAAACTCGTGTTTATGCAAATGGAAAAGGTGCTTTCTCTGAGATAATTAAGGGTGTTCATAAGCTAAAAGAAGAATACGAAATAGATGGATCTGTATGTACTATTGGTCAGCATAATATGAATGAAGCAGAAAGAATTATGAATTTCTTTATTGAACAGGGAATTAGCTTTAAGCCTAGACCGGCAAATCTTCTTGGAAGAGAGCTAGAAAATCATACTACTACAAATAGTGGGCAGTGGGCGGATGCATTTATTAAGATGCATAAATTATCAGAAGATGCACCAATAGAGAATTATTCTGTTCATATCCATGAGGAGAATGTTTTTGGACCTGTAAGAGATTATATATGTTTACGTTATCCATGTGGAGCGGCAAGAGAGGTTATTTCTGTTAATCCTGATGGAACAGTTTATCCTTGTGATGGATTTAAAAATGAACAGGAATTTAACATGGGCAATATTATGGAAGAATCTTTAGAGGATATTTTATCAAAAGATTGGGTTTTGAAGTTAAGGGACAGAACTCATAAAGATATTGAGAAATGCAGCAAGTGCATATTTCGGGCTATGTGCTGTTCATGTTGTTACTCGGCATATGGGGCATATGGTACAATCTATAGGGAAGATCCTCAGTGTGAGGATAGGAGAAAGATTTTCTTGTATTTAATTAAGGACTGGATTGAAAAACATGAGTAATTCATTAAATGTAATCATTGGTGATAGAGATACAGGGAAATCAACATATCTTTTTCGAGAATATAAAAAGGCTTTAGAAAATGGAAAAAAAATTTTAATTATTGATTCTGCAACAGAGCATGTGGAAAAATCGTTACTTATAAAAATTCAAACAAAGACAAAAGAGTATTTGAATATTTCACAATGTGATAAAAAGGATATTATATATCCCTTAATCAGGGAAAACATGTATCCCTCACATTTAGTGGGATTGAATTCAGAAGTGATTTTGTGCGATGCTTCATACTATCTTGAAAAAGGATATGATTATCCTACAGGAGAGCAGAGAGAACTTTGTAGAAGAATATATAAAAGATATGCCATGCAGGTGGTTTCAGTGTTTTTAGGAGTTGTTGATGTAATTATTTTTGATGAGATAGAGTTGATTCCAGAATCGAGGGATATATTGGAAAGAATAAAGGCAGAGGATAAAGAACTGTATATGGCATTGCATAAAGATGATGGCTTGGCTGGATTACAGTATTTATTTGAAATCGAAAGGATATAAATATGAATGACGGAACAGCGTATTTTGATTATGCAGCGACTACATTCATGCCTGAGAGTGTTATTGATAGTATAAATCAATATCATAAAGACATAAATGTCGCTCCAAATCGTGGAGGGTCTTCAATTAGCATAAAGGCAAATAAGTTTTTTGAGGACAGTAGAGAACATATAAAAAACTTTTTTACAGATTCAGATTTTGAATTGATATTTTATCCGGGGGCGACATATGCAATCAATGCCATTGCTTATGGGCTTGAGCATATTATAAAACCAATGGATATAATTTTAATTGGTCCATATGAGCATCATAGTAACTATCTCCCATGGCGTGAATTAGCTTTGCGAAGGAAAGCCATTTTATTTGAAATGCCATTGTTAAGTAATGGCGATATTAACTTTGAGTATTTAAAAGAAATAAAGGAAAAGGTGAAAATTGTTTCATATTCATCGGTAGCTAATACGAATGGGTATACAGTAAGTATAGTGAGATTGAAAGAAATATTTGGAGATGATATAATATACATATCGGATGATTCACAAAAATGTGCCCATTTTAGATTTAGAAAGAATGAGATGGCAGATTGTAATATTGTAAATTCTCATAAAATGTATGGGCCCAAATCATTGGCAGGGGCTCTTGTAAATGAAAAATTTCTAAATCATTTAAATCCAAGTATTTTCGGAGGAGGAATGGTAGAAAGAATAGGATTTCCTAATATATGGAAGTCGGGCATTCAAAAATATGAACCGGGATCTATTGATGTTGCGAATTGTATTGGTTGGAAAGAAGCCTGTAAATACATTAATGAGTTTGGATTCGATAATATAAAATCTTTAGAAAAACAATATTCATCAGAAATTTTGGAAGAACTAAGAAAAAAAAGTAAAGTTAATATTGTAAGTGTAGGAGAATCAACCTCAATAGTTTCATTTTGGCATAAAGATATACATGCACATGATATTGAAGAAATTTTTTCAAATAACGGTATAATTGTAAGAGCAGGTCATATATGTTCACAAAACTCAATTGCAAAATTTAGTATGAAACCTATAGTTAGAATATCATTGGGGATTGGTATAGAAGATTATGATGTACAGAAGCTTGTTAATGTTATTAGGGGGTATTTGTAATGCATAGTAAGTTAATAATGCCCAGTCACATTGTCATGAAAGATGGTTTGGCTTGTGGGGACAGAGTTATATTGTTATATGACTTTGAAGATGATTTTATGAACTTCTATATAATCTCAAATGGGTGTAAATGTTGTGAACTAATGTGCAGACATTTGCAGAAAGTGGCTAATGGGAAACCATGTAGTTCAATCACAAAAATATGCAATGACATTGAACAAAAACTTGAGAATGGAGAAGGGATAGAGGGAATTGATGACGTTATAAAAGTGGATAGATTAGGATGTTATATGTCACCAATATCCATCTTGCGTGAATGTTCAATGGAAAGAACCTCTGGCGAGGGGGAAAATAGCAAAAAAATTAATCTTTATATTGATAAATTAGATTGTGATGCATGTGCTACAAGAGAGAACGTGTCCTGGTTATACCAAAAACCTAGACATATTCATGGGCAGTACAAAATATCAGAAAAGAACAGAAAAATATTAATGTGTTTAGGACGCTTAAATATTCATGATATATCCCATAATGAAGCCATGCAGTTATATGAATCATTGGGAGAAGACGAATTTGAATTTATGGAAGAATATAAATTGATGCCAATGGTTTATCAAAATTTAAAGAAATTGGAAGCAATAGATTTACATGATGATAGATGGAGATTGCTTATTTATCAATATCAAAGAACTATAATGGCAAAAAGTGAGATTGATAAGGTAAACAAGTTTATTAGCGACAAAAAATTAGAGGCGTATTGGGTAAAAGGTGCATTTACAAAAAAATTGTACGAAGAACCACAAATGAGAAATTTGACAGATTTTGATTTACTTGTTTTAAATGAAGTAGATGCTTTTACTATTATTAGATGGTTGCTAGAAAATGACTTTAATATTTTTCCAGATTCTTTTTCATTAAAGAAAACAGTACAGGGAGATAAAGAAAACTATACAGGGCATTTACATTTTCAGAAAATCATAAATTTACAATTTCGGTTAATCATTGATGTGAATTTTACTGGTTTTCCAATGATTAGGGTAGCAAGTTATGTCCCAATAGTTTCTGAACAGGGACTGGCTTTAGAAAGTTTAATTGTTGTTGCATTATGTCATTTGTTTAAACATAAAGAGGTTTTTTTGAAGGACATTAATGATTTGTTTATCCTGTTATCTCAAAATGAATATAGTTTGGATATATTGAAGAAGGAAATAGAAAAGAATGGTTTAGCTGAGTTATTCTCTGTTGTATTGAAATTTATCAAGCAAGAGTATGTTATTTCTGATAATTCAAGTATGATTTATGCAGTATTTGATGAGTATAAGGAATTAATTGATAATGTTGATTTAAGAGAATGGCCATACAGTGACGATGATGTTAGAAGAATTAAAACTGTCTATTTTGAGAAATATATTAAAGAACATGTTGATACACAGAGATTATATTTGTATCCAACATTAATATTCAAAAAAGTAATAAGTGTCGATAAGTTCGTCAATGAAATAAAACAGTGTGAATTTGATGGAAAAATAATACGAATGAGTCAGCTTACGAATATGATTTACCGGATTCAAATTGGATACATTTTTTTAATTGTAACACCAGTAGGCATATTTCTTGAAATGCAAGAGAACTATGAAGAAAGTATGAAAACTGAAATTAGAAAATACTTAAAGAGAATTGTGGAAGTGTCAGGATCAGAGGTTATGGAAATACCATATGCTATAGCTTTTGAAGAACAATGGCTGGATAGTTTGAGGTGATTTTATGCATATAGCTATTGAAGGAATGGATGGTGCGGGAAAAACTAGTCAGGCTAAAGTTCTTGCTAAAAGAATTGGTGGCGAGTTTATTGCTAAATCATTTCACGAAATGCATGATACTAGTGGAATTTATGATAGTTTTGTAACAATTGATAAGTATACAGGGGGGGATATTCCAGGGATATACGGAATAAGACAGAATTATTTTTTTGACAAATTAGAGAAGAAGGATGTCGTAACGGACAGATTTTATATTTCAAATTATTGGTCAAGGGCAAATGATTTATCAGTGGAGTATTTTAAACGTATTTCAATGGTTTGGGGTGAACCGGATTTAATGATTATTCTGTATGCCGACCCCGAAACATTGTTTAATCGTATATACAGCAGAAATAACCATGATAAAGATCTGGTAAAACCCAGAATGTCTGAAATGGCATATAAATTAATGTTTGAGTTTGTTGAGCAAATGAATTTTAAAGTATTAATAATTGATAATTCAAGTATTACCTTCGATGAGACAAGTGATGTTATTTTTTATGCATATCAATACGGGATGGAAAAGTGTATAGAGAAATATACATCAATATGTAAGATGTTACAACCAATAGAAGATGCTATTGAAACAGAATCGGGAAAGTTTATTTGCTATAAGAATGAGTTGATAGAATGTATATGTACTTCGGAAACTATAAAAATACCTAGTGGAATAACTTGTATACGAGAACGTGCATTTAGAAATTGTACTGGAAAAATACGGATAGAAATACCGGAGAGTGTTGCTGATATATCTGCATTTGCATTTGAAGAAGCAAATATAAACGAATATGTTGTAGATTCTAATAATGTCAGGTTTTCATCATATTATGGAGTTTTATATGATAAAAATATAGATATTTTGATAAAAGTTCCTAATTTACAAGAAATTCTTGTTTTAGCTGAAGTGAAAAAAATTGAAAATTGTGCATTTGCAGGTTGCGGAAGGATTAAGAGAGTCAATGTTCCACATACTGTTGAAAAAATTGGGTATGCTGCTTTTTCATATTGTGAAAAACTCCAAGAAGTGATATTTGGTGGTAATAAAGTTATTTTCTTAGCACCAGGGTGTTTTGTTGGAAGTAACAGTATTAATGACATAAGATTAGATTCAGTTCATTATAAAACTTTTCAGGGATGTATTATAGATAAAGATAATAATGTATTTTTCTGTATTCAAAGTCAAATAAAAGATAAGTTAACAATTGACAGTGGAATATATATATATCCTTATGCGTATTATGAAAAAATTAACGTAAAAGAATTGAATGTAAAAACAGTAAAGATTGGAGCTTTTGCATTTGAAAAATGTAAAATAGACAACCTTTTGTTTGATGAATTGGTTAGTGATATAGGAGAGCGGAGCTTTGGACAAGTGAGATTAAAAAAAGTAGTAATACCGGAAAAAATGAGAATTGAAAACAGTTGGAATAATTCGTTTGAAGAAAAAACAGCTATTTTTGTGAGTCAGACTGACTATGAGTTTTTTAAAAATAAAAAAAATTGGATCAATAAGATTATATGGTGTCCATTTGCTACAAAAAAACTGGATTTATTGTGTGGAAATGCATGCGTAGATTTCATTTTAAAAGATGAAGGAGGAAACCGAAATGATAAGGATTTAATTTGGGTTTTCGAATTGGTAAATTATCTGGAGGACGAAGTTGGTATTAGTACAAGGGTTTTTTATTATAAAAGTAATCTTATGAATGACTACAATAAAAAAGTGAATTGTGACTATATTGAAATGAAGAAGCTTGATGACTGCATCTGTAGGCATAATTGTTTTACTGAAAAAGAGATGGATCTTAATGATCTTAAGGAATTAAAAAAACAAGTAAGCGATATTATTTTGTGTGTGAGGAGTGAAGTATTATTTGATGATGAAGAACTTAGAGGTAATAATCATTATGTAGTATTAGATGAGATAAAAGAAAACAGCATAGTTTTGGTGTCTCCGGGGAAAACAGTATTTTATAAGGTAGTCTTTCCTGTTGATTATTTTATGAGTCTGATAAAAGACAATGGACAATGGATTATAGGAGTTGGCTAATATGTATGAAATTGAGCAGAAGTTTATTTTCGATGAATTGCCCCAAAATGAATTAGAATTTATTCAACATACAATAGTGTATCGTCAATATTTATCATCAAATCCGGAGATTCGTATAAATAGAAGAGTTTTTGATGATGGTGAAGAACGATATAATTTAACTTTTAAAAGTGAGAATTTTTTAAAGCGAAAAGAAGTTAAAATGAGATTATCCAAGGAACAGTATTTTGATATTATTGATGTCAATTGTTGTAAGGATTTAGTCTTTGAGGTATGGGAATATGCAATTGATGAAATGCACAGTATTTCATTTAAAAAGTGTAAAGACATAGATATTTGTTTTGCAGAAGTTGAATATGCTGATATGGAAGATTATCATAAGATGCAAGGAAAAATAAAAGGGTACGATTTTGTGAAGGAAGATGTCACGGAAAACGAGAAATTCTATGTAAAAAACATATGGAGGCAATTTTGTGGAGAATAGAATTTGGATGGTAAGATTTAATAAAGTCAAAATGGCAGGATTAGAGCGTAGCGTTTCTTTTATGAGAGAGGAATTTGTTGTAAAATAGGTTATATATGGAGGTTTTCAAATGGATAATAAAGTAGACGACGTTATAAAGAAAGAAGAATTGGAACATTTGGACTATATTCAGGGTGTTATTTCAAGACAATTGGATGAAGTAGAAAATTCGATGGAGAAAACCAAAGGGGGAATTCTTGAGCAAAAAAGATATCTTTGGGAAAATATTTATGAGCTTGATCCAGAAGAAATTGCTTCTAATAGATTAAGTATTTCAGAAGAACATGATTCTTATGAGATGAGGGACAACAAAAGAAGACTATTGATTAAACAGAGGGAAAATCCCTATTTTGGTAGGATAGATTTTGTATATGATGGTGAGGATGAAGCTGAGATATTATATATCGGTCTTGGAGGATTACAAGAAAAAGGGAGTATCAGTAACCTAATATATGATTGGAGAGCTCCTATTTCAAGTATGTATTATGATTTTGATACAGGAAAAGCTTTTTATGAAGCTCCTATGGGTATTATTGATGGTGAAATTACACAGAAAAGACAATTGAAAATTAGAAAAGGTGTTATGGAATATGCAATACAATCAAATTTTAATATAGATGATGAAATATTACAGAAAGAATTGTCAGGCAATGGGAGCACAAAGATGAGAAATATTGTTGCAACTATCCAAAAAGAACAGAATTCCATTGTAAGAGATCAATCATCTAATGTCATGGTTGTTCAAGGGGTTGCAGGTTCTGGAAAGACATCGATTGCATTACATCGAATAGCATTTTTGCTTTATCAGAATAGAAATAATTTAAAATCAAGTGAAGTTTTGATTATTTCACCAAATACTATTTTTTCGGATTATATTTCAAATGTATTACCAGAATTAGGTGAGCAAAACATAACAGAGGTGAGTTTTGACGAAATTGCTGAGCATGAGATGAAGGGAATTTCAAAATATGAGAAGAAATATAAACAGATGGAGTATGTGATTAATTGTCAAGAAGACGATGAAAGATTAAAGAGTATTAGATTAAAAAGTGGAGTTGTATTCCTAAATGAACTAAAAGAATTTGCAAAAGAGTTGGAAGATACTTTGTTTGAGTTTTCCGAGTGTTCGTTGAATGGTGAGTCAACAGAAGGAACATGGATTAAGGAATTATATTCTGGAAAGATGTTGGCAAAATATCCTGTATTTGTAAGATTGGATCATATTGCAGATAGAATAGCGGATATGTATGAATCCAATCATGGTGCGATTATTTCCATATCGTCTAGAAATGAAATTAAGAAAAACTTGCAAGATATGGCGAAAACAAAAAATGTCATAGAATTGTATGAGCAGTTTATTACTAAAGTGCATTCGAAATATACTGAATGTCAGGCGTTTAGGTTATCTTCAAATAATAATGTTCAGTATGAGGATGTCTTTCCAATTATTTTATTAAAATTTCTTTTGTTCGGAAACGAAAGGTCATATTTTGAACGTATGAAGCATGTTATAGTTGATGAAATGCAAGATTATTCAATGGTTCAGTATGAAATTTTAAATACTCTTTTCAAATGTAAAATGACTATTTTAGGTGATATAAATCAAGTAGTTGATCGCAATAATGCTACTTTAATAGATAACTTGGAAAAAATCTTTGGAGAGAAAGCTACGCTGGTTAAGATGATGAAAAGTTATCGTTCAACCTTTGAAATCAGTGAATTTTGTAGAAAAATGTGTAATTTATCAGATGCCGAATCATTTGAGCGACATGGTGAAATTCCAAGTATTGAGCAGTATGACAATTACAATTCAATGATAAATAGTATTCAGAAAAAAATTGATAGCGTAGATTTATCAGTTATTACTACTATGGTCGTAATTTGTAAAACTGCATCAACGGCAGATGAATTGTATGCTGCATTAGACGACGAACATAAGGCAAAGTGCTATTTAATGAATGATGAGAATTCAAATTTCCATGAAGGAATTATTGTAACAAACTCGTATTTGGTAAAAGGATTGGAGTTTGATTATGTTATTGTTCCAAGTGTTTCTGTAGAAGAATATAATTCAGAAAGAGATAGACAGATATTATATATTGCAGGAACTAGAGCCTTGCATAAACTTGATATAATGTATTATGGAAATAGAAGTTTATTTATTGATGACGCATTAAGATAACATAATATACTTATCGAGAGAATTATTATCAATCGGCTATTACCATCATTATGGTATCACAGACATCGGAAAATCTTGCAGAGGATTCTGTACTTTAAATGTTGATAATTTATCACAAAATGTCTAGGAGAAATCTTAGGCATTTTTGATACGTTTTAATTTTTTACAAATACACTTGACAATCTGTCTCTGAGATTAATGACGGAAGGGGCATTGTGTTCGCAACCGGAACGCCTGTGAGCAAT
>OFHM01002555.1_pt1 | contig 10272 bp, 12 predicted proteins | sample 1521311 | NCBI WGS metagenome assembly OFHM01 (sample SAMEA3504083, study PRJEB24116) | mouse gut metagenome | biome: mouse gut; feature: mouse-associated habitat; material: faeces | place: Denmark | collected 2011 | reverse complement strand
ACCCCCCCCCCTAAAATTTTTTCAGTTTCGCAACAGAGCTTGCTTCAAGAATGCAGGGCGAACGGTTAGGGTCGAATAGAGAGAAAGGTATTGAGGGCCATGGGCAAGAAAGACAACCGAGCACAGGAGTTGGAAGTGATCAACACAGCCTTCTTTTTGGAAGGCACGCTGGTCGAACTCAGAAAAGACAAGGCGAGGCTAGACCAAAGCAAGCCGGCATCCCCCTGCCGTCCCACCAAGCCCGTTCTTCGCATTCCCGATTACGATCCAAAGAGTATTCCAGAAGCGAAGGAGGAGTCCTATCCCAAGATCAAAAACTCCGATCTGAATCTTCCCGCTTCCTGGCAAGTTTTGGACAAAATATCTAATATAGCTTTTATCGTAACGGGTATTGCGGCTATTGCCTCGGTAGCCCTTCTCTTCTCGCTCTACTTCGGAACCCCATGGCCTCGCGCAGTAGGCGCAATAGCCATCGCAATTATCTCACTCGGCATCTTTTTCTTCACCAGTAGCAAGGCCGATAGCATAAAAAAGCCGATTGAGGAGAAGTACATAAACAGCGCGACTTACAAAGAAGTATGCAGAAAAATTGATGCGGAAAACGAAGACAGGCGCACAACGGTAGAAGCAAAGCGTAACGAGGAGAAGAGGGCAATCGAGGAGGAGGCCCGACGTCGATTCGCGCATGACACCGAAGAGTACGAGCAGAAGCTGCTTCCCACGTTTGAGCGGAAGTTGGCCTACTACAATGAGGAGGCTCTCCCCGAATACCAAGCCGAGCAAACAGCTCTGCAGGAAGCCATCGACGCAGCCGAAGCCGCCCTTCAGGAAGTGTATGATCGCAATATCCTTCCTGGCAAGTATCGCAATCTGGCCGCCGTCACCTTCCTTGCAGCCTTCATGGGCACCTCCCAGTATGACCTAAAGTTTTCCATCGAGCGCTACGACAAAGATATCGACCATCTCCTCGCCAAAGCGAATGGCAAAAAGCAGGAAGCGCAAAAAGCCCTGTTAGAACAAATCCTTCGAGAGCAACAGTACTCCAACTATCTCAACGAGCAGACGCAGGACATACTGGCCGACAGCAACGACGTGCTCCGCGAGACGCGCAACTGGACTGCGGCCAACACAGCCATGCATGCCTACGATATCCAGCAGCGAAAGAAGAGGGAAAAGGAAGCCAAGAAACGTCACTAGGCAGCAACACGCATCCGAACACTATTGGCGCATCAATCAGAAAAACCACGTGAGAAAGGCTTGCGCATGGCCGGCTTCAAAGACAAACTCTCTGCTTCCCTCAACAACCTGAAAGACCACGTGACCAGCGAGGAATTCGCCAACTCCATGGCAGATCAAGCGCAGTCCCTCCTCACCACCGCGAAAAACGATCTCCCCGACATTATTGAGGAAATCCAGGTTTCCCGGGCCTTCGGCATAAGCGGCACCAGCGTTGTAAAAAGGCACGTACGTGATTGGCAATTTCAGCAACTGGCATCCATCGCCGAGGAAGCCTTGAGCGGAGCCGCTGCCCAGGCTGATTCCCAGTCAGGGCAGACCACCGCCATTGATGCCGTTGATGCTGCCCTCGAAGCCTCCAACAGCGGTATTGAGTTTGAGAAAACTGGCTCAATCGCCAGTTTCGATCCAGACGATCCCTGGGCCGATATGCAATTCGAAGACGACGCCGACACTCCGCCAGACAATCCACTCGATAGCATATCGTTCCGACGATAGCCGCGGCGCAACCATGGACGCCCCGCTCGCATCGCTCAATCGGCAGCAAAAGGGCCGACTTGCGGAGACCATCGTCATCGCGACCCTCCTCTCCTGGAACTTCGAAGTGTTCGAGCCAGAAGTCGACGACCGCGGAGTCGACCTAATCGCCTCCCCCGATTCAGAGGTATTCTACCGAATCCAGGTCAAAGGGATAACAGGAGGCTCCTACACCTTCCTGACGCAACGCCAGTTCGACGCCGCCACCAATGGCGGTCGGACTGCCTCCCTGGCCTATGTCGCCTACGTACGTCTCGATGCCAAACCGGCTCCTGAGGTCTTCATCATCCCCTTCAGCGCGTGGGACGACGAAAGCCCTGTTCTTACCTCCTATCACTCTGGAAAACAAGGTCAGACCGGCGAAACAGAGTACGGCATCAACTACTCCCAGAAGAACGCACCACTACTTGAGCCTTACCGAGCCGACGTCGTACTCGCAGAGCTGTCAGCGAGAAGGGCCGAGCGATCGGACTGAGTCTTCAGCTCTTTTTTCCATTCACCCCATCGCCCATAATAGGAACGATTGCCGCCGTTTTCCCACCGTGGAAGGAGCGTCTTTGGAACGCGAAATCTGGATTGTCACCAAGCGTGGCGACGTCGAGCCTCGAAATGCCACTTCGGAAACCGAGCAACTTGCATGGATGACCGAGGATGTCACGCTTCAATTCAACACGTATCAGGAAGCGCAATCCTATCTGCGGGAAATGGTGTACGGGCTCGCTGCCTCGTCGAACAACATATTCGACGGCAACGGCGGCATCCATGGCCTCGATTCGTACTTCAAGGAAATCCAGAGCTGGCTTGACGAGCACGGATCGGCGAACAAGCATCGCAAGTTCTACGGAACAATATGTGAGCAGCCCGACTACAGCTACATGGGAGGAGATTACCGTCAAGCGAAGCGTATTCCCGAGTTAATAAAAAGCTTTCTTCTCGGAGAAGCCATTCCAAGGGAAGGGTTCCCTCGATTTCGCTGGACGGACTGGACCATCGCAATCGACTCAACGCCGAATTCGCTCAAGGTTCTCTACGCGGCGCCGACACCACCCCTCGATGGGTACAATCCGAATGTCGAGATACGCGGATTCACCGAAAATAACCTCGAAGAAGAGCATGTGCTGCATATCCACAACGAACTCGGGCAAAATACAGAGTTCGTAGGCAGCCTCGATGTCCGCCTCTGGAAGACAACCGAATGCAACGTTGCCGGCGATATTGAGAACTTGAGCGAACGCTTGGACAAGGGCCATGAGATGGGAGTCGGCTTCGGGCCAGGGCGTAAGATTCCAGGGGTCTTAGCCGTCGACAGCGTCCGAGTGGAGACGAACGGCACATTCATCCCCGACGACCTCCCCTGCGAAGAACAGGTAGCCTGCTACCGAGATTTTGTGAAACATGTAGCCGATATGGCAACACGCAAGGGATTCGTCGTCGATAGACGCTATTGGGTGCCCACAACGTTTAAACCTGCGAGCAAAGTCAGGGAAGAATACGGAGATCGCGAGTACAGCACGATAGAGAAAATCATGTGGAGCACCAAGCACAGCACCCATGGCAATAGCCGAGTACATTGCTACTTGCTCTCCGGGAACTCGACCATGGCCGACTTCGAAATCGACATAGCCCTCAGCACCGGGCTGGCAGGAAGCGATAAATCTCCTTTTGTGATGAGATACCATCGCGACGAAACCCACTGCAGCACCACAGACGACGCCATTGACGCACTGTCGCGCACTCTCGATCTCATGCTTGAAAAGAAAAACGACCCGTCAGACAGCGCCCGTCCAACCCGCGCAATCAAGCTTGAAGTATCTTTATGGGAAGAGCGCCCATCCACACCTTAGTCGTTTCTCGACCTTGGCCTGTTTTATTTCAGCTTGCCGCCGACAATCATCCCAGCTTGGCGAGGAGGCGAAACCAGTCCGTTCGTGGAGCATGTTGGTTTTAGGCTGGCAGAGGCTTTTCGCATTGCCCTCCCGCATTTGCGAAAACTACAAATCTCCGTGCTATCATGCCAGCAAAGCGTAGCAAGAAACGAGGTGCACTATGCCCGAAATTTCTCTCTTCAGGGGCATTCGCGTAACCATGTACTACAACGACCACAATCCACCGCACTTCCATGCGGAATACGGTGGACACAAGTGCCTCGTGGACATCATGTCAGGTTGCGTGCTCAACGGATCTCTTCCCGCAAGACAGCTGAAGCTCATACTTGCTTGGAACGAACTGCATCGCGATGAGCTAATGCAGAACTGGGAGCTCGCAAAGGAGAATTGCGAGCTCAACCAAATTACACCGCTCTAGGAGGCTCCATGCAATCTGACTACTTCCCCACCGTTATACAAGCCGTTGCGGGGCCGGATAAGACGGTGTATGCCTATTTTTCCGATGGCCGTATCACACAGCTTGACATGAAAGAGAGCATCGCCGACGGTGGAGTTTTCGAGCGCTTGGCAGACGATTCGTTCTTTAAGGAGGCGCTTACCGTTCTTAACGATACCGTCGCATGGGATGTAAGCGGACACTACGATCCCACAACCTGCATCGACATAGACCCTTTTGTCGCCTATGAGGCCAAAAGAGTCTCCGACCCGCTTGAGGATGCCGCATAAGAGCACAAGCGCGCCAGGGCTCACTCGCCTATCCGTTGCAGAACTTGTATATCTTGGCCGCCGCGAATACGTTCACGAAGCACTGCTCGAGAGCTATCACGTCAAACAGGTAACCAGCATTTCCAGAACAAACCATCGAGCCATTTGCCCTTCGAGTATAATTACTGACGTATTGCGGTGCCCAGGCTGACAGCATACGGCAAAAAGACGGAAGGAGGCGCCAGCACTATGATTCTCTACCATGGGAGCAATGTCGAAGTGCGCCGCCCTCGTGTTCTCACCACAAACCGATCTCTTGATTTTGGCGCCGGTTTCTACACGACGTCAAACCTCGATCAGGCGAAACGCTGGGCCCAGCTGCAAGCACAACGCCGAAGATGCGGCAGCCCCCTCGTCTCTGTTTATGAAATAAACGAGACCGTCTTTGAGTCGCTGTCACTCCTTCGGTTTGAGAGGGCCAATGCGGCGTGGCTCGATTTCGTCGTGGAAAACCGCAAAAGTTTGTATCAAGGCGCACTCTACGACATCGTCATAGGGCCCGTCGCCAACGATCGCACTATGAGCGTCATCAATGATTACATGAATGATCAAATCGATCGTGAGACGGCCCTCATCCTTCTGAAACCGCAGAGCCTCTCCGATCAGTACCGATTCGGAACCCAGAAGGCACTTCGCCATCTCTCCTGCGAGGAAGTGATGCTCCTTGACTGAGACGACGCCCTCCATCATGCAGAACTTCGATTCCGAGGTATCTCGGCTCATCGCCGAGAGTCGGGGGCTTGACGCCCTTGAGGCGCTCCGGCTCTTCCTCCCCTCGGAAACCCGCCTAATGCTCCTCGATGACGACTTGAAGATGTGGCACTTCAGCCCGTTGGCAGTCTTCGATATGTGGGAGAACGAGCAAGCCACCGGAGATCCCCGCAACTCGCTGTACCTGCGAGGTGATGAGATTGCCTAAGGAATTCGTGTTCTTCACCTATCTGCTGGAAAGCTACGCACAGAGCCGCCATACGAGAGCGGCGGATGTGCTCGCAGCCCTCGATGCCCAGGGTCGTACCGAGTTCGTCTACGACATGTACGAGATGTACCACAGCGAGGCTATCGAGAACGCCTTCCGCGACATCGACAGCCTCATCGCCACTGGCGAACCGGCTTGGTAGGCACTGCTGGCTGAACCCCGGAGGCTCGCGAAGGAGAATTGCGCTAGAACTTGCTTGTCGTAGAGCGCGTCGATGTCGCACAGATCGGCAAACGTCTCTCGGTAGACGAGCTGAGAATGGACGCCGCGGCTATCAAACGGCAGATTCCTATTCCCACGCATCGATGAGGGTAATCAGCTCTTGGCGGGAGTGCACGTCGCATTTAGCATATAAATGCAGAATATGGCTGCGAATCGTATTGTTGCTCACGCAGAACTCCTCGGCAATGAACGAAGAGCTGCGACCCTTGGCGAACAGCGCCATAACCTCTGTTTCCCGAGCCGTAAGAGCGAACGCCTCGGCCACAGCCTGCGCTCGATCGTCAAACGTCTGGCGACGATCCGATCCGACCGAATCCCCCTCGCCACGCGCTAATCCTTCCCATAGAAACGCCGCTATGGTCTTGTCATTGAGCAGCCATACCGCTGTAACAATGAAGCATCCCACCAGCGCCAATCCCACCATGGAATACGACGCTGACGGCAATAGCATATGATCGAGCACGGCCAGTCCGCAGCCCGCCAACTGGGCAACCGCCACCAGCACCAAATAAAGCCCGAAGGGACGAACCGATCGAATGCCGCGAGAGCGCGCATACTCCACGAGGGCCAGCAGCATTATCAATTCCAACATTCCCTCTGTGGCGGCAGCGAGAGCCGCAGAGGGAGTCACGCTCGGCCATAGCACTGCGAGCAGCACGAATGAGAACAACATGAGTGTGGTCGCAATCTTGAAACCAAGCGCCTGCTCGCCGTCTCGCGGCCCATACACCGCCCCGGCGAGCAACGCGACAGCAAGCCCATGGGAAAAGACCTCCCATGAAACGGGATGGATTTCGGGGGCACCGTAATGGTAGGCGGTGTACTGGATGAATCCGAAACCCACCATGAGAATGAGCACCCCGATGGGAGCGCTCCACCGACGTACATCTTTCATACCGCTAGACGCTAGCGTAACGCCTGATACACGAGTGCCTTCATCGAGGCTCTCCGAGGATAAGCCATAAGCCCCAATGCTTAAGGCCAAAAGAACCGCCGCAGCAAGAAGCGCTCCAGCATTCCCAATTTGCCAGAAAACCAATGACAGCATTGTCGCTACCGCCGTCATTACAATAGAGCGGCGCATATCCCGGGCAGACGACGCCGTGAATGCGCGCATCCATAGAACATTTACTACGGCAACTCCAGAAGCATACAGCGCAACGCCTATGAAAACCGCGAGGCTCCGATCGGGAAAAAGCGCCAATATCAGCACGCCAAGCACGCCACAAGCAAGCGCTATCACACGGGTGGCAGGCCTCAGCACCCATGAACTAATTCCGGGAGCCATAGCCAACGCCAATCCCGCCAACGCGAGCAACGGCAGATAAACAGTGTACAGGTAGGTCGACCCGCCAGCAGCAGCCAAACCCGAGACGCAGAAGGTCACCAACTCCTCTGACGACCAGCATAGTCCCAACCCTAACGCCAATGCCAACCGCGATGCGTCCTCTACTATTTTGTCACGCGTCATACCGTCCCTTTCCGTTGCGGTCATTGTACAGAAAAACTCACGATCATGGCGCGCTCATTCCCTCATCTGAACTGGTATAACTCGATTTCACCTGTTTTGCATGAGAAGACTTTCAGGGCTATTTCACCCATCTTGCCTGGTTTCATCCACAGGTAGGCCCCCTAAGCTGAAACCGTCAGTCACCTGCCCGTCCCTCGCAAACAACGCTGACGCACGCAGGTATTGTTTCTAAGGAGGATAATACTATGAGCACCTCAGCACCACTCCCCGTCAGCCGCCGCAACTTCCTACGCCTGATGACCGCCGCTGGCATTGCAGGAGGCGCTATCAGCCTCAGTGGCTGTACGCCACAACCCAATAGTGGCACGCATGCAGCCGCCACAGGCGACGTCAATCCGACAACCAGCTGGCGCACGGCGCCCGACCCCATAGGCGAAGAGCATATCGTTAGCACCGAGCACGCCGACGTCGTTGTTATTGGCGGAGGTATTTCCGGTGTGTGCACCGCCGTCTCATCCCTTGAGAACGGCCTATCGGTCATCGTGCTCGAAATGAACGAAACACCTCGCATGACCGGCCTTGACTTTGGCTGCGTGAACCCTACCATCGCCAAGGACAACGGTCTCGAGCTTTCCGAGCAGCAGACCTACCAACTCGTGCGAGACTGGGTGCATATGGCTGCCAATCGCGTGAGGACCGACCTCATCATGAGCTTCGTACGAGAAAGCGGGCCAGCCATCGATTGGCTTACCGAGAAAGCCGTGGCCTGGGGCTGCCGCCCCACTTTGGCGGCCATGCGCAGCAACAGCGACACCTACTATAACTACACTCACACGGTCGAGTTTCCCGATGGACCTCTCTACGACATTGATGCTGGTGCCTACGGAATCAATGACGTCATCTCTGCTCTGCGCGGGGAAATTGAGAGCGCTGGGGGCTCTTACCTCACCAAAACTTGCGCCGAGCAGCTCGAGAAGGACGGGGAGCGGGTTTCCAGTGTTATCGCAAAAGACGCCGAGGGAAACTACCGGCGCTACGTCGCCAACAAGGGCGTCGTACTTGCCGCAGGCGATTTCGGCGGCAACGAGAAGATGATGGCAGAGCTGACGGAATTCGATTTCGATACGTATTCGGATCCCATGGACTATACCAATGTATCGACAGGCCAAGGCCTGGGACATCAAATGGGACTCTGGGCGGGCGGAAAGCTGCAATTCGGCAGTCAGCCATTGATGATGCTGCCTATGACCTACCCCTACTTCTACCTCCGTGTGAACAAACTCGGCGAGCGCTACTGCAATGAGGACTGCGACTCGGTGAACATGTGCATCAATCAGGCCCAACAGCCTCAAGGCACTTCATGGGCCATCTGGGATGCCAAATGGCCCACTGAGATACCTGCGAGCCTGGAAGTGTCGGGCGGAATGAGCTGGGATCAGGATTTTCGAGAACTCGGCACGCCTTGGAGCGCTGAGGTTGAGGAAGCCTTCCTGGACTTCGAAAGCGAATACGGCTCGCTCCAGACAGCCGACACCTTGGAGGAGCTCGCCGAGAAAACCTCCCTGCCTCTTGATTCGCTGAAAGCAACGATCGGGCGCTATAACGAGCTGGTTCAGGCAGGAAGAGACGATGATTTCGGAAAACGCGCCGAGCTGATGACCACCATCCTGGAGCCGCCTTTCTACGCCCTCCGTATGCAAAACATGATGTGCGTTTCAGTGGGAGGCCTCGATGTCGACGCGAACAGCCAGGTACTCGGAGAGAACCGCACGCCCATCGCCGGCCTTTATGCCGTGGGAAACACCGCTGGCGGCCTTTTCGGTGTCGACTACAATGAGGCGCCAGTACCCGGCGTGAGCCTGGGCCGCTGCGTCACCTTCGGCAAGCTTCTTGGCGAACACCTCGCATCTGCGTAACGGCAGCCCCACACCATCTTCCACCCTCCCCACCAAGGACGCCCCGAGGGCGTCCTTGTCATATAGGAAGCGAGATAGTTTTCCGCTCCAAAACGCGCGAGAACATAGCTCGCCTTCCTGTGGGAACCGTCCGCAAACTAAGAGGGGCGCCCCGGATGGGACGCCCCTCAAAACAGGCTCAAATGCTTGCGGACTCGCTTGCTAACGGCCACGCCCTAAGGGGCGCTCTCGCTAGGCGGCGGCTCCGCTCACGTGCTTCAGCTGCGCCTCGCACCACTCCAGCTTCTTCTGGTTGGTGACGAGGGTGGCCTGATCCTGCGGATCGTCGGACGAGCCGAGATCCGCGATAATCGCGCGGCATTCATCGGCCTCGGCCTTCACGGCCTCGGCGTCGATGTCCTCCACGGCGCATCCGAACCGGGCGAGTACCGTCACCTGGTCGTCCAGAACCGACGTAGCGCCGCCCATGACCAGGAACTGCCTCTTGTCCTGCTCGTTCTCCCCGACGGTCAGCGTCACGACGCCGCCCTCGCGGTTGAGCGAGACCGCCAGCTCGTGGCCGGGCAGCACACCGAAGTAGCCGTCCGTGCCGGGAATGCTGGCATAGGAGACCTCGCCCTGGAACAGAGCGCGATCCGGAAGGGCCACCGTGCAGCGCATAACGGCCATTAGTTGCCGTCCTTCTGCATGGCGTCAAAGGCCTCGTAGACCTGCTCAATGGCACCCTTGTTCACGAAGCACTGCTCCGGAATGTGGTCGCACTTGCCGTCCAGGATCTCCTTGAAGGAGCGCACGGTGTCCTCGACCTTCACGTACACGCCGGGCAGGCCCGTGAAGACCTCGGCCACGTGGAAGGGCTGGCCCAGGAACTTCTGCACCTTACGGGCGCGGTTCACGGTCAGCTTCTGATCCTCGGAGACATCGGGATCGGTAACCTTGACAACCTCAAATTTGGGATATCTGCCGGTAGTGCTGGAACCGATCTCAGCCCAGTTGACCAGTACATAATCGTCCTTCTTGTAATCCTCAATGCCGGGAACGTCCTCAACATCCACGGTCTTAGACACACCAGTGGAGTCATCCTTAAACACCTTCAGGGACAGGGTGCCCTTCTTGACGTTGTAGTCGGAAGTAGCCTGGGCCAGATAGGTGTGGATGGAGGTAATGATGATCTCCTTCTTGTCATGGTCCACAAACACCTGCGTGAGAACGCCGTTGCCGGTGGTGTCATACTCCTTGGTGTTGGTGCGGATCATGTTG
>OFHM01002553.1_pt1 | contig 10275 bp, 9 predicted proteins | sample 1521311 | NCBI WGS metagenome assembly OFHM01 (sample SAMEA3504083, study PRJEB24116) | mouse gut metagenome | biome: mouse gut; feature: mouse-associated habitat; material: faeces | place: Denmark | collected 2011 | reverse complement strand
CGAGCGGATTGCGCAGCAATAAACATCAACCCCGCGAGCTGCGCATCATTGTTTTGTTCTTCTATAGGAAATCCAGCGGAATTTCCTATAGAAGAAAATAAAGGCTGTTACATCAGTGGTTGAAAAACCACAGGTGTAACAGCTTTTCATTCTACAGGAAACACCCTGTCACACTGATGTGAGAAAGTATTTCCTGTAAATTAAAATAATAATCGCACTGCAGGGAAAAAGGAATAATTATTAAGGCAGTCCGCTGCAGGTGGAGAATTACTGATATTTTGAATTGTAATGAAGCAGAATATTATTCAGAAAATGTTTCTCATCCATCATATGGTGGTAGCTGCGGTATACGGAAGAACAGGAAGAAAAGGTTTTTTCCATAATCTGCTGGAAATATTTTTCCAGCGCCAGCAGAATGGCATCGTCCATATGACAGCTCTGGTATTTTTTCTTCAAAAATACAAATAATTTTGCATGATAGGTAAAATCTGAACTGTGTGTCAGAATATTACTGATGAGATAGGAGAGGGCCACAATCTCAGCAGCAGGAGCAGGGGTAAAAGTTACAGTTCTGTCTTCTGACCAGTATTCCAGCAGCAGAAAAGATTCATCAATAATCTTTATAATCTGAGGGTCCACCGCATCTTTCAGAATTTTTCTGGTCACATCTAATGTGGAATTTTGGTACAGTTCTTTCAGATAACGGTCATAGTCATTTACATTTGTAACGTGAGCAGACAGAGAAATTTTGCCGATATTGTGGAGTATGGCCGCCAGCTGAACAGTCCTGCCGGAAATAGATGACAGGTGTAGCGTATCGGCAAACTGTTCACTCAGATGTACTGCATAGCTGGTATGAAGCGCAGTATACTCATTCCGAAAATCCACAGAGAAAATAAACATCATAAGGTAATCATGAACCTGTGGCTCAGACAGCGTAATCTGGCTTCTGATATATTCCGTAAGCTCTTCCCGATATTCTCCGGTACGGATATGTTCCAGAATATGGTATTTTTCATCTGCATTCCGAAACCAGCGGATATTGGAATCAGAAAATACAGCGTAGTTGTCTGTGTCCAGAAAAGAATTCAGTTCCTGGGCGTCATTTAAGACACAGAAAATATCAATGCGGTCTGCCAGATAAATCAGCCTTGCAATATCCCTGTGGTAATTGCTGACAGGAACCGGATAATACTGGGCATTGCAGTGGTGATGGTACAAAATAACATCAGCATATTCCGGGAGAGGCGAAAAATTCTGAAACAACAGATAACCGAAAACAGAATGGGCCATGGGGTCGTCCATGTCAAAGCTGAGCATGGAGTCAATCTCATCCTCTCTGTACGCACCAATATCATGGAGCAGGCCAAGCATGAAAATGTCCTGTTTCTCCTGTTTCGTATAATAGCTGGTATCTGTCAGCATTTTCATAAGAATATATGAAACCCGTTCTCCGTGATTGATCAGCCGCGGGTCCAGATGGCAGAAGGAATGACGTATCACATCCACAATGTTAATGAGCTGGGAACTGTTCATATATACACCTCCATTTCCGGTAAATAAACGGTTCAGATTTTCATGTCCGGAAAAGAGCAGCCGGCCTGAAAGTTTTGAATTAATTGTACAATTTTGAAAAACTGTTTGCCTTTCTATTGTAAATATTATACTATAATTATAGTGAATTTAAGGCCGGGTGTCAATCAAAATCCCACTGCGGATGACTGGTTTGCCATATGCGGGAACAAAACAATGAGAGGGAAAACAGCTTTATGAATGTGGAAAGAAATCTGATATGTGGAAACGTTCTGGCAGAAAACAGGACGGATAATCTGGTGGAGCTGCAGGAACTGCAGAAAGTTGCAAAACCGGGGGTACTGAAAAGCTACCTGGAAGACATGGTTCCTTATCTGGTAAGTTTTGCAGTGCGGGTGTTGATTGCTCTGGTTATTTATTTTATTGGAAAAAGGATGATAAAATGGCTGCGAAAGGTACTGGGCCGGGCGCTGGAGCGTTCCGGTGTGGATGAGGGAGTGAAGCAGTTTCTGGATTCCTTTTTCAAAATTATCCTGTATTTTATCCTGGCCATAGCGGTGGTCAACCAGCTTGGCGTGGAAACTACTTCTGTGGTGGCAGTGCTTGGCTCTGCCGGACTTACACTGGGACTTGCATTACAGGGAAGCCTTTCTAACTTCGCAGGAGGCGTATTGATTTTATTGTTTAAACCTTTTAAAGTTGGAGACTATATAATGGAAGATACACATCAGAATGAAGGAACTGTGTCTGAAATTATGATTTTTTATACAAGACTGGTTACCACGGATAACCGGACAGTGGTGATTCCCAACGGAATGCTGGCCAACTCCAGTCTGACAAATGTAACCTGGCAGGATAAACGACGGGTGGATGTATTTGTGGGAATTTCCTATGAGGCAGATATCAGAAAAGCGAAGGAACTTCTTATGGAGCTGCTTCTTTCTGAAAAAGCCAGGCTGGAGGACGAGGAACTGTCTGTTTTTGTGGATGCCCTGGAGGACAGCAGTGTAAAACTGGGCTGTCGTATCTGGGTGGCGGCAGAAGACTACTGGAAAGTGAAATGGCGTCTGAATGAACAGATTAAGGAAATCTTTGATGAACATCAGATCAAAATTCCTTATAATCAGCTGACGGTATCCCTCAGGCCGTAACCAGGACATGTTGACAATTATGGAAAATTATGATACTCCTGTATGGGAAAACTGTAAGACAGAAAGGGAAGGAAACGGTAAATTATGAATCTGGAAAACTGTAAAGCATATGAATTACTGGAAGAAAAGAAACTGGAAGACATTAAATCTACGGGCTATCTGCTGAAACACAGAAAAAGCGGCGCAAGAATCAGCCTCATATCCAATGAAGATGAAAACAAGGTATTTTATATCGGATTTCGGACACCGTCTCTGGACAGTACAGGAGCCGCCCATATCCTGGAGCATTCCGTACTCTGCGGTTCCGAGAAATTTCCGGTAAAAGACCCTTTTATAGAACTGGAAAAAAGTTCTCTGAATACATTTTTAAATGCCATGACCTATCCGGACAAAACCATTTATCCGGTGGCAAGCTGCAATGACAGAGATTTTCAGAATCTGATGGAAGTATATATGGATGCTGTATTCCATCCGGATATTTATAAACATAAGGAAATTTTCTGCCAGGAAGGCTGGCATTATGAAATGGAAGATATGGACAGCCCTCTTACAATTAATGGAGTGGTCTATAATGAGATGAAAGGAGCTTTTTCCTCCCCGGACGGGGTTCTGGAGCGGGAAATCTTAAACAGCCTCTATCCGGACACTTCCTATGCGTTCGAGTCCGGCGGAAATCCTGAAAATATTCCGGAACTGACCTGTGAACGGTTTCTGGAATTTCATCAGAAATACTATCATCCCTGTAATTCCTATATCTATCTCTATGGAAATATGGATATGGAAGAAAAACTGGACTGGATCGACCGGGAGTATCTCAGCGCTTACGGGAAAATTTCTGTGGATTCCGAAGTCAGACAGCAGGAGCCTTTTGCAGCCTGCAGAGAAAAAACGATTTTCTACAATATAGCAGGAGGTGAAAGTACCAGGGATAACACATATCTGACTTATAATGTAAGTATCGGAACCATACTGGATAAAACCTTGTATGTGGCTTTTGATATACTGGATTATGCCCTGCTCAGCGCACCGGGAGCACCGTTAAAACAGGCTCTGCTGGATGGGGGAATCGGAAAGGACATTCTGGCCTCCTTTGACTGCAACAGCCTGCAGCCTTTCTTTACCATTATGGCAAAAAGCAGCAATCCGGAGAAAAAAGAAGAATTTCTGCATATTATCCGAACGGTATTGAAAGAGCAGGCAGACAGGGGAATTAACCAAAAATCCCTGCGTGCAGGCATCAACAGTTATGAATTCCGGTACCGGGAGGCAGATTACGGCCAGTTTCCCAAAGGACTGCTGCTGGGCATCAAATGTCTGGACAGCTGGCTTTATGATGACAGCCAGCCATTCCTGCACCTGGAGGAACTGGAAGTTATTGAGTATTTAAAGAGTCAGGTAGAAACGGGATATTTTGAGGAACTGATTCGGAAATATCTGTTGGATAATCCTCACAGTACCCTGGTAATTGCAGAGCCAAAATACGGACTGAATGGAGAAAAAGAAGAAGCGTTAAAGGAACAGCTTGCGAAATACAAAGAATCGCTGAGTACCACGGAACGACAGGAGATTGTGGACTTTACCCATCATCTGAAAAAATATCAGGAGGAGCCTTCTGCGCCGGAGGATCTGGCCAAAATCCCCATGCTTTCCAGAGAAGATATCAAAAAGACGGGAGAAAAACTGTATATCCGTCCGGAACAGGTGGACGGCACCCTGATGCTCTGCCATGATATTGATACCAATGGAATTGCATATTTCAGCCTGATGTTTGACACAGGGGATTTGCCGGCGGAAGATTTTCCTTTTCTTGGAATTCTGAAGTCCGTGCTGGGCTATGTGGATACAGAACATTACAGTTTTCAGGAGCTTGCCAATGAAATCAACCTGCATACGGGAGGAATTTTCAGTAATTTCGGCATTTATCCCCATGCAGAGCAGGACAGCATTCTCCTGAAATATGAGATAAAAATCAAAACATTGTACCATGAGATTCCAAAAACCATGGAACTTGTACGGGAAATCCTTTCCGGCAGCAACTTCCGGAAACAGGAGCGGCTTTATGAAATTCTGGCTCAGTTAAAATCAAGGCTTCAGATGACTTTAAACAGCGCCGGCCATTCCACCTCCGCCATGCGGGCCATGTCCTATTTTTCAGAGAGCGCCAGGTATACGGATATGACTCAGGGCATTGAGTTCTATCAGGTGGTAAAAGATCTGGAAGAGCATTTTGAGGAAAAGAAGGATGAGCTGAGCAGCAGGCTGGAAGAACTGACAGACAGGATTTTCCGTGTTGATAATCTGATGTTCAGCGTGGGAGCAGAGCCGGAAGGCATGAAGCTGGTGGAACGGGAAATTCCGGCCATAAAAGAAATCCTTTCCTCCGAAATTCCGGAAAAGAAGAATACGGCCATTTCTCTGGAAAAGAAAAATGAGGGATTTCTGGATGCTTCTCAGGTTCAGTATGTGGCCCGGGCCGGAAACTATAAGGGAGCAGGCTACCGGTATACAGGAGTTCTGCGGATTCTGAAAGTCCTGCTGGGTTATGATTATCTCTGGATAAATGTGCGGGTAAAAGGCGGAGCTTATGGCTGCATGAGCGGATTTACCCGAAGCGGCGACGGTTATTTTGCTTCTTACCGGGATCCGAATCTGGGAAAAACCAATGAGATTTATGAGAAAATCCCGGAATACCTGGAGCATTTTCAGGCAGATGAACAGGAAATGACCAGATATATTATCGGAACATTCAGCAGCGTGGATGCACCTCTGACTCCGGCCGGGAAAACCGGGCGCAGCGCCACTGCATATCTTACTGGCGTTACAGAAGAAATGCTGCAGAAAGAGCGGGAAGAAATCCTGAATGCAGGACAGGAAGATATCCGAAATCTTTCCGGTCTGGTAAAAGCAGTGCTGGAGGAACATGCTTTCTGCGTCATTGGCAATGAGGAAAAGCTGAAAGAGGAAAAGGAACTGTTCATGGAACTGAAAAATCTGTATTAGAGATGAAATGTTTCCTGAAAAAGAAATCTATATTAAATTACAGAAGAATCAGCAGCAAGGAGAGGATATGAATTCAAAAATTAAATCAGGATTTGTTACTTTAATCGGCAGGCCGAACGTAGGGAAATCCACATTGATGAACCATCTCATCGGACAGAAAATCGCCATTACGTCTAAAAAGCCCCAGACTACCAGAAACCGGATTCAGACTGTGTACACAGATGAGGAGAAAGGGCAGATTGTATTTGTGGATACCCCTGGAATCCACAAGGCCAAAAACAGGCTGGGAGAATATATGGTAAATGTGGCGGAACAGACACTCCATGATGTGGATGTAATTCTGTGGCTGGTGGAGCCGACCACTTTTATCGGAGCCGGAGAGCGTCATATTCTGGAAAAGCTGAAAAAGGTAAATACGCCGGTGATACTCATTATCAATAAAACGGATACGGTGAAAAGAGAAGACGTCTTTTTGTATATTGATACTTACCGGAAAGAATACGATTTTGCGGAAATTGTGCCCCTTTCTGCCCTGCGAGGAGAAAATACGGAGATTCTGCCGGATCTGATTTTCAAATACCTCCCGTATGGGCCCATGTTTTATGACGAGGATACGGTGACAGACCAGCCGGAACGTCAGATTGTGGCAGAAATTGTCCGGGAGAAGTCCCTGCATGCCCTGGACGAGGAAATTCCTCATGGAATTGCTGTGACCATTGAACAGATGAAGGAGCGGAAAAAAGGCGGAATCATTGATATTGAAGCAACCATTATCTGCGAGCGTGATTCTCACAAAGGAATTATCATTGGAAAAAGAGGCGCCATGCTGAAGAAAATAGGCAGCAACGCCCGGTTTGAGATTGAGAAAATGCTGGAACATCAGGTGAACTTAAAACTCTGGGTGAAAGTAAAGAAAGACTGGAGAGACAGTGAATTTCTGATTAAGAACTTCGGGTACCGGAAGGATGAGGAAAGCTGATTTTCTGCCAGAATTTATATAGTATATCTGTGCTGCTGACAGGATACCCTAATGAATGAAAGATGGCCGAAAGGCCCGATGGAATCCGCACAGGATGACTGACTGCTGCGGAAAGGAACAGAAGAACAAAGGGGGAATCCGGATGGTGGAACAGGAATGGATGAAATTTGCAAGTACAGGAAGTATTCAGGATTACTTAAACTACAAAGGCTGCTGGAATCCGGCGGGCGTCTCAGGGGATGCAACGGGTTTTATGGCGGCAGACAGGGAACATATTAGCGGGAGCGTGAAAGAATATGGGGCAGACCATAGTGCTGACGGGCATGGTGTTATCAGCAGTCCCGGTGGGAGAATATGATAAGCGTATAACCCTTCTGACAAAGGAGAGAGGAAAGATATCAGCCTTTGTCAGAAGGGCAAGACGGCCAGGCAGCCAGATGATGGCGGCCTGCAGCCCCTTTTCTTTTGGTCAGTTTGAGGTGTATGAGGGCCGAAGCTCCTATACGGTGATAAAAGGGGAAATATCCAACTATTTCCGGGAGCTGGCCAGGAATCTTGACAACGCCTGTTATGGTTTTTATTTTCTGGAACTGGCAGATTACTATGCCAGAGAAAATACCGATGAAATACATATGTTAAAACTTTTGTACCAGTCCCTGAGGGCTCTGGAAAAAGAGAGTCTGGAGAATCGGCTGGTACGTCGGATTTTTGAACTGAAAACTCTGGTGATAAACGGGGAATATCCCAATGTGTTTTCCTGCCTGAACTGCGGCAGGGAAGAAGAACTGCACTGGTTTTCCCCCAGGCGGGGAGGCCCCCTCTGCGGCCGCTGCGGACAGCAGGGAGCGGCGGTGCCTCTGAATGCTTCCACTCTTTATGCCATGCAGTATATCATTACCTCTGACATTGAAAAACTCTATACTTTTATCCTTTCTCCGGAGATTCTTGAAAATCTTGAAAAAATCATGGATGAATATCTTGCAGTATATGTGGAGCGGAACTTTCATGCCCTTCAGATTCTGGAGGAAAATGACAGCCTGATGGCTTCTGTCCCTGTTTCCCGAAAGACCGGTGAACACCCGGATGAAAATCAACAGTTGCAATAACCGCCGGAAAAGAGTATAATATGTGGGATTCACGTATAAGACTTTGAGGAGGTTGAGCATGAAAAAATTATTTTCCATCTGCCTGGTGTGTTTGGCAGCCGCCGGGCTTATGACAGGATGTGGAAAATCTTTGGAGGCGGATCGTGATACCGTATACGTACAGAAAAAAGGCACAGTAGTCAGTGCGGCTATCGCAGATTTTGACAAAGATTATTATGATGAGGAAGAACTGAAGAAGTATATTGATGAGCGTGTGGAGGATTATCAGGGAGAACATGGAAAAAAGAGCGTCAGCGTGGAAGAATTTTCTGTGGAGGAAGGCGTTGCAAAACTGCTGATTAAATATGCAGGATGTGAGGATTATGAGGATTTTAACGGTGTGACTTTATTTTCCGGTACCATTCCCCAGGCACTGGCGGAAGGTTATGGATTTGACGGAGAATTTACAGAGATTGAAGACGGAAAAGCAGCCGGAACAGCTGACAGCAAAACGGTAACGGATCTGGACGCGAAGGTCATTATTTTAAGCGAGAAGGTGGACGTGAAGGTGGACGGAACCATTCAGTATGTTTCTTCTGAATATACCACCATGAAAGAAAAGGATACCGTGTCCGTACAGCTTCCGGAGGAAGTGGAGGACGGAGAGGAATCGTCTCTTGTGTATGTGATTTATCAGTAAAAGAAATAGAAAAGAAAGAGGTAACAGTATGGAAAAAACCATGGAAAAAATCGTGGCGCTGGCCAAGGCAAGAGGCTTTGTTTATCCCGGTTCTGAGATTTACGGAGGCCTTGCGAATACCTGGGATTACGGTAATCTGGGTGTGGAACTGAAAAATAACGTGAAGCAGGCATGGTGGAAGAAATTCGTGATGGAAAATCCCTATAATGTAGGTGTGGACTGTGCTATTCTGATGAACCCCCAGACCTGGGTGGCTTCCGGACATCTGGGCGGATTTTCCGATCCTCTGATGGACTGCCGGGAATGTCATGAGCGTTTCCGGGCAGATAAACTGATTGAAGATTTTGCGGAAGAAAAGGGAATTGAACTGGAAGGTACCGTAGACGGGTGGAGTCAGGAGCAGATGATGAGTTTTATCGAAGAGCATCAGATTCCATGTCCCACCTGCGGAAAGCATAACTTTACTGATATCCGTCAGTTTAACCTGATGTTTAAGACTTTCCAGGGGGTTACGGAAGATGCGAAAAATACCGTTTATTTAAGGCCGGAGACTGCCCAGGGTATTTTTGTAAACTTTAAAAACGTACAGCGGACTTCCCGGAAAAAAGTTCCTTTTGGAATCTGCCAGATAGGAAAATCTTTCCGGAATGAGATTACACCTGGAAACTTTACGTTCCGTACCAGAGAATTTGAGCAGATGGAGCTGGAATTTTTCTGTGAACCAGGTACGGATCTGGAATGGTTCCAGTACTGGAGAGGCTTCTGTCGTGACTGGTTGCTGAGCCTTGGCATGAAAGAAGAGGAACTTCGTCTCAGAGATCACGACCCGGAGGAATTGTCCTTCTACAGCAAAGCCACCACAGACTTTGAATTCCTGTTTCCCTTTGGATGGGGAGAACTCTGGGGGATTGCAGATCGTACCGATTACGACCTGACCCGCCATCAGGAAACTTCCGGTCAGGATATGAGCTATTTTGATGATGAGAAAAAAGAAAAATACATTCCTTATGTCATTGAGCCTTCTCTGGGTGCAGACCGGGTGGTACTTGCATTCCTCTGCGCCGCTTACGATGAGGAAAACCTGGGTACAGAAGAAAAACCGGATATGCGGACCGTGCTTCATTTCCATCCGGCTCTGGCGCCTGTAAAAATCGGTGTGCTTCCCCTCTCCAAAAAGTTAAATGAGGGAGCGGAGAAGATTTTCACACAGTTGTCCGGAAAATATAACTGTGAATTTGATGACAGAGGAAATATCGGAAAGCGATACAGAAGACAGGATGAAATCGGAACACCTTTCTGCATTACATACGATTTTGAATCGGAAAATGACAATGCAGTGACCGTAAGGTTCCGCGACAGTATGGAACAGGAGCGGGTGAAGATTGAAGAACTGGATGCATATTTTGCTGACAAATTTGATTTTTAATACTCCGAAGATGGAGGAGCGGGCAGGTCATCAGCCTTTGGCCGGTGACAGATCCTGCGCGGTTTCTTAACATAAAAACGGGAAACAGAGAATGACTGCGGATTCTCTGCTTCCCGTTTCTGTACGTCAGTACAGAATTCCCGGCCCGGCTTTTGCAGAAATCAGGCGGCGTGAAATTCGTGAAAAAACAAAAAACAGACTTGCTATTATTCCAAAATATGTTAGAATATATATGTGCGCTTTGTGAAGTGTACAGTCGTATTTGTGTAATGGCAGAATATGGTGGGAGATGGGACAGGTTCCGGTCTGCAATCCATGTTCGCATAACAATAAACCAAAGTAAATATTAGGAGGAATTCAAATGGCAAACAAATGGGTTTATCTCTTCAAAGAGGGAAATG
>OFHM01002552.1_pt1 | contig 10279 bp, 8 predicted proteins | sample 1521311 | NCBI WGS metagenome assembly OFHM01 (sample SAMEA3504083, study PRJEB24116) | mouse gut metagenome | biome: mouse gut; feature: mouse-associated habitat; material: faeces | place: Denmark | collected 2011 | reverse complement strand
GCAGCATTTCAAAGCCCCGGGGCGTGCTGTCCGGCGGCGTGAAGTCCTCCCCCGCCTCCGCCCGCTTCGCGGTGAGCCGGGCCGCGGCCTGGAAATTGTGGACGCAGTAGCTGGGAGCCGCCCCGGGTACCTGGTCATGAAGGGTCCGCCACTGATAGGGCAGCACCGTCCGCCGCACCAGGTCCATTTCCGGGGTCCAGAAGGGGTCCTCCACCCGCAGGGCCTTCAGCTCCAGGACCTTGCTCTCTTGTCCGGTTGACATATCGTGTATCCTCCTATGTAAATCAATATATGGAAATTCCTCAGGTATCCGCCTCCGGCATGACGGCCAGTTCCACGGACTCCAGCAGGCCATACCGCTGCTTCAGGCGCAGGATGCGCAGGACGCTCTCGTCCACCCGCTCTTGGGAAATCTCCCCCTCCTCCACCGCCTGGAGAAGGGCGTCAACGGCTTTATCCAGGCGCATGGGGCACAGCAGCACGTCCACGCCGGCCTGCACCGCCCGGACGGCGATCTCGGCGCTGCCATAGTGGTCCGTCATGGCCTGCATCTGCAGGCTGTCGGTGACCACCACGCCGTCAAAGCCCATTTCCTCCCGCAAAAGCTCCGTCACCAGGGCGTAGGAGAACAGGGCCGGCTGGTCGTCCACCTGGTCCAAGATCAGATGCCCCATCATCACCGCGTCCGCCCCGGCGTCGATCCCCGCCTGGAAGGGCAGCAGCTCCGCCTGACGCAGCTCATCCAGGGTCTTGTGGACGTAGGCGGAGCCGTAGTGGGTGTCGGCGGAGGTATCCCCGTGGCCGGGGAAGTGCTTGAGGGTGCAGGCGACGCCGCCCTCATGGAAGCCCTCCACCGCCGCCGCCACCAGCTCGGCGGCCTGCTGGAAATCATCGCTGTAGGCCCGGTCGCCGATGGCCTTGTTCTTCGGGTTGGACCAGACGTCCGCCACCGGGGCGAAATTCATATTGAAGCGGCAGGAGGCCATATCCGCGCCTATGGTACAGGCGTTGGACCGGGCGGTTTCGCTCCCCTGGTCCTTGTAGTCCAGCATGGGGCCGAACCAGGTGGTGCCTACTTTGCCCATCAGCCGGTTGGCCCGGCCCCCCTCCTCGTCGCAAGTGAAGAGCAGGGGGATTCTGGCGTAGGACTGGACGTTGTCCAGCATGGTCCGCAGCTGGTCCTGGCTGACCATGTTCTTCTTATCGTAGAGGAAGCCGCCCACCGGGTATTCCTCCAGAGCCTTCCGGGTGGTTTCCCCGGCGGCGGTCGCCGCCTGTACGCCGGTGATGGCCTCGGGAAAGATGATGAACATCTGACAGACCTTCTCCCGCAGGCTCATGTCCGCCAGAATCAGCTCCGCCGGCTCCGGCATTGGCTCCGGTTCGGGTTCTGGCTCGGGTTCCGGTTCGGGGACAGGCTCCGGCGCGGGCTCCGGCAAATCCGGCTGCTGGGAAAAGACCGGCTCCTTTTCCGCCGGTTCCCGGTCCGGAAGCCGGTTCAGCGCCACCCACGTCCCCGCTCCCAAAAGCGCGAGGACCAGCAGTGCAACGGGCCACAGGGAACGTTTTTGGGGCTTGCAGCGTTTTCCTTTGTTCACGGCAGATCCTCCGTTTATTTCACAATTCGTACGGCATTCTTCTCCCCTATTTAACCATATTTTTCTCCGTAAGACAATAGGGTCCCGATGCTCTGTCCAAAGTTTTTCCGGCGGGCGGCGGAGGAACCGGAGGAGTCCTGCGAACAAATGTTAAGCAAAAAATGAAAAAATACGCCTGACCGCAGCCGCTATTCCCGCAGGGCTTAACTTTTTCAGCCATAAGCCGATATAAGAACTAAGAAAATCTTTCCATAGAAATGTGGAAAAAGGCTTCCAAACGCTATGATTCGCGCCTTCAGCAGGCGTGGCTGTCATTATGTAGTTTGCGGTTTTTACGCTGTCAAGGCGGACATTTTTTCGTAAAAGGCGTTTTTTGCCGCAGGGTTATCCACACGGCGGAAAGCGCCTTTTTCAATTTTACCGCAGGCCGCCGGCAGCTTTACAGGACAAATCGAACCCCAATATCCAAAACGAGGAGGTCATCCCATGACAATCACACAGATGGTACAGAGACAACAGCAGCAGCGCAGTGGCCAGCTGGCCCAGCAGCAGGGCAAGGCCCACGTCAACCCCTACGGCACGCCCGGCATGAGTCTGAACGACGCCGGCGACTACCGGAAGATGGTCCCCGTGGATGAAGGCGTGGTACGGCAGGTCAAACAGATTGCATTTGACCACATGAAGAACGGGTATGGGGTCAGCGACGGCGAGGACATCAGCAAGGTTATCCGGGACTACGCCATGTCCCTGCCGCCGGAGAAGCGGCTCAGCGCGTCCTGGACGCTGAATGAGATCTTCCACAGCGAGGCCGCCCGGCTGGGCGAATACGTCCATCAGCAGGACCCCGGCTGGGACTGGGGGAAGCCCTTTGACACCAGCATTCTAGACGGCTGCCGGCAGGGAGGCGGGAGTATGCGCTTCGATACGGTTTCCATCCGTGCGGAGGATGCGGCTGCTCCAGTTGAGTTTCCATCCGAAGAGCAGGCCGGCAATATGACCGCCTTCACCTCCTTTGCAGAGGAGTTCCGTAAGATTACGCAGGACTACAGCAATACGATCCGGGAGCATTACGCAAAAGAGCATGATGAAAACTTGACGTATGATGATCCTGCCGCCCACATCTGGGATAAGTACAAAAATCCAGACTCCCCCGATTTCCGCTCTGATCTGTCAGAGGACGAGCGGGCCTGGGCCTACGACCAGGAACTGGATTTGCTGAATGGCGGACGGCATCTGCAAATGGGCAATCCCTATGCGTTTGGCTCTGCGGGGAATGCGCCCACGCTGACCTCCGCCGCAATGCAGGCAAACCAAGCCTGCCGGGAGCAGATCAGCCAGTCTATCCAAGACATTTTCGCCGGGAGCGGTATGGACGTTCCCGATTCGTTTCGTCTGACCGTGGACCAAACCGACTGCTCTATCCATGTGGTTGGCGTGGAGGATGAAGAGCTGGCGCAAGCGATGGAGCGGGCCTTGAACCAGGGGGATAATGGGAAGAACCTGTATAACCACCTCAAGCTGACTGCCCCGAACGGCGGGGATTTGAGTGTAGATTATGCAGACGGTCATCTGGCGGATGTGGATACTCAGCGGGAAATGGACGACAAGACCCTTGCGGAAGTCAAGAGGCAGGCCGGCCCAGCCTGGGCGAGGTATTCCAGTACATACAATCCCCACCAGGAGGCCATGAACGAAAAGGTCCTGAACCTTGATCCTGATTCTCCTCTCAACACCAGAGAACGCATGGACCGCATGAGCGCCGCTGTTCGGGTGGGCGCGCCTGAAGTAATTGCGGAATTTCGGGCCCGGCAGAACGATATGAGTCTGGTTGTCAATCAAAACCGTGAAGTTGACCCGGACGGCTCCATTGCGCTGAAAACCTACGTGCGGGCCTATGCGCAGCCAGCCGCGGAGGCACGGAAAGCGATCAAAGCGTACTATGCCGACGCTCATGCGGAAAATAGCTCCTATCCGTTTGTCCAAGGGCTGGAGCATATTGCACAGAAATATAAACGCCCCGATTCCGCTGTCTTCCGCGCCGATCTGCCGAAGGAGCAGCGGGATATGTACTACCGGCAGGAGCGTGCGCTGCTGACCGGCGCAAGGGTGACCTTGCTTGATCCCTATGCGCTGGCTTCCGCAGGCGGCATTCAGACGGCCCAGGCAAGCCATGAGTATGCGATGCAGGCGGTTCAGGCGAAAATGGCTGAGCTGCGGATGAATTTAGGGTGACGCAATAGAAAGGCATGATGCTTTATCTGCAGATCCGCCATAATGGCGACATAGAGAGAGGGTTAAAATATGTCTTACTATCTCAAAAAGGATTGGAAAGCGTGTTTTGGGGGATGTCTCTTTGGAATTTTGACATGGGGTATGCAAGCGCTCGCAGCCTTAATCCTGATTCAATGCTTCAAAATGGCAATCAATCTTGATTTTAAGCGTTTCGCAATGTGGACAGGTATCAATGTATTAGCTTGGGCAGCCTATTTCGGCCTTGGAATGCTGCAAGGCTATTTTGAGGCGAAGGCAATTCGAGTATTAAACAACCATGTGCGCCGGGATATATTGCAAACGCTTTTATCGAAAGATTATATCTCATACCATAGTGAAGATACCGGCGAGTATTTCTCATATCTGACCAATAATGTGCGAGAAATTGAAAATCGTGCCTGGCGGCCGTTTTTTAATGCGGTCGGATGTATTGCAGAAGTGATTTGGAGTTTGATTGCTTTAGCTTTCATACACTGGTCATTGCTGATTGTAGGCGTTGTGTGCGCAATTACCATGCTGCGTTTCCCAAAACTATTTGAAAAAAAGATGCAGACGCTTGGTGAACAGTATGCCCAAGCCCAGGCGGTCGGCGCCGGTAAACTGCGGGATTTATTGGCTGGAATTGATATTATACTCTTTTTTAATCGAAAAGACCGTTTCATGAAACAGGGCAACGAAGCCGGCGACCACATTGAAAAACATGGTTACAGAATGAGCTACATACAGAACAACATTGGAGGAGTTATTGGATTTGTTAATGTTGCAGGGCAATTTGCAACAGATATTGTCATTGTATTTTTCGCCATAAAAGGACTGATTGACGTTTCGGTCATTGCAGGCGGCGGGAATTTAACCGGTGGAGTTAGTAGGGGATTCCAGGGTTTGGCGGACTGTAAGATCGCGTTTGCCGGAGCAAAGCCATTTTTTGAGCAGATCAAGGCCCGCAGTGACATGAACAAATTGCCGGACCACCGGGAAGGCCTGCCTGCGTTACATGATAGAATTGTTATGGATCAGATAAGCTATTATTATGGCGAGCAGAAAGTGCTGGATCATTTTTCCGCTTGCTTTGTACGCGGCGGAAAATATGCGATTACCGGAGCATCCGGAAGCGGCAAGTCCACGCTTCTGAAAATACTAATGGGGTGGCTCCCGGATTATTCGGGCAAAGTATTGTACGATCAGTGTGATTTGAAGTCCTATTCTCCGGAGCAGATTCAAGCGAAACTTGGCTATATCGAACAAGATGTTTTTCTTTTCAACACTACAATTTTGGACAACATTACGCTTGGTGAAAAATTCAGTGAGAGTGAGATTGAAAAAGCAATTCAAGATAGTGCGCTGGCTGGAGATATAGAGAATCTTCCAATGGGCATTCAAACGCCTGTTGGCGAGGGCGGCTGCAAGCTGTCCGGTGGACAAAAGCAGCGGATTGCGATTGCCAGAGCCCTGATTCATGATCGTTCCATTTTATTGGTTGATGAAGGAACGAGCGCATTGGATCAGAAAAATGCAGATATTGTAGAAAGCAAGCTGTTGGCAAATGCCGGATTAACTTTGATTTTGGTTAGCCACCATCTGTCTGACCAGCGAAAGGCGCAATTCGATCGAGTATATGCGTTAGAGAAATGATTCAAGCGGTGGACAATTTTTGTTTACAGGAGCCTTCGACGCATCTTGATTGTGAAGCGGTAAAGATAAGGGGGCGGACGCTCTATCGGGGAATCGCAGCGTCTGCCCAAACCATAGAGAAAATGTAGGTTTGTAAATGAAGTGTTACGAAAAGGGGAAAGAGGATAAGCCCTGTTTAGGGGAACGCCAGTTGAAGGAACGTATATGGAAAGCATTATACTGACGCCGCCTGACAGTGAGCTGCCTTTGAAAATCCAGGAAGGAAAAGAAACTATGTGAGGCGTAAAACTCCTCGTTGTCCTTACGGTGACTGCGCTCCACCTTTCCGTTGTGCCTTGGAGTATAAGGACGGATCAGCTTATGCCGGATTCCAAGCTGAGCCAGAGTTTTTTCAAAAAGGGTCAGCTTTTTCGTGGCCGAGGAGCTGAACCTGTTGGTAAACTCAGGACCGTTGTCCGTCTGGACACACTCAATGGCAAAGGGGAATTTTCTGACACAGTTCCGGATAAATTGAGCGGAAGAAAAGGTACTGTGCTCCTGAAATGCCTCCAGATACCGGAAAGGGCTGTATGCATCCAGGAACGTGTACTGGTAGTATCCGCCCTCTTCGGCAGCGATACCAACCAGACAGCTCTTCGGAACGTATTGGACGTCGGTCTGTACTCGCTGGTCGGGATAGCCCATCTGCTCATAGGGCTTGGAGATATACTTGGGATTTGGCAATCTCACCGCCATCTGGCCGCTCTTTCGCAGAAAACGGTACAGTATTAGGGATTGCCTATACCGGACTGTTTGTGTTATCTTATCCGTAGCGAATAGGTAGCGCCTGCCTCTCGGCTTGTACTGAGCAACTTTACCGTATCACAGGTCGCTCCTATTCGTTACCTTTTTCTTTTCTTGTTACTCCTCATTGTAATACCTACAGGTGCGCTTTTGTAGTTTTTCGCCGAACAGGGAATGGCTGCTCGGCGAAAAATGTCATTCTATTTCGTCTGAAAATTACATTTTCAAATGGCGCTGACAAAAATTTCTTCTCCATACTCAAAACTGAGTGTATCTATCGTCAAAAAATCGACTCCTTCCAGCATGCCAGAGAACTGATTGATGAATTTATCCACTTTTATAACCATGAGCGCATCCAGTTGAGGACTGGAGAGACGTCGCTTACGCGATGCTTCTCCGCTTAAAACATAATATTTCCTACCAGGGGCCCTTTTGTGCTGTCCGAACATTCTGGGGCGGTTCATGCGATCTGCCGGGGACCTTTTTTGACATGCAGAAAGAAAAAAGCCGCTTTCAAAAGAAAGCGGCTTTTTTCTTGATGGAGAAGATTGAGGAAAAACGATACAGCAGTTTAGGTTTCTCTCCTAAACTGGCTTTATTTTACCAGTTTCAGGTACTTTTTGTCAATGTTGATATTGCATAAAATTTTTGCTCCGCTCCCCGGGGTATCGTGATAATTAACAAACAAGATCGGCAAAATTTAGGCAAAAAGACAATTGACAGTGATTGTTTCCACCGCTCACGGACAGCAGTCCTGCCGCTTTCCGTCTACAAATACCGCCTGCAGGGTCAGGTCCTTGTCCAGCACCAGCAGGTCGGCGGCCTTGCCGGCCTGCAGAACGCCGGCGTCCAGCCGGGCGGCAAGGGCGGGGGCCGTGGAGGCCGCATAGACCGCCTCCGCCAGAGGCAGGCCAAAGCGCACCACGTTCCGCACCGCGTCCAGCAGGGAGATGGAGGACCCGGCCAGGGTGCCGTCCAGGAGGGTGGCCTTGTGGTTCTTCACGACGATGGGCTGGCCTCCCAGCTCGTAGTCGCCGTCGGGCATCCCGGCGCAGCGCAGGGAGTCGGAAATCAGGTTCAGCTTGTCGCCGAAGAGCTGGTAGGTGGCCCGGATGACGGCGGGGTGGATGTGGAGGCCGTCGCAGATGAGCTCCACGCTGGCCTCCGCGTCAAAGGCCGCGCCGATGATTCCCGGGGCCCGGTGGAGGAAGGAGGGCATGCCGTTGTACAGGTGGGTGGCGTGGCTGGCGCCGGCGGCGAAGCCGGCCATGGCGGTGTCGTAATCCGCCGTGGAGTGGCCCAGGGAGACAGCGCAGATCTGGGAAACCTCCCGGATAAAGGACAGGGCGTTCTCCTCCTCGCAGGCCACGGTCACCATCTTCACCTGTCCGCCGCTGGCCTCATTGAGGCGGTGGAACAGGGCGGCGTCCGGCTTGTGGAGGTTTTCCGCCGCCTGTGCGCCCCGCTTGGCGTAGCAGAGGAAGGGGCCCTCCAGGTGGACGCCGGCGCACTTCGCGCCCTTGGCGGGCTTGAAGTCCCGAATGGCGTGCATGGCGGGCGTCAAAGTTTCCTCTTTAAGCGTCATGGTGGTGGCCAGGTAGCTGGTGATGCCGTGAGCGGCGTAGTAGTCCGCAAGGGGCTGGAGGCCGGCGGGCTTGCCGTCGGAGAAATCCTCCCCCATAGCGCCGTGGGTGTGGATGTCCACCAGGCCGGGGATCACGTAGCCCCCGGCGGCGTCCAGGTCCGCAGGGCCGTCCAGCTTTCCGACGGCGGTAATGGTCCGGTCGAATTGGATGTCGGCGTCCAGAAACGCCTTTCCGATGAGTACTTTCGCGTTTTTGATCAGCATAGCAGTTCTCCTTCTTCTTATTCCCTTTTGGGGATTCCTTAGTATCCCCGTTTTTTGTAAAGGATGAGTTCCGGGTCCGAGCCCCCCTCGCCGTAGGTGCAGACCAGCATGACGTCCTGATCCGCCGCCAGGCCGTAGCAGCGGTCCCCGCCGGCCTCCAGCTGATTGCCCAGATAGACCTTGCTGTCTTCCAGCATCTTCGCGGTCTGTCCGCCGGGCAGGGGGTAGGCCAGGTTGATATAGGCGCCCGGCAGGGCATCGAGGTCCGTCACCTCCGGCAGGCCGGGGATGCCCAGGGCGTTAAGTTCATCCACTGTTTTTTCGGGTTCCGGGAACAGTTCCAGCAGCGCGGCCGTCAGCATGTCGCCGGCTGCGCCCATGGAGCAGTCAAAATATAATGTACGCATATTATGCCTCCTTTTTTACGTTCATATGGTTAATTCTGTCAGCCAGATATCCCGCACCGAAGCCATTGTCGATATTGACCACCGACACGCCGCTTGCACAGGAATTCAGCATGGAGAGCAGGGCGGAGAGGCCGCCGAAGGACGCGCCGTATCCCACGCTGGTGGGCACCGCGATAACCGGGCAGTCGGCCAGCCCGCCGATAACGCTGGCCAGTGCGCCTTCCATTCCCGCGATGGCGATGATAACGCTGGCACTCATGATTTCATCCATATGCGCAAGCGTCCGGTGAAGTCCCGCAACGCCCACATCATACAGGCGCACGACTCTGTTGCCCAGGACGGACGCCGTCAAGGCAGCTTCCTCCGCTACCGGGATATCACTGGTTCCGCCGGTTGCCACCACCACGCTGCCGATTCCGTCAGGTGCGGGTATGGGTCCGATGACGCCGCAGCGCGCGGTTTTGTCATAATCCAGCGGATGAACTTTTCCGACGGCCGCGGCAGCTTCCCCGGAAAGGCGGGTAATGAGAATGGTACCCTGGCCGTTTTTCAGCATGGTTTCTGCGATACCGATGATCTGTTCCGGCGTTTTCCCGGCGCCGTAAATGACCTCTGCAGCACCCTGGCGCAATTTCCGGTGCATGTCAACCTTGGCATAACCGATATCCTCAAAGGGCTTTGCCTTCAGCTTCAAGAGAGCATCCTCAATGGAGAGCGTGCCGTTGCTGACGCCTTCCAGCAGTTTTCTGATATCTGTATTCATTCTCTCACCTCCAAATCCAGGGATACGGTTTCATAATGCGCCTTCAGCTCTGCAAGGATAAGCGGCCGCTTTTCCAGCAAAAGCCCTAACTGCGCCTCGGGAATCTGCAGCCTGGCATGTCCGTCCGTGGAGCGCACCCGAAAGTCACGGAAGCCAAGGGAAAACAGATATTTCTCTGCGTTTTCCGTTGCGGACAGCTTGTCTTCCGTAATCTTTTCTCCGGTGGGAATTCTTGTGGCCAGACAGGCATATGCGGGCTTGTTCCAGGTAAATAAACCTTTTTCTCTGGAAAGCTGCCGGATATGCTCCTTAGTCAGGCCGCATTCCCGCAGCGGGGAGAGTACGGACAATTCCTTCAGCGCACGCATTCCGGGACGGTCGTTCACATCATCTGAGGAATTGGTTCCGTCCAGCAGGATTGTATAGCCGTCCTCTTCGGCAGCTTTCAGGATGGCGCTGAATATGGCTTTTTTACAGTGGTAGCAGCGGTCGGAAGGGTTTTCTGCGACATAGGGGACGCGGAGGATATTCAACGGAAGGACTTTTAAGTCCACATCCAGCTCCGCAGCCAGCCGCAGGGCATCCAGGTATTCGAATTCGGGCTGAAATTCGGATTTTACATAGTAAGCCCGCACGTCGGCACCCCAGGACCTGGCGGCATACAGAAGGTAGGCAGAATCAACGCCGCCCGAAAAAGCAACTGCAGACTTGGGGTGCAGTGTAAAAAAATCCTGTAATGTCATATCGAAATCTCCATTTCAAAATAAAGCACACAGATTCCCGCCTGAGAATATGTGTGCTTTTTGATATGATTAAGGTATACAATATTTGTGCCCAAAAGTCAATAGGCAGCCGGGCATTTTAACGATAATCCTTCATATAATCGCCGTGGGCCTCGATCAGGTCGTCGCACAGGGCAACGATTTCGTCCAGGGAAAGCTCTGCCGCGGTGTGGGGGTCCAGCATGGCGGCCTGG
>OFHM01002551.1_pt1 | contig 10282 bp, 8 predicted proteins | sample 1521311 | NCBI WGS metagenome assembly OFHM01 (sample SAMEA3504083, study PRJEB24116) | mouse gut metagenome | biome: mouse gut; feature: mouse-associated habitat; material: faeces | place: Denmark | collected 2011 | reverse complement strand
AAGAATATGGCAAACGGGGCGCTGGATGTCAGGAGCCAGACACATCAGACCGGCGAAAAAGTTTTCCTGTGTAACCAGAAGATGCAGAATCTGGCGGAGGCCATGAAAAAGATCCGGACCAGTTCCGAAGAGATTGAAAAGATTCTTAAGACAATAGATGATATTGCGTTTCAGACGGATATTCTTGCGCTGAATGCTGCAGTAGAGGCGGCCAGAGCCGGCAGTGCAGGGGATGGATTTGCCGTTGTTGCGGAAGAGGTTCGCAGTCTGGCTGGCAAATCTGCACAGGCAGCCCAAAATACATCGGAGCTTATAGAAAACTCCGCAGAAGCAGTACATATGGGTACGGAGATTGCCCGGAATACGGCAGATGTTCTGCTTGAAGTGGTAGAAAGTATTCAGTCGGTGGTGGATGCAATCGACCATATTGCAATCGTATCAAATGAGCAGTCAAAGTCGGTTGAGCAGGTTTCAGAGGGAATTAATCAGATTTCGGTGGTTGTGCAGAGTAATAGCGCGACTGCGGAGGAAGGCGCGGCGGCCAGTGAACAGCTTTCTGCGGAGGCTGCATGTCTGAAAGGACTGGTTGATCAGTTTACGCTTGCTTCAGATTAAATAGCGCCATAAACAGCAGGTATCATCTTCACACTGTTGCTGTTTCTGATATGAGTGTGCTTTCTTTACTGGCCCGGAGAAGACTCCGGGCTTTTTCCATGCGTGAGAAGCGAATATTAAAAGTCAGAATTTTACAAATAAAAGTCAGAAATTATATTTAAAAAGCGGCTCGGAAATGATAAAGTAAATTAAAACATCGCTGTATTATAGCAGAGAGAAAAAGGAGATGGTCATATGAAGATCGGCACCTGCGTTTCCCTGGATACTATGGAGGGAGTGGAACAAAAATTAACAATGCTTCGGGAGAACGGGTTTGAGACCTGCCAGCTGGTGAGCTGGAATCCGGAAGTCTGGACGGAGGAGAATGCAAAAATTTTAAATGGTCTGTTAGAAAAAAACAACATTGCGGTTTCGGCATTCTGGTGCGGCTGGGAGGGGCCGCGCGTGTGGAATTTTTATGAGGGACAGCTTCCCCTGGGGCTTGTGCCTGCCGATTACAGACAGCAGCGTATTAAAAATCTCTGCGACGGCGGGGACTTTGCCCATATGCTTGGAATTCAGGATGTGGTTACCCACATGGGCTTTATTCCGGAGAATCCCTATGATTCTGCTTTCGCGCCTTTTTGTCTTGCAGTCCGTACAGTGGCGCAGCATTTAAAGGAGAATGGTCAGTATCTTCTGTTTGAGACCGGGCAGGAGACGCCGGTGACCCTGCTGCGGTGTTTTGAAACGGTGGGAATGGATAATCTGGGAGTCAACCTGGATACGGCTAATCTGATTTTATACGGCAAGGCCAATCCGGTGGATGCGCTGGAGGTATTCGGCCCATATGTTCGAAATATTCATGCCAAGGACGGCTGTTATCCCACAAACGGGCATGAACCTGGGCAGGAGAGACGTCTGGGGGAGGGCAGGGTGGATTTCAGGGCCCTTTTTCTGAAGCTTCATGAGCTGGGTTATGATTCCCATGTTACCATTGAACGGGAAATCGCCGAGGGAAGTTCACAGCAGCTTCAGGATATTCTGGATGCCAGGGCTTATTTACAGAAACTGATAAATGAAATATACGGAGGTTGAATGAGATGTTAAAGGTCGGACTGGCCGGGGCAGGCGGAATCAGCGGGGCGCATATACCTGCATGGGAGGCCATGGAGGATGTGGAACTGACGGCATTGTGCGACATCCGCAGAGAACAGATGGAGCGTTGCCCGGAGAAGCGCTGGTATCTGGATTTTGAAGAAATGCTGGAAAAGGAGGAATTGGACATTCTGGATATTTGTCTGCCCACTTACCTTCATGCGGATTTTGCGATAAAGGCCATGAACAGGGGAATCCATGTGCTCTGTGAAAAACCGGTTTCTTTAAACGTGGAAGATGTGGAGCGGATATACGATACGGCAAAGCGAAATAAGGTGTGCTTCATGACAGCCCAGGTAGTGCGTTTCTGGCCGGAGTATATTGTGTTGAAGGAATTATATGAAACGCAAAAATACGGAAAACTTCTGTCAGGATACATGAGCCGGCTGGGCGATACGCCCTCCTGGAGCTGGGACGGCTGGATGACAGATGAAACAAGAAGCGGCCTGGTGCCCTTTGACCTGCATATTCATGACCTGGATTATATGGTATATGCCTTTGGGAGACCTCAGAAAGTTACCTGTCACAGGAGGAAGAGTTCCGGGCAGGACTGCATGAATGCCATATACCAGTTTGATGGTTTTTATGTGGGAGCCGAGGCGGCCTGGTATGCGGGAGCCTATCCTTTTCAGGCCGGATACCGGTTTCAGTTTGAGCATGCGGTTGTTTCTTATGAGGGTGGAAAATGCATCATTTATGAGGACGATGGCACTGTGACCAGCCTTACGGGCCGGGCGGAGGGAGACACCGGTTCCATTAATCTGCCGAAGAGCGATGCCTACGCTGCCGAAATCCGGTATTTTGCGGACTGTGTAAAGGAGGGGACATTTCCGGATAAGGTGAAGCCGGAGGAGCTTCGGACAGTAATAGAATTGCTAAAAGAACTTTGAATAAAATTTTTAAAAGGACATACATATGTCTGCATCCTGTACTATAATTTTGATTAGAAATCAGACCTGGTATCCATGAAGTAAATTATAATATCGGTAGCTGACTGGCAGAAACAGAAAAATATTAAATGAGACCTGTGTGTAAAATTTGTGAGTGAAAGCAATGGTAAGAGCTAATGAAAAAAGAGCGTTTACTCGGGATATTTTATCGAATGATGCAGGGAGAAAGTGTTAACCTGAAATCTCTTTCTCAGGAATATGGTGTATCAGTAAAAAGCATATCCAGAGATATGAATGAAATAAGAAATTTTCTGGCAGATAATCGTGATATGGTTAAGAATGTGGAACTAAAATACTCCCGCAATTTAAAATCATACCGGATAGATAACAGCAACAGCCTTTTGCCGAAAGAATTTCTGCTTATCATGAAAATATTAGCGGGGGTAAGGGCGGTAGATAAAACACAATTGTCAGATCTGTTTGAGAAAATGAAAAAATTCACAGGGAAGGAAGACAGAAATAGTCTTGAATATCTTACTGCAAAAGAAATGTACCATTATCAGGGAGTGCATCATTTCTGTACGGATCTGACTGAGATGATATGGAAAATTACCAATTGTATTGTCGGGCAGAATGAAATAACCATAATCTATAATAAGATGGATGGAAGTCAGATTGAACGTCGGATTCGGCCTCTGAGTATTATGTTTTCGGAATATTATTTTTATTTAATAGCTGCCTCCTCTGAAACCGAAAGCAGTCCTCATTATTACAGGATAGACAGAATTCTCAATATGGTTAAGCATAGAGACGTCTTTCAATTGGAGTATTCTGACAGATTTGATGAAGGGGAATTAAGAAAAAAGATACAATATATGATTCCGGGAGAGGCAGAGAGGATAACCTTTGAATTTACGGGGCCGTCTGTGCAGGCAGTATTAGACCGTCTGCAGACAGCGAGAATTATTTCCAGGGAAGGAAAAAAATATCTGGTGGAAGCGGAAATCTATGGAGAGGGAATTAAAATGTTTTTATTATCCCAGGGACACTGGGTAAAGATTTTAAAGCCGGAACATTATGCAGAAGAAATGGCCGGAGAAATAGAGATGATGTACAATAATTACAGAAGAAATCAAAATAACGGTATAAACAATTGATTTAATCAAATGTTTTTTAAAAGCAAAATGTCTGCTGAATAAATTTCATGTCTACTCATATATGAGCAGGAGGGAAAATGGCCAATAGAAAATATGAGAATTTAAAAAAACAGAAGCAGAATATTATTCTGGATACGAAGCAGGATATAGCAGGGTTCGATAGCATTTCGAAGGAAGCCCGAAGAGTGTCAGAGGTATCCCGAAATGTATCTGTTATACTGAAAGATTTAGACCGGCAATTTGAGCAGGCAACAAAACTTACCGGAACCGATATAGGCTTCCTGTTTTTTGCAACAGCGCTGCAATGTATCAGACAATATCTCCTGACCCCGTTTAAAGAGAGACTGACAGATAAGGAAAGCGCGAAGGAAGCCCATGAGGAAGAGCGGAAAATATTCGGCAGTGTTTCAGGAAAGGATGAGCAGGATAAAACGAAGCGGTACTATGCATGTCTGAATGACATCATGCTCCAGGGTGTTCCATACGATACACAGTTTGGCAGCGCTGATTTTAATCTTGGATTGAGCGGCAATGCCCATCGGTTCCGCACGTTAGGTCATGATCCGCTGTTTGGCTGGGTATTTGGAACGGCAAATATTATGACCAGCACGCTGACAGACTGGGCTTTCCAAAGCTATCATGTAAAACCTTCCCCCATGGCAGACGGAAGAATGAAGCCCAAAATTGTTCAGCATGCCAACACCATGCTGATGATGGAGAAAGTAATCGGGAGGTCGGAAACAGAGCCGCAGGCACTTGCACTGGCAGTGATAAAGCAACGCCTGCATTTAAAATCAGATATGTTTTCCGTGGCAGGGCTTCCGCTTCCGGGAATGACAGCGTTATCGCCAGAGGCAGCACAAATACTGGCAGAACATGGAGTGGATACCGCAAATATGCTTACAGTCGGAAAACAGGCGGCTTACGCAATTCTCATCAATACACTGATAGCAATGATTCATGGTCTTTTTTATGAAGAATCCTTCGGAGCAAGAAACCTGTATGATGTGCGCACAAGAAAGATTCTGACATATTCCAATTTAATAGCATCTGCCAGTAATCTCATAGCAGTGGCGGTTGTGGAGGTAATGGCAGTCGCTACATCGAATGCAGAACTGGGCAGGAATGGAATACGATATCTTGACGTGGGTGGACTGGCGGTGACAATTTACAGAATTGTCAATGACAGAAAATTTATAAAGCAGGTAAAGCAGGAGTTTTTAGAGAAAGAATTTTATAATATTGTAATGGGAGAAACTATAGAAATATAAAAACAAAGGAGCAAAAAAATGGGAAAAAAAGATTTTATCAGGGGAATGGAAGCAGGAGCGAAACCTTTTGAACAGAAGTTCAGGGAATTGAGTGAGAGCACTGAGAAAGTCGGGGAAAAGATCAGCCGGAAGCTGGATGGACTGGGAGATATCATGGATACAGTCATAGATGATTTGTCTGACATGCAGAAAAAAGAGCTGTACCAGCTGAATACGCCCCATGATTTAAAGGAAGATTTAGATGAGGATGAGAAGGAAATTCTGGCGGCGTTATTGCTCAGGCTTTCTGAATTTACAGAAAATAATGAATATCAGAGAAAATTTATGCGGTCTGTCAATGCTTACATAGAGGTAAAAACGCCTCAGGCAGGACTTGACATTTCCTGTATTGAAAATATCGAAAATGTCAGCTCACAGAAAATTCTTATGCAGACGGCGATGGAGTATCTCTATCTGGCAAGCGGGGATTTTTCATTTCTGGATGACCTGGAGGAAGAGGTATTTGAGCATTTCTGTGTGAACAGGAAAGGCATCAGGGAGATAGAGGGATATATAGAGGCGGTTTCCAATGCAGTCGGAAAAGAGGGAATTGCGGAAAAATATGGATTTGTGCCGGAGGAAAAAGCAGCGGAAGAAAAAATTGATGTGGAAACTTTCCGGTTATATAAAGAGGCCACGCCGTATGATCTGCTTGAAGATTTATCTGAGCAGGAGACAGACGGGCTGTGCGCTGTATTTTCTGTGCTGGCAGGAGAAACAGAGCCAAATGAGCTTCAGGTCAGGTATCTTGAAGTGATGAGAGCGGAAGCAGAACTGGATATTGATTCTGCAAAAGGAAGAGAACCGAAGATTGACGACATTGAGATGGGCGCGCAGAAGATAATTCTGCAGGCGGCGATGGAGTACGGCTATCTTGGAAAAGGGAATTATGATTTTATGGAGGATGAACTCTTTGACGATTTCAGTGTAAATAAAAGGGGAATTCGTCAGATTAAGGACATGATTCAGAAAGTCTGTGACGAAAAAGGCTTCGATGGCATTATAGAGAAGTATTATTATATGGGTGTGGATGAAGACGCTTACTACCAGGAAGCAAAAGGGTCAGGGAAGGGGCGGAAAATACAGTTTCCGGAATATGACGGAAGCGACATCAGCGAGGCCTGCGCAGACCAGGTGAATGTACATCACCATTATGTTGTGTTAACGGATTATCTGGTTTACGTTGACGATACGGGGAAAATTTACTGTGTGCATAAAAAGACAGGTGAGAAAAGAGAAATACCTGTGGATGTCGAAGACAGGGGCAGGATCAAAGCCTGTAATTTGTGCGGTTATGAAGAATATTTATATCTCATCTGTGACTGCGTAATTTACAGAGCAGAAATTTCCGAAAAAGAACTGCGTTTTCAGAAAATGAATGCTGATATATCTGTCAGAAGAAAATATAGCCAGGAATTTTTCCCGCAATGCAATGAAAAGTACCTGGTCTTTTTTGGGGGAGTTAAGACCGTCTACTTTAACGGAGAAACGGAAAAAAGCATATTGTATGTGGTGGATCTGGATACAATGGAGAGCCGGGAGCTTCTGGCAGGCGAGGATTATTCTGATGAGTCAAAGGCGGCGTATTATGCGTCTGAATTTTCGGGTTTTAAACTGATGGGGAATATGCTTTGTTTCAATGCAAGTTCCGGATGCGGAAAAAATTCTGTTTATACATATGATCTGACTACAGGAGAGAAAGTGCAGATAACAGAACTGGAATTCAGCAATTTTGAATGTTTAAATCCGGCTGAGGGTTGGAATGATACTGTAGGGCAGTACGGAAAATATATTTTCTGTTCTCAGGATAAAAATAATAATGATGATAAATATCTGAGAGAAGACTGCTTTTATGACTGTATTGATATGGAGAACGGAACTGTTTCTTCTGTCATTCTGCAGGGGGTGAACAATGCCGCTACATTTACCGCATATCACTATGTATATTATCTGACGAAGGCTTCCAGACTGGGACGGTGTGATATCCTGACAGGAAAAAAACAAAAATTGATGAAGCTTACGAATGCAGTCTCTTATTATGAGGAAGGGTTGTTCAAAAAAACGCGGACTCCCATGCTGTCTAAAATGGGGTTACTATTACAGGTAGTAGGAAAATGGGTTTATTATAAAGAACCATTTGCTTATCCGGAGAAGATACACAAAATTCAGATTGACGGTGAAATGTGCTCGGAAAGGAAATTTTGAGTTTTTCACACCTGGTTATGGTATGGAGAACCATATCAAAGGTTAGTGCGAAAGAGAAGATATGTTCTGGAAATAAAGGAGACTAAGAGTTATATTTTCAGCCCCATGGGAGTGTGCGGCTTCCATGGGGTTTTGCTGCTCATGACAACAGAATCCATGTTTTGTAAGGATTCTATTGCAGGTTTTGTGTTTCCTTTGGAGGGATGTATTCTATCAGTTCATGCAAATCACATTGCAGGGCGTAGCACAATCTTGACAGTACGGCAATGTCCAGACGCTGAACCTCATTTTTACAATATTTTTTCAGTTGTGTTCTTTGCATTTCAGCCCGAAAGGATAGTTTATTAATAGAGATATTGCTCTTTTTCATAACTTCTTCCAGATGAATTTTTACGGTTCCAAATTCGGTGTCCTTCATATTAATACCTCCGTATATTTATGGTAGTTTATTAAATCAGTTATTGAAATGAGTAGATAAATATTGTATAATCATATGGTTAGATATTTACTCATGTATAAGGGATAAATTATGGAAGAAAAAGTGGATAAGAAATTTTTTTTGGAAGAAAGCGAAGAAAACCGAAATCTTTTACAAAAATATGATAAATGCGACAGATATGACTATCTGGCTGCCGTTGCCTGTGGAGCAGTCGGAGGGCTGACTGATATTTTTTTTGTGGGAACTCCCGGGAATAGTGTTCTGGGAAACTGGACAGACACGCAGATTGATAATGTGGTAAAAGGCTTTGCTAAAATATCCGGCTGGAATCCTGACAGCGGGCAGCAGGGGAATGTTGCAGGTGCCATTGGATTTTTGGAAAGAAAATATAAAGTAAATTATGACCAGAGATATAACAGTGATGTCAACAATCTGTTCCATATGTCAACCCAGAATCACCATATGATGTCTTTGGGCCATTCACCGGACATTGTGGGTTTATTTTTTTCTATATTGAACCAGTTTACCTCCACATCCTCTTTTATAGCGGACGGAAAGCTTATTACTATAAAAACGGAAACCTATGAGCTGCAGGGGGGAAACTTTATAGCGAAAATATTTTGTGGAATCGCAAACTGGCTTGGGCATATTATGTCTGATATGGCAGGCAGCTCGAGAAGCAGGGGAAACGCTGGGAGGGGAAGCGGTGTTGTAATACCTTTTTTTGAATTATTCCAGTTTTGTAAATTTGGAACATTCAATGCGGGAGAGGATAAGCAGGACTTAGCGACCATTGCTACCAGGGCATTTCAGAAAGGGTATGATTTCAGACTTGGCGTGGCAATGGCAATCCCTGTTATTATTACAGAGCTGTCTATCCGCTTAATATGGGCATTACGGCGGAGGTTCCAGTATGAATGGCCTGTGGAAGAATGTATTCCAACGCAGAAACACGCAGACCTTCGGATTATGCTTATCATTGGGAATGGTACGTTGTGCGTAATGGACGGACTTGATGCCGGAATCCGTTCAGGCGGTAATTTCCTTGCATTTTTTATGCGGCTGAACTTAATTGCGTGGTTCCGGTTTGTAACATTAGTCCTCAAAGAAGTATGTATCAGAATCGGACTTGTAAATGGGCTGCAAATGCAGATTGAAGCGTATAAACGAATCAATGAGGCACTGCAGGCATATCTGTGCGAGCTTGAAAAAATTGATATGGAGGCATTTCAGAGAGAAACACAGGAGTATAACAAATTAGCCGCAATGTTTGCTTCGGCAGATTCAGAGAAGGAGTTAAATGCCATGCTGTTAGAGACGTTTGAGAAATTCGGAATCAGCAAATCATGGAAAGGAGACTTTAACGAACATATGTCAGATAAAAATGGAACACTGGTGTTTGAATGATGTTTCCATGTGATTGTTGTGGCTGCTGCTGCAGAAATATAGGGGATTCTCCGGTATATAAAGGTTTGGACAGAGGGGATGGCGTGTGCAGGTATTTGTCAGAAAATTTATGTACGATATATGAGGACAGACCCGTTTTGTGCAGGGTAGATGACTGCTATAATTTGTATTTTTACAAGAGTATGGGACGTGAAGAATATTACAGGCTGAATATGGAAGTGTGTAGAAAACTGAAAGAAAGAGAGGAATAAAGATATGCCATTACCGTTAATATTAGGAATAGGGGCAGCGATTGCCGGAGTAACCGGTGTTGGAACCGGAATACATGGGGCTGTAAAAATGAAGGAAGCGAATGATATGATGAAAGCAGCCAACAGCCGCCATGAAGAAAATATTAAAAAGTTTGAAACAGCGAGTGAAAAAACAAATAAGGTTATGGACAAATTAGGAAAAACGGAATTATATATACTTCAAAGTTTTTCCGAATTTTCGGATGTAATCGAAAAGATTCAGAACCGGCCTCAATTTAAAGAATATGCCAGAGACGATGTGAAACTGCCGAAATATGACAAAGAAGAATTGAAACAGGTTTCGGTGGGAGCAGGCGTTATTTTAGGTGGTCTGGGAGGAGCTGCGACAGGGACGGCAGGAGGCCTTGCGGCGGCGGGCGTTACCACTTCTGCAGTGATGGCGCTGGGTACTGCTTCTACTGGTACGGCGATAGCTTCGCTGAGTGGAGCGGCTGCTACTAATGCAACATTAGCGGCGTTAGGTGGCGGGGCTATCGGCAGTTCAGCAACGGCTGGCGGTATGGCATTAGGAACCACAATTCTTGGAGCGACAACATTAGGCGTTGGCTTGCTGGTGGGCGGAGTTATCTTTAATTTTACAGGGGGAAAATTATCTGACAAGTCATTTGAAGCATATGGAGAAATGCTGAAAGCAGAAGAGACAATTAACAGGATTGTTGATTACTTAAAGAATCTTGAAAAACTTTCCAGGGAGTATAAAGCTGCCCTGACTACGGTAAATGATATTTATAATGAAAAATTCAATTTCCTGAAACAGACGGTGGAGTCCGGAAAAACAGACTGGAATGATTTTACAGAAATAGAAAGAGTA
>OFHM01002550.1_pt1 | contig 10287 bp, 6 predicted proteins | sample 1521311 | NCBI WGS metagenome assembly OFHM01 (sample SAMEA3504083, study PRJEB24116) | mouse gut metagenome | biome: mouse gut; feature: mouse-associated habitat; material: faeces | place: Denmark | collected 2011 | reverse complement strand
GCGAGCGGGAGGCGGAGATCGTGGCCCAGGCGGGCAAGCTGGGGGCCGTCACCGTGGCCACCAACATGGCCGGCCGCGGCACCGACATCATGCTGGGGGGCAACGCCGAGTATTTGGCCAAGGCCGACCTGACCAAGGCGGGCTACTCCGAGGAGGTCATCGTGGATGCCACCGGCTACGCCGATACAGACAACCAGGAGATTTTGGAGGCCCGGGCTCTGTTTGCGGAAAAGCTGGCCCAGCACAAGGCGGAAATTACCAGCGAGGCGGACCAGGTCCGGGAGGCCGGGGGATTGTTCATCATCGGCACGGAGCGCCACGAGTCCCGCCGGATCGACAACCAGCTCCGGGGCCGGGCGGGCCGCCAGGGGGACCCCGGCGAGACGAAGTTTTATATCTCCCTGGAGGACGATTTGATGCGCCTTTTCGGCGGGGACCGGATTACGAACATGATGGAGCGGTTCGACCTGGACGAGGACACCCCCATTGAGAACAAAATGCTGACCAAGGCCATTGAAAACGCCCAGACCACCGTGGAATCCCGGAACTTCCAGTCCCGGAAATCCGTGCTGGAATACGACGACGTGATGAACAAGCAGCGGGAGCTGATTTACAGCCAGCGCCGCCAGGTTCTGGACGGCATGGACATCAAGGATACGGTGCTGAACATGATGCGCACCTCCATCGGCAACCACGTGAGCCTGGCCTTTGGCGAAAAGCCGCATCTGGACGCCGCCGGATACCGGGAGATGCTCCGGGGCCTGGAGGGCATGTACTTCGCCAAGGGCGCGGTGGACATTCCCGAGGCGGAGCAAAAGAGCCAGGAGGACTTCGACGAGGCGTTTACCGCCGCTGCCGAGGCGTTTTACGAGAACAAGGAGGCGGAGATCACCAGCCCCATCATGCGGGAGCTGGAGCGGGTGGTCATGCTCCGGGTGGTGGACGAGTACTGGATGGACCACATCGACGCCATGGACGACTTGAAGCAGGGCATCCGTCTCCAGTCCTACGGCAACAACAATCCGGTGGACGTGTATAAGCGGGAGTCCCTGGAGATGTTCGAGGAGATGATCGCCGCCATCCAGGACGAGACCGTCCGGCGGCTGTACTCCGTGCGGCTGAGGAAGGACGAGGAGGTCAAGCGGGAGCGGGTAGCCAAGGGCATGGTGGAGAACGTCGGCGGCGACGGGACCAAGCCTAAAAAGCAGCCCCTCAAAGTTGTCAAAATCGGGCGGAACGACCCCTGCCCCTGCGGCAGCGGGCTGAAGTGGAAAAAATGTACTTGTCCGGAGTATCACCAGAATTAAGGAGGGCAAATGGATAAGAAGGATGACAGTGTTCTTTTCCTGCTCCAGGATATCAAAGAACTCGTGTTTGGCATTGCGTTGATCCTGTTGGGCGGAATCTTGCTGTATGCTTCCATTCTGGACAGCGGCGCGGTTGAGCTGTTTGCGCTTCTGGGCCTCCCGGTGCTGGCCTATGGCGTGTTCCACATCTGGAACGGCTGGACGAACCATGAGCCGGTTGAGAAAAACGGCGAAGGCCAAAAGAAAGAAGAACAGGGAGGTCCCCATGCCCTTTGAGACCCACGAACAAAACGGCCTGGTCTGGTTCACCGCCTCGAACTTAGGCGGCGTCCGCCACGGCTTTTCCACCCGCCTGGGCGGCGTGTCCCCCGCCCCCTGGGACAGCCTGAACCTCCGCCCCGGCATGGGGGACGGACGGGAGGCTATGCTGGAAAATTACCGCCGGTTCTGCGCGCTTCTCGGTGCGGACCTGGAGCGGACTGTCCTCTCCCGGCAGGTTCACGAGACCAACGTCCGGGCCTGTACAGAGGCTGACGCCGGGAAGGGGCTCTTCCGGGAGCGGAACTATGAAAGCGCCGACGCTCTGGTTACCGGCGTGCCGGGGCTGACCCTGTTCGTCTTCTCCGCCGACTGCGGCACAGTGCTGCTTCATGATCCGGACACCGGGGCCGTGGGGGCGGCTCACGCGGGCTGGCGGGGCTGCGCCGGAGGGATTGTGGAGAAGACTGTGCGGGAGCTGGAGCGTCTCTATGGCGCGAGGCCGGAGCGGCTCCGGGCCGCCCTGGGGCCCTGCATCGGGCAATGCTGTTTTGAAAGCGACGAGGATGTCCCCGCCGCCATGCGGGCGGCCCTGGGGGAGACGGCGGAGCCGTATCTTGAAAAGCGGGGACCCAAGTGGCACGTGGACTTGGAGGGGCTGAACCGCCAATGGCTTTTGCGGGCGGGGGTTTTGCCGGAGAATATAGAAGTCTCCGGCCTCTGCACCGCCTGCCGGAGGGACCTCTTCTGGTCCCACCGGAAGCTGGGGGAGGCCCGGGGCGTCCAGTGCGCGGCCATTACTGCGGGAGTTTAAGCGTTTGGAATGGGAGTCAGGGATTGCGGGTTCGATCCCTGATTCCTTATCCTTAGAGGTGCTTTATGAAAAGACGTTTGCGGGGGATGCTCCCGCTGCTTTTGCCCCTTTTGCTGCTCACCGGCTGCTGGCAGGAGGAGCCGCCGGAGGAGCCGGAGGAGATGCTGCCCTCTTTTGAGGAGGAGCCGGTGAAGGAGGTCAAGGCCGCCCTGCCGGAGCGGTTTGCCCTGCCTTATATGCCGGGGCGGAGCCTGGACCCGGTGGACTGCGCCGACGGGATGCAGCAGACGGTGTCGTCCCTGCTGTACGAGGGCCTGTTCCGCCTGGATGGGCGGTTTGAGGCCCAGCCCTGCCTCTGCGTCAGCTATACCCACGACGAGACTGCCGGCCGCTACACCTTTGCCATTCGGGAGGGCGTCCAATTCTCCGACGGGTCGCTCCTGACGGCCCGGGACGTAAAGGCGTCCTTGGACCGGGCGAGGGAGTCTGAGCGTTACCGGAGCAGGCTTTCCGAAATTTCTTCCATCAGCGTCAAGGGGGACAGCGTGACCATTGTCCTGAGCAGCCCCAACGCCGCCTTCCCGGCGCTGCTGGACGTGCCCATCGTGAAGTCCGGAAGCCAGGACAGTCCCGCGCCGCTGGGCACTGGTCCTTACTTCTATGCGGAGGAGGAAACGGGGGCGTATCTCATCGCCAACCAGTCCTGGTGGAGGGGAGAGCGCCAGCCGGTGGAGCGGATTGCCCTGGTGGAGGCTCCGGACAACGACGCCATGCTCTACCGCTTTTCCTCCCACGAGGTACAGCTTATTACGGCGGACCTCACCGGTGTGACGGCGGTGAGTACCACGGGAAGCGTGGGCTGCGTGGACGCGGAAACTGCGGTTATGCAGTACGTGGGCTGCAACACCTCCCGGGCTCCTTTGGATAATCCGGCCCTTCGCCGCGCCTTGTCGGCGGGAATCAACCGGGCCAACGTGACCAGCGCGTATCTCTCCGGCCACGGGCGGCCCGCTGCCTTCCCGGTATCCCCGGCTTCGGCCCTGTATCCGGCGGACCTGGATGAGGGCTATTCGCTGGACAGCTTTACCGCTGCTCTGGCGGAGAGCGTCTATGACTCTGACCGGCCTTTGACCTTGCTGGTCAATGCGGAGAATCGTTTCAAGTCCGCCATTGCCGCGTTCCTGGCGGAGAGCTGGACCGCCGGAGGCGTGGCGGTGGAGGTGCGGGCCCTGCCCTGGGAGGAGTATGCCGCCGCTCTTGCCGCCGGGGATTTTGACCTGTACTATGGAGAGGCCCGGCTCACTGCGGACTGGAATCTGGGGAGTTTGCTGGAGCCCGCCGGGACGCTGAACTATGGCCGCTGGTCCAACCCGGATACCAGCCGCCTCCTGGCAGAGTTCGCCGGGGCGGAGGACCGGGCGGCGGCCATGCGGTCCCTCTGCGCCCATTTGAGGGATCAGGCCCCCATTTTGCCGGTGTGCTTCAAATCCACCTCCGTACTGACCCAGGCGGAGGTGGTGGAGGGTCTGGCCCCCACGGCAGCGGAGCCTTTTTACGCCTTGAGCCAGTGCTTGATTCATCTGGAGGGGGAATAGGAGGGCGCTCTTCTCTTAGCCGGTGAACGTGGCTGGCGGCAGCGTGAGGACCCCGGCGTAAGCCGGGGTCCTTTGCTTTTCATAAAGCCCGAAAAAAACCGCTGTGCAAAAGGCACAGCGGTTTTTCAGAACACTTAATAATAACGCTTTTTGTTCTTGCGAGCGGCCTCAGACTTCTTGCGCCGCTTCACGCTGGGACTCTCGTAATGCTCCCGCTTCCGGACCTCGGCCAGGACGCCAGCCTTGGCGCAGCTGCGCTTGAAACGCTTCAGCGCGCTGTCGATGGATTCATTTTCCTTCACATGGATCTCAGACATCTATATTTTCCCTCCCTCCGAGGTATCCGGCTATTTCCAGGATACTTTAAGGGCCATACTCTATGGCTTCAACACAGCTATTATACAGATTTAGAGGAAACTTGTCAAGAGAAAATCCTTTGGATTTACGATGGAAACAAAATTGATTGAATCAAATATATTATTTCCGAGCTTTAAGCTCGGAAATAATATATCTTAGTTAGCGTAAAATCAACTGCGAATTCACAGCGCTTCTTTAATAAAACAGCCGTGTTCATTGGAGCAGAGGCCTGAAAATCATCTCCAGGTCCTCCTCGCTGGTGGGCAGAACCTCCAGCGTCCGCCGCCCGATGGCCTCCAGCATGGTCTGCTCCTTTTGACGGAGCCGTTGGTAGACAACGCCTTCCATGGACCAGGGACCCTTTTCCGTTTGGTACTCTGTCTGAAGGAAAGCATACTGCGTATACTGCCCCTTGGACAGCCCCAGGCGGTGGATGCGGTCCTTGGACTGGAGCAGGTGAACCAGATTGTAGCTGTACTCAAAATAGACGGCGTCGTGACAGATGCTGTGCAGGGACACGGACTCCGCCAGGGTGTGGGGGTTGGTCAGCAGAACCTGAAATTGCCCTAATTTGAAATCCTGCAAAATGTCCTGCCGCTCCTCCAGCGGCACCGCGCCGTAAATACAGCAGGTGGGGATGCCGCGCTTCTCCAGGGCTTCAGACAGCGTATGGATGGAGTCCAGGAAGACGCACCAGATGATCACGGGCTTTCCCTCTCTGGCCAGCTCCTCCGCCAGCTGGACGCAGCGGCGGAACTTCCCGGAGGGGGGACAGGCTTCGATCAGCTGCCGGGCCTCCTGGCCGCAGCCGTCAAGGCCGGCATCTCCCGCCGGGACGCCGTCGTCCAGCAGATACTGGAAATCCTGGAGATCCAGCCGCTGGAGCAACAGCTGGGGATTGCTCTCCAGCTGGAGGATTCGAAGGAACAACGCCAGCTTGTTCCCCCGGTATTTTTGAACCAGCAGCTCCAAAAGCCGGTTTTCCTCCCCGCCGGCGGGGCAGGTGAGAATCTTGTCCGGCAGGGCTGGGGGGACCTCCAGCTGCTCTTTGGTGGTTCGGCAAAAGAAAGGCTGGAGTCGGTTGTTGACCGTCTCCACCTCCGCCGGGGTGGGATGGCGGAGGAGCGTGTCGGAGAAGCCGAAGAATTCGTTATACTCATTGGGGAGCAGAATGTGCAGCAGATTATAGAGGTCCAGGTAGGAATTGGGGACCGGCGTTCCGGTGAGGGCGGTGAGGTAAACGGACTGCTCCGCCAGGGCCAGGGCGGCGGAGGCGTACTCCCCGCCCACCTTTTTGACCTTGTGGACCTCGTCGAAGACCAGCAGGGACTGAGAACGGACCAGGGGGAGCAGGTCCTCCAGCACGCCTCCTGCCGACTCATAGTTCACCAGGATTAAATTCACGTTCCCCGAGTCGTACCGCAGCGCCGCCCGCCTCTCCGCCGCCGTGGCCAGTCCGGGGCCGTGGAGGTTTAGGACCCGCAGTTCCTCCCGTCCAGCGAAGCACTGGACAAACTCCTCCATCCAGGAGCCGAAGGCGTTTTTGGGACAGACCACCACCAGCCGCCGGATGAGTCCCCGGCTTCTCAGGCAGGCGTAAACCCCCAGCACGGAGGCGGTCTTACCGGAACCGGGGACGGAGAAGTTGGCGGCGCGTTTCATGGCGCAAAGGAAAAAGGAGTCCCACATCTGCCGCTCCCGCAGGGGCCGGGCCATGGTGGCGTTCACAATAGACTGATATTCCCGGAACCGAGGGAGCAGTTTTTCCTCCCGGTTTTTGATCTCCACGCCCAGACGGAACCGCTGCGTCAGATAGCTGCCCCGGTCCTGAATATAGTCCGCCAGGGCGGGGGAGACCGTGAGGGCCGCGCCCCGGCGGACGCATTCCTTTTCACACAGGGTGACGACGCGCTGGAAATCCAGGTAGGTCAGGGCACTCTTGCCGGTGAACAGGCCGTCCTCCCGCTTTGCGATATAGCGGCGGAGGGAGAGCTTATAAAAGGCGCTGTAGGGCAGGGCCTCCGCCTCGCCCTCCGGGACACGGAGGGTCAGGGCGGCGCCGTCGTAGTCTAAGATCCAGCCGGTCATGGAGAAACCTCCTGATGGTCCTTGATTGATTGCCCTGCCGTTCCGGGCAGGGGCCGCTTATTGCGGCAGATACCCCCGAATTTCGTCCACCGCCCGCTCCCGCAGGTCCAGCTGCCGCCGCAGGCGCTGGAGCTCGCTGTCCCCCAGCCGGGAGAGGATGTTCACGTCGATGCTCTCCAGAACCCCGGTGGCCTTCTCCGCCAGCAGGATGGGCCGGTTCCGGGTCTCCGTTTTTCGGGTCCGGAGGAGATATTTGTCCATAGACTGCTCCAGAGCTCCGCTCAAATCCTCCCGGGTCCGGACCCGGTCCCGGATGGCCTGGGTGCTCATCTCCTGGGGAGGGGGGAGAATACCGATGACTTCGGCGGCGATCTCCCGCTGTTCCTCCAGGAAGTCCTCCTGCTGCTCGCCGCCCATGATGTTCTTAAAACCCCGGATGAAGCGGGTCATATCCCCGGCGGGCCGCAGGAGGATGTTGACAAAGACGCTGTTTTTCAGGTCCTCCTTCTCGTCCTCCGTCCGGCACTTTTTCAGCAGCTTCTGGAGCTCCTCCAGGGGATAGTAAAGCTTCAGCTCCCGGGCTATGTGGAATTGTCCCGGCGCGTTGATAAACTCCAGAAGCTCCACCATCAGCTCTGCCAGCTCCATGCGCTTTTTCACGTCCATGACGCTCTCATTGGTGCTTCTCGCATACTCCTCCGGAGACAGCAGCCCGGTTTCCAGAATATCGTGGTACACGCCCACCAGCCGGTCGATGGGGTCGTAGTCCACCTTGCCCTCCTCGCCATGCTGGATGGAGAGCTCCAGGAGCTTGATCTGTTTGGCGCTGCGCTCGATGCTCCGGTCCAGAATCACGGCCTCAAACCAGCCGAATTTCGTGTCTTCCGCAGAGATCTGCCGCAGACAGGTAAAGCGCCGGTTTCCGTCGATGATCCGCCCGTCGTTCAGCACCACGCCCGGCTCCCGCTGGTCCACAAGCTTGATGTTGGCCTTGGTTTTGCGGATGGCGTCGGGGTTGCTCTCCACAACGAAGCCCTCGATGATCTGGTTATAAGCCTCCCGGTCCGCCGGTTCCGGAGCCCGCCCGCCGTGCTGGGAGCGGTACTGGCTGATCCAGGTGGAGATGCGGTCGTTCTGGTCATTGTAGTAAAGCTGATCCAGCTTGATCCGGTACACCGGATAGGCCTCGGTCACGCCGTCTACGGTAAGCTTCCGGGTTAGAGCAGTTTTTTGCACTGCGTGTTGGGACAGACCGTCCCGCAGTAAATCCGTCATGGTCAAATTTCCTCCAGATATGTGTCGTAGTCGATGTAGGCCGCTTTCATGATGGCGTCATAGTACAGCTCGGAGTTCTGGGCCACCTCTATCAGCTTGTAAAGCGGGACGGAGATTCCGTATTGTCCCTCCAGCGTCTCCTGGAGCTCGAAAATGTCGATGCGCCCGCTGGGCTCCGCCTCCACCAGCCAGCGGAGAAAGTCCGCAAGCTGAATCGTTTCCCGTCCCCGGCAGAACAGCCGGGTCCCGCCCATGCGGCGGTATGTAAAGCGTTCCGGGTCCTCCGCCAGCAAAGAGCCGTAGAACCACTCGCCAAATCCCAGGTCGTCCAGAGGGTGGGCAAAGCCCTCCCGCCGGAGGGAGGTGACGGTGAAGTACTCGCCGGGCCGGGTAAAGGCGTGCGCGGCGGCGCAGTAATCCTGCAAAGCTCCAGCGTCCATGCCGGTGGATTGGAGGCGCTGGCAAGAGATATACTGAAGGGGCAGAAACTCCACGATTTCCCGCCGGGATTTGAGGTCGTCCAGCTCGGAGCTGTAGGCGGAAATACCCGCGTAGCGGCGATTTTCCCGGGTCATATCGACGACGTCCCGGTCCGTCAGAAGACGGCGGAAGTAATCGGCGGCGCTGGAATAGCGCGTGGATACCGCATAGTCCTCGTAGGGGCGGAAGCCCAGGCTTTTCAGCACGAAGGGATTGAGGTTTCCAGCGTCGTTGCCCGGGAACTCCCGCCGGTAGATTCGCCGAATCTCCGCCGTCCGGTAAAAATCCTCCGTCAGCAGCGCTTTCATGCGGCGCTGTTGTTCCTCCGGCAGCGGCGGCTGGTCGAGGCGGTAGACGCCGTTATGAAAATAGGGGTCAATACAGGCGAAGTAGCTTCCCAGGGCGGTGGCGCTTTTCACGCCATAGGCTTCCTCATAGCGCTGTGCCAGGTCGGTGTTGGCGATGGGGGAATACCGCCGCAGCAGGTCTAGTACCTGCCGGTCCCGGTCCGGGGTGCCGATCTCAATGGTGGGCATCTTTTTGAATCGGACCCTCTCATCGTCCTGGGGCCATATTTTTTTCAGAAGGTTGTGCAGCTCGTATTCATCCCGGATGTCGTATTCCCGCATCAGATCCGGGTAGTCCCGGAAGAGCTTCAGGGAGGTGATTTCCATGTCCTCATATCGCTCCAGCTCCAGGGCTTCCAGCAGTGGGCTGAAGTCCAGCTCGGCAATGGGATAGTAGCGGAAGCGCCGCCACTGGCTCCACAGGGCATAATTGCATATCTGGAGGCGGTTTTCGATATAGGTCGGGGAGTCAATCGTAAGAGAGCCGTCCCGCTCCAGGCCCAGGGATTCCAGGAGCTGCTGATATTGCGGGAAAAATTTATCGATAGCGGTGGTGTCACGGCAAAAAGTCCGCACGGCGTAACGGACCATCTCCTGCCGGTCTTTCAGAACCCGGATGCCGTCGATGGTCACATACTGCCTGTAAACCGCCCGTTCCATTTTGCGCCGGAGGGGGACGGGGACACTTTCGTCCTCCATAAGCTCTCGGATCGGCTTCCGCTCGCCCTTGGGGCGCACCATTTCCAGGTAGTGATAGGTTTCCTCCGGTTCGTCAAAGGCCAGCTGGAACTCCTCCAAAGAAACATCGTAGTGATTGAACAGGTACTGGTATTGGTCCTCGTATAGCCGGGGGCGGCCGGCCAGGGCCTTTTGCACCAGCTGGCGAACCCGCTCCCGGGTAATGCCGGAGCATTGGCCCGCTTCCTCCAAAGTTGCTCCGCCAAGCCTGGCCAGCAGCAACTCCCGCTGGCGCTGGTCGGACAGGCGTTCCGCAAACTCCAGGGCCGTGGGCCACCGGCGGAGGACCCGGTTATTCCGTATGGTAATCTGTTCCCGGCGCAGCAAGTCCCCCAAAAGGAGCTTCAGCGTCCGGATAGAGGTTCCGGCGGGCAGGAACTTCAGCAGCTCCTCCGGGCTGACGGCTTCCTCGTACGGCTCCAGCAGCCGGAGGATGGCCCGGCGGGCCTCCCGCCGGACGGGCCCTTGCTGAAAGGCCAGGTCCAGAAGCTCCGCCTCCTCTGCGTTGGGAGAAGCCTCCCAACAGGGGGCCAGATACCGGAGGAGGTCCCCCTGGGGCAGCTTTGTGAAAACGGACAGATCCTTTACCGTTGCGCAGAGTGCCCCGCCGGGCTCTTCGGGCAGGGCCGATCCTCCCGCATTGGGGAACGAAAACTGCTTCCGCAGTTCTTCCAGCTTCTCCATGATCTGCTCGGCGGTTTTTCGGCCCATGTTCTTCACCGCCAGCAGGGATTCCAGGGTGGCGTCGGACAAATCCGCCGCGGTGCGCACGCCCATGCGCTCTAAGCAGTTGTTTGCCCGGACGGACAGCCCCAGCTCCTGAACCGGGATGTCCGGCAGGCGGAGCGGCGGAGGAGGTTCCGGCGGTTTGGGCTTGGAGGCCACCATCTGGAATCCGTCCCCGGCGCGGATGCGGGCGGCAAGATCCAATACCTCGTCTACGCTCTTGGTTCCCATGTTCCGAATGTCCAGCCACTTGTCCGCCGGATAGTCCAGCAGCTGGCCCACGGTGTGGATGGCCGCCCGCC
>OFHM01002546.1_pt1 | contig 10299 bp, 4 predicted proteins | sample 1521311 | NCBI WGS metagenome assembly OFHM01 (sample SAMEA3504083, study PRJEB24116) | mouse gut metagenome | biome: mouse gut; feature: mouse-associated habitat; material: faeces | place: Denmark | collected 2011 | reverse complement strand
TCCTAGGGGGAAGCCATAGTCCGAATCTCAATTCTAATCATAGCCTGGTAGGAGATTTATCTGCTATTTTGATTCAAAATGTCAATCCGCTTATCAATTTTGTCCGTGTGCCCAGCAAGAAAATCGCACTAATGAGCGAATGGGAAACCAAGATAGAAGCAATCGCCAACAGTACGATTCCGGTAAATGTGACAAGTCTGTCCGGTGTGCCGTCGTGGATGCTGGTACTTATCAAACGCATCCTTGAAAAGACAGGAAAGCAATCACTGGAAGAAGTATGGCCCAATCTGGAAGTTTTCTTCCATGGTGGAGTGGCTTTCACGCCGTACCGTGAGCAATATAAGCAGGTGATTACAACACCTAAAATGCATTATGTAGAGACCTACAATGCCTCGGAAGGATATTTCGGAACCCAAAATGACCTTTCCGATCCTGCCATGCTATTAATGATCGACTATGGAATTTTCTACGAATTTATTCCTTTGGAAGAAGTAGGAAAAGAAAATCCACGGGCTTATTGCCTTGAAGAAGTCGAGCTTAACAAGAATTATGCAATGGTTATTTCTACTTCCTGTGGTTTGTGGAGATACATGATTGGTGATACAGTGAAGTTTACCAGCAAGAATCCATACAAGTTTGTCATCACGGGAAGAACAAAGCATTTCATCAATGCATTCGGTGAAGAGCTGATTGTTGATAATGCTGAAAAAGGATTGGCAAAGGCTTGCGCAGAAACCGGAGCACAAATTTGCGAATACTCTGCAGCACCAGTGTTTATGGATGAAAACGCAAAATGCCGGCATCAGTGGCTGATAGAATTCGCCAAAATGCCGGATTCCGTAGAAAAGTTCGCTGCGATACTTGACGCTACGTTGAAAGAAGTTAACTCTGACTATGAGGCCAAACGATGGAAAGATATTGCTTTGCAACCATTGGAAGTGATCATTGCCCGCCAAGGATTGTTTCACGACTGGCTGGCACAGAAAGGAAAACTAGGAGGACAGCACAAAGTCCCTCGATTAAGCAATACACGCGAATATATAGAGACAATGCTTGTGCTGAATAATAGCACTCATCCGGAAGAATAACCAAAAACCAAAACATAACCACTACAAGTTTTTTCCATTACAGAGGTTACTTGTATAAGGAGAGAGCGTCAAAACAACTCTCCGATTTCTTCCAAGCACGGATTATACGAATAAACAAGGAAAGAGAATAAACTTATCCATGTAATTCGTGTAATCCGTGCCTTAGTTATGTCGATTAATTACCGGGCATTGACAATGATTCCTCCTCCTAATAGCAATCCGTCTCCATAGAATGCAGCGGCCTGCCCGGGAGCAACGGCAGTCAACGGTTCGTGAAGTTGTATATGCAGTAAATGGTCCGGTGTAATGGTAATCGTACCATGATTCTCTTGTTTACGATATCTTATCTTCACAATTATGTCAGCACGTCCTAAAGTACGTTCCTGATTTACAAGATTCCAATCTTTCAACCACATTTCTGTTTTTTCCAGTGCTGAAAGAGAAGCTAATACCACTTCGTTTTTTTCAGAATCAATCTCTTTCACAAATACAGGACGATTCAAATGAATACCCAAACCGCGTCTTTGTCCAATAGTATAAAAAGGATAGCCTTCATGCCAAGCAATAAAACGCCCCTTTTCATCGATAAATCGTCCTCTTTTGATTCTGTCAGACCAGGTTTGTTTATCACTATCCGTTGTCTGACTATCGTTGATTGATGCCTCACTATTGCTGACCGACGTCTGACCATTTCTGACCAACCAGTCTTTTAAAAAAGTCCGATAGTCCATCGGGCAAAAACAAACACCTATACTATCCTTTTTGGTTGCCACCTTTCGGAATCCATGTTCAGCAGCCCAGGCACGAGCTTCCACTTTCGTGATATCACCCATCGGCAACAGCATCCTATTAAGAATATCCTGTTTCAATCCCCATAAAAAGAAAGTTTGGTCCTTATCCAAGTCGGCAGCATGTGTTATATAAACGGTTTCATTTAGTCGTATATTCCGTGCATAATGACCGGTAGCAATATAGAAAATGCCCATTTCATCGGCAATTTTAGCGAGCAAAGGCCATTTCAGATAATTATTACACAATGTACAGGGGACCGGAGTACGTCCTGCCAGGTATTCCTGCACAAAATATTCAATAATCTGCCGGGCAAATATCTCACGGGCATCGTACGTTACATGCCGTATTCCTAAACGTTCTGCCAAATTACGAGCATCTTCCAGATACTCTGTCGAACCATTCAATTCATAAAAACGGAAGGTTACTCCGATTACTTCATAACCGGCCTCCAGCAATCGCATAGCAGCAACAGAGCTATCCGTACCACCACTCATTCCAAGCAATACGCGTTTGTTTTCCTCTATCATGCTGCAAAATTAAGTATTTTCCCGTATCTTTGTCAGTTAAAGCCTAAAAGAAGAATGAAAGAAAGACCAACTAACGGACGAGTTATAATCGTTTTCACAGAGCATCCGATATTCGGCATATTACTGATTCCGTATATTGCGGAAAAGCTGAACGATGGTACCTTGCAATTAGTGGAACAAGCGTTTCACGCCTCTTCCGAGGCTATAAGTATGATGAGTGAAGCAGAAAGACAAGCTATTGATATTGCTTCATATTACACAGAAAAGTACTTGATGGGTCTCTACTCCCGTGAGAAAACAGTATCGCGTTTTCTAAACAAGCTATCCAAAGATCCGGCACGAATTAAAAATCATATCCGCCCGTTTATTGAAAAGAAGCTGTTGGAAATGCTGGCATTGATACGGGAAAACGGGCTGCCTTTTTATCAGAAACAAGCCGGTAGTAAAATACTATATGCCCATCATGCTTATCATATCAACCCTCATGACGTCGAAATTCGCGTAACGTTTCATGTTGACAGTAAAACATTCCGCTATCAGTTACAATGTTATTATGAAGGGCAATCATTCTCTTTGAGTGAACTAAAACCTGTGGTTGTACTGACCTCCTCACCAGTCACCCTATTATTGGGAATGGAGTTATACTTCTTTCCGCACATTGAAAGCGCACGAATCCTAGCTTTCACAAAGAAAAGATCGATTAGCGTAGACGCCTCACAGATTGAAAAATACATAGACAACATCGTTATTCCGATTGCACGTTATCACGAAATCGAGACTCACGGTTTAAATATCATGGAAGAAAAATGTGCCTGTGAAGCTATTCTCTCATTCGAAGATGTCACGTATAACGGACAAGCATTGCAGCTTGGTTTCCGTTACAGAGACCAGACATTCACACCGGATAGCGCCATTGAAATGAAGAAAATCGTTTATCGGAAAACGTCCGGTGAAATCTGCTTTTTCCGGCGAAATATGATAATGGAAGAACAAGCTGTCCAACTCTTAACGGATGCCGGTCTGCAACAGCTCAACAATACATATTTCAGCCTATCACCCAAGACTCCGGAAAAGACGCTTGTCGAATGGATCAACAATCACCGGGAGCTATTGCAGCAATCCTTCCACCTCATCAACAACACAGAAAATGCACGTTATAGCCTGGATGAAATACACATTGAGCAAAGTTGCGACAATGAAGTCGACTGGTTTGAGCTGCATATCACGGTCGTCGTCGGTAATCTACGTATCCCCTTTTCACGTTTCCGCAAGCATATTCTGGAGGAAAAGAGAGAATATCTATTACCTGACGGTCGCATGATTCTCCTGCCCGAAGAGTGGTTCAGCAAATATGCCAACCTACTGGAGATGGGAATACAAACAGAAAAAGGAATCCGCCTGAAACATACGTTTATAGGTGCTGTACAGACAGCCTTGGGTGAGAACGGCATAAAAAAGATTCCGGCGAAACAGCAGATACGTAAGGTTGCCGTGCCGAAAACTCTCAAAGCAACATTACGTCCCTATCAGCAGAAAGGATTCTCATGGATGGTACACCTGTATAAGCAAGGATTCGGCGGATGCCTGGCAGATGATATGGGACTCGGAAAGACGCTTCAAACCCTGACTCTGCTACAATACATATACAAGCCATCCGCTCCCAAGCAACCTGCCACCCTGATTGTTGTTCCTACGTCGCTACTTCACAACTGGCGCCGGGAAGCCAAACGCTTTACAGCGCTCTCGATGACGGAGTACAACAACACCGTGGCTATAGACAAGAAACGGCCGGAAAAATTCTTCGGTCGTTTTCACTTGATCTTTACCACGTATGGCATGATGAAAAATAACATTGATATACTCCGTTCTTACCGTTTCAAATACGTCGTGCTCGATGAAAGTCAGAATATCAAGAATAGCGACTCACTTAACTTCCGGTCGGCAATTCAACTGCAAAGTAACCACCGACTAGTACTGACAGGTACTCCTATCGAAAACTCATTAAAAGACCTGTGGGCACAATTTCATTTTATACAACCGGACCTACTAGGATCGGAAAGTGCTTTCCAAAAACAATTCATAATTCCGATTCGCCAGGGAAATGCACGCGTAGAAACACAATTGCAACAACTGATAGCCCCATTCATCCTCCGCAGAAGCAAGAAGGAGGTAGCTCCGGAACTTCCTGAACTCACCGAAGAAACCATCTACTGTGACATGACTGGAGAGCAGAATACGTGTTACGAGCAGGAGAAAAACAGCTTGCGTAACATACTTCTTCAGCACACTCAAAGTACGGACAGACTCCATTCATTCAGTGTACTAAATGGTATTCTGCGTTTACGACAACTCTCTTGTCACCCGCAACTTATTCTTCCTGATTACACCGGAATATCCGGAAAAACCACACAGATAATTGAAACATTCGATACATTACAGAGCGAAGGACACAAAGTTCTCATTTTCTCTTCATTCGTCAAACATCTCGAGTTGCTGGCCGAGGCTTTCCAAGAGCGAGGCTGGAAATATGCCCTATTAACAGGATCGACCAGCAATCGTTCTTCCGAAATCGCCCATTTCACCGATCAGAAAGATGTCCAAGCATTCCTTATTTCGCTAAAAGCAGGGGGTGTGGGACTCAATCTTACGCAAGCCGACTATGTGTTTATCATAGATCCCTGGTGGAATCCGGCCGCCGAATCGCAAGCAATCGCCCGTGCCCATCGCATCGGTCAGGACAAGCAGGTGATTGCCTATCGCTTCATTACACAAAACAGCATCGAGGAAAAGATTCTGCATCTGCAAGATGAGAAACGAAAACTGGCGGAAACATTTGTTGCCGACAGTGAGTCATTGCCCATATTAAGCAATGAGCAATGGGTAGACTTACTCTAATAATACATAAAGCCTCAATCTATCATAGAGACACGTGAAATGTATTATTTCATCGTATTCCTGAATTTTTTTATCCATATACTCTTATTTTATCCGGTTATCTTTGCCACTGTGAAAATTATCAATAACCCGAAATAATAAATGTATGAAAAACAGGAGCATTACCTACCTATTACTATTTGGTATTTGCAGCATGTTGGCAATCATGCAATCATGCCAAAAAACAGATGACCTGGAAGCAGACATCAATTCTCTGAAAGACCGTGTCGCTGCTTTGGAAAAAGCAACGGAAGGACTGAATACTTCATTTGCCAGTCTGCAAGCCCTTATGCAAAAAAACAAAATCATTATCGGAATTACTCCAACTAAAGATGGTTTAGGATATTTGCTGGAACTTAGTGACGGGACAAGCATTAAAGTCATGGAAAGCGAAGCAGTACAAGCGTCTGTCCCTGAATTTTCCGTAGACGAAGAAGGTTACTGGATATATAAAACAAGTAATGATACAGATTTCAAATATCTGCCGGGAGCCGATGGAGAGAAAGTATCAGCATGGCCCCGTGATGAAGCAGGCAATGTAGTGACAACTCCATTAATCAACGTATCTTCCAGTGGATATTGGCAAGTAAGCTACGATAACGGACAAACATATACAAGCTTAGAAACTAAAGCCGAAGGTGGAAGTCAGGGAGGAACCAGTATATTCAATAAGGTAGAATATAATGAAGCAAACCATACTTTCTCATTCACCCTGGCTGATGGTGAGAAAACATATACTTTCCCGGTAGACGACAGCTTCGGGCTGATCATTTATGGGCTCAATGATGCTGACAGCGAACAAGCTGTGCAAGTTTTTGCCCCCAATGAGAGTCATAAAGAGTATATAGTAGAGCAGAATGATGTGCAACAAGCTACAATACAAGCTCCTAAAGGATGGAATGTTCTTTTATCCGAGAACTTATTAACTATCACACCGCAAGCAACAGTTGTAAAAGACGTTGAAGAAACAATTAAGATTGTACTTACTTCATCAAAGAACTATATCCGTATTGTTTCTATTGAAGTGAAACAGCTTTCCAATGAAACCGGAGCAGAAGCCTGGCTACAATTTGCAAACGCAGATCAACAGAATGTATTATTGGACTTTTCATACGCCGGATATAAACATGGTGAAATAGCACCTCCTGAAATAGAAACATTAATAGCACAAGGATATAAAGTATACGATGTTACAGATCCCAAATATGGAGCTATTCCAAACGATGGTGAATCTGACAGAGCAGCTTTCATGAAGGTATTGGAAGAAATAGCGAGTCAGACAAAGCTAGAAGACAACAATATGACCAACCGATATATCAAGGAAAATGCTAAAGCTATTATCTACTTCCCTGAAGGAAACTATATCCTGCAAGATGAGGAATCTAAAGATCGCAGGATTCGTATATCGATGAGTGATATTGTTTTAAAAGGAGCCGGAAGAAACAAAACAACCCTCGAAATGACTGCCGCAAATAATTCTCCCAAACCAACTGAGGAAATGTGGAATGCTCCTGTTATGATGGAGTTCAAACATAATACAGGCTTAGGAGAATCAATTGGTGCTATCACTGAAGACGCTCCCATAGGCAGCAAAACCATAACGGCCAGTTTAACAGGAGTAAGTGCAGGCAGTTGGGTATGTCTCGTACTGGGAACCCCGAAGTTGGGAAACACAGATGATGATGTTATTAATGCTGAACTATCTCCTTACCAATGGCAAGATATTAAGGTACAACAAGGCATTACTCCCAATATCAAGACAAATGGCATTCAAATATTCGAGTACCACCAGATTGAAAAGATTAGTGGTAACAGTGTTACCTTTAAAGAACCCATCATGCATGCTATTAATAAAGATTGGGGATGGAATGTACATAAATTCGCCAATTATGCCAATGTTGGCGTAGAAGACCTTACATTTAAAGGACATGCCAAAGAGAAGTTCATTCACCACGGCTCTGACATTGACGATGGTGGTTTTAAGCTCATCGATTTTGTGCGTCTGACCAATTCGTGGATGCGCCGGGTTAATTTTGAAAGTGTCAGTGAAGCCATGTCAATCACAAGCTCTGCCAATTGTTCTGCTTATGACATCACTATTGGTGGTAATCGTGGACATGCCTCTATCCGCTCGCAAGCTTCTTCCCGTATCTTCATTGGAAAAGTAACTGAAAACAGCAATGGCTACACACTTAAAAAAGGAGAAGGTGAAAGCACGTTGATGGAATATAAAACGAACGTTGGTCAATATCACGCTTGCGGTGTTTCAAAGCAAAGCATGGGTGCCGTAATATGGAATGTGAGATGGGGAGATGATTCTTGCTTTGAATCACATGCCACACAGCCACGTGCAACATTGATTGACTGCTGTACCGGTGGCTTCATGCATTGGAGACAAGGAGGAGATTCTGCCCAAATGCCAAATCACATGGAGAATCTGACAATATGGAATTTCTATGCAACAAATGCACAAACAGATCCGGACATCGATACAGAAGGTAAATTTACCTGGTGGGATGGCAACGGCTTTTGGTGGAAATTTATGCCTCCTATCATTGTCGGTTTCTACGGACGTCCTTTAGATTTTGATGCTACTCAAATGAAGCTACTCGAAAGCAACGGAGCTGCCGTGGAACCATATTCACTCTATGAGGCTCAGTTACGTAAACGTTTGGGATATGTTCCCTCCTGGCTATCCTCTTTAAAATAATAACTTTAAAACAATATAATCATGAAAAAAGTATGGAGTATGTTCATGTTATTGGCTGTATGCCTGGTAGCATGTACCAACATTGACGATTTGGAAGATGATGTAGACGCACTGAAAAAGCGCGTCACCGCACTCGAAACACAAGTACGTGACATAAATAGTAATACTGAAGCCCTTCGCGAACTTTATAATGAAGGAACATTTATTACTAATATAGAGGAAAAGTCTGATTCCTACACACTCACTTTGAGCAATGGAAAGACAGTAAATCTATATATGAAAAACGATAATAACTTGTTATGCCCTATTATCGGTATCGACTCAGAAGGCTACTGGACTGTTCTTTATAACAAAAATGAAACTCCGGAGCGTCTGACTGTAAACGGACAGCCTGTGAAAGCTAATGGAGAGAGTGGTAAAACTCCTACGTTTAACGTAGATAGTGAAGGCTACTGGCAGGTTAGCTATGATGAAGGAAAAAACTATGAATATATATACAAAGAAGGAACTACTGACAAAGTCAGCGCAACTGGTGAAGGTTCCGCTCCGGCAGAAGACAAAAACTTCAAGAGTGTAACAGTAGAAAACAACGAGCTGGTCTTAGCACTTGCAGGTGAGGATGCTCCAACCATACGTATCCCTATCATCAGCGACTTTGAATGTAGCTTTGCGGCTGAAGATTTAGAACAAATACAAGAGTTTTCCGCAGGTGAAACAAAAGAATTTACAATGACCATGAGAGGAGTGGAAAATACCATGATCACTGCTCCGGAAGGATGGAGTGCTAAATTCTCTAAGGAGGCTGGAAAAGAAAATGTATTGGTTGTCACTGCTCCGGCATCCAATGCAAAGATGACGACTCGTGCAACTGCTGATAACAGTACTGATATTGCGGTGTTGGCAACAAGCGGCAAGTATGCGATGATTGCTAAAATTCAGGTTAGCATTAAGAACCGTACGGATTATAAAGCTGATTTTGATAATGGTAAAGACATTACTATCAGCGGCATCACCATCAACAACCAAATTTATTCAGATGCTGACATACAAATATTGGATGCAACAGATGCCGATGTGGCACTTGACACTTACTTTAGTGCCACAATGAGTAAACCTGTTATACTGTTCCTCACAGGTACAGCACACAATTTTACCACAACCGGAGTAAGATCAATCAGTAATGATGTTATTATCATCGGTCAATATGATGATGAGCAAGTAACACTTCGTCCTGCCAATTGTTGGAAATCATGCAAAGGAAAGCTACTTTTCAAGAATATAAAGATAGATTTAAGTGATATCAATGGAGGTAGCAATGCCGGTTATTTCATAAATAATGCAGGCGTTATCAGCAGTGGAGATTTTACTGATATATGCTTTGACAACTGTCTAATTGCGAATGTCTTGAAACCTATTTATTATGATGCAGCAAAAGAGACTTACTTTGGTATAGACAACATCTCAGTTCAAGACACTCGTATTGAAGTTAATGCTGCAAAAGTTACCTTGATAAATATATATAAAGGTTTCAATCTAGGAGATTATAAAACTTTCAACTTCAAGAACAATATTGTGTATAGCCAGACACCTCAAGAAGGCGTACAGATATTAAACTGGGTTACTGGTAATACTCCTTCATCAGATGGTATACTTTCTGCCGAAATTATAAATAATACTTTTGTCAACATGATAGGTAGCAATATATTCTTTAGATACCAAAAGGGAACATCATTGACTATAAGCAAGAATATCTTTGACGTAAGTCCGGAAGCAGAATTCGGTTCCTACTATTATTCTTTCTTAGAAAGTTGCACGCCTCAAATAGATGTAACCGACAATATCGTATATGGCTTAACCAAGAATTGGAATTATTATCATACAGGTTCTTTAGTTAAAGAACCAACAAGCGGTAATAACATAACCAAGCACGCAACAGCTCCTATTACTCAATATGATTATGTAAATGGTATATTTACATTAGCTAGCGATGTAGCTGGTTATGGAGCAACAGTTGAATAAAACTCTTTTACCAGTATAATAATAAAAGCCGCATAACGAAAGTTATGCGGCTTTTATGTATGAGCCTAACATGGAGCAGTAGCAAATCATGGCTCAGTTGTAATTCTTGGGGGATTTGATTCAGGGCAATCACATCCTTAACAAAATAGATTCATTCCCGTTCGGAAATGAGCTAAATGATACAAGTCCCGATTGTCCCATATATTGTGGGAAAGTATTCCCTCATATT
>OFHM01002544.1_pt1 | contig 10303 bp, 6 predicted proteins | sample 1521311 | NCBI WGS metagenome assembly OFHM01 (sample SAMEA3504083, study PRJEB24116) | mouse gut metagenome | biome: mouse gut; feature: mouse-associated habitat; material: faeces | place: Denmark | collected 2011 | reverse complement strand
TAGACAAAATTTATCTGTCCGTGCTTAAGGATTTTATTCCGTATATGGAGGATCTGACGGAAGAGTACCGGCTGAAAAAAGTAGCCCGGGTGCTTCCGGGAGGCGAGACGGCGCAGGATTCCATTTATAACGCGCTGAAAGTGGCTGAGGCGGAGAATCCGGAGGATTCCATTGTGCTGATTCACGATGGTGTGCGGCCGTTTGTCTCCTACGATGTGATCAGCAGGAATATTGAGGGTGTAAAACAGAATGGAAATGCGATCACCTGTACATCCTGTTATGAGACCATCCTCATCAGCGGGGACGGGAAGCAGGTGGAGGATGTGCCGTTCCGGAAAGAGACGTTTGCGGCACAGGCGCCGCAGAGCTTTTATTTAAAGGATATTATCGCGGCGCATGACGCGGTCCGCGCGCGGCCTTCCCGCTATGAGAACATGGTGGATGCCTGCACGATCATACGCAGCCAGAATATACCGGCGCATATGGTAAAGGGAAACCGTGGAAATATCAAGGTCACGACGCCGGAGGATGTCTATATGTTCCGGGCGTTGCTGCAGTATAAAGAAAATGAACAGGCATTTGGATTCGGGATCACGGACCATATCGAGGCCCGGATGAGCCGCGCCAAAGAGGCGGGACCGTGTGAAGGGTAATCCGGGGCATGGAGGGACAGATGGAGAAAATAATAGAAAGTCCGGATAATGATATTTTACAGGAGGATCTGGAGCTGCTGGCGCAGAGCGGCCTGCCGGCAGCAGAACTGAACAATTCTTCTGTGTTTGTGACAGGCGCGACCGGTCTTCTGGGCTCGCAGACCGTTAAGGCGCTTGCCTGCCTGAACCGTGTGAAGAATGCCGGAGTCAGGGTGACTGCGTTTGTGAGATCGCGTGAGAAAGCGGAAGCTGTTTTCGGGGAGCTGCTGCGCCGCGGGGACGTGGAGCTGTGCACAGGGGATGTGAGCAGGCCCATTGCGTATTCCGGCAGTGTGGATTATCTGATTCACGGCGCAAGTCCGACCAGTTCCAGATATTTTGTGACGAATCCGGTGGAGACGATCACGACAGCGCTTGACGGGACCAGACATGTGCTGGAATTTGCGCGGGAAAAGCAGGTAAAAGGTGTGGTATACCTGTCCTCCCTGGAGGTCTACGGCACGCCGTCGTCCGACAGCGGTCTGACAGGAGAGCACGATTATGGCTATCTGGATCCGCTGAGCGTACGCAGCAGCTATTCCGAGGGAAAGCGCATGGCGGAGTGCCTCTGTGTTTCTTATGCAAAACAGTACGGAGTTCCTGTGAAGATCGCGCGGCTTTCCCAGACATTTGGAGCCGGGGTAGATTACGATGACGGCCGGGTGTTTGCGGAGTTTGCGAGATGCGCGCTGGAACAGAGAGATATTGTGCTTCACACTGCGGGGAGAACGGTTCGCAGCTATTGTTATACCAGGGATGCCATAAGCGGGATTTTGTATATTCTGCTGAAAGGAGAAGCCGGGGAGGCCTATAATGTGACGAATATGGACACGGCAGTCTCCATCCGTGGGATGGCGCAGCTGGTCTGCGACACGATCGGGCAGTCGCGGATCAAAGTCGTCGTGGATATTCCGGAGGATGTGGCCTCGTTCGGGTATAATCCCGAGATGGTGATACGTCTGGACAGTACGCGGCTTGGAGGGCTTGGATGGCGGGCGGAAGTGGGACTGGAGGAGATGTACCGGAGGATGACGGCGGGTGGTTTCAGAAAATAAGCCGGATGGGAGGAACGACTGCACATGGGTGAGAAGAAAAAGGATACGTCGGAACGGCTGAAAGGATATTATGACAGGGCGCGCTGCTGGATGATCCGGCATTTCTGCCCTGTAAAGAAAAATAAAGTTGTTTTTTCACAGTTCGGGGGAAAAGGATACGGCTGCAATCCCAGGGCGATCTGTGACGAGTTTTTAAAAAGGAATGAATCGTACGATCTGGTGTGGATTCTGGGGAAAAGTATGGACCGGGAAAGAGCGGGAGTCCCGGACGGTGTGCGGACGGTGACGGGAGACGAGGTTCTGCCGGAGCTTCTGACGGCGAAGGTGTGGGTGAACAACATTCACTTTAATGTGCTGATTGAGCGCGGTCTTGTAAAGCGAAAGCAAACGATCTATCTCAACACGTTTCATGGCGGGATCACGCTGAAAAATGAGGGAAAGGACAAGCACAACTATAGCGAAACACAGGAGCTTAGTGTGAAAGAGCAGATGTACCGCCGGGACGCGGAATTTGTCGATTATATCACCAGCGGCTGTGACATGGAGAGGCACGTCCTTGAGGAATTTTTCTACGGAAACGGTGAAATAATAAAACTCGGGGATGCAAGAACAGATATTCTGGTCAACGGTTCGCCGGAGACAGAACAGAAAGTGCGGGCTTTTTACCAGATTCCGGAGGGCACCAGGCTTGCGGTTTATGCGCCCACGTTTCGCACCGATATGAAGCTGAAGTGGTATGATATGGATTATGAGGGGATTCTCGACTGTCTGGAGGCTGAGTACGGCTGTCCCTGGGTGATGCTTATACGGCTTCACCCGCGGATTGCCAGCAAGTCAAAGAAACTTGTGCCGCATACGCCGCGTTTTCTTGACGGAAGCAGATATATGGATATGCAGGAGCTGTCCGTGGCCGCTGATCTCATGATATCGGATTATTCCTCGGTGATCACGGATTTTATGCTGTCAAAAAAACCCGCGTTTATGTATGTGCCGGACCTGGATTATTATATCGAATCGCGGGGCATGTATTTTACGATGGAGGAGCTGCCGTTTCCCTATGCCAGGACCACGGAGGAGCTGGCCGGCTGTATCCGGAATTTTGACAGGGAGGATTATGTCCGCAGGGTGGATGCGTTTATCGAAAGGCTCGGTTATATTGCCGACGGAAAGTCCTCGGAGCGAATTGTGGATTTCCTGATAGAAAAAATGAAATAAGGCGGGTCGGGGAAACGGATGAAAGCTGCAGCATGGCTGTTCTTCCGGCAGGATGATGGCTGTGCCGGAATGCGGGAGGAAAAGGAGGGACACATGAAAAAAGTAATCACGTACGGAACATTTGACCTGCTCCACTACGGGCATGTGAATCTGCTGCGCAGGGCAAAAGAGCAGGGGGATTATCTGATCGTGGCGCTGTCCACGGACGAATTCAACTGGAAAGAAAAGCAGAAGGTGTGCTATTTCAATTATGAGAAAAGGAAACAGCTTCTGGAGGCGATCCGCTATGTGGATCTGGTCATTCCGGAGGAGTCCTGGGAGCAGAAGCTTTCGGATGTCCGTGAATTTAAAGTGGATATTTTTGTGATGGGAGATGACTGGGAGGGAAAGTTCGATTTTCTGAAAGAGCACTGTGAGGTGATCTATCTGCCGCGCACTCCGGAGATATCCACTACACAGATTAAGGAGAACCTGAAGAAAAAAGAATAGAAACAGACGGGGGCGGCAGATGATCTCAAAGTGCAGAAATATCTTTAACAGGCTTAAGGGAAAGGCGCCCGTGACCGGCAGAATTGTATATCTGGGAAACGGGGCGGCGGGGATTCTGCCGGATGTATTGCGGGAACATCCGCAAATCCGGTGCAGAAAGCCGGAAGCGGGAGCGCTTTCGCCTTCCCTGGAACAGGATGTGGGAGGGGCAGATGCAGATTGCAGGCTGCCCTCTCTCTTTTTTCATGAGGAAGGCGCTTTTACGGGATACCATGCCAGGGCTAAGCTGGATGGAAACTGGAAATGGTACGGAGAGGACGGAAACTGGTACAGCAGCAGTGAGCTTGCGGCGGATCCCCTCCGCAGAAAACGCCTTTTAACCCCGGACGGGGGGGGCATCAGGGACTGCTTCTGCGGGAGCGGGACTGTATATCTGGTGGCGCAGTGGCGCAGTCATAAGACCGGCGGGAATATGGACGCGGGATATCCGGTGTTTTGTCACACCCTGATGGCCCACGCGCTGGGTGGAATAGATGGAAAGTGCTATACAAATACGAGGGAGGCGCTTGAACGCTCCTATGCGGGCGGATACCGGTATTTTGAGGCGGATGTGGCGCTGACGGAGGACGGTCATCTGTGTTTAAGCCACGGCTGGGATGAAAAATCCTGCCGGACCACGGGCATGGCGTATCAGCCGGAGTTTGAGCATATGACGTGGGAGCTGTTCCGGAAGCAGAGGATCTTCGGCATGCACGTGATGGATGTGAGGGAACTGAGAGCATTCATGGAGGCGCATCCGGATACTTATTTTGAAATTGATTCACACAGGACAAACGCGGCGGAAAAGATCAGAGCCCTTCTGGAAGCATTTTCATATGATGAGGCGCTGCTTGGAAGACTTCTGATACAGGCAGAAAGCCGGAAGATTTTTAAGGAGATCGATGCAGTTTATCATTTCAGGAATTATCAGCTGATCCTTGGAAAAGAATGGCTGGAAAAGCTGGAGGAAGGGATCAGCTTTGCGCTGGAAAAAGGGATTGTGACGATTGCAATGCGGCAGGCGCTGTTTGACAGGGTAACTGTCCGGACGCTGCGGGAGGCTGGGCTTAATGTGATGGCCTATACAATAAAAGAGGACCGGAAACGAAGCCGTGAGCTTCTCGCCATGGGCGTGAATACGATCTGTACGGATTTTGTTAAACCGGAAGATATTTCAGGAAATCCGGTTGCGGCAGAGCAGATATAGTGCTACAATGAGGCGGTAACAGAGACTGATAATTCAGGAAGGGAGTAAGAGCATGAAAAGAGCAATTGCTTTTATCCTGGTCATGGGGCTGACCTTTTGCCAGGGTGCGGAATTGTGTCTGGCTTCCGGTGTGAGTACGGAAGCAGTGGGACAGGTGTCCGGGGGGACAGAAGATTCTGTTTCACAGGATATGCCGGATACGGAGACACCGGAGGATAAGGCTGGTGCAGAGAATGCCGGGGCTTTGCCTGAAGAGGAAGAGCCGGGGATGAACGAGGCGGATAACACGAATCCGGGAAGTGACGGCACGGAAGCGGCGGTAAATACAGAAATGCCGTCCGGTACAGAGTCGCCGGAGGGAACTGGGACACAGGAGAATACAGAACAGATAACACCGTCCGGGAATACGGAGAGCACGGAGACAGCGGGGACGCCGTCGGGAAGCACGGAAGCGGCGGACAGTGAGGAACCGGCAGAGCCGTCCGGGAATACGGAGAGTGCGGAGACAGCGGGGACGCCGTCGGGAAGCACGGAGGCAGCGGACAGTGAGGAACCGGCAGAGCCGTCGGGAAGCACGGAAGCGGCGGACAGTGAGGGACCAGCGGGAACGAATCAGAATATGGCTCCCGTGCTGCCGGAGCAGGAAGCAGTCACGGCGGAGACAGAGGAAGAGCTGCCTGTTTTTGAAGAGGAAGCCAGAGTACTTATGGAAGGACAGTCCGTGATCACGGTTCAGGCGGCAAACGGGGCGGATATAGCGCAGGCGCTGGACGATGCTCTTGAGCAGGCGAGGGACACTGCGACAGCGGAAGCGCCGGTGACTGTCAGAGTGCCGGCCGGATCCTACACGCTCAGTTCCAGATCACGGATTTACAGCAATACGATACTGGATTGTACCGGTGTTACGTTTAAATATACCGGGGCGACCGGAAATATGCTGATGCTGGGGACAAACGGAAGCTATAAGGGGCAGGATAACTATAATATGAGCGAGGCCTGCAAAGGATACGGCGGTTTTGAGAATATCACAGTCAGGGGCGGCGTGTGGGAAGGCAATAAGAGCAATACCGGCACACTGATCCGTCTGGCGCACGCGACAAATGTAACGCTCGAAGGCGTATCATTGGTGGGCGGCGGCTGCGCGCATCAGATCGAGGTCGCAGCAATCGACGGTTTTTATGTGAGAAACTGTACATTCAGGGATTTTGGTGTTTCCAGAGCGGACGATCCGGACAAGCAGGAGGCGCTGCAGCTTGATATTGCCTGCAGCTCTGACGTGTTTAAGGATATTTATGAGGACGGTTCCGTGATGAAAAATGTGGAGATCACGGGATGTACTTTTGCAAACGTACCGCGCGGTGTCGGAACACATACGATGCTCCACGGCGCATATCATGAGAACATTAAGATTAACGGGAATACGTTCACCAATGTGACGGAGGAGGCAATTGTAGGCCTGAATTACTACAACTGCGAGATTAAGGATAATAAGATCACGGACTGCGGCGCAGGTATTCTTTTTCAGTTCTTTAAGTCCGCCGATAAGACAACGGGGAATACACCGTCTGTCTACACGACCATTTTTGACGGACAGACACCGTACAGCGGCACAGTGCGCCATGACGCGAATACTGTGATCAGCGGCAATAAAATTTCGACGAAGTATGCTCCGACCTGTGACGAGATCCAGGGTATCTGGGTGTACGGCGTGAATCTGACAAAGAGTTCCAAAGGCGGAGACGGAAAGACGCTTCCGAAGGGAGATTACTACATAAGCAATGTCACCGTGACCGGAAATACGATCACGACAGCGGGACACGGAATTCACCTGACCAATGCGAGAAACTGTCCGGTAAGCGGAAACAGCATCTCGGGAAGAGGCGCGGACGCAAAAGATTCCAATGCCGATAAATATGACGGTATTATGATTGCAAACGGGTCTGCCGGCGGAGAGGTGACAAACAATACCATCAGCAGCATGCCGCGAAACGGAATCTTTGTGATGGAGGAGGCCGGTGCGACGGCGGTATCCGGCAATACGATCACAGACTGTACATGGGCAGGCGTCAACGTCTTTGACAAGAGCAGTGTGGCGGGGGGAATCACCTCTAATACCATTACAGGCGCTAAGCACGGCGGTGTGATGATCAGCACGGACAGCACCACCGGCGATATCAGCGGTAACACAATCACTTCCGTCAGCGGAGAAGCGGGAATTACGGTATTTAAGAAGAGTACCACGGGCAGCATCAGCAATAACACAATTACGGATATGGGAAAAGAAGATGGCGGGAATAAGTACTGCCATGGAATCAAACTGACAACGGACGCGACCTGCGGTTCGATTTCCGACAACCGGATTCTGAAAAATACCGGCGCGTACGCAGCGGCAAACGGAATTCTTCTGTTCAGCGGTTCCGCAGCGAGTGGCTCCATTACGGGGAATACCATCGGAAAGACGGCGGATATAGCGCTCTCTGTTTCCACGAATTCAAAGGTTGGAGGAGAGATCAGCGGCAATAAGATTACCGATACGGCAAAGAGCGCAATCTTTGTGTACAAGTCCAGCAGCGTAGGCGGAGATATCAAAAACAATACGATCAGCAACGCGAAGGAGAGCGGGATCTACCTGACGGGAGACGTCAAAGTAAAGGGAAGCGTTTCTTCCAATACAATCACTTCCGTGGGCGGGAAAGGTATTTATGTGTACAACAAGTCCACAGTGAAAAATATTCAGAAGAATACGATTAAAAAGGCGAAGAGCCAGGGAATCAATCTTGCGAGCATGAAGAATAAGATTACCATTTCAGGTAATAAGATTTCCAGCGGTTCTGATATCGGAATTATTATCCAGCCGGGCAGCACAAAATATGTGGCGACGGTGAACAAAAACACGATTGCAGGCAACAACAAGACGTCAGGCATACGTATTATCAACGGAAACGTGTCGATTGCCGATAATAAGATTTCCAAAGTAAATATCGCTGTTTTCGCCAGCAAGGGTGTAAAAGGCTCCATCTACACGAACGATTACGGCAGCAAAGTGAAAGTAAAAGTCAGGGTGGAGAAAGTCGGCGATCCTGCCATGAAGCCTGTCAATGTCAAGAGAGCAAAGTCTTCCGCAAAGAAGAAAGCGACGGTGTCATGGACAAAAGTATGGGGTGTGACCGGATATGAGATTCAGTGTTCCACAAAGAAGAATTTCTCCTCCGGCATCAAGTCGGCGACAGTGAAAAAGAATACTGGTTCCGGGACGGTCACGAAGCTGACATCAGGTAAGACGTATTATGTGAGAGTCAGAAGCTACCAGAAGTGCGGCAGCGTAAATGTATACAGTGATTTCGGAAAGACAAAGACTGTAAAAGTAAAATAAGCAGGAGATAAGCGTGACGCATATAAAAACCGGCTGCCACCGCAGCCGGTTTTTTGTATCACAGGAGCGAATCAGCGTGAGTGCGGCAGGCCGCGCTCTTTTTAAATGTGAATCTGTGTGGTATGACAGGGAAAATTGAATTACGGGAGGAAAAGAGTATGAAATTCAGGCAATACCGTATACTGGCAGCGACTGTATTTTTATGTGGGGGACTGCTGATTTCAGGCAGTGTTCCGCTGGCTGCAGCGCAGAATATGGCGGAACTTCCGGTAACAACGATGGGGGACACAGAGGCAGACAAACCATCGGTGCAGACGCGGGAAAGCGCATCGTTTTGCCCGGAGGAGGAGAGCAGTCCGGAGATGATACCGGAGGGAACATCCCTCAGAATGGATGTGGCCGGGACAAATCAGGTGGTTGTGAAGGTGACGGGCAAAGATATCGCTGAGAGGGGAGCTTATCACGCAGTGCAGGAGGCCCTGGACCTTGCGCGTGCGAATGCGACGGAGGCTGCGCCGTACAGAGTTGAGATCGAGCCGGGTTCCTACACGCTGGAATACGGTCTTCACATATACAGCAATACCTATCTGTATATGCAGGGGGTAACATTTCATCTGAGTAAGGGCTCCAGTGCGAATATGCTCAAAGTAGGCGATATTGAGGATACGCAGACGGGATATTATTATAAGAATATCACGCTGGAGGGCGGCGTGTGGAATGAGAACGGAAACGGCAATACCTGTCTTAAGGCGGCTCATGTCTCAGGGTTTGCGATGCTGAACCAGACGCTGATGAATGTAAAGGACGGACACCTTGTGGAGCTTGCCGGCGCAGAAAATGTCACGATAAAAGGCTGTACCTTTAAGGATCAGACACTTAAGAGCGGCGCAAAGAGCCAGACATTTGAGGCGGTACAGATTGATATTCTGCAGAAGGAACATTTTACCGGATATCGCCTTGAGGAGCTTCCGATCCGAAATATTGTATTTGAGGGATGCACTTTTACGAATGTTCCGCGTGGAATCGGGAGCCACACGGCGGTGTTAAACAGCCAGGTGGACAATGTGAAGATCACGGGGTGCACGTTTTCTAAAATAAAAAGCGCCGCAATCCAGAGCATGAACTGGAAAAACTGTGAGATTTCCGGAAATGTGATCAAGGATGGACCGCGCGGTATTGCGATTTATTCTATCCGCGACGGCGGCACGTTTCTGGCATCGGAAATTGCGAAGGAAGGGGGGATCCCCTCCGGCACGAAGAATTCTTATGTGGAGCCGGCCGGGGATCAGAATATTGTAATCCGGGATAATACCATCACGTGCAGCGGAAAGGATCCGTATCTGGATTATGGCAATTCCGGTATTTCCGTTATGGGAATCCACTTTAAAAAAGCGACAAAGCAGGGCGACGGCAGCGGAACGATTCCGGCCGGAAATTATTTTGTCAGCGGGGCAGTGGTGTCCGGAAATAAGATCAGCACGGACGGGTTTGGCATCCGCCTTATGGACACGAAAAATTCCACGGTGGAGAACAATCAGATCCGTTTTGTGAAGAGCAGTTACAGCAAGGATATGCTTCACGGTATTCATCTGTTTGCGGAGAGCACAGGCAACCGGATTGACGGGAATGTTATTACGAAAACCGGATCAAATGGCAGCGGTATTCTGCTCAGCGAAGGATCTTCCGCGACGTCGGTCAGCCGGAACCGGATCGTTTCGCCGAAAGGGTTTGGCATCAGCGTCGATAATGCTTCCGCGGATATTGTGAACAGGAATAAAATAACCTCCCCTGCATATCACGGCATTATCGTCTATCAGAAGGGCACAGCCGGAGTCATCGGGGAAAATGTGATTACCTCTGGAAAACAGAGCGGGATTGTGATCGCCAGCCTGAAACAGAATCTTGAGATTTCAGCCAATAAGATTTCGAAGTGTAAGGAAAATCTGGTTTATGTGAATGCGGACACACAGAAATATACGGTAAATCTTGCAAAAAATACTCTTACCGGAAATGCCGGTATTTATGGTATTTTTGTGAACAGCGGCAGGGCGGATATCACGGAGAATACGGTCAGCTCCACCAAAATTCCGGTGCTTATAAACACTGGCGTGAAGGCTGTGACTGGCGGAAATGTATTTAAGAAAAATAAAACTGCCCCAGGGAACCTATATGGCAATACAGGAAAGTTACTATGACAGCGCATCAAAACAAAGCAGAACCCGCACAGTGCAAA
>OFHM01002541.1_pt1 | contig 10310 bp, 7 predicted proteins | sample 1521311 | NCBI WGS metagenome assembly OFHM01 (sample SAMEA3504083, study PRJEB24116) | mouse gut metagenome | biome: mouse gut; feature: mouse-associated habitat; material: faeces | place: Denmark | collected 2011 | reverse complement strand
CGCGCCTGATGCGGGACAGGAACCTGTCAACATCATTGGGGGGGATCGACATGCCCCGGTAGAGCGTGCCGCTCTCCTTGACGTCGGTGGGCTGGATCCGGGTGACGGCATCGTACAGGGCCTGCCACTCCTCCTGGCTGATGAACACCGTCTCATCAAACACGTTGGACTTCCGGGCAGCAGAGCGATCCCCCCAGGAGAACCAGTAGTCCCCCGCGTCCTCCGGCGGCACGTAGTCCTCCTGACGGCCGATGATCCGCCACTCCCCCTCGCTTTTCCGGTCGAACAGGCTGTAGGTGTCCAGCGGCGTCACCAGCAGGCGGCCCGCGCTGAGCACCTGCTCCTCCGAGATCACCGGCTGGTCGGAGGCGTAGTCAAAGACCTCCGCGATATGGACGATCGCACGGGCCATAATCCGCCCAAAGCGGTAGGTGTGATCGTCATACCGGAAGCAGAAAATATCCCCGATCTTCAGATACCGCAGCATGGTCCGCGGCTTTTTCTCCCAGCTCCAGAGCTTGATCACAGGAATCCCTCCTTCCCTCAATGCTGGTGCCCGTGCCCGAAGATCAGCAGCACCCCCAGCGCGAACCCCACCACCGTGGCCAGCACGGCCCACCGGGACTTCCACTGGACCGCCGCCTCAGGCAGCAGCTCAAAGAACACCACGTACAGCATCGCGCCCCCCGCCAGGGCCAGAGCCGCCGCCAGGGCCGCCGGGGCCTGGTTCCCCACCAGATAGCCCGCCAACGCCCCCGCCACCGTGGGCAGGCCGGACAACGCCGCCACGGCGATGGCGTTCACGGTTTTCGACCCGTCGTGGAGCAGGGGGATGGCGATGCTCATCCCCTCCGGCAGGTTGTGGAGGAAGATGCCCAGTATCATCAGGACAGAGGTGCGCTCCAGCTCCCCCTTTTGGCCCCCCTGGGGGCGGTGCGGGAAAAGGCCCTCCAGCGCCGCCATGGTCAGCAGGCCGATGGCAAAGCCCACCGCCGTCCCCGCCAGGCCGCATTTATTCATGCTCTCCGGCAGCAGCTCCAGGAAGGAGATGGCCAGCATCGAGCCTCCGGCAAAGGAGAGCATATCCCCTGTCATCCGCCGTCCAGGGGTGAAGGCCACCCCCAGGGCGGAGCCAATCACCGGCCCTGCCACCGCCACCACCAAAATCCAAAGCTCCCTCTCCATACCACGCCGCCCTTCGCAAAATTTATTTATGTATCCTTATGCAAAAAAGGCTGTATCCATAACAGCTTTAATTTTATTATTATACACGGGTACGCCGGTTCTTGCAACCGGTATTTTTTGGGGGGCGCATGGTTTTTAATAATCTGGGCCGGCGCCGCCTTGATCTATAAAGGCCACTATAGTCCCTTAGGGTCTTTTCTTGTCTAAAAAGGAAAATGGAGCCACTTTCAATAAAGTTGCTCCATCCTCCACCTTTAGATAAGCTAGGGGATAAAAGCCACCTTTCCCTTATCCTCTGAACATACCTTCATTTCTATGAATTATTATTTTTTTAGCCTTCGAAAAATGTCCATAGAGATTCTTAACGGCTTTGTAATACGCCAGCTTCGGGAATTCGTAATTTGGTCAAAGCGTGCCTCCGCTTGCTGTATCAATGTCTCAAGCGCTTGAATCTTTGCTTCAGCATTTCTCAGCTGTTCCTCAAAAGCATTTGCTCTTGATTTAGCCTCACCCAACTGTATCTCCAGTGTTGCATTTCTAGCTTCTACATCTTTTGCTTGCAATTCCAAAACTACATTTTTTGCATCTGCATTTTTTACCTGCGCCTCCAAAATCATATTTCTGCTTTCGACATGTTTTACCTGTGCTTCCAAAATCACATTTTTACTGGTTGTTTCCTCTATTTTTTGCTGTTTTATTGCAACCGCGGACGCCAATTCATCAACCTGTTCCATCAAAAGTGGATCGTCCACAAGCCCAGAAAGTTTCTGAGTTAATTCCCCATTCGGCACCATCCGTATCATCTGCCGTACATACTCACCCTTATACGGAACAACTTCTCTCATTTTACCAAGTGCTTGAAGCAGCTGATACAAATCTTTATACCGCTTATTAACAATAAAATATGAAATCAACCTAATTGGAAGGGCACCATTTTCTTTTTGGATATATCCTTCAAAGAGGTCTAACTGTGCAGCAGTTTGCAGGAAGTCGATTTCATCACAAAAAGAAGTTAAATACGGTAGCAGGCCATTTTCAAAGTGTTCCACATTGGCAGTAGCATTTACCAGCGAATATAACAGATCCTTATATTGCTTTGTAACAAGACGCTTCATCTCACCTTCATCCGGATTTGCAATTTTAATCATACGGTCAGCTACATAAGCAAACAAGAAAAAAGCGTCCGGATAGTACCAGCTCATTCCCTGAATCCGTTCTGCTGGTTGAAATTTATAATAAATATAGAGCGGTGAAAATATATTATAGACATTTCGAGTATGCTTTAAATAGTTACACATAAATACCGAGTCATTTCCAATCACAAACCGTTCATCAAAAGATAATCTTTGCTCTTGGATAATTCCCCGCCGGAATAGTTTGGCATTAACCGTTGTAGCAAGATAAGGCATGCTATAGGGACATGTCATATCCAAATAAGAAAGTGCCGTCTCCGAAGAAGTGCAAATCCGCTGGTGTCCAGTTGCAAAATACTCTTGTTCTCCACGTTTCTCCAAATATCCGCCGATAACAAGATCGACGTCTTTTTCTCGAATTGCATCTAACATCAACTGCACTGCATTTGGAAAATACTCATCGTCCGAATCAATAAACATAAGAAACTCACCTTTTGCAGACTGCAAACCAGCGTTTCGAGCGGATGCCTCCCCGCCATTGGACTTGTGAATAATGGTTACACGTTTGTCCATAGCAGCATACTCATCACAGATCAGTTCACTGCCATCCATCGAACCATCATCCACCAGAATAATTTCCAAATTTTTATAGCTTTGATTCAACAAACTATCTATACACCGCATTAAATATTTTCCAGTGTTATAAATCGGCACACAAATTGAAATCAAAATATCCTCTTTTTTGCTTACTGTGGGGGACAAGGCCGCTGTTTTTCCCACTATATTCCGCCTTGGAATTTGGACAGCAGCAGGTGTCAGCTTTGCGCTATCGCCAATCCCCCTGCAGTTTTTACAAAAAGATACATAACCTTTTTTTGTGTAGCCCTGCCGAAATTCAAGGATCTCCATTTTTGATGCGCTATCTATCTCAATATAATCGCCTTCTTCCAACACTGCTTTTCCGGCACGGTGTGCATACTGTTGATAGCAGCATCCATAAATTCTTTTTTCTCCAATATCATGTAGAAATCGTTGGCAACTATCTTTATGGCATTCTAAATCCACTTCTGATAAAGTAGAATAGTCGGTATGTTCTATATCTAAATCAAACCAGAAGTCAACCTTATTGATAGCATACTCTATCTGATTATTTTCTAGTATTTCCTTTATATTTTCCAATTTCGTATTTTGTACAGTAGCAGAATAATCATCAATCAAAAAATGCCCATCAAGCGATTTAATTGCGGAAATTACTTTGCTGTTAGGCATAAGTGTCCCATTTGTAATTAAAAAAAAGTCAAATATGCGGTCTTTGTAATTCTCTTCAATGTAGCTAATCATTTGTGGCAACTCCTTTGCCATCAAAGGTTCACCGCCACAAAGATGAAGTGAATACAAATAATCGAACTTTGAAAAAATTGCATCAATGTTTTCTTTAAACATCTCAAAGGTGATATCGGTAGGGCTGCTAATATATTCTGTAAAGTTCAAACAATATTTACAATTCAAATTACATCTTGATGTAACAAGATAACTTGTCCAGTGTGATATTAGTTTATTATGTTTATACATCATCCATACGCAGAGAAAATTCTGTATAAAATTATCTGAGCGATTATGAGAATGTAAAAGATAAAAAATGTTCTTAACACCCTTTTGCTCTAGAATCTTTCGTTCTGTTGTCTGCGCAATCCATGGCAGGGCAATCACGGCAAATTCTGGCGCAGCTTGTATTTCTTCACACAAATCGGTCTGAAAGGCTATGATACGCTTACCACAAAATTCCCTGCGCTCCCTCTGATTAAGAACCGTAACATCCAGCACAAAGGAAATGTCAAACTCATCCGCAACCCCAAGCCAACAAAGAAACTCATAGGTTTTTTTCGCTTTCTCATCCACTCCATAGATATATAAGTTTGTTACCTCAAGATATTTTGCTCCCAAATAATCCATTTGATGGCCTGGATTTGTCCATTTCATATCTACACCTCTTTTATGGTTTAAGCTTCAAAAAGGCTAATCTATCTGCCACCACTTGGCCAATATTCTTTGCCGAAAAGCACTCATTAGCTGTATACCTGCCATTAGAAATTAGGCTTTCTCTCCATTCCTGGTCGAAGACCATTCGCCGCATATAAGCTGCGGCTTCATCAATATCCGGATCCGCCCACATTAAGCCATCCCCCACGATTGACCCGACATATTGACCATTTACAGGCACCATTGAACATCCAACCAACGCCGCATTTTTATGATTCATGTATTCCATGTTACCTGACCACTCGGTAGAAATTACCGGTGTACCAAGAGACATTGCCTCCAAAGGAAGGAGTCCAAAACCTTCTGAGCGATGTAATGTTACAAATGCATCAGAAACTTGAAGAAGGGTTCTCATTTCCTCATATGAGAGAAATTGGGTAATATAATAAATATTTTTATATGGTGAAAGTAGTTTTTTCAGCTCGTCCACATGCTCCTGCGAACTTTCTGAATAGAGTAATTTTAAGATTAGACCCACATGCGTTTCTTCTGGTGAAAAGGCTTTTAAAAATGCCTTTACAACCGCTTGCGGATTCTTCCGGGAGACAAAGCTGTTACAATCATAAGCAAACATAAATAGGAAGGCATCTTTTTCCAAATGGAAATAGTTTCTTCCATCTGGTATTATCGAATTATCTGGATTCACACAGTGTGGAATTGTCAGAACCGGAATCGTCGCCTTTTTTTCTAGCGCTGTTGTACAAAACCCTGATATAGCCCAAACCTCTTGAAAAATCTCGTATCCAGAACAAAATACATCTGGTAACTCTTTCAGCTCCCATGCCCAATATGCAATATTATAGTGATGTGAAAAATCAATATCAAACAAATGTAGCTTTGCCTGTGTCCCCGACGCTGCATGTACTACAACCAAGTTTATCTTATAGAGCATTAGGTTTTCTTTTTCTGCGTTGAACCTCTCTGGATGGCCTAAATCAATAATTTGATATGGAATTTCTACAGCATTTAACGTTGCCTGAAGCAACCGTCCTACTACACCTCCACTATTATTTGTATCATAAATAAAAAGATTGATACCAAAAGGCAAATCTATTATTTTTGCATCTGTTTTTAAGGAAGGCTGTTTTGTTTTGGCCCCTATAACATACCTTAAATAAAAAGTGCGGAGTCTATCATAACAACTGTATGGAAGTATTCTTCTTAGAATTTTCTTACAAAGCATTATTAACTTCGAATAGATACGCATAAAATGCTCCTTATCTTTTCTATCAGTATCCAATTTTAGATTTCAGGCGTACCATAGCCACTTTAATAAAGCCAATAAATCCATAGCGTTTAATTGCATTTATGACGCGAACAGAAAAGTTAACATGTGGCTCCGGAGCCGGATCCGATTTCTCATCCAAGCGGCGTCTTCCAAATCTTGTTTGAATACCTCTTCCTTCAGCTATTACCTCCACATAATCTAGGGCAATTGAATAATCAGCATAATAAAAGAAAAACTCCATATCGTTTAAAAACTCTTCAATTGAAGGGGCAATATTTAGTATTTCTTCATCGCTTAAATGCTCTAAGATATCAATATATAATAAGCTGTATTCAACATTCCCTCGTGTATGAGAACGCTTTCCTTGGCGGTCGGATGAATCACGTGCTGTAATAAGCGGTTCATCTATATAAAAATGAGGAAATTTTGCAAAAGCTCTGTAATAAAACTCAAAGTCGTGAGCAACACGCTCTTCAACATCAAACAGACCTACCACATCAAATACTTTTTTAGGAATCAAATGAGTGCAGCCATGTGTTTTATTATAAATCACTGGATAAAGATATGAGGAATTTCTTTTAGGATAAGCGTCTCTGTGCGCCTGGTAAAGTGCGGTGGTAAAGGTTCTGGTATGGTCCGTCATACCATCCAAATCAGAAATAATAATGGTATCCTTATTTTCTAATTTAGAAAGTACTTCTACTTCACGTTCAATCTTGTGTGGATAGTACAAATCATCATGACTAAGCCAAGAAAAATAAGTTCCACGCATTTTGGCAATACCCAGATTTAATGCGGTCGATGTGCCACCATTCTCTTTGGCAAAATAACGAATCTTGTCTCCATAGGAAAGCGCGATGCTTTCTGTATCATCGGTAGAGCCATCATTCACCACAATGATCTCCAAATTTTTATAGGTCTGTGCCAGTGCACTATCCAGTGCTTCTCGTAAAAAATTAGAACCATTATAAACCGGAACAACAATGCTCACTAACGGATTGAATTTTTCCATTTCTTTTTCCTTTCCATTTAACAAGTTATTTACTCTGTATGAAAAATATTTGATTTAAAAACGAAAATAGATAAAGGGACTTATAGATCCAGTAATAATTTTAAGGGCGGATATATAAAATAATAACAGCACACCGATATCCCTTATATATTGGATATTGGGCATACGACAAGTTTCTTTAATCCGACAAAAAGAAATTCCAACTGCAAGAATAAATGCAAGCCAGCCATATAAATCAATTGTCAGTATATATTCTGGCGGAACATGTACAAAATAACTGCTAAAATCAAACAAATTACCAATATAGGAAAAAGCCAGCTTCAAATTGTCTGCACGAAAAAATACCCAGCCAATGATTACTAGGAAAAAGGTCCCTCCCCATTTCAGGAAAGCACTTAATATCGGTATTCTCCTTTTTCCAAATATCATCCGTTCTATGCAAAGCAGAGTACCATTATAAGCTCCCCAAACAATAAAATTCCAGGATGCGCCATGCCAAAAACCGGAAAGAAGGAAGACAATCCATTGGTTCAAATAGGTGCGTAAAGGCCCTTTTCGGTTCCCACCAAGCGGGAAATATAAATATTCTCTAAACCATGAGGTCATAGAAATATGCCAGCGTTTCCAAAAATCTGAAATGCTTTGTGCCGTATATGGATGGTTAAAGTTTTCTGGAATATGAAACCCCATCATTGCAAGCATGCCAATTGCCATATCGCTATAAGCAGAAAAATCAAAATAGATTTGAAAGGTATAGGCAAGAATTCCTATCCATGCGTAATCAAAAGGAATTCGACTCATAGCCTGCGCCGCAAATACTGTATCAGCTGTCTGTGCAAGTACATCTGCAATATGAACCTTTTTAAAGAGACCGATTGCAAATCTCCGAAATCCTGTTAGGAACATCTCTTTTGTGATGCTGCGGTATTTTAACTCGTTGGAAACTTCATTATATTTTACAATTGGGCCTGCAATAACTTGTGGAAAAAGCAGCAAATACTCCAGCACTTCAAAATAATTTTTTGCAGGCGGTGTGCTACCTCTGGCAATATCCATACAATATGTCATTTTTTGAAAAATTACAAATGACACGCCTAATGGCAAAGCTACCCGTGTAAAGGATAATGGCTGTTTTCCCACCCCTGCTATGATTGCATTTGTGTTATCAAGAAAGAAATTAAAATATTTAAAATAAATCAGGATTGCAATGTTCATCATTACATCCAGCGCAACAAAAAGTTTTGTATATTTGCGCTTTTTGATAATCCATCCGCCTAATATATAATCCACTACTAGTGTTCCAATAACAATAAAAAAGAATTTTCCTGCACCCCAAGCATAGAAAAACAAACTAGCTAATAGGATCCATATATTTTGCCATCGAATCTTTTGAGTTGGAATCCAATAAAGAATAAGGAAAAAAATTGGAAAGAAGGCAAACAAAAAGATGATGGAGGAAAAAATCAAGCTGACAACTCACTTCCTTCAAGATATTCTAACATATTATCTACAAACGCAAATTGAGCATCTCCAGCACCACATTCCAAAAACTCAATTATAATAATATCCATTTCAAGATAATGCTCATAATCATCCGTTTGCTGCGCAATTTCTGTTCCCCACGGGAAATCGCTCGGATAGCAAATCACCCGGCTATTATACCAAGAAAACCAAGTTTCCTTCCAAATAGGCTGTGGAACACTATAGAGGGTCCGCAGCGGTAATGTTGTAAAACTTTGTCCAACTGTAAATACTCGAACATCTGTACCATCTCCTGGTACGGTGCTGTAGGAAATGTGGGGAGAAGGATAACTGGGTTGAACATTAAAAGCATTCCAACAGATTTTCCAAATATCATCATCTTCGACGGCGCCCATTTCTCCATTGATAATTACTCGTTCATTTTCCACCATCCGGCCTAATTTGCAGCCCAGAGTAGGTTCTATATATTCCATGAGGCCGTTTAAGTACTCTGCCATTGGCGCCAATGTCCAATGTGTTCCACCTTTCGCGAATACAATTTCACCTTCTTGCTTCATTTCCTCCATCAGCTCATAACGATCATATACAAGTATATCGCTTTTTCTGAGTTCCTCACAAAAAGCTTGATACCAGTTCGCACTATACTCCCCATTATGTTTCATTTTCACAAATCGTTGATAAGAAATCGGGAGATATTCTGGGTAATGCTCCGCTTTGGAAGGTGAAATGCGAACCACCAATGGAACACCACGTTCATTTAATAATGCAGCTAGCCTAGCCAAATCTGTCACTTTGCTAGAAAGGTCTTTTCTTCTTTCCGGTGTCAATTCTGTAAGATAAGCTGAGGCATAAGATTTTTCAAATAGATAATCCTCCCTGCCAACAAGAATATCTCTGTTGGCACTAGAATGCAACAACGTATAAAGAAGTTGATTATAAAACCTTGTTTGGGTTTTTCGTGTAGCAAGGTGATAAGAAAAATAATTTTCTATTTCTGATTCAAACTCCCCTGAAAGAAAAGCATCTAACGAAAAAGATGGTTTCTCCGGGATATGAACAACACCACTTAAATCTGCTTCCTGTAACAAGGGTGCCCGGCCAAAATTAACCGCAATAGAATTTACTATAGTTACTAACAGAGGAACCGTAACAATCAGCGCAATTATAAAGCAGTAAAACTTAAAATGTTTTCCCTCCACCTCTGCGTCTCCTTCATCTTTTTCACCATTTATATCTTTCCAAACCACCCAGAAATTTGTTTCATTTAGTTATAAAACATGTGGTAATGCGGATAGAAAACCTTATGAGCGGTAACCCACTCTTTTAACTCAGAAATTTGTTGCCGGTAGGGACTGACTTCAAAGCCAAAATCTATCCGAGTATTGATAAGGCTTTTATCCTGTACAAGACCATCTATTTTGTTGATATCTAGTCCCTTTCTCGGAAAAAACTCATGAAAAAGACATAATAAGTCATATTTATTGATAGGTTTGGAAAGTACTAGGTGGTAAAGTCCGCTTATAGATTCCCGCAATGCCTGGTTAATGGCTTTTGCAAGTTCCAATGTTGTTACGCCATTCCAAATACATTTACTGTATCCCTGGATTTCTCCGGTCTGTTCCATAAACCAGTTTAAAAGCCCTGTGCCTTTTGGATCTGGGTCCGGACCAATAATCGACATCCGGAAAGTTAGGTCTTTTCCATTTATAATCTCCCCCAGCGCTTTGGAACGGTCGTACATCGTCCGTCCATCTGGCAGCATATCCTCTGTGTAGCCGCCCTGCTCCCCGGAAAAGACACAGTCGGTAGAAAGATGAATTACCTTTGTTTCTCTTTGTGCAAAATGCTGCTCTAAATAATGCGGCAAATATGTATTTATCAGCACTGCCAAATCCGGGCGCTGCTCACAAGCCTTTTGAAGCAGCCCAACGCAGTTTACAACTGCTTGCGGCGATACCTCGTCTAAATATTTTGAAAGCGCTGCAAAATTTGTAACATCAATGGCTTGGCTGTTTGGACCGTTTTTCTCGCTGCGGGAAATGCAAAACACCTCGTGCCCTGCTTCCTCCAAATAGTGGGAAATCATATGTCCCGCCATTCCTGTGGAGCCTAAAACCACTATCCGCATCTTCTTACACCTCCACCGTCCCCATCATCCTTATTCGCTAAAATCTTTCCAAACCGTTCGGTTGACATATCCCGTATAACTTAAAATAATCCGCACCACTTT
>OFHM01002540.1_pt1 | contig 10313 bp, 7 predicted proteins | sample 1521311 | NCBI WGS metagenome assembly OFHM01 (sample SAMEA3504083, study PRJEB24116) | mouse gut metagenome | biome: mouse gut; feature: mouse-associated habitat; material: faeces | place: Denmark | collected 2011 | reverse complement strand
AGAGGATTTGACATCGACAGATTAGAGTCCGCTCATTATGGAAGAAAGGCATTCCATGATAAGCGGACTTTTTTATCTATATTTTCATATTTTTACATAGAGAAAGGAAGAAGAAAATGGAAAAGCATTTATTTACATCGGAATCAGTGACAGAGGGACATCCCGACAAGCTCTGTGACGCTGTGTCGGACGCCATCCTGGACGCTTGCATGGAGCAGGACCCTATGAGCCGTGTTGCCTGTGAAACAGCTACTTGTACTGGATTTGTTCTTGTAACTGGGGAGATTACAACGAAGGCATATGTTGATATTCCAAAGATTGTGAGAGATACTGTAAAGGAAATCGGTTATGATAAGTCAGAATACGGCTTTGATGGAAATACATGTGCAGTGTTTACTGCAATTGATGAGCAGTCTGGCGATATTGCGATGGGTGTTGACAAGGCACTTGAAGCAAAACAGTCAAAAGACAGTGCAGAGAACAATATGAGCGAGGCTGAGATTGAAGCAATTGGTGCTGGAGACCAAGGAATGATGTTTGGTTATGCTGCCAACGAGACAGAGGAATATATGCCATATCCAATCGCTCTGGCACATAAACTGGCTCTGCAGCTTACCAAAGTGCGCAAGGACGGCACATTGAAGTATTTAAGACCTGACGGAAAAACACAGGTATCTGTAGAGTATGATGAGAATGGCAGTCCAAAGAGACTGGAGGCAGTAGTTCTTTCTACACAGCATGACCCAGATGTAACACAGGAACAGATTCATGAAGATATCAAGAAGCATGTGTTTGATGCGATTCTTCCAAAGGAGTTGATTGACGCAGAGACAAAGTTCTTTATCAATCCGACAGGAAGATTTGTTATCGGCGGACCGCATGGTGATGCAGGACTTACAGGCCGTAAGATTATTGTAGACACTTACGGCGGATATGCACGTCACGGCGGCGGCGCATTCTCAGGAAAGGACTGCACGAAGGTAGACCGTTCTGCAGCATATGCAGCGCGGTATGTGGCAAAGAATATTGTGGCAGCGGGATTGGCAGACAAATGTGAAATCCAGCTTTCTTATGCCATCGGTGTGGCGCGTCCTACTTCTGTTATGGTAGATACTTTTGGAACAGGAAAACTTTCTGACGAGAAGTTAACGGAAATCGTGAGGGAGAACTTCGATTTGCGTCCGGCAGGTATTATCAAGATGCTGGATCTGCGCCGTCCGCTTTATAAGCAGACAGCGGCATACGGACATTTTGGACGCAATGATCTGGATCTTCCCTGGGAGAAGGTTGACAGGGTAGAAGATTTGAAAAAATATATTAAATAGTTTAGATGCTTTACTGTGCCCGGGCTTAACCGCCCGGGTATTTTTAGCAGGGAAATTGTTTCAATGAATGGACATCTATTCAGATATCAAGTATACTATTTCCGAAAGAAGAACAATATTATTCAGGAAAGGTATCGGCTGCGATGCCTGCAGAGGCGGGAAAAAAGGAGCCGAGGTGGTTGACGAGATGGATTATAAAGTAATAAACGCAAAGCTGCTGCTTTCTGCGGAAGAGGGTTTTCAGATTGAGCAAAAGGATTTTTGGGTAAAGGATGGGAAGATTACATTTTCAGAGACAGATGGAGCCGAAGTGGTTGATGCGAAAGATAAACTTGTTATGCCGGGACTGATAAATATGCACACGCATGCTTATATGACGGTGATGCGTAACTATGCGGATGACGTGGACTTTGGCGAGTGGCTGTTTCAGCGTGTTATGCCGGTAGAAGACAGACTGCCGAAAGAAGGGGCGTACTGGACGTCTCTGTTGGCATTTTCGGAAATGATAAAGACAGGGACGACAAGCTTTGTCGATATGCATATGTTTCACAGACAGTCTCCACAGGCAGCGAAAGACGCTGGGATGCGCGGATTTATCGGACGCGGGCTGGTAGGCGAGGACTTGTATTCAGACGGTTTCGGAAGATTTCAGGAAGCCTTGGAAGAAAAGCGTGAGTATGAGAGCAGTACCTTGAAATTTATCCTCTCCCCCCATGCAATCTACAGCTGTTCCACGCAGATGCTGGAGCAGGTTTCAAAAGAGGCAGAGCGCCAGGGGATGCTAAAGCAGATTCATTTGTCTGAAAGCGATACGGAAGTCAATGACTGTCTCAATAAACATGGGAAAACTCCGGTGAAGCTGCTGGAAGATATCGGATTCCTGGATGAGAAAACCATCTTGGCGCACTGTGTAAAGATGTGCTATAATGATTTGGATATTCTGCAGGCTTCGGGCGCGCATGTGGTAACAAATCCGGCCAGCAATGCAAAACTGGGAAATGGATTTGCACCGATTTCTGAAATGCGTGAAAAAGGTATCAATATCTGTATTGGCACAGACGGTACTGCCAGCAATAATACGTTAAATATGTTTAGGGAAATGGGGCTGCTCTCTCTGATACATAAAGGTATCAAGGGGGATTCCACTGCGGCGCCTGCACGGTTTGTTGTAAAGGCCGCCACAGAGAATGCAGCGAAAGCCCTGCATATGGAAAATCAGCTGGGAGTTATTCGGGAGGGCGCATGTGCTGACTTGATATTTGTGGATTTGAAAGCAGCGTCGCTGTTCCCTAACAATAATATCCTTTCCTCTCTGTGTTATTCAGCAAATGGTTCGGAGGTGGAGTCAGTGATGATTGACGGCAGGTTTGTGATGCGGGGACGCCGGCTTTTGACGATAGATACAGAGCGCGTATATTATGAAGTGGATAAGATAGTAAAAGAATATTTATCATGATAGAAAAGAAAGGGATAAAGAACGATGAGTATTATTAAAGATGCTTCCCTGGCGTCTTCAGGGAGAAAAAAGATAGAGTGGGTGCGGGCATCTATGCCGGCATTGACAGAGATAGAAAAACGGTTTGAAAAAGAACAGCCATTCAAAGGGCTGCGCATTGCGGTTTCAGTGCATCTGGAAGCAAAAACAGCAAATCTTGGGCTAGTGCTGGAAAAAGGAGGCGCAGAGGTGTATCTGACAGGCTGCAATCCTCTGTCTACGCAGGATGATGTGGCCGCGGCAGTAGCAGAAATGGGCGTTGAGACCTTTGGTATTTATGGCGTCTCACCGGAGGAATACGAAGAATTACTGGTCAAGACCTTAGAGTGCCGCCCGCATTTAATCGTAGATGACGGCGGGGATTTGATTAATCTGCTCGGCGGAAGATGCAAAGAGTACGCAGAGAACCTGATTGGAGGATGTGAGGAGACAACTACAGGCATACACCGCTTAAAAGCAAGAGAGAGGGAAGGGATTTTACCCTGCCCGATGATGGCGGTCAATGATGCGAAGGCAAAGCATTATTATGACAATAAATATGGAACCGGTCAGTCGGTATGGACGGCAATCATGGATACTACGAATTTGATTGTTGCAGGTAAGACGGTCGTAGTAGCAGGCTATGGCTGGTGCGGAAAAGGAACCGCTATGCGTGCCAAGGGAATGGGGGCAAATGTGATTGTGACAGAGATAGACCCATTTAAAGCATTGGACGCTACTATGGACGGTTATCAGATTATGCCTATGGATGAGGCGGCAAAATATGGCGATATCTTTGTGACGGTAACGGGTTGTAAAGACGTAATTGTGCCGAGACATTTTAAGGTTATGAAGGACAATGCGATTCTGTGCAATGCGGGACACTTTGACTGTGAGATAGATGTCGCGGCGCTGAGGAAAATGGCGGTGCGCAGCGAGGAGCGTCGGAACAATATCATGGGGTATGAGCTGGAAGACGGACGTATCTTAAATGTTCTCGGAGAAGGAAGGCTTGTAAACCTTGCATGTGGAATGGGGCATCCGGCTGAAATCATGGACATGTCCTTTGCAGTGCAGGCGTTGAGTCTGAATTGGCTGGTAAAGCATAAAGAAACGCTTACAACAAAGGTATACGATATCCCGGATTCCATAGATGATGAGATTGGACGCTGTAAACTGGCGGCTATGGGCTTGAAGATTGATGAGCTGACGCCGGAACAGCAGGCATATTTGTCAGGATGGGATGTAGAGTAAAAATCTGTTTGGAGCGAAAGCCCCCGGTTCAAAAGGAACCGGGGGTTTTGCTGGACATTTCATATGGACTCAGGTATAATAAATAAAATGAATCAAATTTCATAATCTGGACAAAATGTACAATAATGAAAGAAATAGGAGTGAGAATGAATAGTAAATATTTGGTTCGCATTGTTAAGAGTGAACTTATGCATTTTAAAAATGTCGCAAATGGTGAAATTCGCTATATGAATTATGGTTCCGTAGAAAAAAGGGCTGAAATTGAAAAAAAAGATATTGTTGGCTTGTATGGACAAAATGGTTCGGGGAAGACAGCGATGGTGGAAGCATTAGCTATCTTGAAATGCATTCTTTCAGGGCAAAGAATCCCATATGAGTCATATGAAGGGCTATTGGACTCTCTTAATAGAACTAAAATAATTACGGTATTTTATATTGAACATGCCGGGGATAAATATAAGGCACGATATGAAGTTTCGTTAGATGCAGATTCGATGGAAAAGAAAATTAACTTATCTAAAGAGAAACTTACGTATTGGCGAAGAGGGGCGACTTGGAAATCGGAAAGAGACTTGGAGTTCTCTAATCCCTATTATGACACAAATTCTATTATAGAAGATGTGCCGGTTGCAATTTATTCTAAGAATATGAAAGAATTAGAAGGAACAGCAATAACAAAGGGAGTGCAGAGTTTAGCCATATATTGTGCTCAGAAGAATGTATCGATTTTTTTCAATGATTTAATGCTGGGAAAGCTTTCAGAAAAGAACGCAGGCGAAAAAGAGGAGGAAAGAACATTAGCTACGGTTGTACGAAGTTTGTTGCAGTTTGGACGCATGTATTTTCAGGTAGTAAAAGTGAATCAATTGGCGGATATTAATAGAAGTAACGTTTTACCGGTAAATGTATATGCGGAAAATAGCAAGTTTGTGATGAAGGGATGCCTTCCACTTGTAATGAACGGTCAGGGGAGAATTTCAGAAGCATTATATGGTCAATTGGAAGAAGCGGTCAGGGCAATTAATATTGCGCTGAAAGCAATTATTTCTAATTTGAGGATTGAATTGCGGATTGTCAGCGAAGAGCGGGATAAAGAGGGAAATAAAAATGTGTTAGCAGAAGTGTATTCGGTACGTGACGGAAAAGAATTTCTTACAAAATATGAGTCAGAAGGAATTAAAAGGATTATCTCATTGTTAAATTATTTGATTGCTCTCTATAATTATCCTGAGATATGCCTAGTGGTTGATGAATTGGATTCTGGGATTTTTGAATATCTGTTAGGAGAGATTTTGGGAGTCTTAAACGAAGAAGCGAAGGGGCAGTTGATCTTTACATCTCACAATTTGCGGGCATTTGAGAAGCTAAATATTAAAAATATAGTTTGTACGACTACGAATCCGGAAAATAGATATATTCGCCTGATAGGGAAGGAGAAAAATCATAATCCCAGGGATTTCTATATTAGAACGATTACAATCGGCGGCCAAAAGGAGGAGTTGTATGACGAGGCAGACTTGCAGTCAATTGGCTACGCTTTTCGGAGAGCATGCAGAGAAAACAGCGTTAGAATTCACTTTTCTAATAAATTTAGGGAGAAGCTGGGCAAAAAGGATTGCTGAGTGACAAAGAGGTGAGACAGAAGTGGCAGGGAAAAAAGCACAAATTAAAAAGGCGGTTATTTTTATAGTAGAGGGAAATTCTGATAAGCAGGCATTAGAGAGAATATTTCAAAAGATTTATAAAACGAAGAATATTGTTTTTAAGTTTACAAATGGAGATATTACAAGTGATGAAAATATGAACGAGAGTAAAGTGGTCGGAGCAATATATAATAAGGTAGATGAATATATGAAAGATAAGAAATTATTACCTAAACATATATGGCAAATCGTTCATATCTTCGATACGGATGGAGCTTATGTTCCCGATACGGCGATTATGAAAGGGGGTACAAAGGAATTCATGTATTCTCCTACGTGTATTAGCTGCAAAAATGTCCAGAGCGTCTTAGACAGAAATAAAAGAAAAAGTAACTTGATGAACTATTTACTTGGCATACAGGATATTAAAGGGATTCCCTATATTTGCTATTTTGTATCGTCAAATTTGGATCATGCATTATATAATATTCAGAACCTTAATAAAGAGTTAAAAGGCGATTATGCAGATGCCTTTTATTCTGAATTTGAGGGAAAAGAGGAAATGTTTATTGATTTTCTAAAAGAAGAAGTAGCGAATGGGGTGCCAACAGCGTTTCTGGCTTCATGGAGATATATTAAGGAAGATGTACATTCGTTGGAACGCCATACAAATTTACATATATATTTTGAGATGAATCCGTATTTGTGATAAAAGGCAGGGAGCACAGAATGTTTTTACACTTATTTGTTAATATAGTTAAAAAAATAAAGGGGCTGTCGGAAAATGTGATTTATTCACAATATATCGTGTATTATACAGAAAATTATAACAATATATTGTATATATGCAGTCATTTCCCGACAGTCCCTTATTTTGTATCTTTTTATGAATTACTTCTGCATATTTGCAAATTTTGTATAATTAGGCAGCCAAACCAGTTCTACAGTTCCAATCGGGCCGTTTCTCTGTTTGGCAATGATGATTTCCGCAATATTTTTCTTTTCGCTGTCTTTGTTGTAGTAGTCGTCGCGGTAAATGAACATTACGACATCTGCGTCCTGCTCAATGGCGCCGGATTCACGCAGATCAGAGAGCATAGGGCGGTGGTCAGGACGCTGTTCAACTGCACGGCTGAGCTGGGAAAGGGCAATAACCGGAACGCTTAGCTCACGGGCGACTTCCTTTAAGGAGCGGGAAATATCGGAGATTTCCTGCTGCCTGGAGTCTGAACGCTTGCTTCCGGTCATGAGCTGAAGGTAGTCAATGATAATAATACCCAGGTTATGTTCCAGTTTATATTTCCGGCATTTGGAGCGCAGCTCCGCGATGCCGATGCCCGGCGTGTCGTCTATGATCAGGGAAGATTTCCCGATGACTCCCGCGCTCTCTATCAGCTTCTCCCACTCCTGGTCGCTCATCTGCCCTGTGCGCAGCTTCTGGGCGTCCACGCTGGATTCCATGGAGAGCATACGGTTCACGAGCTGCTCCTTGCTCATTTCCAGGCTGAAGATGGCCACTGTCAGCCCTTTCTTGAAGGCGGCGTGTCTGGCCAGGTTCAGCTCGAAGGCAGTCTTCCCCATGGAGGGGCGGGCCGCTATGAGCACCAGGTCGGAGGGCTGCATTCCCGCCGTGCGGTAGTCCAGATCCAGGAAGCCTGTGGGAATGCCGGTGACGTTCCCGTGGTTCTTGGCCGCTGTCTCTATCTTGTCCATGGCATTCATGACCACCTGCCTGATGGGGACATAGGAATCCGTGGAACGTTTCTGCACCAGCTGGAATACACGTTTTTCCGTGTCCTCCAGTATGTATTCCAGGCTTTCCTTGCCCGCGTAGCAGGTATTGGCGATGTCCTCGTTCAGGCGTATCAGCTTCCGCAGGATCGCCTTCTCCGCCACGATCTCGGCATAGGACTTGATATTGGCGGATATCAGCGGCGCGCTGAGGAGCTCCTTTACGAATTCCAGGCTGCTGACCTCCGGCGGCACATCCTTGGTGCGCAGGCGCTCCTGCAACGTCACCAGATCCACCGGTTTTCCCCCGTCGTTCAGCTCGCACATGGTGTCGAACAGGACTCCGTACTGTTTGTTGTAGAAATCCTCCCCGCTTATCAGCTCCGAGGCCTTGCCTATGTTCTCCCTGTCCAGAAGCATGGAGCCGATGACGGACTGCTCCGCCTCCATGTTGTGGGGCAATATACGTTTGAGCACATTTTCTTCCATGATATCACGCTTCTGTCACTTTAACGGCCAGCTTCCCTGTCACCTGGGGATGCAGCTTAATGGGCACCTCATAGGAGCCGAAGCTCTTGATGCTCTCCGGCAGTTGGATCTTCTTCTTATCCACCTCAATGCCATACTGCTCCTGGCAGGCTGTGGCGATCTCCTTGGAGGACACGGAGCCGAAGGTCCTTCCGCCCTCTCCCCCCTTGATCTTCACCACGATCTGCTTGTCCTCCAACTGCGCAGCCAGCGCCCTGGCGGCCTCCAGCTGCTCCTGGGCGCGCTTGTCCTGGCTGGCCTTCTGGAGCTTCAGCTCGTTCATGTTCTTGGGCGTGGCCTCGATGCCTATCTTCTTGGGCAGGATGTAGTTCCTGGCAAATCCGTCGCTGGCCTCGATGACGTCGCCCTTCTTGCCCAGCTTTTTCTCGTCCTGTAATAATATGATCTTCATTCTCTCAAATCCTTTCCCGGTAAACTATATTTCTCCGTTCTCCAGCATGCTGTCCAGCGTCCGCTTCAGAGCGCCCATGGCTTCGATGATGCCCACGCCCTCCATCTGGCAGGCCGCCGCGTTCAGATGTCCGCCGCCGCCCATGCGCTCCATGATGACCTGCACATTGACTTCATCGATGGAACGGGCGCTGATATGTATCTTCCCCTGGAAGTCCGTCAGTACGAAGCTGGCCTTGATGCCCCTGATGTTCAGCAGCTCATTGGCCGCCTGTGCCCCGATGATCGTGGGATTGGACAGATCCTCCGCCGTACAGATGGAGATAGTAAAGCATTGCTTGTAGATTTCGGCCTGGCTCACAGCGTCCGCCTTGGCCTTGTACCCCTGGGCATCCTCCCGGAACATCTTGCGGACCCTGGTCACGTCCGCGCCGTTGCGGCGCAGGAACGCCGCCGCCTCAAAGGTGCGCACCCCGGCTTTTATCATGAAATTGTTGGTGTCTATCATGATGCCGGAGTACATGCAGTCGGCCTCCTCCGGGCGGATCCGGATATTGTCATAGGTGTACTGCAGGATCTCCGACACCATCTCGCAGGAGGAGGAGGCATAGGGCTCCACATAGGAGAGGGTGGCGTTCTCAATGGTCTCCGTGCCCTGCCTGTGATGATCCAGCACCACCACGGACTTACAGTACCGAAGGAGATCCGGACATTCCGTGATGGACGGCTTGTTCACATCCACCACCACCAGGACGGTATTGCTCCCGGCGGCTTCGATGGCCTGCTGGTTGCCGATGATCATGTCGCCCTCATACTCCGTGTTCCCCTTGAACAGCTCCACCATGGGCTCGATTGCCGGGACCTGGTCGTTCAGCACGATGTGGGCCTTGCGCCCCAGGGTCAGCGCGATCCTGTAGATGCCCACGGCTGCGCCGAAGCTGTCCGCGTCCGGCATCCTGTGGCCCATCACCAGCACCTGGGAGGCGTCCGCCACCAGCTCCCCCATGGCGGAGGCCATCACCCGGCTCTTGACCTTGGTGCGCCGCTCCGCCTCCTTGGAGCGGCCCCCGTAGAACTCGAAGGTGAAGCGGTTTTTCACCACCGCCTGATCGCCCCCCCGGCTCAGGGCCATCTCCACCGACAGGTTGGCGAAGCGGTACAGCTCGTCGAAGGTCTCCCCGTCCACCCCCACGCCGATGGACACGGTGGCGGCGATGCCCGCGGGGTTCACCACCTCCCGCACGCTGTCCAGCAGGGAGAACTTTTCCGCCTTGAAGCCCGCCAGGTACTGCTCCTCAAAGAGGAACAGGAAGCGGTCCCGGTCCAGCCGGAGGAAGATCCCCCTGGAGTCCTCCACCCAGTGGGACAGCCGCGCGCTGATCTGGCTGAGCATGGCGGAGCGGACGTTCTCGTCCTGGCTGTTGATGGCGTCCTCGTAGTTGTCCAGCAGCAGCAGGGCCAGCACGGGCCGGGTGGCGCGGTGGACGTCCCGGGTCTCCGCCAGCTCGGTGACGTCCAGCCAGTAGGTGGTGGCCAGGGAGCCGCCGTCCGACCCGGCGGCGGGGCGGGCCACGTCTCCGAACACCTGGTAACGCCGTCCCCCCAGCTCCACCTCCTCCGGGCACTCGCTCTTGCCCTCCAGCAGCCAGCGGCTGTCGAAGCTGGGGGCCAGGTCGGCCAGCTTGGTGTCGAACAGGCCCTCGGTATCCCCGGTGAGGCGCAGGAAGCGGTCGTTGGACCACACCACCTCGTCCGTCTCCGGCCGGAAGATCACCAGGGGCAGGGGGCAGTTGAGGGTGCTGTCCCGGGTGGCCTGGTCCATGCCGTCCAGCAGCTCCTTGAGATAGCGGGCGGCCTCCTTCCGGCGGCGCAGGCGGTCGGCCAGGTACACCGCGAACAGCGCGGCCACCACCGCCAGCTCCACCGCGGCGGCGTCCTGCCGGCCCG